>JAABUZ0100009579.1_pt1 | contig 11031 bp, 8 predicted proteins | sample 5562091 | NCBI WGS metagenome assembly JAABUZ01 (sample SAMN12813069, study PRJNA571459) | rock metagenome | isolation source: Antarctica rocks | place: Antarctica: Victoria Land, Linnaeus Terrace sud | collected 2015-12-21
GGTGGCGCCGGATGGCCTCCTCGAGGGCGTCGCGGACCGCGGGGTCGACCTCGGCGAGCGCCTTCGCCAGCGCGTCGGCGGGGACGCGGATGCTGCTGGTCTCGACCCCGTCGAAGCGTGCCGTGGCCGCTCGGACGGCGGCGTCGCCGCGCTCGCGCACGTCGTCACAGACGGGGCGGACCGCATCGACCGCACCCGCTACGTCGAGCGCGGCCCGGGGCAGGACGGCTCGGGGGTCGGCGGTCGATCCCCGCAGGTCCAGGCGCGCCAGCATGGCTGTCAATCTAGTTGCTGACGGGTTGCCCCGGAGTTGTCCACAGACTGGGCCCAACACTGGCCGGAGCGGTCCCCCGTGCGGCACCTGCTCGGGGCCGTACCGTCCGGTGCATGCCCGGGACGCTGCCGCTGTTCCCGCTCGGGACCGTGCTCGTACCCGGCGCTCCGCTCCCGCTGCACGTGTTCGAGGAGCGCTACCGGGCTCTGGTCCGCGACCTGCTCGAGGTCGGCGAGGACGAGCCGCGCCAGTTCGGCGTCATCAGCATCCGCTCCGGCCGGGAGACGGGCCCGGGAGTGCCGGAGCTGTACGGCGTCGGGACTGCCGCCACGGTCCGCCGCATCGTGCAGCACGACGACGGCCGCTTCGACCTGGTCACCGTCGGCGGCCCCCGCTTCCGGCTGCTCGGTGTCGAGACCGGCGCGCGGCCCTACCTCGTCGGGACCGTCGAGTGGATGCCGGAGGAGGACAGCGCTGCCACCCCCGGGCTGGTCGCCGGGGTGGGCGCCGCGCTCGCGGCCTATGCCCAGACGCTCGCGGCCACCGGCGCGGCCGAGGTCCGCCTGCCGCCGCTGCCCGACGACCCCGCGGCGCTCGCGTGGCTCGTCGCCGACGCGATGCTGCTGCCCACCGCCGAACGCCAAGCGCTGCTGGAGGTGCCGTCCGCCGCCGGCCGGCTGCGCGAGGAGCGCCGGCTGCTGCGCCGCGAGCTGGGGTTGCTGACGCGGGTCGCAGCGGTCCCGACGCCGGAGCTGGCAAGGCTGCCGGTCAGCCCGAACTGACGGGTGCGCCTGGCAGCGGCTCGGCGCCGGGCAGGTGCCCGGCGACCGGCGGGTGCCCGGCGGCGCCCGGCGGGGGCTCGGCGCCCGGCGAGGCCAGGCGCTGGGGCCGCGGCTCGGGCTCGGTCAGTCCCACCGTGAGGACGATGTACATCAGCAGCGCCGCCACCGGCCACAGCGCGATGGCCTGGTGGGTCCGCAGCCCGAAGTCGACGACATCGTGGGCGCGCTGCGACAGGTCGGGAGGGACGTGCGCGAGCACCCGGCCGCTGTTGCGCTGGTGCCCGATCGCCGCCGCGACGAGCGCGCCGCCTGCACCACCGGCAGCGAGGGCGACGGGAACCAGCGCGCCTCGGCGGTAGGCCAGCCACCACGCGAGGGCACCGCACAGGGCGCCGGCAACGATTGCCACGGCGCCGTATGCGATGTCGGCCCCGGCCTGGGCCTCGAACGCCGACTCCGCGCCGTCAAGAGCGGCCGGGACGTCGATGCGAGGCGCCGTCGCCGCCCAGATGAGCCCGGCGGGCACACCCAGGACGATGCTGCCGGCAAGGATGGCGGCAGCTGAGCGCAGATCCCGTGCCCGCGCCGGCGAGTGCTGGTCCTGGCCCGGCAGCACAGCGGGCGCCGGCTCGGCGATGGCCACGTGCCCAGTCTGCCCTCCGGCCGGCTGCACCACCGCAACCGTGACGGGTGATGAGCGCTGGCGACCGCCCGCGCTCAGCGACGCGTCGCGCGGCGCAGCGCCCACCCGCCGAGGGCGAGGCTGAGGACGCCGACGGCGAGGCAGACGAGCAGGTCGATCCCGACGTCGGTCCACCGCACGTCGGGCCGGAACGTCCTGGCCAGGGCGTCCGTGGCGTAGGTGCTCGGGACAGCAGCGCGGAGGGCGCGTACGACGACCGGGAGCCGGCTGCCCGGGATGATGCCGAGGAACAGCACCAGGCTCATTCCCAGCTGCCCGCCCACGGTCGCGAGCTCCGGCTTGGGCGCCAACAACCCCATCAGGGCACCGACGCCGGCCAGCGAGGCGCCGGCGAGCAGGGCGACGGGGGCAAGGATCCACAGCCGTCCGAGGGGCAGGTCGTACAGCAGCGCCCCGACCACGGCGGTTACGACGGTGCCGGGGACGGCGAAGGCGGCGTACGCAGCGGCGGTCCCGAGCACCACGGCAGCGGGTGGCACGGGCAGCGTGCCGTAGTAGTCGAGGGCGCCCGCGGCCCGCATCGCGCCGAAGCGCTGCGCCAGCAGGTTCAGGGCGACGAACGCGACGACGAGCACCGTCGCCCCGGCTACAACCTGCTGCCGCGTCGTCGTGCTGCCCTCGTCGACGACTCCGCGCAGCAGCAGAAGAATCCCGATCGACTGGAACGAGGCGACGAACAGCAGCGGCACGCGGGCCACCCGCGCCCGCGCGAGCTGCTGGCGCAGGACGACCTGAGTAGCGACGGCCAGGCCCGGCCCCTGCTCCGGCGAAGGCGTGCGTGCCGAAGCCACTGCCGCAGCTACGGCGCCTGCCGCCGACGTGGCCGGGGATGACGACGCCTGCGTGGTCACGTGCGCTCCAACTGCTGCGGGCGGCCGCCGAGCGAGAGGTAGACGTCCTCCAGGGAGGCCGTGGCGAGCGTGAAGTCGTCGAGGGCGTCGAGTGCCCGGCCGCTGGTGACCCGGGCGAGTGCCTCGCGGGCCTCGGCCGGCGGCATCCTCGCGCTCCACCGGCGCCCGTTGCACCGCGAGACGGCGGCAAGTGCGGCGACAGCCGGCTCGTCGAGCGGCGGGTCCTGGCGCCAGACCAGGTCGAGCCGGACCACCGACCCGACCGATGCCTTGAGCCGGCCCGGGGTGTCGCAGGCGATGACCCGCCCGGCCTCGAGCACGGCCACGCGGTCGAGGACGGACTCGGCCTCGAGCACGTTGTGGGTCACCAGCACGACAGTGGCGCCGTGCTCGTGGCGCCGGCGGTCGAGCGCCGCCCAGACGGCGCGCCGGGCCGTCGGGTCGAGCCCGGTCGTAGGCTCGTCGAGCACCAGGACCGGCCGGTCCCCCACCAGCGCGCAGGCGACGGCGGCGAGCCGGCGTTCCCCCCCAGACAGCGCGCCGATGGTCCGGCCGCAGAGCGGACCGAGTCCGAGCTCGTCCACCACGCCCGCACGCGCTCGTGCGGCAGCCGGACGCCGCAGCCCGCGCAGCCGGGCGGTCGTCTCGATGGCAAGCCCGACGCTGAGGTCGGCGAGCGCCGCGTCGTCCTGGGGCAGGTAGCCCACGAGCTGCGCGGCGCGGCCGGGATGGGCGACCAGGTCCTCGCCCAGCAGGCGGACCGACCCGGCGTCGGGGGCGAGCAGGCCGACGAGCTGGCGGACCAGCGTGGTCTTGCCCGCTCCGTTCGGACCGAGCAGGCCGAAGACCTCGCCGGCCTGCACCTCCAGGGTGATGGAGTCGTTGGCCAGCACGTCGCCGTGGCGCCGGACCAGGCTGGTGACCTCGTACGCGGGGGACACCTGCACGCATCCAGTCTGCCCCCTGCGGCAGGGCCGGGCGCCTGGTGCAGCAGGACCAGGACCGCGGCGCGGCTCGCGCTGCCAGCCGCCGGTCGAGCCGGTGCCAGCCGTCAAACCAGGCTGCTGGTCCAGACGACGATGTCGAGCACCCGCAGCGGTGTCAGCGGCGGTGCGCCCTGCGGCGCGAGACGGCAGAGAGCCGTCACCTCGTCGGCGTTGTCGCGCAGGTCCTGCCGCATGGCGCGCACCAGCAACCCCATGTACTCCCGGACGGTCCGGCCGCCCTTCGGCGCGGGCGGCACGGCCAGCTCGTGCTGGTAGAACATCTGCACCTTGCTGTCGAACAGCGGCACCAGCTCGGGGCGCTTGCGGTGCAGCACCTTGGCCAGCAGCGAGCCCTTCACGTCGCGGTCGCGGGCGGCCGGGTCGTCGAGCGGGTCGTAGAGCGCGGCGACGAGGTCGCAGGTGGCGTCGTCGGCCTCGACCAGGCTCACCGGGGGCAGCGCGTCGAGCCCGCGCTGCAGCAGCGGCAGCAGGGCGGACAGGGTATGCATCCGGTCGAGGTCGACGAGCACGCCCAGCAGGCAGGGGGCGAGCAGATCGCCCGTGCACAGCAGCGAGCTGTCGGCGTTGGTCTCGAGCCCGTCGTAGTACGGGTAGGCGTAGCGCAGGCCCCGGCCGCGGGGCTCGACGTACTCGCGCACCATCCGCTCCGCGTCGAGGACCTCGCGAGCACCGCATGCCAGCTTCATGTCTGCAGTCTCTCCTGTATCGGGCTTGGCTGCGTCTGCGCCGTCATGCGCTGCCATCGGGCGGGGCGGCAGCGGGGCGGCAGCGGGTCAGCTCAGGCAGCTCGGCCCCAGCAGCTCCTTGAGGTCGGCGACGAGCGAGCTCGACACCGACACCCGCAGCCCGTCGTCGAGGCGCAGCACGGTCGTGCGAGCCGAGCTGACCAGCTGCATCCGCACCTCCGTGGTGCCGGGATGGGTGGCGAGGACCTCCTTGAGGCGCTCGACCACGGGTGGGGTGCACCGCTGTGGCGGCACCGACACCGTGAGCGGCCCCCGCGGTCCCTGCGACAGATCGGGCACGGTGAGGTCCATCCCGACCAGGCGGGCGGCGTCCTCGCGCCGGTCGAGGCGCCCCTTGACCAGCACTACCTCGTCCTCTGCGAGCGAGTGCGCGATCTGCGAGTAGGTGGCCGGGAAGAACAGCACCTCGATGCTGCCGTCGAGGTCCTCCAGGGTCGCGACGGCCCAGGGGTTGCCCTGTTTGGTGACCTTGCGGGTGAGGCCGGCGAGGATGCCGCCGACGGTGACGACGGCGCCGTCGTCCATCGCATCGCCGGTCAGGTCGGCGATGGTGTGGTCGCAGGCCGAGGCCAGCAGGTGCTCGACGCCGAGCAGCGGGTGATCGCTGACGTAGAGCCCGAGCATCTCGCGCTCGTAGGCCAGCAGCGTCTTCTTGTCCCACTCCCGGTTGGGCACCATGACGTCGAAGGTCTGCTCGCGGTCGGGTGAGGGCTCGGACAGGCTGCCGAACAGCGAGAACTGCCCGGCGGCCTCAGCCCGCTTGGTCTCCAGGCAGGCGTCGATCACCTCGGCGGAGACCTCGAGCAGCCCGCGGCGGGCGTGGCCCAGCGAGTCGAATCCGCCCGCCTTGACCAGCGACTCGATCAGGCGCTTGTTGCACGCCGCGGCCGGCGCCTTGCGCAGGAAGTCGGCGAAGTCGGCGAACCTGCCCTTGGAGCGGCGGGTCTCGATGATGGAGCCGACGACGTTGGCCCCGACGTTGCGCACGGCGGTCAGCCCGAACCGGATATCGGTGCCGCGGGGGGTGAAGTTGGCGTCGGAGTCGTTGACGTCGGGCGGCAGCACCTTGATGCCCATCCGCCGGCACTCGGCGAGGTAGATCGCGCTCTTGTCCTTGTCGTCCCGCACGCTGGTCAGCAGCGCCGCCATGTACTCAGCGGGATAGTTCGCCTTGAGATAGGCGGTCCAGAACGAGACCAGGCCGTACCCGGCGGAGTGCGCCTTGTTGAAGGCGTAGTCGCTGAACGGGACGAGGATGTCCCAGATCGTCTTGACCGCCCCGGGCGAGTAGCCGTTGGCCCGCATCCCCTCGGAGAACGGGACGAACTCCTTGTCGAGGATCTCGCGCTTCTTCTTGCCCATAGCACGGCGCAGCAGGTCGGCGCTGCCCAGGGAGTAGCCGGCCAGCCGCTGCGCGATGGCCATGACCTGCTCCTGGTAAATGATCAACCCGTAGCTCTCGGCGAGGATCTCGCCCAGCGGCTCGGCGAGCTCGGGGTGGATCGGCTCGACCGGCTTGCGGCCGTTCTTGCGATCGGCGTAGTCGTTGTGCGCGTTGGCACCCATCGGTCCCGGGCGGTACAGCGCGATCAGAGCGCTGATGTCGTCAAAGCTCGTCGGACGCATCGAGCGCAGCAGCGAGCGCATCGGGCCGCCGTCGAGCTGGAACACACCGAGGGTGTCGCCGCGAGCCAGCAGGTCGTAGGTCGGCTGGTCGTTGTCGAGGTCGAGGTCCTCCAGGACCACGGTCTCGTCGCGGTTGGCTGCGATGGCGGCCAGGCAGTCGTCGAGCACGGTGAGGTTGCGCAGCCCCAAGAAGTCCATCTTCAGCAGGCCCAGGCCCTCGACGGCACCCATGTCGAACTGGGTGATCACCGCGCCGTCGGCGTCACGACGCCAGACCGGCACGTGGTCGGTCAGCGGGTCGCGGCACATCACCACGCCGGCGGCGTGCACGCCCGCCTGCCGCTTGAGCCCCTCGAGCCCGCGGGCCGTCTCGATGACCTTCTGCACGTCGGGCTCGGCGGTATACGCCGCGCGCAGATCAGCCGCCTCCGAGTACCGCTTCGACTCCGGGTCGAAGCAGTCGGTGAGCGATGCCTCACGGCCCATCACCGCCTGGGGGAACAGCTTGGTGATGCGGTCGCCGACCGCGTACGGGTAGCCCAGCACCCGCGCGGAGTCCTTGATCGCCGCCTTGGCCTTGATGGTCCCGTAGGTGATGATCTGGGCGACCCGCTCATTGCCGTACCGCTCGGTGGCGTAGCGGATCATGTCGCCGCGGCGGCGCTCGTCGAAGTCCATGTCGATGTCGGGCATCGACACCCGCTCGGGGTTGAGGAAGCGCTCGAAGATCAGCCCGAACCGGATCGGGTCGAGGTCGGTGATCCCCAGCACGTAGGCAACCATGCAGCCCGCCGCGCTTCCCCGGCCCGGCCCGACCCGGATGCCCGCGGACCTCGCGTAGCGCACGAGGTCGGCGACGACGAGGAAGTAGGCCGGGAATCCCATCTGCAGGATGACGCCGACCTCGTAGTCGACCTGGCGGCGCCTGTCGTCGCTCGGGGTGTCGCCGAAACGCTGCCGCACCCCCTGCTCGACCTCGTGCCGGAACCACGACTCCTCGGTGTGGCCCTCGGGCACCGGGAACTGCGGCAGCAGCTGCTTGGCCTCGAACGGCGGCGGCACGACCCGCTCGGCGATCAGCAGGGTGTTGTCGCAGGCCTCGGGCAGCTCGGCGAACAGCTCGCGCATCTGGGCCGGTGACTTGAGGTAGAACTCGTCGCCCTCCAGCCGGAAGCGGGTGGGGTCGGCGAGGGTGGAGCCGGTCTGGACGCAGAGCAGCACCTCGTGGGACTGGCTCTGCACCTGGCTGGTGTAGTGCAGGTCGTTGGTGGCGAGCAGGGGCAGGTCGAGCTCGCGAGCGATGCGGACCAGCTGCGGGAAGGTCCGCTTCTCGATCGGGATGTCGTGGCGCATCAGCTCGACGAAGAAGTTGCCGCGGCCGAAGATCTCGGAGAGCTCGCCGGCGCTGCGCTTCGCGCCCTCGTAGTCGCCCCGCTCGAGCAGCTGACTGACGTCACCGCCGGGGCAACCCGTGGTGCCGATGATGCCGCCCGCGTAGGTGGCGAGCAGCTCGCGGTCCATCCGCGGCTTGTAGTAGTAGCCCTCGAGGCTGGCCAGGCTGGAGAGCTTGACGAGGTTGGCGTAGCCCGTCTCGCTGTCGGCCCACAGCGTCATGTGGCTGTACTTGTCGGTCTTGGCGTTGCCGCCATCAGGCAGCCGCTTGTCGAAGCGGCTCCCCGGCGCGAGGTAGGCCTCGGTGCCGATGATCGGCTTGACGCCGGCTGCCCGGGCCTGCTTGGCGAAGTCGTAGGCCCCGTACAGGTTGCCGTGGTCGGTGACGGCGAGGGCGCTCATGTCCATCCGCTGGCAGCCCTCGAACAGGTCCGTCAGCCGCGCTGCGCCGTCGAGCATCGAGTACTCGGTGTGCACGTGCAGGTGCACGAACGAGTCGGCCATGGCAGCTGCTCGCCTCCCCCTTCAGACGTCACGAAACCCGCGCGCACCGGCAGCCACCGCGCCCGCCGCCCGGGCTCGCTGGCTCGCGAGCGAGAGGCATGACACCGGAGGTGCCGACGGCCGGGGGAAGGCGACCGTGCGACCCCTATAGGTCTAGCACCCAGTGGCGACAGAATCCGGCGCGGCACGCGTGCCGCTGGCCGCCCGGCGTGTCGGGCCGCCGGCTGGTCGACACCGATTGAGTCAGGTGACGCTTCTCCTGGCGCCGGCGGCGATGAGGCACACGGCGCAGTGGGGTGCGGGCGCCCGGGCCAGTCTCACGTCGGCGGTCACGAACTCACAGCCCGCCTGCTCGGCAGTGGCGAGGTACGCCGCGTCGTAGGCAGTGAAGGTGTCTCGCAGAGCCCAGATTCGGTGGGCGTAGGGCAGGGGTCCACCAGGTCCATCGACAGGTTGCCCATGGCGGCCACGGCCGCACCCGCCCGCACCTGGCTCAGCTTGCCGCCGAGCACGCGGCCTCGAACGACCGACAGGACCTCGACCGGCAGATGCGCCGGAGCCAGCCAGTGAAGATCGCTGATGATGTCGACCGGTCGCACACAAAATCGCCTATCTGGGCCTGAATTCCGCCTGTGGAAGCCCGTTTGAGTGCCGCTGCCGAACCGACGCACACAAACGGGGTTCATCCGCCCCCAACCCGCGCGGTGGGGCGGGTTTGTGTGCTGAGCCGCCGACGAGTCGCTGCGCGTACCCTCTGTCGCGCCATGCGCTTCCTCACCACGCCCCCCTATGACCTCACCTACGACGACGTCTTCATGGTCCCGCGGCGTACCGATGTGGCCTCCCGCGGCGAGGTCGACCTGTCGACGGTCGACGACAGCGGCAGCACCATCCCGGTCGTCGTCGCCAACATGACCGCGGTGGCCGGCCGCCGGATGGCTGAGACCGTCGCGCGCCGCGGCGGCCTTACCGTCCTGCCCCAGGACATCCCGCTCGACGTGGTGGCCCAGGTCGTGGCGTGGGTCAAGGACCGGCACACCGTCTACGACACCCCGATCACCCTGGCGCCGCACGCCACCGTCGCCGAGGCCCTGTCGCTGCTGCCCAAGCGCGCACACGGCGCGCTCGTCGTGACCGCCGACGGCGACCCGCACGGCGCGCCGGTCGGCATCGTGACCGAGGCCGACTGCTCCGGGGTCGACCGGTTCACCCAGCTGCAGCGCGTGATGACCCGCGAGATGCTGACCCTGCCGGGCGGCATTGCCGCTCGCGACGCCTTCACCCGGCTGGCGGACGCGCGCCACCGGCTCGCACCGGTGGTCAACGGTGAGCGCCTCGTCGGCATCCTCACCCGTACCGGCGCGCTGCGCGCCACGCTCTACCGGCCGGCCCTCGACGACGCCGGGCATCTGCGGGTGGCGGCAGCGATGGGAGTGACCGGGGACGCCACCGCCAAGGCGCGTGGGCTGATGGATGCCGGCGCCGACGTCCTCGTGCTCGACACCGCCCACGGGCACCAGGAGCGGATGATCACTGCCCTGCGGACCGTGCGCGCGCTCAACCCCGACGTGCCGGTGGTCGCCGGGAACGTGGTGTCGGCGGAGGGCGTGCGGGACCTCATCGCCGCTGGGGCCGACATCGTCAAGGTCGGCGTCGGGCCCGGCGCCATGTGCACGACCCGGATGATGACCGGGGTCGGGCGCCCCCAGCTGTCCGCCGTGGCCGAGTGTGCCGCCGAGGCGCGCCGGCTCGGCGCGCACGTGTGGGCCGACGGAGGCGTGCGGCATCCCCGCGACGTCGCGCTGGCGCTCGCCGCGGGGGCCGCAAACGTGATGGTGGGCTCGTGGTTCGCCGGCACGCACGAGTCGCCCGGCGACCTGCTGCGCGACGTGGATGGCCGGGCGTACAAGGAGTCGTTCGGGATGGCCTCTGCCCGGGCGGTCCGTGAGCGCACCGGCGAGGACGACGCCTACGACCGCGCCCGGAAGGCCCTGTTCGAGGAGGGCATCAGCACCTCCCGCATGCACCTGGACCCCGAGCGGTCCGGGGTCGAGGACCTGCTTGACGCGATCACCGCCGGGGTTCGCAGCGCCTGCACCTACGCCGGCGCGCGGACCCTCGAGCAGCTCCACGAGCGCGCGGTTCTCGGCGTGCAGAGCTCAGCCGGGTACGCAGAAGGGCGAGCACTGCCGACGGGTTGGTAGGCCGACGCCGGCCGGGCTAGCAGACCGGCAGGAGGTCTTCTGTCGCACCGCTCCCGTCACTCAGGATCTTCCGCCCGGAGGCGGTCGATCCGAGCGTTGGAGACCGCATGCCCGCGGCGCGGCAGCGGACAGAAGCCGCGCCGCTCGGCACCGCTGTCCTGCGTTTGGTGCTGGCCCGTGAGCACGTGACGCACCGACTCCGGCAAGACCTTGCCCGCGTCACCTGAGCTGACGTTCGTGCACATGCACATGACGCTAGTGCGATGGCGACGTCGTCGTCACGTTCGCAGTCCCTACCAGGCGGGGCCGATCGCGCGTGGGTCAGAGGTCGACACGACCTGCTTGCCCAGTGGCGCCAGCGCCACCAGCGAGAGCTTGAAGTTGGCGATGCCGAGCGGGATGCCAATGATCGTCAGGCACTGCGCGATGCCCGCCGTGATGTGGCCGATGGCGATCCAGAGCCCGAACAGGACGAACCACACGACGTTGCCCACCGTCGATGCCGTCCCCGCGGTGGGTCGCCGCACCACCGTGCGCCCGAACGGCCACAGCACGTAGCCCGCGAGCCGGAAAGCCGCGAGGCCGAACGGCAGGGTCACCACCAGCAGGCAGGCGATGACCCCGGCCACGAGGTAGCCGGCAGCCAGGACCAGACCGCCGAAGACCAGCCAGATGACGTTGAGCAGCAGGATCATGAGGCCTCCGGCCGGTGACGGGCCTGGTCGCCCTCGTGGGTCATCCACCCATCATGCAGCGAACGGGCCTCCGATCTGCCTGGTGCGATTCCAGAGGACGAATCGCCACCTCCCCCGATCGATGGAGGCAAGAGCGAACACGGTCAGGGCGGTTAGCGCTTCGGCAGCTCGCGCACCATCTCGTACTCGGTCGTGTTCGACAGGTCATGCAGGTCGCGCTGGGCGCCTGTGCGCGTCCAGCCCAGGC
>JAABUZ0100009580.1_pt1 | contig 11031 bp, 7 predicted proteins | sample 5562091 | NCBI WGS metagenome assembly JAABUZ01 (sample SAMN12813069, study PRJNA571459) | rock metagenome | isolation source: Antarctica rocks | place: Antarctica: Victoria Land, Linnaeus Terrace sud | collected 2015-12-21
GACACGGCTGCCTCGGATTCTTCCCTCTCTACACCTCCTCGTCCCATCTCACGCGGCACGCTCCTCAAAGGCGCCACAGCCACCGCCGGCGCCTTCCTCGCCGCTCCGGCCGCGTCGGCCCTAGCCGCATCAGAAACGGGCCGCGTCAGCGCTCCATATGTAGCCCGTCCACCCGAGGGCACAATCGTGATCTGGGACCGTGCGGGCGACCTCTTCCAGGTTTTCCACGCCACCATCCCCGCATTCAACAAAAAATACCCCCGCGTCACGGTCAAGCATGTGGCCGTGGACGTGGACGCCAAGTTGCCCACCACGCTCGCGACCGGTGTGAACGTACCCGACGGCTCTTTCTACGAGGACAACTTCCTGCCCGTGCAGGCCGGGCACTTCTACGATCTCACCAATCTGATGCAACCCTACGTCAAAGACATCCCACCCTTCAAGGTGACGGTCAACACGCAGCAGGGACGCATCCTGGGGGTACCCTGGGACCTCGATCCCGGTCTGCTCTACTATCGGGAGGATCTACTCCACAAGGCCGGCGTCGATCCCATATCTATTACGACCTACGACCAGTTGCTCACCGCCGCCAAGACGCTGCAGACGAAGCTCGGGTCGTCGGTCAAACCGATCCATTTGGAGCAGGACCCCGGGCTGACCCAGCTCTGGGTCAACATGTTCGCCAATCAGCAGGGCGTGAGCATGGTGGACGCACACGGCAAGCTCACGATCAACTCGGCGCCCTACCTCAAGATCCTGCAATGGCTCAAGCGGGTCAACGACGAGGGGCTAGGCACACGCGCGGTCTTCAACGGGCCCGGCGATGTCGCTGCTGTCGAGAAGGGACAAATCGCCTTCTATCCCTGGGCGATCTGGTTCTCCTATGGGGCGCAGTTCCTCTATAAGAAGAGCAAGGGGCTCTGGCGCGCCATGCCGCTGCCGGCCTGGACCGCGGGTGGGGCGCGCGGCGCTGTGATGGGCGGCAGCTCCTTCATTATCCCGAACAAGGCTAAGAATCCGCAGCTGGCCTGGCTCTGGTACGAGCACCTCGTGTTCAAGCCCGAGGGCTATCGGGCCGTCTACGGGCCCAACAAGCTCTATCCCGGGGGGCTCAATACGTCCCTGCCGTCCTACAAGCCGGCGCTCGCCGAGCAGCTCTTCAAGAACGTGCCGGCCCTGGGCGACCAGAACTTGTGGAAGATTGCGACGGACACGGTCAAGGACATCCCGGGCGCCTACTACTACCCAACGTGGTACAACCAGGCGGTCGCCTACTTCGGCGCCAACATCCAGCGGCTGCTCGACGGGAAGCTCACGCCGCAGCAGGTGCTGACACAGTCGGCCCACGACATCCAGACGAAGCTGATCAACCGCGCATGAGCGACGCGGACCGCGCGGGGAGGGTCTGTCGTGTGACGGACCCTCCCCCGTGTGACGGACCCTCCCCCATGAGAAAGTAGGGCGGCCCATGCATGGCATCAGATCCTACGAACGCATCTCTTCCCCGCCGTTGACGGGCGCAGCGCGCCTGCGCCGCTGGCTGGGGGGGAGCTATTCCCCCTACCTCTTCGTCGCGCCCTTCTTCCTCTTGTTCGCGGGTTTTGGTCTGTACCCGCTCCTCTACGCCCTCCGACTTAGTTTTACCTATTGGCACGGCACCGGCGCGCCGCGCTTCATCGGCCTCTCGAACTACACCTTCCTGCTGACCGACGGCCTGTTCTGGCAATCGCTGGCCAACTCCGCCATGTTGTGGCTGCTGATCGTGCCCGTGCAGACGGTCTTGGCCGTCCTGGCCGCGGTCGCCCTCTCGGGCCAGGCGCTACGCTTCCGCTGGTTCTTCCGCACGGCGTTCCTCACACCGTTCGTCGTACCGCTGGTCGCCGTGGCCCAGATCTGGCTCATCTTCTTCGATCAGACCAGCGGACCGGTGGATTCCCTCCTCCAGGTGGTCCATCTCCCCGCGGTGGGCTGGCTGACTGACGCGACCTGGGCCAAGCCCACGATTGCCCTGCTCGTGCTCTGGAAAAGTAGCGGCTTCGCCATCCTCATCATGCTGGCCGCGCTGCAGGCCATCTCGCAGGAGATTTACGAGGCCGCGGCGATCGACGGAGCCACCGCGCGGGTCCAGTTCTGGCGAATCACCCTGCCGCTGCTGCGCCGGACCATCTCGTTCTACGTCATCGTCTCCACGCTGGCCGTCATCCAGATGTTCGCGGAGCCGTACGTGCTCACTCAAGGGGGGCCGTACAACTCGACCACCACGGCGGGCTACCGCCTGTTGGGTTATATCACGAACGCCGACTTCGGGACGGGCGCCGCGAACTCGTTCCTGCTCATGATCGTGGTCATCGCCATCGCCATGTTCATGTTGCGCCTGCTGCGTACGGAGGAGGTGTAACCGATGGCCGTCACGACCTCACGGGTGGCGACAACCGTGCGCGTCTCTCGTCGCCGCCTTCATCCGGGTGATGCCCTACGCTACGCCTTCCTGCTGCTGGTCGCGCTGCTCTTCCTCTACCCGCTCTACTGGATGTTCACCTCGTCGCTCAAACCCAGCCAGGACATCGCCACGATCCCGCTCAGCTTCGATCCGCGCACGCTCTCGCTGGACAACTACACGGCGTTACTCTCGGCCGTCCCGCTGTGGGTCGGCTTCAAGAACACGGCCATTGTCATCCTGGTCAAGGGCGGCCTGACTATGTTCTTCTGCCCGCTGGCCGGCTTTGCCTTCGCCAAGTACCGCTTCCGCGGGCGCAACCTGCTCTTCACCCTGATGCTCTCGACCATGATGCTGCCGCCGATCGTGTTCCTGATCCCGCTGCTGCTGGAGATGGGGACACTCGGGTGGGTCAACACGTTCCAGGCACTCATCGTGCCGGGCGCGATCGGGGCCTTCGCCATCTTCTGGATGCGCCAACAAATCGCTGACGTGCCCGACGAACTGCTCGACGCGGGGCGCATTGACGGCTGCTCGCCGTTCGGACTGTACTGGCGCATTGTGCTGCCCGTGATCCGCCCCGCGCTGGCCGCCCTGGCCATCCTGACCTTCCTGGACATCTACAACGATTTCGTCTGGCCGGTCGTGGTCATTAACTCCGACGACATGCAGACGCTCCAGGTCATGCTCGCCGCGTTGTACACGACGATCAACAATGCTCAGGTGGGGACGTCGGGGGCAAGCGCGTGGGGTGAGGTCCTCGCGGCGAGCGCCCTGGCCACCCTGCCCGTGCTGATCCTGTTCCTGGCCCTGCAGCGCCACTTCATCCGCGGCGTCCTGGCCGGCAGCGTCAAGGGTTGATACCAGCCACACGGCACGGGCATCGAAAGGAGCGCCCCCTATGTCTCGCGCGATGGCGGGTTGTAGTCGCTTGACGACGGAACGAGTTGGGTACGCGCTTCTTACCGCGTGCGTGTACCTCAGCCTGAGCCTGTTCGCCCCGACCGTAGCCGCCCGTCACAGTGTAGCCACCCGTCCTGCCGCGGCAAATCGGGGCGGCGTTGTCTATAGCCCCGACAACCCGGCGCAGTTCGCGGGGTATCCGCGTGTCATCCGGTTGGCGCACGGCGGGCGCGCCAACGGCGCGCTGGTGGCCTCGTTCGGCATCTACGCGGACGGCCACGACAGCGTGCTCATCTACCGCAGCGCCGATAACGGGGCGTCGTGGGCGCCTCTCTCCACCGTCGCGGACACGGCCTACGGCGGTCGGACGTGCTGCGCCACCATCTATGAAACGCCGCGCGCGCTCGGCGCCACGCCCGCAGGGACACTCCTGCTGGGCACGTCCGAAGGGGCCGCGAACACGACAGGCCACGAGCTCAAGGTCTTCCGCAGCGGCGACCACGGGCGCACCTGGAGGTATCTCAGTTCCTGTGCGCGCGGCGCCGGCGGGCTCTGGGAGGCGTTTTTCGGGCTCGACCGCGCCGGCCATCTCGTCTGCTACTTCTCCGACGAGCGCCAGCCCGAATACAGCCAGTTCCTGGGGCACGTCGTGTCGACGGACGGGGGGCGGACCTGGGGTCCCGAGCACGTGGATGTCGCGGTCGCTGACGGCACGTCGCGGCCGGGCATGGCGATCCTGGCGCGACTCCCTACCGGCCGCTACATCATGAGCTTCGAGGTATGCAGCCCCACGAACTGCGAGGCCCACGTCAAGACATCGGACAACGGCGATGACTGGGGCAAGGCGTCGGATCTGGGTCCCCGGGTACAGACGACGGACGGCCGCTACCCCAACCACACCCCCTATCTGGCCTGGGCTCCGGCCGGTGGTCCGCACGGCGAGTTGCTGCTGGTGGCCAAAGAGGTGCTCAAGAGCGATGGTTCCCCTGCGCCCGAGAGTGGGCGCGTCCTCTTCGTCAACAAGCGAGACGGGACGGGCCCGTGGTCCCTCGTGGCCGCCCCGATCCGCATGCCGGTGGAGGGGAAGCCGGACTGCGCCAACTATAGCTCCGCGCTCCTGCCTTCGGCCATGGGCTCTAGCCTCACCATGGTGGCGGCCGCGAGCCTGGACGCTGGCGGCTGCGAGATCCGCTACGGCAGCATGCCCCTGACCACGCCGGGCGCGAGTGGCGTCTCCGCAGCCGTGCCGCTGTCGTCAATGGGCGCCGTCCACAACCCCATTACGCCGGCCGCTGATCCCTTCGTGACCCGCTGGAGGGGCAGCTACTACCTGACTGGGACGCACACAGGCGGCTCACTTGAGGTCTGGCACGCGCCCACGTTGGGCAAGATACGCAACTCGTCGCCGACGACGGTATGGACGCCCGGCCCTAGCCAGCCGGACCAGCAGGTGTGGTCGCCGTCCCTGTTCCTGCTGCCCTATCGCAACGTGCCCCATTGGTTCATCTACTTCACCGCGTCGCCCGACAACACGAACCAGGGTCACCGCATCTACGTGCTGGAGAGCACGGGCGTCGATCCGCTCGGCTCCTACACCTTCAAGGGGCAACTCAGCGGCGCCGCTCGTTCGACGGCGATCGACCCCTCCATCCTGCGCATCAAGGGCAAGCTCTACATCATGTACGTCGAAGAGGTCGGCGCCAACGTCACCTACATCGCACCGTTGCGCGACCCCTTGACACAGATCGGCGCCGAGCGGCAGCTTATCTACCCCGACCAGCCGTGGGAGATGGGCGGCGCCTCCGGCCAGTCGGCCTATCCCGTGGCGGAGGGACCTGAGGCGCTCTACCACGGGGGCCAGACCTTCGTGATCTACTCGGGCAGTGACACGGGGGACTACACCTACGGCCTGGGACGGCTGACGTACGACGGCCGCGGCGACCCGCTGGACAGCCGATCGTGGCGCAAAGCCGGGCCCGTCTTCACCTACAGCCGCGCCAACGGGGTCTTCGGACCGGGGCGGGCCTCGTTCACGACCGCGCCCGACGGCAAACAGAGCTGGATGGTCTACCACGCCAAGGACACGAATGCGTTCACCTACAACGGCCGCACGACGCGGGCGCAACCTTTCTCGTGGAACAGGGACGGCACGCCGAACTTCGGCACGCCTGTGAAAGTGACGCCGTAAGCCTATGTCATCACAACCAATCGTGTTGCTCTCCTCGGCGGGTAATCAGCAGGTCGATGCGGTCTTGCAAGAGGCTGGCATAACGACGATGTGAAAGGATGCGCATATGAGCCCACCCCCTGACTACCCGCGCCCCGATTTTGATCGCTCGCACCGCTGGCTCAGCCTGAACGGCGCGTGGGACTTCCACGCCGACCCGGATGACCGGGGACGTGGAGCAGGTTGGGAGCGCGGACACAACCCCTGGCCGGAGCGCATATCCGTCCCATTCGCCTGGGAGTCGCCCACGTCCGGTGTGGCACGCGAGTGGCTCCCGATCGGCTGGTACCGGCGGTCTATCGCGCGGCCCGTGGAGTGGTCCGGCGAGCGCACGATCCTGCACATCGGCGCGGCGCACTATCATTGCATGGTTTGGCTGAACGGGCGGCTGGTCGGCGCGCACACCGGCGGCTACCTCCCGTTCTCCTTCGACATCACCGACGCACTGGAGGATGGGTGGGGCGAGCTGGTTCTGCGCGTCGAGGCCCCCATCGACAAACGCTCTATCCCGCACGGCAAGCAGCGCAGCCGCCCGGCCGACGACTACGACTCGTGTGCCTTCACGGCGAGCAGTGGCGTGTGGCAGCCCGTGTGGCTTGAGGGGCGTCCGGCCACGCACATCGCGGGCGTCGAGCTCCGCCCGGCCGCGGAGCTCGACGCCATCCACGCGCGCGTGACCCTGGCCGGCCCTGGTCGCACGGGCGCGACACTCTCGCTGCGGGTCGCCGGGCACGACGAGCGGATTATCCCCGTGGGAGATACCCCCGTCGTGACGGCCACGCTCCCGGTCCGCGACCCCCACCCATGGACGCCGCGAACGCCGCACCTCTACGACGTCGCGGTGCGCCTCCGGAGCGTCGACGGCGAGGACCACGTCGGCGCCTACACCGGCCTGCGCAGGATCGAGACACGGGGCAATCGCCTGCTCCTCAATGGGGAGCGCCTCTACGTGCGCGGTGTGCTCGACCAGGGCTACTGGCCCGAGAGTGGATACACGGCGCCGGAGGGGACGGCCTTGCGGCGCGACGTCGAGTTGACCCTCGCCGCCGGCTACAACCTTGCCCGCAAGCACATCAAGCTGGAGGACCCACGCTGGCTGTACTGGGCGGACCGGCTGGGGCTGCTCGTGTGGGCGGAGCCTCCCTGCGTCGGCCGCTACTCCCCCGAGGCCATCGCCCGCTTCGAGGCCCAATTGGGGCCGATGGTCGCCCGCGACGGCAACCATCCGTGTATCGTCCTCTGGGGTATCTACAACGAGGAGTGGGGCCTCGACTTCCGCGTGGCGCGGGACCGGGAGAAGCAGGAGGCGGTGGAGCGCGCCTACAGGGGGCTCAAGGCGGCGGACGAGAGCCGCCCGGTCATCGACAATTCCGGCTGGTGGCACGTCGAGACGGATGTGCTCGACTGGCACTACTACGACAACGACGTCCGCCGATGGGGCGAGGTCACCGCAGCCCTGGTGGCCGACGCGACGACGCGGTGGCAGAGCTTCCAGTCCGACCGCGCGCCGTTCGTCGGAATGCAGTTGAGCGTGGCGGGCAAGGAGCACGCGGGGTTGCCGCTTATCAACGGTGAGTACGGCGGGGGCCGGACCACGGCCGAGCGAGGCTGGCACCTGCGCTGGCAGACGCAGGAGCTGCGCCGCCACGACGTGGTCGGCGGGTACCTCTACACCGAGCTCTGCGACGTCGAGCACGAGTTGTGCGGCATTTACAGCGCTGGCCGCGCGCCGAAAGACCTGGGCTGCGATCCGGCCGCGATCAACGCGGAGACGGTCGTCGTCTTCGACCTCGTGCCCGACGGGCCGGGATACGACCTGGTCGTGCCCGATGGGATGATCGATATCACGGTGCGGCTTTCGCATCAAGATCCGCGGCCTATACAGGGGACCCTGACGTGGGCCTGGGACGGCGCGGGGCGGATCGCTGGGAGCGCACAGGTCGCCGTGCGCCCGTACGAGCTGACGGCGCCGCTCCCGCTCCGCTGCTCCCTGCCACGTGAGCAGCCTCGCGGGCGGCTCCAGGTCCTGCTGGTCGATGCCGAGGACCGTCACGTCGCGTCCGGGTTCCTCGACGTGGCGATGGCGAGCGCGGACGCAAGCGCGGATACAGGCCAAACCGACGAAGGCTACGCGCTCTCGGAGCGAGACCTCCCCCGCGCGACGGGGACAAGCGCGGATTCAGTTCAACAGTGAGGCGCATTTGATGAGTGAGGCGCGTATGATGATCCGCAATCCTATCCTGCCCATCGCCGACCCCTTCGTGGCGCGACACGACGGGCGCTACTATGTGACAGGGACCGGCGCGACGGACGCGCTCCAGGTCTGGGTGGCCCCGACGCTCTCCGACCTGCGCGGCGGCCGCCCCGTCACGGTGTGGCGCCCGCAGGGGGACGAGCCGGCCCACCAGATATGGTCCCCGTCGCTGTACCTGCTCCCGCACCGGGGCGGTGACCGCTGGTTCATCTATTTCACGGCCTCGTCCGACGACACGAACCGCGCACACCGCATCTACGCGCTGCGGAGCGAGGGCGCCGACCCGCTCGGCCCCTACACCTTCATGGGGCAGCCGATCGGTATGTCCGACGCGACGGCGATCGACCCCTCACTCCTGCGGCTACGCGATCGCCTCTACCTGCTCTATGTCGAGGAACCCGGTGACGGGCCGGAGCCCGACGCCAACGTGATCTACATCGCGCCGCTGAACGATCCGCTCACCCTCGGCGCGGCCGGTCGCCCGCTCGTTGACCCGGACCAGCCATGGGAGCGCGGGAGCGGCGGCCACTCGTCCTACCCCGTGGCCGAAGGCCCGATCGCGCTGCACCACGACGGGCGCACCTTTGTCGTCTACTCGGGCGGCCACACGGGGAACCACACGTACTGTCTGGGTCTGCTAGCATACGACGGCGTCGGCGATCCGTTGGACGCGGCGTCGTGGACCAAGTCGGGGCCCGTTTTCTCCTACAGCGCGGCGAACGGCGTCTATGGCCCTGGCCGCGCGTCGTTCACGACCACACCCGACGGAGAAGATTGGATGGTCTACCACGCCAAGGACACGCCCGCGTTCACCTACCAGGGCCGGACGACGCGCGCGCAGCGATTCGTTTGGAACGCGGACGGGACGCCGCGCTTCGGCGTCCCGGTCAAGGCCGATGCGCCCGCCGGCGCGGTAGCCGGCGGCCCACCGGTATGATGGACGCTCCCGCGCCCGATAAGGATCTGTGTGAACGCTACGCGAAATCGACTCAGGCACACATGTGGTGATGAAGGTTCTGACGGTGTTCAGAGGTGGAGGAGTTCGCGGTCTTGGAGCGACACCTTTCGCGCGTGACGCACGCGACCGCAGGGATTAGGACCGCGCACCCGGAGAGGAGTGTAGACAGCATGTTAGAGACCGACGCGCCGACGCATCCACGCCCGCAACTGACCCGCTCTCGCTGGATCGATCTGTGCGGGGAGTGGGGCTTCGCCCATGACGATGGGGGACGCGGCCTCGACGAGGGGTGGCAGGAGCGCGCGGACGTGTACATCCGCACCATTTCTGTGCCCTTCCCACCGGAGTCACCGGCCAGCGGCATCGGCGACTCCTCTTTTCACCCCGTTGTGTGGTACCGACGCACGTTCACCGTGGCGGCCGAGGATCGGGGCAAGCGCCTACTGTTGCACTGTGGCGCCGTGGACTACCGCGCCCATGTGTGGGTCAACGGCCAGTTAGTCGCCACCCATGAGGGCGGTCATACCCCCTTCAACGCCGACATCACTGCCGCCCTGCAGGCAGCCGGGGAGCAGGTCGTCGTCATCCGCGCCGAGGACGCGCCGGCGGACCTGGCCCAACCACGCGGCAAGCAGGATTGGCAAGAGCAGCCGCACCGCATCTGGTACCGTCGCACCACGGGCATCTGGCAGCCCGTCTGGCTCGAGCCCGTGCCCGCCACGCACCTCACCGGGGTGCGCTGGACCCCCGACCTCGATCGGGGCCTGCTGGGGCTGTCCCTCACCCTGCGGCGCCAGGACACGGCGCCCCTCCACGTCAGAGTGCGGCTCTCCTTGCGCGCCACACCGCTGGCCGACGTGACCTATGTCGTGCATGGAGCCGAGGTGCACGGCGAGATCGCGCTCGACCGCGGGGCCATGACGATGGAGGGCGCACAGCTCCTCTGGTCGCCCCGCTACCCCAACCTGATCGACGCGACGATCATGGTGCGGGCGGGCGACGCGGTCGTCGACGAGGCGCAGAGCTATGTCGGGTTGCGCAGCGTCGGCGTCGCCGACGGGCGCTTCCTGCTCAACGGGCACCCCTACTACCTGCGCCTGGCCCTGGAGCAGGGCTACTGGCCCGAGTCGCACCTGGCCGCGCCGAGCGTTGAGGCGCTGCGTCGCGAGGTCGAACTGGCCAAGGAACTAGGCTTCAATGGCGTACGCATCCATCAGAAGGTCGAGGATCCCCGCTTCCTGTACTGGTGCGATCGTCTCGGCCTGCTCGTGTGGGGCGAGATGGCCAACGCTTACGTGTTCTCGCCGGTCGCCATGACCCGTCTCGTGCGCGAGTGGACGGAGGTGCTCGCGCGCGACTACTCGCACCCCTGCGTCGTGGCCTGGGTCCCGCTCAACGAGAGCTGGGGCGTCCCCAACCTGGCGCGCGACCCGGCGCAGCGTGCCTACGTGCAGGCGCTGTACTACCTGACTAAGGCGCTCGATCCCACCCGCCCCGCCATCGGCAACGACGGCTGGGAGCATCTCGTCGCGGACATCGTCGGCGTGCACGACTATGCCTTCGACGGCCCGACGCTGCGCGCACGCTACGGCAGCGCCGAGGCGGTTGAGCGGACCTTGCGCGAGGCGCAACCACACTACCGCCCGGTCACGTTGCCTGGTCACCACCGCGTCGGGGAGCCGATCATGCTGACCGAAGTCGGGGGCATCAGCCTGCGGCCGGAGGAGGAGGACACCTGGTTCGGGTATGGCACGGTGACGAGCCTCGACGCGTTCCTGGCCAAGTACCGCGAGCTGCTGGACGCCATCCTGGATTCGCCGGCCATTGCGGGGTTCTGCTACACGCAGCTCACCGATACGGGGCAGGAGACGAATGGGTTGCTCACCGCAGATCGCGCGCCCAAGCTCAACGTGGCGGCGGTCCGCGCGACCACGGCGCGCCCGTCGGCCGCCATACCGGGAGACATCACGACCTACAGGCAGAACGCGCGTGGCGTGACGCCCTTTGCCGCCGCGATGGAGAGCACGACGGGCGCATCGTGAGGCCTGAGCGGCACGCGGCTTTAACGACCAACGCCGGATGGTCTGGGGACGCCAGCGAACTGGACCACCGCGCGGCGCGGTCCGCCCGTGACGAGGCTATGCATAGTCGAGCGAGCGTAGGACAGGGCGAGGCGCGAGGACCTATTGCAGAATCAGAGAGCTTTGTTTGAAGTGGCGTCAGTTGGGACCGCCGGCATCCTGCCGACAACG
>JAABUZ0100009581.1_pt1 | contig 11030 bp, 7 predicted proteins | sample 5562091 | NCBI WGS metagenome assembly JAABUZ01 (sample SAMN12813069, study PRJNA571459) | rock metagenome | isolation source: Antarctica rocks | place: Antarctica: Victoria Land, Linnaeus Terrace sud | collected 2015-12-21
CGCATCTACGAAAGTATGCATCTAATGATGAGATCAATTGCGAACATCCGACGTGTAAGGCAAACAGCCTAACCCTGCCAAGTGTGATGGCTTTCAAGAGTCATACCGCCAAGGTGCATCAGATTAACCTTCGTGCCTAGTTCCTCGACGTGTTTCTTTCACTACGGAATGTTATTGAGCCTTTCAGCCGAGAATCGTCTGGGTAAAATCTTCGCAGCGGCCGTCCTGTCATCGAAAAGGGAAGGAAGGGGCTTGATAGGAAATTACTTTTGCCTTCTAAAATTCTCTCTTTCTACTCTACTTGTCGTCGACGTTGATTTTATGTCAAGTTAGTTACTTTAGCTTTGCACGAGAGTTTTGCGTCTAACGTCAAACAATAGAATTGCTTTTTATAAATAATCTGTTGTCTTATTTCGTCTCTACTTTTTAGTACCTGTCTTCGATGCTCAAACATATTCCATTTGTATATGTACACAAAAGGATTCATTCTAAAGCCAATGGACAATCTCACCACAACCTCCGTGACCGAAATATCAGAATGCGTCAGTTGCGAAGTTATAAAGACTGCAGCTAATTCTAACGCCTGATCGTCGATCCACTGAATTGTGCCTCCAGGTCCGTCGCTCGTGTGACTCCCTCAACAGCCTGATGGTTGTGACCGCCGACAGGAGAACCACACTGCGGGCATTGAGATGTCTGCATCGGCATGCCGCAATCTCCAATCGTGAAAGGATGCCCGTTTGCGCAGTAATACCAATGTCCTGTACCACGGAAATCATGCGACATCGCTGCGTACACGGCTGCCTTTTCTTCGTTACTCACCGGTGCGTAGAAGGTCGAATCACGCAGCATCTTCTCCACATCCCCAACTTCAGCCAACATGCCAGCGGTTTGGCCAGGATAAGCTGTGCAAACACTTTTGGCTCTTTGGAGATGTGCTCTCGCCTGGATGAGAAGTTCAGGAATGGCTGATTCCGCTTCCGAGCGACCACGTTCGAGAGCAACGAAACGAGCCCAATACAGTAGCCCTTCAACCGCGTTCGCTGGCTGCTGTCTTGCCTGGGATTCTTCGACTAGAGCCTCGCAATCTTTTCTGTTACTGATTAAGTTGACGTGAAGGTTTCCTCGACCCGTGGTTAGAAATTCGAGGAGAATGGCGTAATCGCATCGGAGTAGCAAGACTGTTGTCAAGAGGCGATTTCGTACTTGAAGAACATTTGGTCCGCAGAAAATCTCAGTATCCACTCCGCGATGTCTGCGTGCATCCTGCACAAGGTCGTGGATGCGGCTGAGAGGTTGTTCCGCTTCGTCGACTTTTTTGAGGAACTGCTTTACCTCTTTCCGAAGCTTCAAGATGCTCTTGAATCTTGCATCTGATCTAGTGAAATTGGTGATATCCTTAATCTGCTGATCGCGGGATCCTTTCAGCTGAATAGGCTTCAGAGAGAGAAGTTCTAACGTGGAAGGTAATTGCTGCGTAGAATCTTGGCCCTCCGCCCCGCCTTCTCGAAGCTCTATCTCTTCCCGTTCCATTCTAGCAACCAAAGGAACAAATTGTATATTTGCCCATACAATAAACTTTTTTGTTGCCTCGTCAATCCACGCTCGTCGAACTATGCGGCCATATCTATTGATGTTTCGAAGAGGGCAGCGACACATCGGGCAGTTCTTTAATTCGGCGATAGAGAATGGTTCCGAGCTAGACTTTAGCCCCACAATCGAGCCTGCGCCATCTGGTTCGTCAGAGAGAGTATAATAATCCGAGATACTCATGTGACCGTCCATGCTTTCCAGAGTGAGGATGTGGCCACATGATGGTATAATGCAAGGGCTTTCGTCGAGATCAATCTCAGCATAGCTGGATCCCATGATGTAATCAACCATCATCTCCTTGATCGGCGTATCGGCGCACTCCTGGCAGTGCTGAACACCTGGACAAACCTCCCCACAGACAGACGGACATCGATGGCCACAGCCCAAAATCTCCGAGCAACGTTTCGAGCAAGGCAGAAGGTCGCAAGGCACCGCGCATGGCATCTGGCATTTCCCACGATGTGGACAAGACCAAGAGCAGTCTTCAACACATGGCATGCAAGGCTCTTGGCACTTTTTACTGCAGCGTGAGTGACTGCAGCGGACCTCACATGGTTCATTGCAAAGCGGACATGGACCGTCGCCGTGGCAGGTACCCAAACATGCGTGACTACATGTCGTGTACGGTCTACTGCATTGCGCCTTACAAATACCGTGAGCTCTCTGGGAGATCTGACCATCGGCCTTTGGATTGCAGTCTTTACAAGCGTGCTTGCAGTCATGTCCACAGGCGAGGGCGGCTCCACACGTGGCAGGACATGGGTAATCATTCTGAAGCGGAAGGTCACAGCAACGAATCTTTACTCGGTGCTTGCAATTTGGCATGACCATTTCGACTTTGATTCGGCATGATACAGTTTCCGGAGCTTGCGCTTTGTGACACTCCAACCATTTCCGTATGTGTCCACAAGGCAAGACGATGTTTGGAATCTGGACTGGACATTCCGCCTCGCATGGATCTCCGCACGGTCTGGGGCACGGGTGCTCACAGCCTCTCTTGATCCTCTGGCAGCGCTCAAGGCACCGGACGGCGTTGTGTAGCGAATCGGCATGACACTTATTGATGCAAGCGTGTCCGCAACGTAGTCTCGAAGTACACTTCTTGTCGCAGCCACCCTCCGGCGAGAGGAGAGAGAAATCATCGGCTTTTGATACCTCGATTGAGGTCTCCTTGTGCCGGGGACAGCAGAGCGCTAGGGTTTGACCTATGTTTTTGTCTCTCTCTAGGATGGAGATGACGTTGGTCCACATGGGAACAGAACTCGCGGTCTGAGCATTGCCGATGATATACATACCGTGGCGAGCGCGACTCAACAAGACGTTGATGCGATTCGAAGTTTTCAAAAATCCACATTTTCTCTCGTCGTTGCTTCGTACCAGTGAGATGACAATCACTTTCGCTTCTTCCCCCTGGAAATTATCAACAGTCGCGACCCTTAATGCATTGAGTAAGGTTGTCTTCTGCATATTGACTTCGCTCTCTGTTGTAGCCTCCGGGCTGTCATCTTTCAGGCCCAAGGTCTCCAAATCCTGGAGATCTCGATCGCCGACCACAATCTCGAAAGAAGACCTTAGCCGCTGCTTGATCTTCTGCAACTGTCCCAAATATGGAGTCAAAACTGCAATATCATCTTTTCCATAAGTTCCTTGGCGTACAAGGTGGGAAACCAAAGCGGCGACCATCTCTACTTCAAAAGAGTTAGTCTTCGAGAATGAGATTATTTGAGCTGATGACGATGAGTCTTCCTTCTCTTGATGGTTGAGCCAGAAGAGGCGCTTCCGCAATCCATCAGCCTCGGGATAATCTAACACCGAAGCGTAATCTTGTAGCTCGGGATACAGCGTGGTTCTAACAAGCTCTGCAATCGATGGGTGCATCCGGCGCTGCACCTTCAGTGAACTGAATGGGATCTTCGGGTAGCCGGGCTGAGGTTTAACGAGTCGCTCAAAAAGCGAGATGTCCAAAGAGAATTTCCCCCCCCTGGGGTGATCATGTTGGAGCTCGTAGTTGTTGATCTGGGGTCGGAGCTGCTCGTGATCCCCAATAAGGATAGCATGTTCGACTGAAGGCAAAAGCGCGGTGAGCGTGTGTGCCTCTAAGACCTCACCTGCCTCTTCACACACCATGACTTTTGCTCGCACACGTCTAAGAACCTCTAGATTCCTTGCCAAGCCTGTGGTTGTGACGCCGATGACGTGCGCCCGTAGAAGACATCGAAGATTCAATTCCTGGTAGCACTTCTCGAGTTCATCTTTGGTATCACGATAGGATTCAAGGACGTGAAGTAGAAGGCCGTTCAGCTGAGCTGCGCGTTGCTGGACCCAATACTTATGGATTGATTCCCGCTCAGAGGCAGACATCTCCAGGAGAGAGACGTTTGAAAGCTCCGTAACGGGACGGTTCGAGCAAAGACGCTGAGCTGCTCCTCTAAGCCAGCTTTTAACAACACTGTACTTCCTATCGCGCACTGTCCGAAATCCATCTTCGTCAAACCCCATCCCAAACAGTTGTTCGAAGTGCCTGGACGAGTCTTGTCTTTCCAGATAAGCTTTGATGTTTCTCCACGAGGTCGGATCCTTCAGTCCTTGTAAAATTTCCTCGATATGTGCTAGCTCGCTGTCCAATTTCGTATGAAGTTGCCACTTCTCGTAACCTTCGGTTTTCGTCTGCCCGACTTGCTGGGAAACATGGCGGAGGTTCAAGTCTTGGAGAAGTTCGGATTTAGACCGCGAACCTAAACGGATCAGCTGCTCAACTCCGTCCTTTACTAGATGCTCGAGAAGTTGATCGAGTGCGTGGTTCGTATAGCATACGCAAACAATAGGACCAAGATTAGCTGCCTTACGGTTTTTCAATAAAGTTTTGATGATTGCTACGCCTGTATAGCTTTTCCCGGTACCTGGCGGTCCTTGGATGAGCGCAAGGCAGCGGCTCAGAGCATTAACAGTGGAGATCTGCTGCGCGTCGTCAAGTGTGGATTTGCTACGTAGCATCTGGTAGTCGAACTGCTTTCCAGGCTTAAGTTTCAGAGGTTCTCCTCCAGTCAAAGGGTCCAGACTGAAGGCGAAGCCGCGTCCCCGTGAGTAAGCGGGGGGTGGGATATCCGCAACCCCCGGATCTTGCGTCACTGGAGCGATGAATTCGGAAAAAGGAAGATCGAGAGTGCGGCTCATCTGCTGGAGCGCCTGCAGCGTTGGTCGGAAAGAAGGCAACAGAATTCCGGGAAACTCAACAAGAGATTGTCTTAGATTGCCAGCCTTTCCGAGGTGATTGTTGATCCAGGTGACGTCTTCCATATTGTCTTCCAGCATGCTAAGCATCACAGTTGCTCGATCTGCGTGCTTAAAAAGACTTGGATGTTCGACCGCTCTTCCAGGATCTGTATTGAGGCCGGTCGAAGGAGTTGCAAGTCCTTCTTCTGTATTATTTCGCTTCTTGGGCGGAGGCGTTGGAACTGGGTCGCATACAGAGAAGAAGATGGTGTTACCTGTAGAAGAGACAAGGCAGAGCAACGCATCAATTTGTAGCTGTTTGCTGCTTTTCCACCATTCCTCTCGCTGTGCAGCACCCTTTTTACGAAGTGCAGGAGGCTGTTCGAACTCTGCTACAATCAATTGTATTCGTCTGGAGATCTAACCAAGGGACTCTGCACTTACGCGTTACGGTCAGGCATATCGTGAAGGTGCTAATAACACCTGGGGAAAGGAATAGCTGCAAGCCTTACGATGAAGCGGACGGGAGGCAGTGACCGGAAATAGTACCGTAGTTGGCAGTGTTTTGTTAGCGGAATAAACTCTTCTAAGGCCAGTGTTTTGCTAACGTTGAAAGAGAATGATGAGAGAAGTGGTCGGTCAGCCTTGTTAGTCGTGGTTCTGTTCATGAAATTGCATAAACTACAAGATGTATAACATTTGCATAATTAGTACACGTGTTTTGTGCAGGAATCATCCGTACAAGGCGGGGTAAATATAAACCTGCCCCTCGATGCCGATGCTGTCCCTCTCGTTGATCTTCAACCTAGTATATCTTAAAGACTGACTAGATTTTTGAACATGTCTCATTATTGCGCTGCTTGTGACAGGCGTTTCAACACACCAATATCTCTGCTGCAGCATCTCGACTCCCCTGCTCACGCTGCTTCTTATGAATGCGATAGCTGCGACCGCGAGTTCGGTAGCCAACTGGCCTTGAATCAACATCTCAGTTCTCCCGTTCACGCTTTATCGTACGACTGCGATGATTGTGATCGTTCTTTCGGTAGTCAAGAGGCCCTTGAACAACATTTCAACTCTTCTCTCCACGTTTCAGTGTTTGAGTGCGACGACTGCGACCGCGAGTTTGGAAGTCAACAGGCTCTGGATCAGCACCTCAACTCTCCCGCTCACTCTTCATCGTATGAGTGCGACGACTGCGACCGCGAGTTTGGAAGTCAACAGGCTCTGGATCAGCACCTCAACTCTCCCGCTCACTCTTCATCATACGAGTGCGATAACTGTGATCGCACGTTTGGAAGTCAGCAGGCATTGCGGCAGCATCGCGCCTCGTCTGTTCACAATAGACGATATGTTTCGAGCATGCTGTGAGGGGAATAACGTTACATTGCAATGGAAACCAAGTGCTAGATAGGCGGACATTATAATTGAGAGCGGAAAGTTGTAGGATACAGCTCATGACTCGTTACTGTTTGTCTCGCTTTCTAATTGGTTTAAAATCACAGACAAGTTGATGAGATTCATCAAGTATATGAATGATGTGTTATGTTCTAAATTTAATATCACTTCGTATTCAATTTCGAACTGAATTTACAAGGTGTATTACATAATCTTTGACAGCAAAGGAACTATCCACTTTCAGATCTATCTCCGCTTGTTGAAGGGAAAGCCTGCGCTATCGGCTGTAGCCCCAGAAGGTTTTCTTTCAAAAAGTCCATGGCCCGCTTGAGATAATGCAGACCGATTGCTCTGGCACGGTTGCGGGCGTGAGAGATGAAGATGTCAATGTCGGCTTCGTGCTGGGCGATGAAGGGTTGTATATAGGATTGATAGAGGAGGCGGGCGCCTTGGGCTTGGGGTAAGACGAGGTAGGAGAGCAGGAAGAGGCGGAGGTAGGCGTAGAAGGGAAACCTGGGTAGAGATGCAAGGTTAGAGGGGGTTTGGTAAAGTTTGGGGTTGGGGTTGGGGTTGGGGGAGAAGGTGGGCGGAGGGTGGTTACCAGGAAAAAATGAACCATGTCCAGAATTCAATAAGGTTGAAGCAGGAGATGACGACCCAGTACATGAGCCATGGTGTTAGCTGAGCCGGGTCGGAAGTACGAAGCGCTTTGTAGGAGGTGAAGATTGGGAGAAGGATGGTGACAAATAAGCTGGGAGTTTGTCAGTGAGGTTCTACATGTTTATGTAGATAACATGTGACTACGATGAAGGTATCACTAGGGCTTTGACTTACGAGAGTAGGTTCGGGAGAATGTCAAACATCGTCAATCGCATCAAGTCCGATAAGGAGGGTTGATCCGCTTCTTCTCCTTCTCGCTGACAAAGGCCGGCAGAGCACAAATATTACAAAACAACCCTTTAGATGCTGGTAAGTCTACGGATATTTGACTTTGATGTGTGATCAGCTTTTTCACTGCGGATACTGTGAAATAGCTGAAAGTATTCTGCTGGGACACATATCAAGTCACGAAGCCGACGGCTTTAAAGCCAGCGCAACAAGCCATATCTGGAGAGATCTGCCATAATTTGGGGGGGGGCATATTTGGGAGGGAGGGCCGCCATATCTGGAGTGGGGTGCCTCATTTTGAAAAGGGGGGAGCCGCCATATTTGGAGGAGATAAAGAACCATAAAGGTACAACAGAGAACCAAAGATACAGCAAAATCATTCAATCCCTTTCTCGTTAACTCTGTACCGCAGAAAGCCTCAGAAAATTGACTTACAGCACCAATGGATCAGCTGAACATCGATCGCGCGAATGCTCTGTCATATGAATCCTTTCATACTCCACCTTTTCCCCTTCAACAAGGTCTCAATGATAAAGATCAGTTCATGAAAGCTTATCCGCTCACTCCTTATCCTACGCTTTACAAGACAAACAAGCGGTCATTTTCCGCGTTTGAAACAGATGGCAACATAATGCCCACGACGGAATATGAAACCAAGCGAAGGGAAAGGAACTCCGGCTCATATCATCACTTCTTCAACGCCCCTTCATCTTCTAGCCTATGCCATTCTCCGCCGACTCCATCTTTGAATGTCTCATCGACGGAACTTAAAAGGGTGTTAGAGTCAATATTTAATCAAGTTGATTGGTTAGAGGTGGCATTAGCGGTGGCCAAGAATCGAGCGCCGTCAGTCTACTGCGAAGTCATCGAGAAGATATTGCAGGCACAAATACATCAGCTTCTAAAGGCCGAGGTCAAGGATGAGCATGAAAGGGATGAGGATACGGACAAGCACGAGGATGAGGATGAGGACGACGACGAGGATGAGGATGAGGAGTATGTGTATGTGTACGAGGACGATGACGACAACAATAATGACGACGAGGATGAGGATGAGGATGAGGATGAGGATGAGGATGAAGACGAGGATGAAGACGAGAATGAAACTGACGACGGCGACGAGTACGACAGGGTGTAAAGAGGAGTAAGACAGGCGAGAAGGAACAAGGAAATCAAAGCGGATAATTAGAAGTGGGTTGGCAGTAAATGTGCAAGCTACTAAGATCATTAAATGTACAATGATCGTATCTATTTTAGCCTTTGACGTTTGCTTTTGCAGGACTTACAATCGATTTGCATCATCGAGGCTTTCAATGTATCTATTGCTGAACACCACAAGCGTAACATCAATATTGCAAGATTGGCCTACCCATCTACTGTAATATAGAGCTTAATAGGAGTTTAAATCATCTTTTGGATTAAAGAGGCTTGGGGGGCTAGCACAAAGTGTGTAGGGACTTCTCGTGAGTAAGCAATTCTAGTAAGTACGCAGTAATGGCGGTTTCTGCCGCTGTTTTTGGCGGTCCCCAAAACCTTAAAGTCACGTATAGGGCTGCGTCCCTGCCTCCAAAAAGCGAGGCACTAGCATCCAAAGTTGGCCCATAACTGCACTCGAAGAGTGCTCCCTTGGCGAGTACTCTCTTTTATTTCTCCAAGGGTAGATCCCAAAAATGGAGGGAAATGCTCACCAGGGGAGTACTCGCCAAGGGAGCACTCTTCGAGTACTTACTAGAATTGCTTACTCACCCTTGAAGGAAGCAAACATGCCGTAAGACACTTTTCGTAAGACACTATATGTCTTGGGACACTATGTCTTGGACCGCTGTGTGTCTTGAGCCACTATATGCCTGGAGACACTTGTCATAAGACACCATACGTCTTGAGACATATGTCACGAGACACTATATGTATTAAGGCACATGTAGGAAGACATTATACGTCTTGAGACATATGTCATGAGACACTATATGTATTAAGGAACATGTAGGAAGATATTATACATCTTGAGACATCATATGTATCAAGACACTTGTAGAAACACACTACATGGCTTAAGACCAATGTATTAGACACTTCTACCTTTTCTCCCTCTTGTACATTTAATGAAGGTCGTACAGGAATGATTTTTGAATCAATACGTATTTCATCTTCGGATACATGTGATCGATTTCCTTTGATTCTATTGTAAATATTACATCATGAGCAATAACGAAAACCCAAGCCCTTGCTACTCAATTCTGCCATCCTGATAAATAGTACGCAACATCCTACCGCTCCGAAGGCTGATATTCCAATTCCAGCAATTTTACCCGGTCATCCAAATAGCCACGTACAAGGCTTCGTAGATCATCTCGCTGCTTATCGGTCCCGGATACTAAATCACGGTCAGTCTTGATACGCAAAGAGCGAATAGTACTTACCCATCACCAGCATCTTTTCCTTCCCACTCTGCATCTTCTCGCTGAATTCTTGCGCACCCCCAGCGTCCCCTTGCGCGGCCTCGATATTCTCTGGATGCCTCATGTTCACCTCTGTTTGTAAAATCTCCTGCAAATCTGCGGATCCTCGATAAACAGTCCCACGTCGACCAAAAGACACTTTGTCCTTTTTCAAATAGGTCGAAAAGATTGAGATGAAGAGAATCTACTCTGCGTGTCAGTGAAGCAAACGAAAGCATCGATGAACGTCACCTTATCCAGATTGTCGCCTTCCAAGGCATTATTAAGCAGCGGCTCCACTGCGAGAGCAGTCTCTGCCCTTGTAAGTTTCTCATCAGTGAATTCTCAACCCCGCTTCATGCTTACCGATGTGTTGTACTTGCCAAACCACACGGATTCGAAGAGTACTAGCCTTGCGAGCCTTATAATCATGGATCAGCTGTTTCAGATACGGCAAGTGTGCAGCCATCCCGAACCCAGCGGCTATCAGAAGAACGCTTTCATACTCGCCCACAGGGGCACTGATTCCATGAGGCCCACTGAATAGTACCAAACGAGAACCAGTCGCGCCCCCGTTCTCGTCGGTCTCGGCGCGATACAGAAGTTCCCGTGTCAGTCCTTTACGAGGTTCGACGAAAAGATCCAGTCTATCCTGCTTCTCGTGTGCCCAAGAGGTCACCACGAAAGGATGGCTCTGCACGGAAGACCAGAAGCTGACGGAAGGAATCCATAGGTTGATGTATTGCCCAGCTTTGACCTTCAGTGGTCGAGAAAGATTGATGCTAATCTTGACAGTGCCATAGGCGTGGCTAATGAGGGCTCGGGCGCGACCGTGGCGGAACGTCCCGCTCCGCCACAGTACACTGGCGCATTGGACAACAGATGTGGAAAGGAACAGCGCAGCAGAGATATAGATGTACATGCGAGGGAAAAGCGACTTGGAGGGCAGATGACGCCAGGTGGAACAGGCAGAAAGCGCGGCCAACGCTTGGTGCGTACGAAGAAAGATTTCGTAGGACGGCCGGCGCAAGAGAGGATGCGAGAGTAGTAGAAGAACACACAGCGATGATCCGGCCTGAGTATGATTAGTTAGGGACGGCGGTGGAAGTAGCAACAAAGACTAACTATCAGTCCAAACAGATGCTCTGGTACTTTCAACGAGAAAGTGGTTCGGTTGGCCACGACGACGAGTACGTGAAAGAGGTTGAGCGCGAACGCCATCAATCCCGCCGAGCGGTGAACGCGTCGGTAAGAATCCAAAGGAAACCCGAGGAGGTCAGCCAGAAAACTAAGATGAGCGCCTGCAAAGAGCGGAATCATGTTGACGAGCGATAGGTTCCCGGCTTGGAGACCAGCTGTCTAGATTCTCAAACGGGCCAGAGAGGTTGATCCTCAAGGTCTACGAACTCTAGGTGTCATTACCAAGCCAGATCAGCTTGGGAGTGGCACTGATGACGAGAAGATCTTCTTGAGTCTTGCTAGGAATGAGCAAGTCGAATT
>JAABUZ0100009585.1_pt1 | contig 11029 bp, 12 predicted proteins | sample 5562091 | NCBI WGS metagenome assembly JAABUZ01 (sample SAMN12813069, study PRJNA571459) | rock metagenome | isolation source: Antarctica rocks | place: Antarctica: Victoria Land, Linnaeus Terrace sud | collected 2015-12-21
GGGCGCTTCTTGGCCACCGCGATCCGCTCGCGGATCATCGTCTTCTCGAGCTTGTCAAACGCCCGCTGGGCGTTGGCGCGGTACTCGGCGTAGGTCTCTGACTCGGGGCTGCCCGAGTACTGCTCGATGACCTGCGCCTCGACGGCCTTGGTGGCATCCTGGCGATCGAGCTTGTCCTCGACCTGCGTGGCCGCCTCCAGCGTGGACCCGTGCGAACCCTTGATCTGCTCGTACAGCTCGTCGTGGACCTGCGGGAGCTCGACCTGCACCTTGGCTTTGCCGGCCTGGGCGGCGAGCTCGCGCTGAGCGGCGCACAGCTTCTTGATGTTCTCGTGCGCGATGTCGAGCGCGTCCAGGATCTCCGCCTCGGGGATCTCGTTGGCGCCCGCCTCGACCATCAGGATGGCGTCCTCAGTGCCGGCGACGATCAGATCGAGGTCGGCGCCGAGCAGCTGGTCCTCGTCGGGGTTGACCACGAAGTTACCGTCGATCTTGCCGATCCGGACCGCGCCGACCGGGGTCGGGAAGGGCACGTCGGAGATCATCAGCGCCGCGGAGGCGCCGTTCATCGCCAGCATGTCGTACGGGTGCTGGTGGTCGACGGACATCGGCAGGGCGACCAGCTGGGTCTCATAGCGCCAGCCCTTGGGGAACAGCGGGCGGACGGGGCGGTCGATCAGGCGCGCGGTCAGCGTCGCCTTCTCGCCCGCGCGACCCTCGCGCTTGAAGAACGAGCCGGGGATCTTGCCCGCGGCGTACATGCGCTCCTCGACATCGACGGTGAGAGGCAGGAAGTCGACCTCGCGCAGGTTGCCGCGGGTCGCGGTACAGAGGACCATCGTGTCGCCGGAGCGGACGACCACGGCGCCGGAGGCCTGCTTGGCCAGCTTGCCGGTCTCGAAGGCGATCTCGGTGCCCTCGATCTCTACGGAGACGCGCTTGACGGCGTCAGACATATAGGTAATTCCCTTCTTTCCTCCGCCCTTCGGTCGGCGGAGCGCTTCGTTTCTTTTCGTTCCGAACCCGCGTGATGCTAGCGGGTCACGGGTGACCGAGCCGGGCTACTCCCCGCCGCTGCGGGGGGCAAGCTCGAGCGGGTCCACCCGCTCGGCGCCGGCCGCGGTCCAGCGGAAGATGGTCGGTGTGGTCACGACGCCGGCGCGCACGCCGGCCCGGAAGTCGCGCGTGATCCGCTCGATCGTCGCCTCGCTGCGCCGATCGGCGTCAAACCGTTCGAGGTCGAGGCCGAGCGCGCGGGCCCGATCCCACAGGTGGGGGTCCTGCAGGCGAGCCTGATCGGCGAGCAGCAGATCGTGCATCGGCCAGAACGCCCCCTGCGCGCCGGCGGCCTCGGCGGCGCCCGCCGCCGCCCACGCTCGCGGGTGGCTCGAGCGGACCGGGAAGTGGCGGAAGACCAGGCGGACGCCGCGGGCAAGCAGCGGCTCGTGCAGCGCCGCGCAGAACGGGCATTCGTAGTCGGCGTACTCGATCAGGACGGCCGCTTGCTCGGGCCCGCGCGTGTGGTCGGCGGGCCCGGGCGCCGGCACCGGGGCCGAGCCGAGCTGACTCACCCGAGACGGCGGCGCTCAGGCGCCGAGCGCGTCGAAGATGAGGTTGGCGCCCGGCAGGTCACCTGGTGAGGCCGTCTGAAAGCTCCAGCGCACCGTCGCGTCGGGGCCGGTGATGACCAGCGCGCGCTGAGGAAAGCCGCCCGGGTGATAGACGCCGAAGGCGCGGCAGGCCTCGCCCTTGGGCTCGAAATCCGAGAGCTGCTCGATGCTGACTCCGAGCTTCTCCTGGAAGGCGGTCTGGGCCGGGCTGGCGTCGCAGGAGATCGCGTACATCGTCGCGCCGCGCTCGTGGAGGTCACCGAGAACCTCCTCATAGAGGTTGAGCTGGTCGGTGCAGACCGGGCTGAACGCGAACGGATAGAAGACCAGGACGGTGGTGGTGCCCTGCAGGTCGGCCCGCGTGAAATCGCTGCCGTCGCCCCGCTTGAGCGTGAACTCGGGAGCCGGCTGGCCGGCTCCGATCACCGGCGGAGCCCGAGCTCCCGGATCAGCGTCCGGTAGCGCTCGAGATCCGAGCTCTGCAGGTAGTTGAGAAAGCGCCGGCGACGGCCGACCATCATCAGCAGTCCGCGACGCGAATGATGGTCCTTGCGGTGCGTGCGCAGATGATCGGTGAGGAGGTTGATCCGCTCGGTGAGCAACGCGACCTGGACCTCGGTCTTGCCAGTGTCGGTCGGGCTCTGCCCGAACTGGGCGATCAGCTCCTGCTTGCGCTCCTGCGTGAGGTTCATGCGGCCGGTGAGGCTAGCAGAGCGCCACCCACGCTGTTCACGCACAGATCCCCCGGGTCCGCGCGACATCATCGTGCATCTGGTCGATCAGCTCGTGCACGCTGTCAAAGCGCTTCTCGCCCCGGAGGCGCTCGACAAACTCGATCCGCAGCACCTGGCCGTAGAGGTCGACCTCGCGGTCGAGCAGATACGCCTCCACCAGCCGTGAGCGGCCCGAGCCGAAGGTCGGGCGCACGCCGATCGAGACGGCGGCGCAGGCATCGCCGGCGCGCGCCGCATAGACGCCGTGGCCGGGGCAGACGAGATGCTCGTCGGGAACCAGGTTCGCGGTCGGAAAGCCCAGGGTGCGCCCGCGCTGCTCACCGTGCACGACCTCGCCGCGCAGGGTGAACGGAGCGCCGAGCAGGCGCCCGGCCCCGGCGACATCCCCGGAGAGGACGAGCCCGCGGATGTGGCTGGAGGAGACGATCTCCCCCTGGGCCTCGACGAGCATGACCACGCGCGTCTGAAAGCGGGGATCGGCGGCCAGCAGCGCGGTGTCGCCCCGGGCCTGGTGGCCGAAGCGGAAGTTCTCCCCGACCGAGACATGGGTCGCGCCCAGGCGGCCCAGCAGCACGTCGTCGATGAACGCCTCGGGGCTCTGCGCGGCGAAGGTCTCGTCGAACGGGATCACCACGAGCTCGCGGACACCGAGCGAGGCCACCAGCTCGGCCTTGGTCTCCAGGCTCGTCAGCAGCCTGGGGTTGGCCTCGGGCCGGATCACCGCGAGCGGGTGGGGTTCGAAGGTGAGCACGGTGTCGTTGCCCGCGATCACCGCCCGGTGGCCGAGGTGGACTCCGTCGAATTCGCCCACCGCGACCCGCCGGGGCCGCAGCTTGACCTCTGAGAGCATCGTGACGTCCATGGCGCGACAGCCTACGGACCCGTTCGCTGCGGCGGCCGCCCCGATCAGCCCGAGCGAAAGCCCACGATCGGCTTCAGCGTCCCGGGGCAGGCGCCGGGTCCGGCGAGCGCGATCAGGCCCTCGTCGTCGGTCAGGCGAACGATCAGGCTGTCGTCGTCGGTCAGGCGAACGACGGGCTCGCCGGCAGCCCGCTCGGCAGCTGTGACCGGGGCGGGCTCGATCCTGTCGGGTGCGGGGACCGCCGCGCCGTGCCCGGCCCGGCGCGCCGCTGCCGGATCGAGACGCACCTCGGGCAGGAAGTGCAGCGCGGCGTTGAGCCCGATCGGCCGCGCGGGGTCGGCGTCGGCGACGTCGAAGGTGCCGATCCGCGTGCGGCGCAGCGTCTCGCAGTAGGCATCTCCGAGGTCGGCGATCAGGCTGCGCACGTAGGTGCCCGACGAGCACTCGATCGCGAAGCCGCGCCGGTCCCCGTCACGGTGGCGCTCGGTGAAGGCATGGACCTCGACCTCGCGCTCGGCCAGCTCCGGGGTCTCCCCCGCCCGGGCCAGCTCATAGGCTCGGCGTCCTGAGACCTTCACCGCGGAGTAGGCCGGCGGGCGCTGCCGGATGCGCCCGGTCGGGAGCACGAGCTCCCCGGCGGGGACCAGGCCGGTCTCGGTGATCTCACCCTCGGGGTCCTGGGTGGTCGAGACGGCACCGAACCGAGCCGTCGCCTCGTAGCGCTTGGGTAGCGCCATCAGGAACCGCTGGATGCGGGTGGCGCGGCCGACGAGCACGAGCAGCAGACCGGTGGCGAACGGATCGAGTGTCCCCGCGTGGCCGACCTTGGTCCCGCGGTCAAGCCCGCGACGGACCCGGGCGACGACGTCGTGGGAGGTGATCCCGGCGGGCTTGTCGTAGAGCAGGATGTAGTCGGAGGCCATCGGCGCCGGCCGGCTCGGAGATCGCGACAGCCCGACTACAGCTGCGCCGAGACCTGATCGCGCAGGAACGCGACCAGCTCGTCGTGCGAGAGCCCGGTGGTGAATCCGGCCGCCTGACGGTGGCCGCCACCCCCCTGGACGCGGGCGATCAGCGACACGTCGACACGATCGTCGGACGCCCTCAGCGAGACCTTGCGCAGGTCGGTCCGGGGGGCTCCGAGCTTGTCGCGGATCAGCGCGGCGACCGCGGTTCCCTGGACGGCGCGCAGATGGTCCACGACGCCCTCGGAGTAGCTTTCCTGCGCCCCGGAGGCGGCGAAGTCCGCAGCGCTCAGTGCGCTCATCGTCAGGCGGCCCTCGTCGTAGCGCTCGACCTTGGCCAGGCCCCGGGCCAGCAGCGTGAGCTTGCCGTAGGGGACGCCCTCGTAGACGCGGTGATACACGTCATGGACATCGACTCCGGCGTCGATCAGGTCAGCGGCCATCAGGTGCGCGCGTCGCCCGGTGTTCTCGTACATGAAGCGCCCTGTGTCGGTGATCAGCCCGACGTACAGCGCCTCGGCGACCAGCGGCGTCGGCCGGACCCCGAGCTCCCGCATCAGGTCCCAGACGATCTCCGCGGTGCAGGAGGCATCCGCGACGACCAGGTTGAACGTCCCGAATCGGGTGTTGTCGTGATGGTGATCGACGTTGAGCAGGTGGACCTCGGGGCGGCGGAACGCCTCGGCCGGGTTGCGGTCCAGGTTGCCGCAATCCAGGAACACGACGGTGCGCTGGTCCAGGTCAGTCGGCGGCTGGGAGACGTGGTCATCGAGCGGCAGGAACCGGTACTCCTGCGGCAGCGGGAACTCGTTGGCGTCGATGAACATCAGGCAGTCCTTGCCCAGCGCGGTGAGGATCCCGTGCATCGCGACCAGCGACCCGAGCGCGTCACCATCGGGGTTCTCGTGGGTGGCGACCACCAGCTTGGAGGCCTGGCGCAGCTCGGCGAGGACCAGCTCGCGGTCCGAGCGGTGGCCGTTAGCGCCGCTCATCGCTCTCCCCTGGGGCGGGTGCCGTACGCGCCGGGACCGCCCCCTTGTCGAGCAGCTCGGTGATCCGCATCCCGTGGTCGATCGACTCGTCGTACTCGAACTCGATCGCCGGGGTGTGCTTGAGGGTCAGCTCGCCGGCGATTCGCCCCTGCAGGTAGCCGCGCGCCGAATGCAGGCCGTCGATCGTCGCCGCCCGGGTCAGGGCGTCGCCGAGCACGCTCACATAGACGCGAGCGTGGCGCAGGTCAGGGCTGGTCTTGACTCCGGTCACGGTGACGAAACCCACTCGGGGGTCCTTGAGGTCGGTGGCAATGGCATCGCTGAGCACGGCCCGCATGGCCTCGTCGACGCGTCGCATCCTGCCTGAGCGCATCCTACTCACCCCCCTGGCCGGCGTAGGCGCAGCTCATGCCCGCAGATCCTCCACCGAAGCCATGATCCGCTGCACACGCGCGGCCTCGGGCCAGCGGGCCAGCACCCAGCGCTCGAGCTCGTCGACCGCGGCCCCGAGGCGCCGCAGCGAGCCGCCGGTGAGCGCCGCGGTCAGGGTCGCGCGCTGCCAGAGGTCGTGATGATCGGTCTCGGCCACCGTCGCTCCCAGCCGCCCGTGCAGCTGGGCCTTGATCGAGGCCAGCTCCTTGCGCTTGGCCTTGAGGCTGCCCGCCTCGGGAAAGTGCAGCTCGATCACGACCACGGCCACGAATCCGCCCCCGCCGGGCACGATCTCGGTTGCTGGACCCGCCCGCTAGGCGAGCTCGCGCTCGACCTGTCGGGTGGCGTAGGTCTCGAGCACGTCACCGTCCTTGACGTCGGCATAGTCGCGCAGCACGATTCCGCACTCAAAACCGCTGGCGACCTCGCGCGCGTCCTCATTGAAGCGCCGCAGGCTGGCGACCTCGCCGTCATAGACCACGGTGCCGTCACGGACCAGGCGGACCTTGGAGCCGCGGGTGATCGTCCCGGCGGTGACGTAGGAGCCCGCGATCGTGCCGACCCGCGACGCGCGGAAGGTCTGGCGAATCTCGGCCGAGCCGAGTGACTCCTCGACCTCCTCGGGCTTGAGCATGCCCTGCATGGCCGAGCGCAGCTCGTCGATCGCGCGGTAGATGACCGAGTAGTGGCGGACCTGGACGCCCTCGCGGTCGGCGACGGCGCGGGCATCGCCGACCGGGCGGACGTTGAAGGCGAGGATGACCGCGTCGGAGGCTGCGGCCAGCATCACGTCTGACTCGGTGACCGCACCGACGGCGCGGCGAATGATCTGGACCGCGACCTCGTCCTGGGGCAGCTTGGCGACCTCGTCCTCGATCGCCTCCAGAGAGCCGGCGACGTCGGCCTTGACGACCAGGTTGAGCTCCTGCAGGCCCAATCCGAAGATGTCCTCCAGCGAGACGCGCTTGCTGCTGCGACGGGCCAGCGACTCGGCCTTCAGGCGGGTGGCGCGCTCTCCGGCCAGCTGGCGCGCGCGGCGCTCGTGCTCGACCACGCGGACCTGCTCACCCGCCTCGGGAACCCCGTCGAACCCGAGCACCTCGACCGGCTCGCCGGGCAGGGCCCGGTGCATCTTGGTCCCGACGAAGTCGTGCATTGCCCGCACCCGCCCGAACTGGGCCCCGGCGACGAGCGCGTCACCGACCTCGAGCGTGCCGCGGCTGACCAGGACGGTGACCACGGGACCGCGTCCCGGATCGAGCTTTGACTCGATCACGGTGCCGGAGGCGGAGGCGCTGGGGTTGGCCTTGAGCTCCTCGACCTCGGCCATCACGATGATCGTCTCCAGCAGGTTCTCCAGGCCCTCCCTGGTCTTGGCCGAGACATTGACGAACTCGGTGTCGCCGCCCCACTCGACCGGCTGCAGGCCGAGCGCGGTCATCTCGGTGCGCACACGGTCAGGCTGCGCGCCCTCCTTGTCGATCTTGTTGACCGCCACGAGCATCGGCACGCCGGCCTCCTTGGCGTGATCGATCGCCTCCTGAGTCTGGGGCTTGACCCCGTCGTCGGCGGCGACCACGATCACCGCGATGTCGGTCACCTTGGCCCCCCGGGCTCGCATGGCGGTGAACGCCTCGTGGCCCGGAGTGTCCAGGAAGGTGACGAGGTGACCATCATGGGCAACCTGGTAGGCGCCGATGTGCTGGGTGATCCCACCGGCCTCGCCGGCGGCGACCTGGGTCTCGCGGATCGCGTCCAGCAGCGATGTCTTGCCGTGGTCCACGTGGCCCATGATCGTGACCACGGGGGCACGCTCGACGAGATCCTCGACCGCGTCGTCGAACTGCGGCTCGGCGACCTGCTCGTCCTCGGAGTGGACGATCTCGACCTCCTTGCCCAGCTCGACCGAGAGCAGCGTGATCGTGTCGTCGGACAGGGTCTGGGTGAGCGTGCGCATCTCGCCCAGCGCCATCAGCTTCTTGATGATCTCCGACGTCGAGACGTTGAGGTACTCGGCGACGTCCTTCACCGTGGAGCCGGAATTGATCTGAATCGCGGTCGGCGCGTCGTCACGGACGGTGGGACGCGATTCGGCCTCTTCGTCGTACACGCCGCGCCGTCGCCGGCCGCGGCGCTGGCGACGCGGGGGCTGGTTTGACTGCGGGGGCCCACCGGCTCGGCGTGAGGCCTGGGAGTCGATCACGACACGACGGCGGCCACCGGAGTTGGACGGTGCGCGCTCGCCCTGCAGCGAGTCCCGGGTCGGGCGCTGCTTGGGCGTGCCGTCAGCGGAGCCGTCGGTGGGCGCGCCATCGGCGGGCGCGCCATCGGCGGGCGTTCCGCCGGCCGGTGGGGCCTCGGCGGCGGGAGGGGGCGGCGGGGGCGGCATCGGGGTCGCCTTGGCGCGCGGCCGGCCCGTGTCCTGGCGGTTGGCGGCCGAGCGCGGGTCACGCGCGGGCACCTTAGGCTTGGGGGGCGCCGGCGCGGCCGGGGTCGTGCTCGCGGACGGTCCGTTGCCGGTGGCGCCGTTGGGGGTCGCCGCCTTGGCGGCCTGCTCCTTGGCCGCCTGCTCCTTGGCGGCGGCACGGGCGAGCACGCGGCGCGCCAGCGCCTCGTCCACCGAGGACGAGGCCGCCGTGACATCGACCCCAGCGGCCTGAAGGCGCGCCAGCACGTCCTTGGCGGGCACTCCCTGCTGCTTGGCGATTTCGTGGACACGCTTGTTCATGTGCTCAGCTGAGTGTAGATCGCCTAAGCGTCGGCGTCCGGCTCCTCGACACCGAGCCCGACCTCGTCACCGAGTTGATCGGTGTCGCTGTTGGCCAGGGCCTGATGGGAGTCGATCCCGCAGTAGCGCGAGCCGGGCAGCGCCGCGTTGGGACAGCGCCGGCCATTGGAGAGGATCGCCGCGCAGCGACCTCCGGGAACGTCGTCCTCCTCGTAGCCGTGCTCGGCCTCCTCGGCGGCGAACTCGGTCTCGGAGCGGATGTCGATCCGCCAGCCGGTGAGGCGCGCGGCCAGCCGCGCGTTCTGGCCCTCACGGCCGATGGCCAGCGACAGCTGGTCGTCGGGGACGATCACCGTCGCCTGCTTGCCGGCGTCGTCGACGAGCACCTCCCGCACGCGTGCGGGGGACAGCGCCTTGGCGACGAAGCGGGCCGGCTCGTCGTTGTAGGGGATGATGTCGATCTTCTCGCCGCGCAGCTCGGAGACGACCATCCGCACCCGGGAGCCGCGCGGCCCCACGCAGGCGCCGACCGGATCGACCCCGTCGACGTGCGAGACGACGGCGATCTTGGAGCGGTAGCCGGGCTCGCGGGCGACGCCGGTGATCTCGACCAGACCGTCCGCGATCTCAGGGACCTCGAGCTCGAACAGGGACTTGATCAGCTCGGGATCGCGGCGTGAGACGATGATGCTCGGACCCTTGGTGGAGTTCGACACGTCCTTGATCACGGCCTTGATCCGCTGGGAGTGGTCATAGCGCTCGCCGTCGACCTGCTCGGACTTGGGCAGCAGCGCCTCGACGCGCTCGCGCAGCTGCACGAGCGTGTAGCGGGAGTCCGACTGCTGGACGATCCCGGTGATCAGCTCGCCGACACGGTCGCGGTACTCCTCGAACATCATGTCGCGCTCGGCCTCGCGGATCCGCTGCAGGATCACCTGCTTGGCGGTCTGGGCGGCGATCCGGCCGAAGTCGTGCGGGGTGACGTCCTCGGTCTCGATCTGATCCTCGTACTCGCGCAGCTTCTCGAGATCGATCTCCGGTTCGAGCGCCTCGCGCATCTCCCCCGTCTCGGGATCGACCGCCGGCAGCTGCTCCTCGGTGGCCTCGACGAGCAGCTGCTCCTCGAGCTCCGGCGGGATCTTCAGCTCCCAGACGATGAAGTCACCGCTCTCGCGATCCATCACGACCTTGGCGTATGGCGCCGAGCCCGGGGTCTTCTTGTAGGCCGACAGCAGCGCATCCTCCAGCGCCTCCATCAGCTTCTCCAGCGAGATGTTCTTTTCGGCTGCGAGGCCCCGTACGGCCTCGACGATCTCCTTGGACATGAGGTCAGTCTCCGGGGACGAGGTTGGTGCGGGCGATCTGCTCATAGGGGATGGTGACCACGCCATCGCCCGCGGCGATCGTCACCTCGCGCTCGGAGGCGCCGACGAGCTCGCCCACCAACGACTTCGTTGATGGCGCCGGCGGCCGGTCACCGCCCGCCTGCGGGCGCGCTGCGTCCCCACGCAAGCGAACGCGGGCGCGGCGGCCGAGAAAGCGCGAGTAGTGCGCAGGCTTGGTGAGGGGCCGGTCGCTGCCGGGCGAGGACACCTCGAGCGTGTAGCGCTCACGGTAGTCGGCCAGGTGGGCCGAGACCCGCTCACACACGGCGAGCGTCACCCCCTCGGGATGATCGACGTAGACGCGCAGCGTGGAGCCCGCGACGATCTCGGCCAGCAGCAGCTCGACGTCGGGCTCAAGGCCGGCGAGCCTGGCTTCGATCTCGGTCTGCAGTGCGGTCACGATCTCCTCCATCCATGCGGGTCAACTCATAAAAAAAGCGGGCGAGCGCCCACTTTCAGGTCCTGCTACCGGGAAAGCGCCCGGACGAAAGCTGTGCTTCGAGCGTAGCACCGCCGGGCGCTCCCGGGGGATGCGGACCGGCCGGTCCGGCCGGGGGTGCGGACCGGCCGGTCGGGCGGGGGCTACTCGCCGGCCCGCGCCCGGGCGCGGTCGCGGTAGACGCGGTAGTCGCGCCGTCCGGGCTGCAGGCACGCGGCGAGCGCCAGCGGATGGCGCGCCTCCTGGTGGCGACCGAGCATCTGCAGGCAACGCCCCAGGCAGAACAGGGCGTAGTCGTTGGTCGGGGCGCGCTCGGTGACCGCTTGGAACTCCCGGGCGGCCTGCTCGTAGTCCTGGATGTGAAAGAGCACACGCCCCAGCGCCTCGCGGATCGAGGTCTGCTCGGGGGCGAGGTCGCGCGCCCGGCTGAGCGGGACGGCCGCCTGATGCCAATCACCGGCTTCGAGCAGCTCCGTGCCGCGGTGAAACAGGTCATACACCTCGTGCATCGCCTTCATGTTATGCCTCGGCGGCAGGGCCGTTCAGCGCTCACGCGGGTGCGGCGGGAGCGCCCACAGGGCACGAATCCGCCCGCGCAGGCCGAGTCCGGCCGCCAGCTCGGCGCGCAGGGCTCGGCGCCCGCCCGCCGGCGGCTCGCCACCGCCGGGGCGATAGCGCTCCAGGCGCAGGGCCCGAACGTACCCGGACGCCCCCGGCGAGCCACGAAAGCGATGCTCGAGCTCGGCCAGGGTGATCGCCGCGTCGAGCGGACGTCCGGTCCGGGCCAGCGCCCGCTCGAGCTCGCGCAGCCGGCCTTCGGCCCCTGTCCCGGTCGCGGCCGCCCGCCGCAGGCCCAGCCCGACTGCGGCCACCAGCCCGAGG
>JAABUZ0100009586.1_pt1 | contig 11027 bp, 5 predicted proteins | sample 5562091 | NCBI WGS metagenome assembly JAABUZ01 (sample SAMN12813069, study PRJNA571459) | rock metagenome | isolation source: Antarctica rocks | place: Antarctica: Victoria Land, Linnaeus Terrace sud | collected 2015-12-21
TTCACCATCTGGGTGATCCTCCCGAGTCCGAGTTGCGACCTTCACAACCCGCATTCTCCCTGCTCAGGCGGACGTTGCCGCGCCCCAGCCACGCTGGGGCGCGGCGCTAACGCAAGATCCAGGTCGATCCCCGGTCATGGCACGCCGACCGTCATTCTCTTCGGGCGTAGCCGGTCACCGATCGCAGCGACCATCCGCGTCGTCGACAAGGTGCGCGGCGAGCCTGGAACGCCAGCCGATCCGGCAAAGGGCAAGGTTTGGAGGGCGATCCTCAAGGCCGTCGACAGTCCCGGCGTCACAAACGCCTTCGTCCGTTGTATCGACGTAGCGCGCAAGGAACTTCTACAACACCCTTTGTCACTCGGGATCGGACGCGACCTCCGACGGGCGCTTGAGCGCAGTGGAGCCCGTCTCTCGTCCCGGACCGAGTCGATTGGGGTGGTGTTCTTCACACTCGAAGACGACGCGTTTATTGCAACAGCCGCCGTGATGCGTCGCAAGGGGGTCGAGTTGTGGCGACCAGTTATCGAAGGGGATCTCGTTCGAGACGGCGCGCTGATACCTCTAGCGCTGTCGTCTTTCCGTATGGACGCGAGGACGGTCAACTGAAGCCACAGGAGGAACTGCGCGATACGGGCTGGTACCGATATCTCTGGCCGGGGAAGTCAGTTATCGCGAACAACATCATGTTTGGTCGCAAGACTAAGGTCGATTCTGGCCTGCGCTGGTACGAGTTCGGGCGGCTAACGAAGTCGAAGCTCGACACAAATACTGCGATCGTCTCTGCGCTCGTCGAGTCGCACCCTCATTTTGCATTCGATCGTGACGGGTCCCTTGCCAAGCACTCCGCAATCGTCATAAAGCTTGGCGCAGAGAGGAGTGCGGCGGACCATTTCGCTCTTCTGGAATGCCTCAACACCTCGGTGATTTCCTTCTTTCTCCAGGAGGTCTGTCACAACAAGGGATCTGGTGGAGGGTCGAGCAAGAACGAGCGCTGGACCGATTTCTTCGAATTCAACGGCTCGAACCTCGGCGACATACCTATCCCGCCCAGGATTTCTGGAGAACTCGCGGAGCGGATCGACAAGTCCGCACGGGACCGCGGAAGTCTGCTGTCAAATCTGGATGCCGTCGACGACGTGCCGCTTACTCGCATTCTCCAGCTGCGTTCATCGCAAGACCACGAACTCAGCGGACGAATGATCAGTCTGCAGGAGGAACTCGATTGGAAGGGGCTCATCGCGTACGGTCTCGCGCCTGACGATCTACGAGTGCTCGGCGCTGATGCGCCACCACTTTCGTTGGGCCACCGCGCATTCGAGATCGTCCTCGCCCGCCAGGTTGCCGCGGGGGAGATCGAGCCAACGTGGTTTGAGCGCCACGGTTCGACTCCGGTCACCGACATTCCGCGCGACTGGCCTACTGAATACCGCAAGGCGGTCGAGCAGCGCGTCGCTCTGATCGAGTCTGATGCCGACGTCGCGCTGATCGAGCGGCCGGAGCACAAGCGGCGTTGGAGTGGCGCATCATGGGATGACCGCCAACGTGGTGCGCTCGCTGAGATGGTTCTCGATGGTCTGGAAGAGCCCTCGCTGTGGGAGGATCTACGGCTCCGTTCGACAAACGAGCTGACCGACAAGATTCGTAGTCAAGCGCGGCATCTAGAGGCGCTCGAGATGCTCGCCGAGCGCAAAGACGCTGATCTCGCGGCAACTCTGCAGCGGCTCGTTATTGGAAGCGGCGGTCCCAAGCCTCTCAGCGGAGCGCCTCACGGAAAAAGGACTCGGTAAGCGGGAGGTCTGGGAGCGTGTGTGGGAGCTGCAACGTGCCCAAGATATGGGACAGGAAGTCGGCCCGATCCCGACGCCGCCCAAGTACACGCCCGGAGACTTCCGGGGGCCGGTCTATTGGAAACACCGCAGCAAGCTGGACGTGCCGAACGAGCGATTCGTACTAATCCCGAAGGCTGAGCGCGGCGCAGACTCCTCGCCCGTAGTCGGTTGGGGAGGCTGGAACGAGCGCGATCTCGCCCGTGCTCTGGCCGGACGGGTCACGGAACTGCGTCAGGAACACGCTGCGGGCGCAGACCGCCTCGTCCCTCTCTTGGCTGGTGTGCTCGAACTTCTCCAATGGATCCATCAGTGGCATCCGGAAGCCGACGCTTTGTTTGGTGGTCCCCCTGGCGCATTCTTCGAGAGCTGGCTCGACGGTGAGCTCGCCGCGCTCGGCGTCACGCGTGACACGCTGCGGGCTTGGCGCCCCCCTGCACCGACCCGAGGACGGAAGGCGAAGGCATCGACCGCATGACCCTGCTTCGAGACGTCATCACCATCCCCGAGGCCGTCCACAAGGGCGACTTCGTCATGTCCTTGGCGAGCGGCGTCACCGACAGCAAGGCGACGCTCGATAGCTACGTCGTAACGCCGCAACTTGGCGACGCTTTCAAGAACGCGCTTGCATTCATCGCCTCCGCGGTGAGCGAGCACAAGAGCAAGGCCGCCTACCTCGACGGAAGCTTTGGATCGGGCAAGTCGCACTTCATGGCGGTGCTCCATCTGATCCTCCAGGGCGACCCAGCGGCGCGAGCGATTCCGGAGCTCGGCGAGGCCATCGCCGCGAGCGACCCCGTGCTCGGCCCCGCGAAGTTCGCCTTGGTTCCGTTCCACATGATCGGTGCCGAGTCGATGGAGCAGGCGATCTTCGGCGGCTATGTCAATCACGTGCGCAAGACGGATCCCGATGGCACGCTCCCTGGGGTCTACGCAGACGAGCCGCTGTTCGAGCAGGCCGAGGTCCAACGCAAGCTGATGGGTGATGAGGCGTTCTTCGGCGCGCTCAACTCCGATGAGACGGGGACCGCGGGGGCGTGGGGAAGTCTCGGTGCGGCGTGGGACGTAACCACCTACGAACAAGCGCGCCACGCAGTCGTCGGGGATGCCGAGCGCGGTCGACTTGGCGGCGCGATCGTCGCCCGGCTGCTCCCTGGGTTCGTCAACGCGATGAGCGGAAACGCGACCGGCTACGTCGACTTGGACACCGGTCTTGCGGAGCTTGCTCGCCACGCCCGGGACCGCGGCAACGACGGTTTGATTCTGTTCCTCGATGAGCTGATCCTCTGGCTCGGCAGCCGCATCCGCGACACCGCCTTCGTCGAGCGTGAGGGGCAGAAGCTCATCAAGCTCATCGAGTACACGACCGAGCGACCCATTCCGATCGTGTCCTTCGTCGCCCGTCAGCGTGACCTCCGCGAGTTCGTCGGCGACCAGCTGCCGGGCGCCGACAAGCTCTCGTTCGCGGACGCGCTAAAGCACTGGAACGACCGCTTCCACCGCATCCAGCTGCACGATCGGAACCTCCCGAAGATCGCCGAGCGCCGGCTACTCGCGCCAAAGGACGAGGCGGCCCGCCAGCAGATCGATGCAGCGTTCGCTGAGACGGAGAAGACGCTCCCGCAGGTCCTCGACGTGCTGATGACCGAGGAGGGCGACCGCGAGCTCTTCCGCGCGACCTATCCGTTCAGCCCGGCATTCATGGCGACGCTCGTCGCCGCATCGTCTGCGCTTCAGCGTGAGCGAACAGCGCTGCGCGTGATGCTGCAGCTCCTCGTCGACCGCCGCGACGAGCTGACCGTCGGAGACCTCGTCAGCGTCGGTGAACTGTTCGACGTCCTCTCGCAAGGGGATGAGCCGTTCAGCGACGACATGAAGCGCCACTTCGATCACGCGCGCGACGTGTACCGGGACCAGTTCCGGCCGATGCTGCTCGAAACGCATGGCCTCAGCGACGCGCAGGGCAACGAGGTCGAGCCCAAGCACCCGTTCCGTGCGGAAGACCGTCTGGTGAAGACGCTCCTACTCGCTGCACTCGTCCCGCAGGCCGGCCCGCTGCGCAACCTCGACATCGCAAAGCTTACGGCCCTCAACCACGGGTCGATCGCGTCCCCCATCCCGGGCGGCGAGAAAGGGATCGTGCTGGCCAAACTCAACGCGTGGTCCTCTCAGGTCGGCGCCCTGAAGGTCACCGGAGATCCGCAGAACCCGACCGTCGAGATGCGGCTGACGGGCGTGGATGTCGATTCGATCATCGATCGTGCGGCCCACGTCGACAACACCGGTGAGCGGCGGCGGCTGATCAAGCAGCTCGTGCTCGGCGAGCTCAACGTCGCGTCGGACCAGCAGCTGTTCAGTCAGCACCCGATGATCTGGCGCGGCACGCAGCGCACCGTCGATGTCGTCTTCGGCAATGTCCGCGACACTAGCGACCTCCCGGACGACACGCTGCGGGCATCGAACGGACGATGGAAGGTCGTCGTCGACTACCCGTTCGACCAGGGGCACACGCCGCTGGACGACCTCGAGCGCCTCGAACGCTGGCGTACCGATTACGGTCAAACCGACACGGTGTGCTGGATCCCCGCGTTCTTCTCCGCAGGTCTACAGCGCGATCTCGCGAAGCTCGTCGTCATCACCCATGTGCTGGGCGGCGACCGGCTCGATCAGTTCGCCGACCATCTCAGTCCCGCGGATCGCCTGCAGGCCCGCGGCCTGCTCTCCGACCAGCGTTCGGCGCTCGAGCAGCGGGTCCGAACCGCGATCCGCCAGGCGTATGGCGTCGAGCGTGCCGCCCCGGAGACGATCGACGCCTCTCACGGGATCGAAGATCGCATTCAATCGCTGCGCCCGGGGCTCACGGCGCAGATCCCGATCGGCGCCAGTCTGGGCGACGCGTTCACCGGTCTGTTGGAACAGCTCTTCGACCATCAGTATCCGCGGCATCCGCGGATCGGCGTGCCGTACAAGGCGGCCAACCTCCGTGTCGTGCTCGAGGAGACGCTGCGCGCTGTCGAGCAGCCTGACGGGCGCATTGCCGTGCCGACCGACCGGCGCAAGGTGATGCGCGCGATCGCCACGCCGCTGGAGCTCGGCACGCAGCACGAGGAGCCGTTCGTGCTGGGAACGCGTTGGAAGGATCACTTCGACCGGGCGATCGCGGCGGCCCAGCAGGATGGACAGGCGCAGATCACGGTCGGCGACCTTCGCCGCTGGACGGACCAGCCCGAGCCGCTGGGACTGCCGCGCGACCTCCAGTCTCTGGTGATCCTCGTCTACGCCGCGCAGAGCGGCCGGGTGCTCCGTCAGCACGGCGGACCGGTCGAGCCGTCACTGGACAAAGTCGACGACGACTTCGAGCTCGTCAGCCCGCAGCTACCCAACGAGGAGAACTGGAAGGTTGCCCGGGCGCGAGCGTCGTCAGTGCTCGGGATCGCGAACGTCAACCCGGCGCGCAGCAGTTTCGAGACCCTCGTTGCGAGCCTCCGCTCGGTCGGTCAGGAAGTCCTGCCTGCGTCCGAAGCGCTGCTTCCGTCGCTCGAGCGGCGAATAGGCGAGCTTGGAGGAGATCCGGAAGACAGCCCGCGCGTGCAGACCGCACGGACTGCACACGAGCTCGCCCAGGGCCTGGTGCAAAGCGTCGAGTCGATCAAGCTGATCGAGCGGTTTGCCGGGCTCGCGATGCCGAGCGAGCAGCACGTAGGCACGGCTCTCGCGTCAGCTGGTCAGGTTCGTGCTGCGCTCGAGGGAGAGCGCTGGGAGCTTCTTGGTGTCGCGATCGGTCGGGCGAACGCTGGCGAACGTGGATTCGTCGAGGTTGTCGCCGCGCTGCGCGACGCGGCCGCGGCAGATGAGTTCGCTGTCAAGCTCGAGCCCGCGGTGGCAAAGGCGTACGGCGACGCGGTGAAGCTGATCGGTTCGGGCCCAGCGACTCCGCAGCCTGAGCCGCCGCCACCACCCGGCGTCAACGTCGTGCGGGGCGATCGAACGGGGCTTGGAATCGACGAGGCACGGACTGAGCTTGACCGGCTCGCCGAGCAGGACGGCGAGGTCCAAGTCGATCTCCGCTGGACGATCACCACCAAGACGCAGGACGCTTGAGCACCGCTATGACACCAGAGCGGCTGCGGCCGCACCTGGAGGCGTGGCTCGAGCACGGCGGCCTCGGGCGAGTCCACGTCGTCCACCTCGACGGACCCTGGTCCGGCGCCGAGCAGTTGCTCGTCGGCGACCAGTACGTAGACGTTCACGTCTGCCCGTCGGAGCTGGCAGTGCGCGAGGAACTTACGCGGCTACGGCCTGACGGTCGCACGTCCGTGCTGTTGTGCCCGGTCGAGCTTCGCGGCGCGGACCTGTTGGCTCGGATCGCTAAACGACGCGTCTTGCGGCTCCATGCCTGGGATGCCGTGCCCCATCTCTTCGGAGTACGGCGGATCGACCCAACACTTCTCAAGGAGAAGTGGATAGCCGAGGCGCTCGTCGAGGCTGCTCCCGCCGGCGGCTACGAACGCAGCGCCGCACAGGCGCTGGACGCCGATCGCGCTTGGCGAGCGCTGTTGCGCTACCGCTACGGGATCGATGCTGACGGCGGGTTGGCCGCGCTATTGCAGTGGGCGGGCACACCGGATACAGCTCGGCTCACCGAACGCGAAGCGAGCGAGCGAGACGCCGTCGAACGCCGGCTGACGTCGACCATCGACGGCGCCGCGCCGGTGCTCGCCCTCACCGCGGCAGGGAAGGGCAACCAGGCGTGGGCCCTCGGCCTCGCGGTCCGCGTACTCCTCGACGGCCCCGCAGGTGAGGCACGCGCGGCGGCACGGACGCTGCTCAAGGTCATGCTCGGCGGTTGGGCATTCGACGACGGTGATGCCCGCGCCTGGGCACAGATCTCAGAGGATCACGTGCTCGATCTCCTGGCGGGCGACGCGCCCGCTGGGCAGGCGACCCTGCAGGCCGCGGACCGTGCCATTGGCTCGCTGCAGGCTGAGGCGCTCGTCGGCGTCAGCGACCTCGTCACGGCGGGCCTGCTCGCGCGCTTGCGCGACCTCGCGTCCGCACTCGCGCGCCGGAGTGCCAACCAGGCAGAGCCCGGGGAGGTGGAACAGGCGGCCCAGCGCGTACGGCGACACCGCCTCGATGACCATCACGCGCTCGCGACGATGGTCGTTCGTCTCACCCGCTGGCTCGATGAGCCCGCCGACGGCGACGCGGAGTTCCGGGTTTTGGCGCAGGCTCACGTCTCCGATCAGGCGTACGCCGACTGGGCGCGGACGACGCTGCGTGTCGCGACAGGCGAAGCGACACTCGACGAGCAGTTGCGCGCGCTGATCGCCGAAGCCGACACGCGCCGGCGAGCACAGGACGTGGTGTTCGGGGCACGGCTCGCATCGTTCGTTGGGCACGCGGCGCCTGGTGGGCCGATATTCGGCGTCGAGGAGGTGCTCGATCGCGTCGTCGCGCCAATCGCGAAGCAGCGGCCCGTGCTGCTGCTGGTGCTGGATGGCATGAGCCACCGCGTCGCCTGCGAGCTGATGGAGGACGTCGTCGCCCGCGGCTGGATCGAGCTTCGTCCGCCCGGAGAGCAAACGCGCACGCTCGTGCTGTCGGCGCTGCCCAGCGTGACCGGTTTCTCGCGGACCAGCCTCCTGAGCGGAGCGCTGGCGAAAGGCATGGCGCCGGACGAGGCCAAGGCGTTTGTGGCTCACGCCGGCTTGCTCGGAGCAAGCTCTCGCGGTGGCCCGCCGCTGCTGTTCCACAAGGGCGGACTGAAGGACCCGCAGGGCGGCCTGGCGGCCGAGCTGCGCTCGGAGCTGGCCGGCGAGCGTCGCGTGGTCGCGGCCGTGGTCAATGCGATCGACGATCACCTCGCCAAGGACGACCAGCTCGTCGTGCCGTGGAGTGCAACCTATGTACCGCTGCTGCGGCTGTTGCTGGACGAGGCGCGCAACGCCGGGCGCATCGTGATCCTCGCTAGCGACCACGGACATGTGCTCGACCACGGGGGAGCGTCTCGCAACGGCGGCCCCGAGCACGGGGAGCGGTACCGCTCGGCAGCCCAGCCGGCTGGTGAGGGCGAGCAGCTCGTCGAAGGCACGCGCGTGCTCGCCCACGGGGCGCGCTGCGTGCTCGCGGTGGATGAGGACGTGCGCTACTCCCCGCGCAAGCACGGCTACCACGGGGGCGGCAGCCCCCAGGAGGTCCTCGCACCGCTGCTGGTTCTCGCCCCGGGCCTCGCCGAGGGCCTCGATGACTGGGTCGAGACCGCATACGACCCGCCCGCGTGGTGGACCAGCCAGGCGCTCCCAGAGGCGCCAGCCGTGGTCGCACCGTCCACTCCGGTTGAGGAACCGAGGGGCCAGCTCTTGCTCGGTGCAGAGCCGACGGCGGTCCCCGGGGCGGCGTGGATCGCTGAGCTGCTCGGTGCCTCGACGTTCGCCACCCAACGCGCATCAGCGAGTCGCAGCCAGGTACCGGAGGAGCGAATCACCGCCATCCTGTCTGCCCTTAGCCACGCGGGCGGCAAGCTGCTCCAAGATGCACTTGCGCGTCGGGTCGGCATCGCGCCTGTGCGACTTCGCGGGACCCTCGCGGTCATGCGGCAGCTGCTCAATGTCGATGGCTACCCCGTCCTCAGCATCGACGAGGACACGGGCGATGTCGTGCTGGACGTCGGGCTGCTCCGCGAGCAGTTCGGGCTTGGAGCAGCGGTATGACCACGCTCCCGAGCCCCCAGCGCCGACAGGAAATCGTCGGCGCCCTTCGCCGCGGCACGGTCCCGCAACGCGGACTGGACGCGTTCGCGGTCGGGCTGGATCGCGTGACGCCGACGATCGACGAGGAGCTGCGGACCGTGGCGGGCGGCGGCGCGCAGTTCAAGGCGGTACGAGGCGACTACGGCAGCGGCAAGACGTTCTTCTCCCGCTGGCTGTGTGAGCGGGCGAAGGCTGCGGGGTTCGCTACGTCAGAGGTCCAGACCTCAGAGACCGAGACGCCTCTGCACCGCCTGGAGACGGTGTACCGCCGCCTGGTCGAGCGCCTCGCGACGGCCGATGTCCAACAGGGCGCGCTGCGCACCGTCCTTGAGCGATGGGGCTTCACTCTCGAGGAGGACGTCCTGGCCACCGGCGACGTCTCCGAGCACGACCAGGCGGCGCTCCAGCGGCGGGTCGACGTGCTCATGGAGGGCCGTTTGGCGACGGTGAGTCGAAGCGCGCCACCGTTCGCGATTGCGTTGCGTGCCCACCGCGCCGCGCTCGTCGCCGGCGACACGGCATTGGCCGACGGAGTCCTCGCGTGGATTGGCGCCCAGCCGAACGTACCGGCCGCGACCAAGCGCGCCGCTGGTGTCAAAGGCGAGATCGACCACTTCGGCGCTTTGAGCTTCCTCCAGGGCCTGCTCATCGTGCTCCGCGACTCGGGCCACGCCGGACTCGTGCTGATCCTCGATGAGGTCGAGACGCTTCAGCGCGTGCGCAGCGACGTACGCGAGAAGAGCCTCAACGCGATGCGCCAGCTGATCGACGAGATCGACGGGGGCCGCTTCCCTGGTCTCTACGTCGTCATCACGGGCACGCCGGCGTTCTACGACGGGCCGCAAGGGGCCCAGCGGCTCGCGCCGCTAGCGCAGCGGCTGCACACCGACTTCTCCGGCGATGCGCGCTTCGACAACCCACGCGCCGTGCAGCTCCGGCTCCCCAAGTTCGACTTCGAGCGACTCGTCGCCGTCGGCGTCCGCGTCCGCGACATCTACGCCGAGGGACGCGAACACACTGATCATCTACGCGCGCACGTGGATGACGGCTACGTCGAGCTACTCGCCCATGGCGTCACCGGCGAGCTCGGCGGCGGCGTCGGCATCGCACCGCGCGTCTTCCTTCGCAAACTGATCGACGTGCTCGACAAGGTCGACGAGCACGCCGACTTCGATCCGCGGCGCGACTACGCGCTGACCGTCCGCGAAGGGGAGCTCACCCTCGAGGAGCGCGAGGCCCGAACGCCGCCGACCGCGGACGACGTCGCCCTCGACCTATGAGCGAGGCCTTCGGCCGCCTGCACCCAGCGGTCCAGCACCACGTGGTCAACTCGCTTGGCTGGCGGTCACTGCGACCCCTGCAGGAGCAGGCCATCGGCCCCGTGGTCGAAGGCAAACATGCGCTGCTCGGAGCGCCAACCGCTGGCGGCAAGACCGAGGCCGCGCTCTTCCCGCTGCTCTCCCGCATGGTCGGCCAGAACTGGCGTGGCCTCTCCGTGCTGTACGTCTGCCCGCTCAGGGCACTCCTGAACAACCTCTACCCGCGGGTCCAGGGTTACTGCGAGCTACTCGGCCATCGCGCCGCGATCTGGCACGGGGACGTCGGCGACGCGGAGCGCAAGCGCGTCCTTGCCGAGCCACCCGACATTCTGCTGACCACGCCGGAGTCGATCGAAGCGATGCTCATGTCGCGCCGCGTGGACTCGGAGCGGCTCTTCGGTGGCGTGCAGGCCATCGTCGTCGACGAGATCCACGCATTTGCAGGCGACGATCGTGGATGGCACCTACTCGCGATCTTCGCGCGGCTGGATGCACTCGCCGGCCGAGAGATCCAGCGCGTCGGTCTCACCGCCACCGTCGGCAACCCCGACTGGCTCCTCGACTGGCTGGTATGCGGAGGCACCGCCGCGCGTGAGGTAATCCTGTTCGACGCTGGCGGCGGTGCCGCCCTTGACCTCACCGCCGATTGGGTCGCAAGCGAACACAACGCCGCCAAGGTGATCGCCGCACTCCACCACGGCGAGAAGCGGCTGGTCTTCGCCGACAGCCGCGCACGAGTCGAGACCATTGCCTCGGGCCTGCGCGCCCAGGGCACGACTGTATTCGTGTCGCATTCGTCGCTCAGCCGCGACGATCGGCGCCAGGCCGAGCGCGCGTTCTCCGAAACACGCGACTGCGTGATCGTCTCGACGTCGACCCTGGAGCTCGGCATCGATGTCGGCGACCTCGACCGCGTCATCCAGATCGGTGCTCCGTCCACCGTCGCGTCTCTGCTGCAGCGCATAGGCCGCACAGGGCGGCGCGCCGGCACCACTCGCAACTGTCTATTTCTCGCGACGTCCGAGATGGAGCTTCTCCAGGCGCTCGCCCTCATCAGCCTCGTGCTAGACGGCTGGGTCGAGCCGCTTACAGGGCCCGCCCAACCCGTGAACCTCGTCGCGCAGCAG
>JAABUZ0100009587.1_pt1 | contig 11027 bp, 11 predicted proteins | sample 5562091 | NCBI WGS metagenome assembly JAABUZ01 (sample SAMN12813069, study PRJNA571459) | rock metagenome | isolation source: Antarctica rocks | place: Antarctica: Victoria Land, Linnaeus Terrace sud | collected 2015-12-21
CTTCGACCAAGTGGAGAGGGCCATTGACCGCTGGATCGATCAGGCCAAACTCGCCGCGTAAACTTGACTCATTCGCACGATATTTGCCCCCTTGTAGGAGTCTAGTCGGCTGTCGGGATCGAGCAGCCCTGCGGTCCGGCTATGAGCAGTCATGGCCGGGCCGCGGGGCGCGGGGGGGCGAGCGACGAGCCCGGACTCAGTGCGAGGGATGAACGCGGGTCAAGATCAGGAGGGTGTCCTGGGGGAAACCGAACTCGAACGGCACTCCATAGGCGTAGTTGTCGCTCTGAGTGGGGAAGCCGGTGTAGTTTGTGGTGTTGTACTCCTCGGGAATCGGCGTGATGGTGGTGGGGATGATCGGCAGGTACTGCACGAACAGGCGCTGGATCTGGTTGATCAACTGGTGTTGACGCTGTAGGTCACTTGTCTGGCGGAACTGCGCAAACAAGGCGTCCATCTGCGGATTGCTCCAGCGCTCGAAGTTCGACTCGGGAACCTGCGTGCCGAGCGGCGCGGTGGCGCGGCTGGACAGCAGCGGCTCGTAGTAGTAGTACGGGTTGGGGCCACCATTGTCCCACCCGTCGACGACGTCGAAGTTGCCCTTCTGCAACCGGTCGAGGAAGTCGCCGAACTGCAGCACCTTGATGCCCGCGTCGATGCCGATGCCCTTGAACTCCTGGGCCATAATCTGGGCCTGCGCCAGTGGCGAGATGGTGGGGATGATGTCGAAGGCTACCTTGTGGCCGTGCGGGTCGATCAACTGCCCGTTCTGATAGGTGAAGCCGTTCTTGAGCAGCAGGGCTTTGGCGCCGGCGGGATTGTACTGGGCCAGCGTCTGCGGGATCGTCTTATCGACCCAGCCGGGATAGGGACCGTTGATGCCCTGGATGTCCGAGGGCGGGAAGTAGCCGTAGTCGCCGTTGATATTCATGATCTGGCGGTTGATGGCCATCGAGAGCGCCTGGCGGAAGGCCACCAGGCTGTAGGGGTACTTGGTGTCGTTGAAGAAGATGTTGTTGGCCATGTAGCAGGGGCAGTAGAAGTGGTGGAAGTTGGGGTTGCGGGCGTCGTAGAGCCGCGACGCGTTGGGGATGGGCGCCTGCCCGCCCCAGTCGACCTGCCCCGACTCGATGGCCAGGTTGGCGGCGTCGTTGCTGGTGAAGTAGACCACGCGCACCGTATCAAAGGCCGGCTTGCCCGGCTGCCAGTAGTGCGGGTTGCGCCCCATGTCGAAACCCTGCGCGGTGAAGTTGCTGATGCGCGTGAACGGGCCGGTCGCCACGGGGTCGGGGTTGGCCCAGTGCAGCGGGTCCTTCTGCTTGGACCAGATGTGCTCGGGCAGCGGTACCAGGCCGGCGACGTTGAAGAAGCGAGTGACGTCGGCGGTCTTGAAGGTGATGGCGACCTTGTCCGCCGCCGGCATGGTCACGCCGGTGGCCTCGTTGAGGCTGCCCTTCTCCCATAGCCCCAGTTGGTCCGCCCCGGCCGCGGGAAGCGCCGGGTATTTCTTGCCCAGGATGGCCATGGTGTAGTAGACGTCGCGCGCGGTGAAGGGCACGCCGTCGGACCACTTGACGCCCTGGCGGATGGTGAAGGTCAGCGTCTTGAGGTCGTGGCTCCAGCTGTACGCCGTGGCCAGCCAGGGATACTGCTTGTACTGCACGTTGTCGATGAGGTACAGCGGCTCGTAGATCGACTGGGTGACCGCGCCCGGCTGGGCGCCGTAGCCCTCGTTGATGTTGAACTGGCGCACGAAGGGCGATAGCCCGTCGAACACCACCAGCGGCGGGTAGGCGGCGTGGGCGCGCGCCGCGCGGGCGGGGGTGTGGGCCGGAGCCAACGCCGTGGCCAGGACAAGCGACGCGCCGATAAGAGCCTGTGCGACGAACTTTGCGGATGGCGAACGAGTGGTCATCTGTCACGCTCCTCGGTGAGCTTTAGGTCGGCTGCCCCCGGCGGCGGCGCCACACCGCGATGTGGTGTCGTCTTGCAAGGGGCAGCTAGATGTGATCGTGTCTCATGAGTCCGAACGATCACGTGCGCTGACACGCACGCTGAAAGTGTGGCCCGCTTGGTACATTGTTGGGCGTCGAAACGGGCGCGCTCGTGGCGGCAGCCGTGGGTCCAGTATCCTCCTTTCGCGACGCTCACCGCCTTATCCAGCATCACGGATGGCGTTCCGGCGGTGATACATCGTATGTGGGACATAGTACCGCCGGGCGCTTTGGCTGTCAAACAGGCCCCACGTGCATCTCTCGCCCGCTATTGCCTCACAAATATATGATGTTGATCGTGTGCAGGGGCGCGGCCTCTGGCCGTACGCTGTTCATGTGTGGTCGGTGGCGCACAGCGGGATGAACGACGGACGCGCGGGGCCGGAGGACTGCCGCACGACGAGGTCAGTCTCCAGGAGCGTGAGCCAGGAGGGAGTCGGCTGGCCATCGATCAATGCAAGCAGTAAATCGGTGGCGGCGCGCGCCAGACCAGAGCGACGTTCGCGGGGCGCGGTGAGCGTGGGCTTGATCCAACGCGCCATCTGGGTATCGTCACCGCCGATCACGGCGAGGTCCTCAGGGACGCGACGGCCGACGTCGCGGGCGGCGGACATGGCTCCGAGAGCGGCCATATCGCTACGGAAACACGCGCCCGTCGGCGCATCCGCTAGCTGTAGCCACTGCGTGGCCGTGTCGTACCCCGCCTCATAACTCCACCCGCCGGCAACGCCCAGCGCGGGATCGGGAGCTAGGCCCGACTCGGTAAGGGCAGCATGGTAGCCGTCCAGGTAGGCCCCCTCGACGCCCCAGTCCGCCGGGTGGCCGCAGGCGCCGACGCGGCGGTGTCCCAGGTCCAGCAGGAGGCGCGTGGCCAGGTAGCCGTCGTGATAGGCGTCGGCGTACACCGTCGGTACCCCGTCCATGGCGGCCTCGGGCTCGATTAGCACCAGGGGCAGGCCGAGATCGCGCATGCGGCGCACCAGAGGTTCGTCGACGCGGCGGGGCCACAGCACGAGGGCGCCGTCCACCCACCCCTGAGCAATGAGACCGGCGGTGGGCGACAGCGGCGCGACCGCGCCGTCCAGAGCCGCGCCCGTGGGAAACAAGGTAAACGAGTCGGATAAGGGCGTCGTCACCGCCTGGTCGTGCGCCGTCATGTAGACCACCATGCCGTAGCCGGCGCGCGTGGCCGCGTCGAGCGCGCCCTGCATTGTGGCCAGGCGAATGGGGTCATGCGGCCCGTCGATCACGAGGCCCAGCAGGCCCGTGCGGCCGCTGCGCAGGCTGGCCGCCAGGCGGCTGGGCACGAAGCCCACCTCGTCGAGCGCGGCCAGCACGCGCGCCCGCGTGGCGGGCGACACGCGTCCCTTGCCGCTGACGGCGCGCGAGACGGTGGACTTATGCAGGCCCGTGCGCGCGGCGATGTCATCAATGTTGGGACGCGCCCGGCGCGTCATGGGGGCGGGAGCGGCATCCCGGTCGTCGGCCACTACAACGTCCCCCTTCCTACGCGCCACCGCGCAGGCGGACGGACCCGTCCGCGCCAACATGCTCGACGCCACCCGTCGTGGCGTCCGCGTCATAGAAGATGGCGCGCAGCGTGAACTGGAGGCTCTCGCCAGCGTCCAGCATCAGGTGCGTGCCCGTCCCCTCCATGACCCTGTTTAGACCCAAGCCGGGCACGCTGCGGGCGGGCTCGACAGCCATGGTGTAGGCCGCGCCGTACCAGGGGAAGCCGCGTGAGCCACGCAGCTCCTGCCACAGCCAGGCGTGGGGAAACACCCTTGCCGGCCAGGCCATAGCCAGACCAAAGCCGAGCGCCGGGTTGGTGACCGCGTACCAGCCCTCCGCGAAGTCGCCCAGGTAGGCGAACAGGTCGGCCCCCTCGGCTGGGACGCGGCGCAGGTCGACGGGCTCGCCGTTGCGCGCCACCGCGCGGGGCCACGTCCAGTGCCCGCCCGGCCGCAGGCGCCCATGCGGCGTGTCGTAGGTCGGTTCGGCCCATACCGTGCCCGCACCGGTATCCAGCAGGCAATCAGGGCCCAGGAACGGGGCGCCCAGGCAGGGGTGATGGCTCCACATGGCGGCCAGTGGCTCGGCCCCCTCGTTGGTGACCCGCTCGTCCAGGGTCAGCACGGGCGCGCCGTCCCGCACGGTCATGGTGCGCTCGAGCCGGAAGGGGCTGCGGAACAGGCGCACTGAGAAGAGGACGCGCGCCTCCTGGAGCGTGTCCACCAGCACAGTGGTGGTCCAGGGCAGCGTCGAGGCCTCGCCGTGGAAGGGCAACTCGACCCCCTTGTAGGTACAGGCGTCGCCGCCGTTGGGGAACAACTCCTGCCAGCCGCCGGCGAAATGCTCGAGCCAGGCCACCTCGCTGCTTGGCGCCGGGGCAAAGCCTCTGCCGGGCTCACGCAGGCCCCACGGCGCTTTCCAGAGCACATCGACGCCCGCGGGGCGGTGGACCAGGTTATAGATGTCGGCGCCCTTGTCGACCAGCACCGTGGCGGACAGCAGGTCGTTCTCCAGGGTGACCGTGCGCAGGCCGCGCCCCAGCGTGCCCTCGACAACCCGGCACGGCATCACAGCACCCCGAAGACGCGGTAGACCTCGTCCACGGGCATGCCCGCGGCGATCTGGCGGCGCTCCTCGTTCTCCTTGGCGAAGGTCTCCTCCACGCGCAGCAGCACCTCGTCGACCATGCGCTCCGGGATCAGTTGCACCCCGTCGTTGTCGCCGAAGATGAAGTCGCCCGGCCGCACCGCGACGTAGTGTGTCAGGTGTCCCGGCAAGTAGACCGGGGCGTCGACCTCGGTGATGGTCCAGCCGCCGAAGGCGTTGGGCCGCGTCCCGAAGCTGTAGACCGGGGAGTCGGGCATCCGGAGCACGTACTCCGTGTCGCGGCAGTTGCCGGCCAGCAGCATGCCGCGGCAGCCGTGGGCGTAGGCGAGTTGGCAACTCATCTCGCCAAAGTGGGCCGGCTGCAGGTCCCCACCGCAGTCGAAGCACAGGATCGTGCCGTCGGGCCGCGCCGCGACCGTCTCCATCATACGCCGCTGGGGGTGGCCCTCCGTCGCGTCGCGCGCCCGGTCGCGATCCTGGTTGGCCTGGGGCGTCGGCGCGTCGGCGACCAGGGAGTGCAGCTTGATGGGCACAGCGCGGCCCACCAGTTGCATGCCCTGTCGCAGTGCCGCGAAGCGGGGAGAGAAGACGGTGTCGCGCACGCCGAGCGACCAGAGGGCGTCCGAGACGCTGCCGCCATAGCCGGCGGCGCGGAAGCGCGCGATGCGCTCAAGGTCGCTGCTGTCTAGCTGGCGTAACTCCTCGCTCGACACATCATCCTCCCATCGTTCTATCAATTGTCTGTTACCTATGCGACGACGTTCGGGGCGCAGACCGCCCTTCACCACACTATACGCCGTCTTGACGCCGTCTTGCTACCCCGCTGCCAATCGGCCAATCGGGGCCAAAAGCTCTGCGGGCCAGCGAACTGCCGCCAGGTGCGGCACGGCAGGGTAGCCGGGCCTGGCCCTGAAGAGCTATGCGAGGAGATGAAGCCCGCAGCGTCGAAGGGCTTGACGCGGGACGCAGCAGGGCGCTATGCTGTGAGCAACCGGTTGCGCAGGGGTAAGGCAGGTCGTCAACCGCAGTCGATGGACGCGCGTCGAGGCAAAGGGAGGGCAAGTGATGGCAGAGAGAGAGACAAGGACATCCCGACCCGACGTGGCCGACGTGGTCGTGATCGGCGGAGGTATCATTGGCTGCAGCGCCGCCTATCACCTGGCCCGGGTCGGTGCGGGGCGCGTGGTGTTGCTGGAGCGGGCGGCGGGATTGGGGCTGCAGACGTCGGGCTCCGGGGCCGGCTTCGTCTCCCTGTGGGCCTCCGAGGTCGAGCGGCCCTGGGGTGCGCTGGAGCTGGAACTGGAACGCCACGATCTGGTCTTCTACCGCGAGCTGGGCGCCACGCATGACATCGGGCTCAAAGAGGTGGGCATGGCCCGCGTCGCCCTGGGACCGGAGGAGGCTCGGCGCCAGCACGAGCAATACGAAGGAGGCCGGGCGCGGCTGGCGCCGGGCGAGTTGGAGATGCTCTCCCCGCGAGAGGTCGCCGAGGTGACGCGGGGCGCCGTCGAGCCCGCGCGCGTGTCCTCGGCCCTGTACTGGCCGGCCGCGTTGCGCATCAACACGTCCCTGACGGTCGCCGCGCTGGGCCGCGAACTGGAGGCGTTGGGCGTCGAGGTGCGTACCGGCTCGGCGGTGACGGGGATCGGGACGGACGGCGGCCGGGTGACGGGGGTCGAGACGGCGCGCGGCCGGATATCTACGCCCGTCGTGGTGGTCGCGGCCGGCGCCTGGCTGGGCGAGCTCGCCGCCATGGCCGGAGCCGCGCTTTCCTTCTCCCCGCTGATCGCGGTGCGCTTCACCACCGAGCTGGTCCCCGGCCTGCCCTCAGACCTGCCCATGCTGATCTTCGCCGACTACTACGATATGTGGGTGCGCGAGGAGGGCGGCGGGCTGCTGGCCGGCACGTACTACGACGAGGCGGTGCAGGCGCGGCGCCGCCCGCCCAAGCCCCTGCCCTCCGACATCGCGGAGTTGCCGACCGATCTTGGCTCCTACGCGCACGGCCTGGCGCTGGGGCTGGCGCCGGCGCTGCCAGCGTTTGCCGGCGCGCGCCTCAAGACCGTGCGCGGCGCGTATACGGCGGACGGCCGCCACCTGCTGGGGCCGGTCGACGAGGTGTCCGGCCTCTACGTCGTGGGGGGCGACAACGAGGCGGGCATCAGCCACGGACCCGGACTGGGCAAGCTGGCGGCCGAGTTGGTGGTCGCCGGCAAAGCCTCTCAGGACATCTCAGTCTTCGCGCCGGGCCGGTTTGCGGCGCGGCCGATCTAAATCGGACGATGACATGGCCCTAAGAAATAGTAGGCGCGCAGAAGTCCTGGGAGCGCGGGCATCTTGCCCGTCCCGGATGCTCACGGGGACGGGCAAGATGCCCGCGCTCCCAGCCGTCTCGGACCTTCATATACACCAACAACATAAAGAGGAGAGGACTATGCTTGCCGAGGAAACAATCAATGATCGTACGGATCGCCTGGCCGACCTCGTCGCGGCGCAGCGGGCGGGTTGGAGCCTCGACCGGCCCTTCTACACTGACGAGGAGATCTACCGGCTCGACCTGGATGCCATCTTCAAGCGCTACTGGCTTTACGCGGGTCACGCCAGCCGCATCCCGCGGCCGGGCGACTACTTTACCTACCAGGTAGGCGACGAGCCGCTGATCGTCATTCGCGGCGCGGACGGCGAGGTCAACGCGCTCTACAACGTCTGCCGGCGCCGCGGGTCCCTGGTCTGCCTGGGGGAGTCCGGTCACGTCAAGAAGCTGGCCTGCCCCTACCACCAGTGGATTTACGAGACGGACGGCCGGCTGGCCCACGCGCGCCACATGCCCACGAGCTTCGACAAGACACAGTTTGGGATGGAAACCGACCTGACCTTCCTCACACAGTGGTACCTGAACGAGTTGAGGCGCACGATAAGCGCCGTGGAATGGGGGGACCGATGATCACGACGGACGAGAAACAGTTCTTCCTGGAGCAGGGCTATCTCAAGGTCGAGGGCGTCCTGGCCGGTGAGCATCTGAGGGAGATTCAGCGGGCGTTCGACGAGGTGTGGGAGGCCGAGAAGGCGCCTCCCTGCTCGCAGCACCAACTGCTCAAGCACCGGCCCTTCATCGACCTGATCGAGCACGCGCCCATCCTGAACCGCCAGCGCGCCATTTTCGGCAACCAGGTCCAGTTGCTACAATATGACCTGCTGCGCCAGGGGCCGCACAGCGCGTTCCCCGAGCGGCGCTGGCACCGCGACTTCTCGTTCGCGGGCGACCGGCCGCTGGCCATCAACACTATCCTCTTCGTCGACGACATCGGGCCGGAGACGGGTCCGACGCGCGTGGTCCCCAGGACGCACCTGGGCGAGGCGCGGCCCTCGCGCGACCAACTCGAGCGGCCGCTGGAAGGAGAGGTCGCGGTGGAGTGCCCGGCCGGGACCGCCATCTTCATCAACGCCGCCATCTGGCACACCGGCGCGCGCAACGACTCGGACGGCCTGCGGCGCGGCGTCTACCTCTACTACGGCTACTGGTGGCTCAAGCGCTACAACGACGAGCAGGCCTTGCCATGGCAGGCCATGGAGGGGGCGTCGCCGCAACGCCTGCAACTGCTCGGCCTCAAGATGCCCGACCGCGACCTGCACATGTACGACCCCACGTTGTAGGGACGCGCCTCACGATAGCGATGTCGGACCCGCGCGCCTGCGACTGCGGTCGCAGGGCGAACAGACGCCGGCCGCGGTCGGATACGTTCCGCGGCCCTGCTATGCTGCTCCGGGTCCAGTCCGGCGCCGCAGTGTCCGTGGTGTGCCATACGACCGCAGTCGCAGGTTGGACTCCATAGCAGTCGTCCGTGGCATCGAAGGTTCGGTGATGCTATGATAACCATCGAGCGAGGCGGTCCAACGCGCCGCTGCCAATATGAATGGACGTCCGGTACGTTGGGCACGACTCAGGCGCCTCGCGATAGATATGATAAGCGTCCGTCGGGAGACGGGCAAGGGGGCGACCGGCGTGGCCATCACCTTCGAGCGTCCCCGCCTGACCGAACAGGTCGTCGAGCACGTGACGCGGCAGATTACCGACGGAACGTGGCCGCCCGGCACCCTGCTGCCGACGGAGGGTGAGCTGGCGCGGGAGTTTGGGGTCAGCCGCACCGTCATCCGCGAATGCGTGCGGGTGCTGGCCTCGCGCGGCATGCTCGACGTGCGTCAGGGACGCGGCACCATGGTGACGGACCCGGGCTCGTGGAACGTGACCGAGCCCCTGGCCCTGCTGGTCAGGACGGACCGTCCGTCGCTGCTCAATTGGCTGGAGGTGCGCGGCATCCTGGAGACCGAGAGCGCGCGGCTGGCGGCGGCGCGGGCGGACGAGGCGGATCGCGCGGCGCTCGGGGCGGCCCTGCACCGGGTGAGCGACGCCACGCAACACCCGGACGACTACGTGGAGGCCGACATCGCCCTGCACCTGCGCATCGCTGCGGCCACGCACAACCCCCAACTGCAACTGATGCTGCGGCCCCTGGTGCAGCCCTTGCGCGTGGAGTTGCACGAGACGGTGCGCATCCCGGCGGCCACCGACGCCGCCACGCGCGAGCACTCCAAGATCGTGGAGCGCGTGCTGGCCGGCGACGGCGAGGGCGCGCGCGCGGCCATGCTGCTCCACCTCCGCCGCGTGGCCGACGAGATCGGCGACCTACTGGGCGGAACGTAGGACAGATGCCGCCGCTTGTGCAGCTCTGCCCCATCCCCCCTTCCCGGCGCCGGGAAGGGAGTCCATGACCTGGCATCCATCGCAGCGAACTGCTCTTGCAGCGCCGTGTCTGACAGCCCCGTTCGGCCGCATGGTGATCATATCTCGCGCAGGAGGGAAGCAGCGTCCTCATCGCCATGCAGGTTAGCGATAGTCTCACGACCCACGCCCTCCGCGTGGTCCGATTGCTCACCGAAGACATCAGGATTAAGGGTATAGAAAATAGCCTGTTCGATGTCCCGTCCGGCGCCTCGCTCGATAGTTGGCTCTGCCCTGCTCCCCATGATCTCCCCTGCGGGGCGACTGAGCAGATCGCCGACCACGAGCGGCACGCGCGCGCCGCCATCCTCAAAGGTCGCCACGATCTCTACCTGCCCCCCCATCGCCTCAACATAGCGCACCAGCGTAGACACGTAGAGGTCCGCCTGGCGCTCCATACGCGACACCTGGGATTGCGGCACGTCGAGCGACGCAGCGAGCTGCTCTTGCGTGTAGGCGCGGGCGCGGCGTAGTTCAGCCAGCGTCCGCGCATATGCCTCCTGCTCCTCCTCCGCCTCGCGACGCAGTGCGTTCACCCGCACCACACGCACGGGATCGTCGTCACCGCGCCGGATCTCACGGAACGGGCGATGTCCGGGCATCATCATCTCTCTTTCACTCATCTCTACGTATTTGTACGAGGCCTATTCGTGCAGGAGCAGCCAGCCTGGAGCGTCCGACGCGTGCCGGGGGGACTGGCACGCTGTCAGCGTTCCCTCCCCCAGCCGGGAGACTGACACGCTATCTCCCTACTGTCACGCTACCTCATCCAGATAGGCGGCGTAGAGGCGGTCGGCCTGTGGGATAGCATCGCGATACCATTCCCGCCAACGCCCCGTCTTGTCGCCGCCCACGAGCAGGATCGCCGCGCGACGGGGGTCGAAGATGAACAGGATACGGAGCGTCCCGTCTCGCGAACAGCGCAGCTCCTTCATCCTCGGATCATAAGTTGACCCTTTGATCTCGCCCACAGTCGGCCGGCGCAACGCCGGCCCCTCCTGCTCCAACAAGTCGACCCGCGCGTTCACCGCGTCTTGCTGGTCGTCGGTCAACGCGTCGTACCAGTCGCGGAACTCGTCGGTGACCTCAATCTCCCACATGCCCTTTTATAGCATGAAAGGTATATATCGCACAAGGCATAAACGGACTATCAATGCAGACCTGCGAGTGTGGCGAGTTCGTGGCTGGGCAAAGCCCGGTCGTAGACGGCCAGGCCGCCGAACAGGCCGCGGTAGCAATTGGCGATGCCGTAGCCGGGGACGGGATCGGCGCCCACATAGAAGTCCGCGCCGTCCGGGCCGCCGTCGTGCAGGGCGGCGTCAAAGGCAAACGGGTTGAGGCGCGGGCGCGCCTCGCACACGCCATTAACGCTGGTCCATGTAAACCTTGCCCCCTGATCATATGTTTGCCAGCAGTATATCCGATATTGACAGCGTGACCCGTCGGGAGTACCATACTTAACATATGATGTTTCGGCTACGAGATTTGAGCGGACCAAGGAGGCTAGACCCAATACGGTTCAGTTAAGGGACGGGAGCAGCCACGGCGTGTCTAGGGTGAGAGGATCGTCGAGGGGACAGGGCTGGTCGAGGGCGACGTGAGCGGGGGGAGCGGCTTGCGGCAGGACGTGGATG
>JAABUZ0100009588.1_pt1 | contig 11026 bp, 15 predicted proteins | sample 5562091 | NCBI WGS metagenome assembly JAABUZ01 (sample SAMN12813069, study PRJNA571459) | rock metagenome | isolation source: Antarctica rocks | place: Antarctica: Victoria Land, Linnaeus Terrace sud | collected 2015-12-21
TTCCACGAGCGTCGGAGCATGCAGAGCATCGCCGTGGAGGCCATCACGGCGTACCGTGTTGAGTGGGAAACCAGCCACGCCATGCGGGAGGGGCTGCCACGGGAGGGAGGCGCGGCGGTGAAGTACCCCCTCCGCCTCGACGATGACCTCTACGAGTGGCTGCGGACGACCGCGTTCCACACGCGACGCTCGATCAATGCGCTGGTCGGCGACGCCCTCATCCGCTTTCATGCTGCGCAGGCAGAGGGGACGCCCGATTCCTAAGACGCCCGGCTGTGGGGAATGCGACCATAGGCGAGGGAGGGATATATCACCATGACCGCAACAAACGCCACAAGCACGACAGACACGAGGCAAGCAACGCGGGCCATTGCGGCCGAGATCGCCATGCAGCTCGGCGAGACGGAACCCGAGCCCCTGCAGCACCTCTATCGCGCTGTCCGCACCCTGGGCGAAGACCGCGTGCGTGCGCTCGTGATGCAGGCCCAGGTGGTCGAGGAGAACGGCGGCATGCTGGTGCCCGACGGCAGCCGGAAGCGGACCCTGGGCGGCGTGTTCTTCCACCTCGTGCGGACCGAGATGGGCCGCAAGGAGGCCTTTCGCCTCTTTCGGCCGCAGGGTAGGCCCAAGGACAAGCAGCAGGAGCAGGAGCAGGGGGACGGGAGAGGACGATGACGACGCGCAACACCGATGGGTCGGATGACACGCCGGCGACCGTCACCCAGCTCGCCGCGGCCCTGGCGGCCCTCGGACACTATGAGGGAACGAACAGCGCCACGGAACATGCCCAGGAGGCGGCACGGCTGGGCAGCGAGAGCTACTACCCTCTGCTGCTGGTCAACGCCCTGTTGGGCCACATCGAGGGCGAGGCCGTGCACGCCGACGGGACGGGGGTAGCGGCCGATCAGCTGCTTGCGGCCCATCGCCAAGCCCTCGCCGCGGTGGGGGTGATCGACGATCCGGCGAAGCTCCTCAGCTTTCTGCGTTGGCGCACCTTGCGGGTTGCCGGCCCCTTACGGGAAAGCGTGCAAGACCCGACCACCGGCCCCGTGGTCCTGGCGGCCGCGCATGCGGCCGAAGGCCTGCAGCAACTCCTGGCCCTGTGCGCGGCGGGCCAGGCCCCCCTGAGCGTCGCGCCCGAGGCCCTGCTGAGGGACCTGCAAACCGCGCGCGACGCTCTCACCGCTGCGGTGGCGAATCTCGACATCATGCGGCGTCTCCTGCAGCAGGCCGAGGATCTCTTCGCGCGCTAAGGGCACCGCTGTCCAGGTCTTAAAGCGTGCCGACGCCAGTGGACACACGTATTGTTGAGGGCTATCCGACGGTGCGGGCCGAGTTCGAGGGGGATCACGGTGCACGCGACCTCGGCCACGACGACGGGCATCCAGCGCGCGAAGCGGCCGTCGGCTACTGAGTAAACTCCTTGTTGTACGGCGTCTCTTGGCCCTAACGTAGCGAAGGTGGAAAAAATGGCAACCTGAAACGGCGTTCAGTGCTGGAAACATCCATCCGCTGCAATCGTAACGTCGTCGAATGCGCATACGACGACGTTCTTCGACTCTCAGGCCTTGCTAAAAGGGCGTCGACAGCGGTAAGAGCCCTGTACTGCGTCCTCAACCGGCTAGAGCGACGTCGCTCTAGCCTGATCAGCGACGGCGCCATACGCATGACACCGCTCTACTTTGCCGATATGTCGGCCTTCGCTATGTTAGGGCCAACAGCACGGGCAGCATCTGCGCGAACACGCGCGCCACGTTGTGGCTCAACTCCCCCGACCAGTTCACGAATACCTTCACGCGCGCTCCCTTGTTCTTGTAGGATTCCACAAATTTTGGATCGCTGGCGTGCCTGTCCACGGCTACTATTCTGCAGTTTTTGCATCGGCTGTCCCATCGTTTATGAGGTTGGGGGCTACGCTGTTCCACAGTTGTTGAGGCTGGCCAACAGGAATCCTGCGAGAAATGTTGTTATCACAGGAATCCGTCCGCTGTGACCCGTAAAACGGTCTCCCACGAGAGGAGTCAATATCATCGTTATCACAGGAATGTCATAGAAATGGCTCCGCGATCTCTCGACAACCAGCGCCCGGCGACCACCCAATTCAAGAATTACGGAACGCCTCGCGCATGAACTACGGAACAGAACTCAAAAACTGCGGAATCCTAGCAGTTCTATCCGGATGATGCGCTCAGTATACCCTGCTAAAGCGGTCACGGTAATGGGTCTTACCGTCACCACTACCCCGCCCCGGTCTCGCCCGCGCTGTCTGTCACTTTCTTCTTTAGTTGGCATAGTTCTTCATCTTTTGGATGGCCAAGTGGTTGCGACGCAACGGTGCCTATCGTTGCTCGCCAATGTGCCTGCTGGCCGTTGCGGCAACGTCCTTCACAAACCATCGCTCCTCCCCAATCTTCATGAAGCCGAGGTGCGTGTACAGGTTTTGAGCCTGTGTGTTAGCGCTGTGCGTGGCAAGGATCGCTGTGCCGGCGCCAGATGCCCGTAGGCGATGGAGACCAGCAAGAGTTATCGCGCGCCCCAATCCTTCCCTTCGCATGGTCGCGCGTGTGCCCACGTGCTCGATCCAACCGATATGCTGCCCGTCCCGCTGTCCCTCGCGATAGCTGATCGAGCACTCGCAGAACGCGGCGGGGACGCCATCAGGGGCCACGGCGACCAGATCCAGCGCCGGAGAGTAGTCGGGGACGTCCATCAGCGCGAGGCGGTGCGTCCGGCTCAACGGTGTGGACATCTCGTTGTAGAGCGCGAGATATGCGTCGATCTCATCTCTGCCACAGGGGAGCGGAGGGTGAAACCCAGGGGCAGCGCGGGCTCAGCTAGGGACGTGTCAAGTGACCGTGCCATATAGAGGGGTTGAATGGGATGCTGTACAAAGCCGTTGCGTTCGAGTGCAGCGATGGTAACAGCGTCCTGGTCGTCGACCGCATGCTCCAGCATGATCGGCGCGGCATGTTCTTGTGCGACCTCGTGGCAGCGCGCTAGAGCCCACGGGAGCATGTCGTCCGTGAGGAGCGTGTGGGGGGCGTGCGGATGGGTGATGTACACGAGCTCGCAGCGCGGGCTGTCACACCGACCTTGAAGGAGAAGCGCGCATCCGAGAAGGCGGCCTTCTCTATCGGACCACACATGGGCGTTCTGCTCCGCCAACCAGAGGCGCGAGATGAGTAACATGCGCAGTCGGTACAGCGTGGGGTACCGATCCATCCGTACAGAGGTTCGCCATAGGAGCAACACGTCGAGCACCCGGTCCACATCGGCGGCGCTCACGAATGATCTGTCGAGCACGTCACCCTCCGTTCCTCGCGTACAGTCTACCTTCTCGACGCACTACCTTGCCTCGCCGATGGGTTCGTGCTACTGTAGAGACACTAGTACCACACGACGAAGATTTCTCCGCACGTTCGACACGGTGTCTCGCGGCCCGGAGGCCTACCTCACGCCTGTGGAAACCGCAGAAGGTTTTCAAGCGAACGGTACTAGACGGAATGTCCCTTCTGAGTAGTGAAGAGGGTCAAAGAGCAGCGCGATACGGTCGATTGGGGGCGCGGATCGTCCCCGGTTCACGTTACGAAAGGACCATGCTGCTACCGGTCGTACCTGACGATCTCGCCCTGATCGGGTGCCGCCTGCCGGTCGAGGCGCTACGCCGTCCCCCCGAGGATGTCGTCGAAGCGGACCGCGAGAGCCTTGCCAGCCGGCCTTCGTGACGGGAGCCTGGGTGCAAGATAGCTCCCAAAGATCACGACATGTAAGCGGCCAAAGTGACAGAGGTGAAGCGCGAGCAGAACGCCCTACGCGCTCAAGCCTACCGCCAGCGCAAGACGAGCTATGGCTGGGGGTGCGCTGACCGCACTCCCCCAGCCGGGCCGCCGATTTCGTAGGGGTACCAAGAGGCAGGACATTCCATGACGACCATGCCTGGCCCAGTCACAGTGCATTTGTTGGCCGACAACGAGCAACTGATGGCCGCTATCGGTGAGTTGCGTTGGCGCGAGTGGGGCCACCCACCCGAGCCCGAAGACCGTGAGTGGTGGGTTGAGGTCACGGCGCGCGAAGCGGGACGCGACCACCTCCCCATCACCTGGGTCGCGCTCGATGCGCACGGCGACGCACTCGGCGCGGTGGGGCTTGGCGAGTTCGATATCGAGGAACGGCGGGATCGTTCGCCCTGGGTGTTGGGGATGATCGTGCGGCTTGACTGCCGGGGCAGGGGCGTCGGCCGGCTCCTCCTGGCCCACCTCGAAGCATGGGCGGACAGCCACGGGTACCAGCAGGTGTGGGCCGCGAACGAAGGCCCAGCCGTCGACTTCTATCGACAGTGCGGGTGGGAGTTGCGCGAAACGGTCGCTCGCGCCTCGGGCGAAGTGGTGGCGGTGTTGACGAAGCGCCTCTGACGCCGAACCCGTTATGGTGAACCCCGGCTACGGGGAAAGAGGATTGCCCCCCCCTCTCTTTTTCAAGTAGTGCCCCCCGCGGGGATCTGTCAGAACTCAGAACACACGTTGCTACTCGCCTCTGATTCGCTCCAGACCAGCAGCCAAGACCTTCTCAATCTTGAAGGTGGATTGACACTTTTGACTACTCCCACGTTGGTTTGCAGAACTGCATTCCGAGTTCTGACAGATCCTGTGCTACGGGCACCCTCGATGATTGGCTGCTCGCGTCGGTAGAGAACAGGAGCAGGAGGAAGCATGAGGCGTCTCATCCTTGCCGGTGGCGGTGATGCCGTCGCGTCGCGCCCGTTGGATGCTCACCTTGTCGCGTGGCTGCCCCCCGCACGGCCGATGCTCTACCTCCCCGTCGCCATGAACGGCGTGGAGCCCTCCTACGACGCGTGCTTCGCCTGGGTCATGTCCGTGTTCGCGCCGCTCGGTGTCGTGGACATCGCGATGTGGACAGACCTCGCCGGCAAGACGGTCGACGATCTGCGGCGCTTCGGGGCTGTCTACATCGGCGGCGGGAATACGTTCCGACTCCTTCATGCCCTCCGGACTAGCGGGGTTGATCGTGCCTTGGCCACGTACATCGCCGACGGTGGCAGCGTGTACGGTGGCAGCGCCGGCGCTATTGTCCTGGGTGCCGACATCATGACGGCGGCGCACGCCGACCCGAACACTGTGGGCCTTCAGGACACGCGGGGGCTCGACGTTGTTGACGGGTGCTCTATCTGGTGTCACTATGACCCGACGCAAGCCGTCCACGTAGACGCCTATGCCCGAGGTCACGTCCATCCTGTCGTGGCGCTGCCAGAGGAAGCGGGGATCGTCATCGAGGATGCGATGGTCACCGCACTGGGCACCGCGCCCGTCATCGTCTTCGACGGCACGGCGCACGTCACGGTCGCGGCTCCCTCCGTTGTGGCGCTACCGCGTCCGCGCACGTCCTAACCTGGGGTCAGGCAACGAAAGCTTCGTAGAACAGCCATTTGACAATAACTCACCGGGACGGGGGTCAACTGGACCGCGAATAAAGATTAGCGGCCGAGTTTGGCCCCTTAACGACTTGTTAGCGGTCGAGTGAGTGTGGTGTACCCAGCCGAAAACTGGCCCGCTAACAAGACTGGGCCGCTAATAAGCGCTCGAACCAGGCATTAACCGTAGAAATCGGTGCTCTATGTACGTGGCATGCCACAAGTGGCTGTTCTACGCAGCTTTCGTTGCCTGACCCCAGGATGGGTAAGGCGATGCCCCGCGCCTGCACCATCTGCGACCATCCTGAGCGCACGGCCATCAACAAGGCCCTCGCCTCCGGTGAGACGAATCGAATCGTTGCGCAACGATTCGATTCGTCGGCGGCCGCCGTGCAACGCCACCGCGCCAAGCACCTGCCCGCCCTACTGACGGAAGCGACCCACCGGCCCGCGGAATCGCATCGGCGGCAGGTCGCGGCCGTCAGCGATGCGCTACGTGAGCGCGCCGCCGCCCAGGACGCCCACGCCCTCGACGTGATGGAAGAACTCCAGCGGTGCTTCAATCGGGTGAACCTCCTGTTCGACGCCTGCGACCGGTACTTGCGCGACGCCGACCACCCCGAGCGGTACGACGTCGGCCCCCGGAGCGAGGACGTGACGGTCACGTACACCGAACCGGGCGAGGACGGCAAGCCCGTGCGCCGCAAGGCCCGCCTTTCCACCCTGCTGGCCACGGTGGAGCAGGGAACCGAGGGCGGCGCCAGCGGCATGGTGGTCGACCGCGCCGAGACCAAGGTGGCCGACCCGCGTGAGCTCATCCTGAAGGCGGCCGCTCAGCTCACGACGCAGGTGCAGCTCCTGGCCAAGCTGCTGGGCCAGCTCGACGAGCGGCCCCAGGTCAACGTCCTGATGGCTCCCGAATGGCTCCAGGTGCGCGCCGCGCTGCTGACGGCCCTCGCGCCCTACACCGATGCCCGCCTCGCCGTGGCGGCTGCCCTGGCCTCCCTGGACGCAACGCCGGCGGTTGTGAGAGGGGTAACCTAATGGCGGCGATTGCGCACGACCTGGCCCGCGCCCTCGATCCCGTTCTCCTCGCCGAGCAGGCCGGGATCACGCCCGACCCCTGGCAAGCCGACGTCCTGCGCTCGGCGTCGCCGCGTCTGCTGCTCTGTTGTAGTAGGCAAGCGGGAAAATCGTCGATCACCAGCATCCTGGCCATGCACACCGCCCTGTACACGGCCCTGTACACGGCCCGTAGCCTCGTCTTACTCCTATCGCCGTCATTAAGACAGAGTGGCGAGCTATTCAAGAAGTGCCTGGCCACGTACAAGGACCTGGGCCGGCCGGTGTCCCCCGAGAGCGAGACGGCCTTGACGCTGACCCTGGAGAACGGCAGCCGGATCGTCAGCCTGCCCGGCAGCAAAGACGGGAACATCCGCGGCTATAGCGGCGTCAATCTGCTCGTGATTGATGAGGCAGCCTGAGTCGCCGACGGTCTCTACATGAGCGTGCGGCCCATGCTCGCGGTCAGTGGTGGCCGCCTGGTGGCGCTGTCGACGCCGCACGGTACCCGAGGGTGGTTCTACGAGGCGTGGCGGGGACAGGAGCCGTGGGAGCGGTACAAAGTGCCGGCCACGGAGTGCCCGCGTATCAGCCAGGAGTTCCTGGAGGAAGAGCGGCGCAACATGGGTGAGTGGTGGTATCAACAGGAGTACGGCTGCGTATTCAGCGAGGCCGAGACGCAGGCTTTCCGGCGTGAGGACGTAGAGAACGCATTCAAAGAGGAGGTCACACCGTGGGACTTGTAACAATCGGGGCAGACATTGGCCAGCAGGTGGACCCGACGGCTATCGCCGTGGCGGACGCCGCTATGCGCGTGGTGGACAAACGCCAGGAGACCGTCTACACCATCCGGCACCTGGAGCGGTTGCCCCTGGGGACCGATTACCAGGTCGTGGCCGACCGCATCGCCGGCGTCGTCGCCGGCGTGATGAAGAAGGGGATGGTCTGCCGCCGCCTGTACGCCGATACCACGGGCGTGGGGCGGCCGGTGGTGGACATGCTGCCGCCGGCGCTGGCGCGTCAGGGTGTCGTGGCAACGCCGGTCTGGCCCGTCACGTTCACATACGGAGACCGTCGCACAGAGCGCGACGACGAGCGCGAGGTCGTCATGGGTAAGGCGTGGCTCGTCTCACGGTTACAGGTGCTGCTGCAGACGAAGCGCATCCTGCTGCCCGATACGGTGGAGGCCCGCGCCCTGGCCGACGAGCTCCTGGTCTACGAGATCAAGGTCAGGGACAACGGCAATGAGCAGTTCGGAGCGTTCAAGGTCGGGACGCATGACGATCTGGTGACAGCATTAGGTTTGGCCGTGCAAGACGACATGCCGCCGCCACGCGGGCCTGGCGTCGCGTTCCGTGCGCACCCCCGCCAACTCTCCGCCGGGGCTGTGTATGACGGGCGGCAGGGCGCCCACCGCGCGGACGATCCGTACCTCCGCCAGGACCGACCCTTCCGCGAGACGATGTACGGCGAGCAGCCGCGGAGCGATGAGTGGTTGTGGGGCGCGCGTCGGAGACCGACCGGGGATTGAAAGGTGGAACGATGGTCGCTGGTAACGCGCTGACGCCGGCGCAGCGGGACATCGCCCGGCGCCTGAGCGAGGGCCGCCTGTACCCCCAGATTGCGGCGGATCTCCACGTCAGCCCCGCGTACGTGCGCATCGCGGTGTCGGCGGCCTGTGGGCGCCTGGGCCTCGTCGGCGACAGGATGCTGCTCGCGCTGTGGTATCGCGACCAGGCCGCAAGCGACAGCGAGGGCTGATGGGACAGGCACCCACACGAGCGGGCCGCTCATCCTAGGGGTGACAAAGGGAGAGCCCGAGACGCCCTTGTCTTGGGCTCTTTGGGACAGCAAGTGGACGACCGGACGCGAGGCAAATCCCCCGCCTCGCGTCCGGTCGTCAAAACGACGACCGGTGTACGTCCCCCGTCTGCTGGCCGCAGTCTCATTCTCTCTATCGGCAGCGCGGGCACGCCCCTGAAGGGCGCCGGTGGCGGCACCCGACGCTAGGTCGCCTGGGCGGCCCTCTTGCCGGCCCGGAGGCCCGTCGTCGTGGCCGAGGTCGCGTACACCGTGATGCCGGCGAACTCCGGCCGCACCGTCGGGTAGCCCTCGACGATCACCTTGTCGGCGGGGTCCGCGGCCAGCGCCGCCTCGACCTTCCGCCAGTGCTTCACCCCGACGAGCACCATGTAGTCGGTCTGGGGCGACGTGGGCACAGGGACACCTTTGGGCAGGGACGGAACCTTCTCGCTGCGCATCCCCACCAGCACGACGTCGCCGCGCTCTACGACTTTGCCTGGTCGGCCGATCACCGTGAGCTTCACTGTCGTCGCCTCCGCCACCTCACTCATCGCCTCAACGGCGGCCGCCTTAAACGTCGCCTCGTCGAACGGTTCCCCGACGGCGGCAACGGTGCGATCGCTACTGCCCGCTGCCGCTGCTGGCGCTGTCGCCTTGTCCTTGGGATCGCCCTGCGGCCGGAAGATCCGATAGAACTCCTTGCGCCCCACCTCGTCACGCACAAGAGAGAAGAAGACGCCGCCCAGGGTGCGCCGGCGGCTGCCGTCGGGCACCAGCATGCCGCCGTTCTCCTCGACCACCTGGGCCTGCGTCACGAGCGCACGCACGCGGTCTTCGCCCAGGGTGCGGACGGCGCGGTAGAGATGCTGCAGGGGTTCCGGCTCCGTCTCGCCGAGCTGCGCGGCGATCTCGGCCACGATGGTCTGGGTTGCTTGTCTCGTGTCTGTGGCGTCCGTGGCGTCCGTGTCCGTCATCGTCCTACGCCCTTCCTGTGACTAACGCGGCTAGTCGGTTGTCTATCTACCCCTTGTCATCCGCGTTTAACGCACCGCGTGCGCCGCCCTCTTGCCGGCCCGGAGACGTGTCGTCGTCGTCAAGCCCCGCTTGTGGTTCACGCTGCGCCTCATCGATGCGGCCCCCGGCCGGCTGCTCCTCGTTGCCGATGCGACGATCAAGCACGTCCTCGACCGTGCCCGATCCGCCAGTGCTGGGCGTGGGGTGGGAATCTTCTGCCATGGGGATACCTGCCTTTCGCTAAAGAGCGTCGATCGTCGCAGTGGTCTCGTCCGCTGGGGCCACCGCCGTCGCCTATGGTCGCATTCCCCACAGCCGGGCGTCTTAGGAATCGGGCGTCCCCTCTGCCTGCGCAGCATGAAAGCGGATAAGGGCGTCGCCGAGCAGTGCATTGATCGAGCATCGCGTGTGGAACGCGGTGATCCGCAGCCACTCGTACGATTCACCACTGAGGCGGATGGTGTACGTCGTCGTCTCGGCCATCGTGGCCCTGCCCGGCTCAGGCACGAGGCGGCCGGCCTCCACCTCCGTCCGATAGGACGCCAGGGCCTCCCGCACGATGCTCCTCATGCTGCGCCGCGTCAGGAACCGCTGCAACCGGATCCACTCATACACGTCGGTCGGCATACGGCATTGGAGGGCATACTCGCGTGCTCCGTCCCTATCGGCGGCGTGCTCAGGCAGTATCTGCGTAGGCATCGGTCATCTCCCCCCGCACGTCCCGCTCTCATTATGTTCTACTCCAGGGAGGGTGAAAGCATCATCGTGCAACCTATGGTGACGCACGAGAATAGCCACGAAGGGGAGCCAGGGCCTTGTCTTAGACACCGGGCGTCTCCTCTGTCTGAGTAGTTTGGGCACGAGTCAAGGCGGCGATGATCAGCGCATTGATTGAGCTGCGGGTGTAGAAGGCAGTCGTCCGCAGCCACTCATACGTCTCGTCGTTGAGCTGCACGACCGACTTCGCGTGCGCGCCATCCTCGCGCACGCCGCCCTCGGGCACGATCCGGCCGGCCTCCACCTCCATCCGATACGCCGCCACAACCTCCCGCACGATGGTGGTCATGCGACGGTGCGTCAGGAACGCGCTCGTGCGCAGCCACTCGTACAGCTCGGTCGGGAGGCGCACCTGCATAAAGTGTGAGCGAGCAAGCTCCTCAGCACCGGTCACATGCTGATTAGGCCGTACATTCATGGTCATTGGTCATCTTCCCTCACATTGATAATTATACTATGTTCTACCATAGTGTAAGGAATACCGCTCGCGGCCGCATCACCCTATAGGGGCAGGCACGCGGTCAGGCCCGTCCACTCCTTCTTTCAAGCAGCCCGTAGTTGCCACCGCCCGCCGCGACAGTGTAGGCTGACGGCAGCGGGTTTGCGCAGCAAAGGGGACTCACTCCCCTTCCGCTGCGCGAACGGCCGTTCGCGCGGCTGGTCCACGGGCGTCGCTGCATCGCAACCGCTGGTAAGGCGCGCGCCGTTGGTTATGTCGAGTCGCGCGCGGGGGTGAGGGGCGGCCGGCAACGTGTCGGTTGCCCCCTTTTTCGGCTCCCCCGCTACGTCGCAAGATAAAGGGGCGGGTGGGCAACGGGGTACCACCCCACTAAACCGTGGTCACGCGACGGCCTCCGTGGCAGGTGGTTTGACACGCTTGCGCGCCGCTCGCGCGGCCCGCGCCTGCGCAACGTCATCGGTCTGGCGCGGCGCGGGCGCACC
>JAABUZ0100009590.1_pt1 | contig 11024 bp, 10 predicted proteins | sample 5562091 | NCBI WGS metagenome assembly JAABUZ01 (sample SAMN12813069, study PRJNA571459) | rock metagenome | isolation source: Antarctica rocks | place: Antarctica: Victoria Land, Linnaeus Terrace sud | collected 2015-12-21
CCGTGCAGGTGTAGACCCGCTGGGCGGCGATCAAAAACTGGATGTAGTCCACATCTTTTACTTTAGGCGCGTTCATCAGGAAAAGTATGAACCCGAAAAACAGCTAAAGTCAACTGCGTAACTCCTACTTTATACAAGTATCAAGGCAATCTGCCGCGATTCGAGAGTGATAATTCACGCGCTGAATGGGCTGCCGGACCATTTACATCTCGCCTGCACTTTGCCGACAACTGTGGCGGTTGCGCCATTAATGAACAAAGTCAAAGGCAGTTCAGCGCATTTAATTAATCATCTGCCCGGAGGCCGCCATCCGCTTGCCTGGCAGCCTGGTTATGGAGCATTGACATTTGCTCGACGCGACTTGAAAACCATCGTCGCCTACATCCAAAATCAGCAGCAGCATCACCAGGACGGCACGCTTTCGCAAAATATGGAGCGTACTCATACGGAACGGATTTTTCCCAGCCCCGGAGGGGCTTTGTAACCTTTTAGCCCGGCCATTCATGGCCGGGAACATAGGAGATATTCATGACAACCACCTATACCCCAGAAGCATCGTCGTATACGCTGGACACGCACACGGGCCGCATTGCGCCTGCGATTGACGACGCCGAGATCAAGCGCCTGGACGCCGACTACCTGTTGCCGGTCTATGCCCGCCTGCCGATTACCCTGGTGCGGGGCCAGGGCGTCAAAGTCTGGGACGCCGACGGCAAAGAATACATAGATTTTCTCGCGGGCATCGCCGTCAACGCGCTCGGCCATTGTCATCCGAAAATGGTCCAGGCGATCCAAGAACAGGCCGCAACGCTCATTCATACCGCAGGCTACTTTTTCACGGCCCCCGTCGCAAAGCTGGCCCAGAAGCTGACCCAAGTAAGCGGCATGGACCGGGTTTTCTTCGGCAACTCCGGTGCGGAGGCGGTGGAATGCGCGATTAAAATCAGCCGTAAGTACGGAAAGTCTCATGGCGGATCTAACAAGTTCGGCATTGTCGCCGCGCAAAAGTCGTTTCATGGACGCACAATGGCCGCCGTCACGGCGACGGGCCAGCCGAAGTATCAGGAGCCGTTCGCGCCGATGCTGTCGGGATTCACGCATGTCCCGTTTAACGACATTGCGGCTTTGGAGGCCGCCGTCACCGATGACACCTGCGCCGTGCTTTTAGAGCCGGTTCAAGGCGAAGGCGGCGTTTACCCGGCCCACAAGCCGTTTCTGGAAGCCGCCCGCGCCCTCTGCGACAAGCACCAAGCCCTACTGATTTTTGACGAAATCCAGACCGGCATCGGACGCACCGGCAAATGGTTCGCGTATGAGCATTACGGCGTTGTGCCTGACGTTCTGACTTCCGCCAAAGCCCTCGGCGGCGGCTTCCCGATTGGCGCGTGCCTGGCGCGGGGCGAAGCGGCGCTGACACTTGTTCCCGGCGACCACGGCAGCACCTACGGCGGCAATCCGCTGGCCTGCGCGACGGCGCTTGCGGTCCTGAACACCATTGAAGAAGAGCATTTGCTGGCAAACGCCCACGCGATGGGCGCGTACTTTGTGCACCGGCTGAACGAGCCGCCGTTTCGGGACAAAATCGCCGACATCCGGGCGATTGGCCTGATGATTGGCGTCGAGCTGAAAGCCCCCGACGCCAAGCGTGTCTTGATGGAGTCACTAGAGCGCGGTCTGCTTCTGAGCGCCATCGGCGACAATACCCTGCGTCTAGTCCCGCCGCTCAACATTACAACCACCGACATTGACACCGTGATGGAGATTTTGGGGCAAGTGATGTAAAGGAGAAACGCCATGTTCGCCAAGAAGCCACCAACGGAGCCGGTTCCGCCAAGCCCGCCGCCGGTCCTGCACCTCCACGGGCCGATGGACCCGCCGGAGCTTGTGCGCCCGATCCCGCCGCCGGCACCCGCCGCCGCGCCGCCGGAGCCACTGGAACGTATCTCGGAGCATCCGCCGCACCATCGAATTGCCGAAGCGATTATCGCCCAAGCGCTTCGGGAAGGCGCGACTGAAATCATGCTGACGCCGAACGAGACCGTCATGGACGTGCAATATCTCATTGCGGGCGAGTGGCGGGAAACAATGCACATTCCGGTAGAGGTTGTACCGGGCCTTGTGTCTGCCTTCAAGACACTCGCCGGTTTGCCGATCTGGGAACACCGCATGAAGATGGAGGGCTTAATTCCGGTCAAGTGTGCGCTGGGTGACTATGACGTGCAGATTACGATTACCGCGACCCGGCATGGGGAGAAGATTGCGATGCGAATTGAGGCTGCCACGGATTGAAATCCGTGGCTGAATAGCCCTGCGGCTGATTGTCCTGCGGACAAAAGATAACGCGAACACCCGGCGCGAAGCGCCCTTCCGCCATGCCCTTCAGTGCGTGGTACGATCAAGGAGAAACCGTCTCATGTGGCAGCGATTTACCGAACGAGCGCGAAAAGTCATTTTTTATGCCCAGGAAGAAGCGGGACGACTGGGCGAGAACTATGTCTCGACAGAGCATCTTCTGCTGGGACTGATCCGGGAAAACGACAGTATGGCGTGCCGGATTTTGGACCGCCTGGGAATTAGCCTTGACCTCGTGCGCTCCGAGATTGAGCGGCAGGTCGCACGCGGCGAAGGGCGGCTTGGGCAAGACTTGCATCTTACGCCCCGTGCCAAACGAGTCATTGATTTGGCTTACGATGAAGCGCGTCAGCTTAACAACAACTACATCGGCACCGAGCATTTGCTGCTTGGTCTCCTGCGTGAAGGCGAGGGCCTCGCGGGAAAGACTTTGGTGAAGCTGGGCATGGACCTGGACCATACCCGTCTGGAAGTGCAGGCTTTGCAGGAGGGGCGGAAAAACCAGGAGCAAAATCCGCAGCCGCAAGAGGCGGTTGAGCGGAACCTGCGGCTGGAACGGCTGGCGCGGCGTGTTCTGCACGATGTCACGCTCTATTTTTCGGAACAGCCTGCCGCCACAAATGCGGAACTCAAAGAATTGTTGGTTCAAGCGGCAACGCCGGAACAACCGAGTGATGCCGAATTGGTGGAACAAGTACAGACCAACTCAGCAGTTGGCAGAAGTCCCTCGCAGCGGATGGCTCCGCCACAGGGACGCTCGGCCCTGGCTGATGTTCTCGGCGAGACGCGCCTGCGCGGGCGGGACATTCTCGGCATTGAACAGTTGACGGCGGAAGAAATCGAGCTGGTTTTGGATGTCGCGGCCCGGCTGAAAACGCACAAGTTTGACGAGACGCAGACGCTGTTCGCCAAAGGGCAGACGCTGGCAATGCTGTTCGAAAAGCCGTCGCTGCGGACGCGCGTGACGTTTGAGGCGGGCATGACCCAGCTTGGCGGCCATGCCATTTATTTGGAGGGGAAGCTGGGCATCCGCGAGACGGTCCCCGACGTGGCCCGGAACTTAGAGCGCTGGATTGACGGCATCATGGCCCGGACGTTTGACCATCAGGCCGTGCTGGAGCTGGCGGAGTATGCCCAAATCCCGGTGATTAACGGCCTGTCCGATAAAGAGCATCCCTGCCAGGCGTTTGCCGATTTCCAGACGCTTGCCGAGCGCAGGGGCGAGCTGGCCGGGCTGACGCTTTCGTATGTCGGCGACGGCAACAATGTCGCGCACTCGCTGGCGCTGCTGGCGGCAAAGGTCGGCACCCATTTTCGATTGGCCTGCCCGGAAGGCTATGAGCCTGACGCACAGCTTTGGCAGACGGCGCTTGACTTTGCGTCGGAAACCGGCGCGATTTTGACGCTGACGCATAACCCCGCCGAGGGCGTCGAAAACGCCGACGCGGTCTACACGGATGTCTGGGCCTCGATGGGCCAGGAAGACGAAGCGGCGGAGCGGGCGCAGATTTTCGCTCCGTTCCAGGTCAACACAACGCTGATGGCCCACGCCAAGCCCGACGCCCTGGTCATGCACTGCCTGCCTGCCCACCGGGGCGAGGAGATTACCGCCGAAGTGCTGGATGGCCCAAACTCGGTGGTGTTTGATCAGGCGGAAAACCGATTGCACGCGCAGAAAGCGATTTTGTCGCTGGTTTTGTAGGAAACACGGGGCTGAACCCCCCGTGCTTTAGCAGTGCAAGCCCCCGCCTTCGCGGGCGAGGAAATTGCTTCAAGGTTTTACTCTTTGCCCGCGAAGGCGGGGAGTTGCTTTATCAAAGCCCTGCCGTTCAGGGCAGGGTATTTCAGGATATTTTTCAGTCCACGGAGGGATACATGGCACACGTTTATCATCGGAACTTCACGCACTTTGTCTGGTCCACCTGGGACCGCGCGCCGCTTTTGGAAGGACAAATTGAGCAGGAGGCGTATGCGCTGATTCGTTCTCAATGTACGCGGATGAAAGTGACGCTGTACGTGCTCGGCGGCGTGGCTGACCATGTGCATCTGCTGGTGTCGCTGCCGCGCACGCTTTGCTTGGCGGATTTCATGGAGGCCGTCAAAGGCGTTTCTTCCAAAGCCTTGAACGACACGCACGGCTCGCCGACATGGGCGTTCAAGTGGCAGGGCGGCTACAGCAACCATTCCGTGAGCGCGTCCCATATGACGCGCGTCCGCTGCTATATTGAAAACCAAAAACAGCATCATGCCGACCAATCCCTTTGGCCTTCCTGCGAACCACAGAACAAAAATTCTGATGCTCGCGCAGGAAGCACCCTGCCCTAAACGGCAGGGCTTCAAAAGTGCAAATGCCCGCCTGCGCGGGCAGAAGATTTGTTCTGTTCCTCGCCCGCGAAGGCGGGCGCTTGCTCTGCTAAAGCACGGGGGTTCAGCCCCGTGGCATTATCATAAAGGAAATCACTATGCCAAAAACAGTTGTTCTCGTTTATTCCGGCGGGCTGGACACGTCCGTCGCCATTCCCATGATGCGCGAAGACTACGGCTTTGAGCGCATCGTCACCGTCACCGTGGATGTCGGCCAGCCGGCCGAAGATGTACGCTCGGCGGAAGATCGCGCCAAAGCGCTTGGCTGCGAGCATTACACCGCCGATGCTAAGTCTGAGTTTGTCGAAGACTACTGCTGGCCCGCCGTGAAAGCGAACGGCGATTACCAGGGCTACCCGCTGTCCACCGCCATTGCCCGGCCTTTGATCGGCCTCAAAGCCGTCGAAGTCGCAAAGCAGGTTGGGGCCGACGCCTTCTGCCATGGCTGCACCGGCAAAGGCAACGACCAATTTCGGATTGAGTATGTTATGCGGGCCTTGATGCCCAGTACGCCGATCATCGCCCCGATGCGCGAGCATAACTACACGCGCACCGAAGAAATCGAGTACGCCCGCGCAAAGAACATCCCGATCTCGGTCAGCGCCGACAAAATCTGGTCCATTGACGAGAATTTATGGGGCCGCTCCATTGAAGGCGGCCATTTAGAGGAGCCGAACTACGCGCCGCCGGAAGAGATTTTCCAGTGGACGAAGGGCATTGAGACCGCGAATGCCGCGCCCCAAACTCTGACTATCGGCTTCGAGAACGGCGTCCCCGTTTCTTTAGACGGTGAGCGCCTGGACGGCCTTTCGCTGGTCACGCGGCTTAACAAAATTGCCGGCGACAACGGGGTCGGGCGCGTGGACATCATGGAAGACCGGCTGCTGGGCCTGAAAGTGCGCGAGAACTACGAATGCCCTGCGTCTACGGTGCTGATTAAAGCCCACGCCGCTTTAGAGTCCCTCGTCGCCACCGCCGCCGAGCGCAAGTTCAAGGCAAGCGTAGACCAGCAGTGGGGCGAGCTGGCTTACTACGGCCTCTGGTTCGACCCGCTGAAAGAAGATTTGGAAGCATTCACCAGCAAAGTCCAGGAGCGCGTCACCGGAACCGTCACCCTGCGTCTCTTCAAGAGCAGTTTAACTGTCGCAGGCCGCGCCTCCGAGTGGGCCTTGTATAACGGAGATTTGGCGTCGTTTGACTCCAAGACCTTTGATCAGAGCCTGTCCGTCGGCAACGTCCAGACCCACGGAATGCAGTCCCGCATGTACTGGGCGCTCAAAGAAAAGCACGGCAAGTAGTTTGTGCGTAGGGGCAGGGCTTGCCCCTGCTCTCTATTTCTTTTCATCTTGCGTGTTGACATCGGAGGCATTGTATGGGAGCAACATTTTCCAATATCCAAGTTCGGTCCGCTTCGCAGGAAGCCGCAATTCAGGGCTTGACGGGCTTGCTGAAAGAGCCGACTTATGTCTCGCCGTCCGTCGGTGGCTGGGTTGGCGTTTACCCGGAAGACGAGGAGACAGATGTGCTGGCCGCGGAACTGTCACGCCGCCTTTTGACCGCCGTGTTTGATTGGAGCGTTTATGACAGCGACGTGTTCCGTTATTCCTTGTATGAGAGCGGTACGCTGCGGGATGAGTTTAATTCCACGCCAGGCTACTTCGAAGACATGGACGACGAGGAAAGCGAACCGACGAAAGTTGATCCGGCACGGGTGCAGGGCAACCCCCAGGCTTTGCTTCCCTACTGCCCGCCCGGCACGACGCTTGCGGCAGTCCAAGAAGTGCTGCATCCCGTTGAGCCGGCAGAGCCGGGCGTGGACCCGGCGACACGACTGCCGGGTTTTCCCGAGGCAGGCTTCCAGCAGCTCGCCTCCATGCTCGGTACGACTGCCGACGTATTGAAGCAAGGCGTCATGCAGAAAATGCATGAGAAGTACACGTTCGCGGAACATCAGGCGGCGGACTTGGCGAGCCTGCTGGGGATGGATGAGCAGTTGACATCCGTTGGATACAGCGATAGCGAGCCGGGGGGCATGGCAGAATATACTAAAGAAGACTTCCGCCTCGCTGGCAACGAGGACTTTTCCCAGCAGTATAAAGATGACAAGCTATGGAGCTTGGAATGCCTTCAGAGTCCTGAAACGCTTTCGCATTGGTTGCAGCAAGGAGCAAATCCGAACACGCGCGACCGGAACGGAGAACCACTGTTGTTCCACCATATTGCCTTCGCAGAAAATATCAAGGTTTTGCTCGACGCTGGCGCTGACGTCAACATGGTCTCTACCCGGTCACCACATTATCCAGAGATATGGCACCAATATGAAGCAGGTGTTTCAGCACTTATGGTAGCCGCACGACTGACCGATGGGCAGTCGGGACGTGTTGAGAAAGTGGTTCGGCTTCTTTTGGAGGTTGGGGCAGATGTCAACGCACGCAGCGAAACAGGCCGAACCGCGCTTGGCGAGGCGCGAAAGATGACCGATCCTAATCAGCATCAAGGCCGCCGAGGGTATCAGGTTGCACAAGCCGCGCTCGTACAAGAAGCCGAGGTAAGTAAGCAGGTCGTGGAAATGCTCCTGGCGGCGGGAGCGACAGAGTAGTCAGCGCAGGTACGGCTGTTCAGTGATGAGGCCGGGGATTTGGCGGTAGTGTTTGAGGTTGAAAGTGCAAAGGGGAACGCTCAGGCTGAGGGCAGCGGCGGCGATGAGCGTGTCAAGAAGGCCGATGCCGTGCGAGAGGTGCAGGCGGCGGAAGTTCCGCACGGCTTGGAGCGCTTCGGTGTCGGTGGGCCAAACCAAAGGAAACGGCGTCGTCAGCCGGTCAACAATGATGGTCTGACGCGAGTTCTGAGCGTCCTGATAAAGTTCCATCAGGACATGGCCGGGCAGGGCCAGCATTCCGTCTGGTACGGAAGCATACCAGGCGACGGCGGCTGGAAACCCGCGCTGAAGGTCAATCATCACGTCCGTATCAAGCAGGCGTACTCCGGTGGTCGTCATCAACGGCTCCGGTAATCCGACCTCGCCCGCATCGCTTGAACATACTCGGTGCTGTCGGCATATTTCTTGCCTGCGCCAATCTCCTCGTGCTGGGGCCAGGGTTCAAAGACGCCGTTCTTTTCCCAATAAGCCAGCACTTCCGCGCTGCTCATGCGTCCCGGTGCGATGTCTTTCACAAACGGGTAGTTGTCGTTCGCTGAGATTGCAGACTCTTCTGGAGTCTTAGGCGTATCATCTTGGGTGTCCATAGCGTGATTATGGCACATTGCGCGTGTTTTAGTTTACTTTGAGGAGTTGTTTCTATGTCTGCATCTGCGCCGAAGCTTTGGGCGGGGCGGTTCTCACAGGAGACCGATGTGCTGGTCCATGAATTCAATGCGAGTTTGTCGTTTGATAGCCGTTTGTGGCCCTATGATGTTCTTGGCAGCATTGCCCATGTGAAAATGCTGGGAGAATGTGGAATAATCCCGAAAGCCGAAGCCGAAACAATTGCCGAAGGGCTGGAAACGCTGGGGGAAGATTTGAATTCAGGCGCGGCGGCACTGAACCCAAATGCGGAAGATGTGCATATGGCGGTCGAGTCGCTCTTGACGGAGCGGCTGGGGCCTGTCGCTGGGAAGCTGCATACGGCGCGGTCTCGGAACGATCAAGTCGCAACGGATTTGCGGCTCTATGTGCGGGACGCGGTAGACGGCCTGCGGGAACAGCTGGCGGCGGTTCAAGCGACGCTGACGAGTTTGGCGGAGACGCATCTGGATACGCTGCTGCCGGGGATGACTCATTTGCAGCACGCGCAGCCGGTGCGTCTGGCGCATCACTTTCTGGCCTACTTCTGGATGCTGGACCGGGACAGCGAGCGATTAGCGCAGGCGCGGGGGAGGGTCAATGTCCTGCCGCTGGGGGCGGGAGCGCTGGCCGGGACGACGTTTCCGATTAACCGGCAGCGCGTCGCGGACCTGCTGGGGTTTGCGGAAGTCGCGCCGAACAGTCTGGACGCCGTGTCTGACCGGGACTTTGCCCTGGAAACCATATCGGCGCTGGCTATTCTTATGATGCACTTGTCGCGGCTCTGCGAGGAGTTGATACTCTGGAACTCGCCGGAGTTCGGCTGGGTGGAGATGGGCGACAATGTCACGACGGGCAGCTCGATCATGCCGCAAAAGAAGAACCCGGATGTCGCGGAACTCGTGCGCGGCAAAACCGGGCGCGTTTACGGCGATTTGCTGTCGCTCTTGACGGTAATGAAAAGCCTGCCTCTGGCCTATAACAAGGACATGCAGGAAGACAAAGAGTGCATGTTTGATGCGCTGGACACGGCCCGCGTTTGTTTATCGGTGATGAACACGCTGCTGCAAAATACAAAGTTCCAGACAGAGCGCATGGCGGCGTCACTGCGCGGTGACTTCTCGACGGCGACCGATCTCGCGGATTATTTAGTGCGGCAGAGCCTGCCGTTCCGCCAGGCCCATGAAGTCGTCGGCAAGATTGTCGGCGACTGCGTCCGCTCCGGGCGGGCGCTGGAAGATTTGACGGTGGACGATCTCGTGGCGGCGTCGCCGCTGTTTGCCGATGTTAATCCAGCGGCGCTGATTAGCCCGCGCGGCAGTGCAGATGCCCGGTCAACTTACGGCGGGACCGGGCGGGATGCTGTGACAGAGCAGCTCCAAGAAGCAAAAGCAAGGTTGAAGTAAGATTATTGAGTAAAGAACGGCCCAATCAAGTCACGCAGATCAATTGGAACGCGCGGAAGCGCCTGTACGCCCCGGCGTTCGGCCTGCTGGCGGCAGCAGTCGGCATTCTGGCGGGCGGAGCGCCGCTGCCGATGACGGGCCTGGGCCTGCTGTTTGCGGGGCTGTACCTGCTGGCGGAGCAGCAGGGGTGGCTGCTGCGAAGCTCGGCCGGTTATGCGTGGCGTAATTACGGCGTCACGACGGCTTTCTCCGGGCTGGTCACCGCGTTTGTGTTTCTGACCGGCGGCGCACACTCGCCGATGCCCTGTGCGCTGTACCTGCCGGTGCTGCTGGCGTCGCTCTGCTACGGGGTAGGACTGGGGCTGATGACGTCGCTTGCGATGATCTCCGTGGCTGCGTTTCTCGGCACGGGCGGGCATCTGCCGGCGGCATTCCCGCCGCTTCGGGTCATCGCCATCGGCCTGAGCTTCCCGGTCGTGGCTGTGTTTGGCGGCGCTCTGCGGGCGCAGATGGAGAGCCGCCTTTCTGATTTGAACAGCGAAAAGAAAGACCTGTCCGATCTTCTGGACATGTCGCAGATGATGGACTCGGCGTTTGACCTGGACATGACGCTGAACCTCATTCTGCTGAATGTTCAGGAGCATACCCAGTGCGATGTCTGCGCGGTGTATCTGAAAGCCGCCGATGGACAGACGCTGGAGCTGCGGGCGGCCAGCTCTGCGCCGCAGACGACCGCTGTATTTCTGCCGTCGCTCGCGATTGACGACGCCCGCGCCGACGCCTGGTGGGTGGCCGAGCCGGTGCAGGACGGCATCAATCTTCGGGCGTTCTACGCCGGGGCCGCCGGCGCTCTCCCCCGCGACTCGCGCTTGTTCCAAATTGAGGCCGCCGCCGAATCGTTCACCTGCCTGCCGCTGGCAAATGTCGAGGGCCTGCTGGGAATGCTGTATGTCGGCTACCACCATCCGCAGGCGCTGGCGGCGGATGGGGTGCATCGCCTGGAGCAACTGGCGACGCGGGCGATTTTCCCTTTGCAGCGGCTCTTGTTCCAGCAGGATTTCCGGTCGCTGGCGTACAGCGACGCCATGACGGGCCTGGACAACTTCCGGCAGTTCGAGGAAACGCTGGCGGATGAACTGATCCGCGCCGAGCGTTATCAGCGGCCTTTGTCGGTCATTTTGCTGGACATTGACCACTTCAAATCGTTCAACGACACGCGGGGCCATCAGGCGGGCGACGCCCTGCTCGGACAGATGGGAGTGGTTCTGCGGAACGCCCTGCGGAGCGTGGACCATCCGGCGCGTTACGGCGGCGAGGAGTTTGTGATTATCTGCCCCGAAACCGAGAGCCACGAAGCCCGCCTCATCGCCGAGCGTATCCGCCGCTCCGTGGCCGACACGCCGTTCGCCCTGCCGAACCAGAACAATGACGGTTCACATGGCGAGACGGCCCGCGTCACGGTCAGCCTCGGCTTTGCGACTTTTCCAAATGACTCCGGCACGGCCCGTGACTTGGTCAAAAAAGCCGACATTGCGCTGTATTCTGCTAAAGGGGCCGGACGCAACGCCGTCTATGCCTACGAAGACGTCATGCACGTCCGTGCCGCTTAATTTCCCGTC
>JAABUZ0100009591.1_pt1 | contig 11023 bp, 15 predicted proteins | sample 5562091 | NCBI WGS metagenome assembly JAABUZ01 (sample SAMN12813069, study PRJNA571459) | rock metagenome | isolation source: Antarctica rocks | place: Antarctica: Victoria Land, Linnaeus Terrace sud | collected 2015-12-21
CTCCTAGCGCCACCTGGCCCCAGGGGTCCGGGCGCGGCCCGCTGACGAGGGTGAGCCGGTGCCGGTCGGGCCAGCCGGGGAGCCTGCCGCCTGGGCAGGGGCCGCATCCGTCCCGACCAGCTTGCGTCCAGTCGAGCGAGGCGCTGCTTCCCTCTCAGGGCGACAGATCCGCAATCTGCGCGACAGGATCACCTGCATCCGGCTTCCCGCCGGTAGGGCCTCGCTCCGATCGGCGCAGCCGTGAGCGGGTGCTCGCGGCCGGCTCACCGTCGGTCCCTCGACCCGCCATCAGGCTGGATGGTGGCGCTTGGCAGGGTTGCGGGGCGGAGGTCGTCGCAGCAGGTGCACCGGGGCGGTCGACGCGGGCGGTCGGGGTGGGGCCTGCCGCGCTGATTGGAGACCCTGCTGCTCACGCGCAACTGCGACCCCTACCGGTGTCCGCCTCAGCCACGACCAACGCACCAAGGACTACATGGCCAAACGTCTCAGCGAGGGCAAGACCAAGAAGGAAGTCATCCGCTGCCTCAAGCGGTACATCGCCCGCGAAGTCCTTAACGCCCTACCCCACGAGGCCCTCGGATTGACATAGGAGCATCGCCTAGCCTTTCGCCGGCGGCCGTATGCAACCCGCCTCCTCGAGTGGTCGGGCGCGCCGCCCGCCTGCCCGCTGCCGTGTCTCCCCCGGCGTGTAGCCCGGCCGCTGATAGTTCTACTTATGACAACCAGTTTCTAGGTCGAGGTACTGCCAGAGCGGATTCCGACCGACGTCGGCGTGCCATGCGGTTCCCCCGAAGTGCAGCCGGCCGTACAGCAACTCGGCGTAGCCGAGGGCGACGAGACGGTCGTCCGAGATGGCCAGGGCCGACCGCAACCTTGCCACCTTCGCCCGTTCGTCGTTGAGGTCGGACTGCGGTGGCGCGACGGCCTCGAGCTCGATGAACCTTCCGAGCCCGTCGACCTGGTCGAGGTGGATGCGGACCCCTTCCCAGATCAGCAGGCGGCGCATCTTGCGCACCTGGCCGACGACGCCGAGGGCCTGCTCGAGCGCGGCCCGCGTGCTCGGCCCGTCATCGACCCAGGCCAGTCGGTACTGGCTCTCCCGCTCGACGCTGCTCTCGGTACGCAGGAACAGACCAGCTGCGGACGCCCGGGATGCTGCTCGCGCAGCTTGAGGCCTCCGTGGCGGGCGCGGAAGTAGGTGTCAGTCTGGCGCAGCTCGCCGTGGTCAGCTGCGCCGAGCCCGAGGCACACGGCCAGGGACAGCTGCGGGTCCGAGTCAGCGGCCTTGAGCTCGACGTTGCGCTCCGGGGCGATCTGAAGGTCTTCGTCGGGCTCGCGGGGCACACTGCGACTGTCCCAGACCCTCAGGCCGCCCGTGAAACGCACCCCGCCACTCCCCGACGGTCTGCCTGCCGGCATGTAGCGACTGTCAACGCGGGTCCGGCCGCCCAGAACCTGTGCCCGGGTGCAGGTGAGACCTCTTCACCTTAGCCAACCCGGCACTTAAGAACACTCGGCAGCCAGAACCTATGACCAGGTGCTAGGTTCAGGTGATGCAGCAACAGCCTACCCGGGGGGGAGGTATCTCCCGCGCAACCCTGCCTCTGCTGCAGACACTGCACCAGCGTTTCCCGACGGCCTTCACGGTTGCGGAGGCCGCGGAGGCGACCGGTGTCGAGACACCGCGCGCACACCAGCTGCTTGCCTACCTCGCCCAACGGGGATGGCTCGAGCGGGTCCGCCGCGGTCTCTACGTTGCGGTCCCGTTGGAAGCCCACGTCCAGGGCCAGTGGCGTGAGGACGCCTGGGTCATCGCCGCGAAGACCTTCGACCCGTGCTACATCGGCGGCTGGAGCGCTTGTGAGCACTGGGGACTGACCGAGCAGATCTTCCGCGAAGTCGTCGTCCTTTGCGGCCGCCGTGTTCGCGACAGGCACCCGACCATCCAGGACTTCTCCTACCTGGTCCGGGCCATCCAGCCAGACCATCTGTTCGGCATCGGGTCGGTCTGGCGGGGTCAGGTACGTGTACAGGTCTCAGATCCTTCCAAGACCCTCATCGACATCCTCGACACCCCCGCCCTGGGCGGCGGCATCGCACACATAGCCGCTGTCCTGACGGAGTACCTGCGTGAGCCGCTGCGCGATGACCAGGCCCTGCTCGCCTACACGCTGCGGGCCGGCAACCGGTCGGTCTTCAAGCGACTCGGCTACCTGACCCAGCTCGTCTGCCCTGAGCAGACAGCCCTGATCAGCGCCTGCCACGAGAACATCAGCAGCGGCGTGACCCTGCTCGACCCCGGACATCCCGCCGGCGGCAGCGTCGACCGGAGCTGGGGACTGCGAGTCAACGTGCCGGTCCAGGTCGACCCTTGATCAGGCACGCAGAGATCGTCGCCCGGGTCGCCGAGTGACAGCTGAGCCACGCGGTCATCGAGAAGGACTACGTCCTGGGCTGGCTGCTGTGGGGCATCGGGTCAGACCCGCGGCTGCAAGACGGCTGGGTCTTCAAGGGCGGCACCTGCCTGAAGAAGTGCTACTTCGAGACCTACCGCTTCTCCGAGGACCTCGACTTCACCGTCCTGCCAGGCGGCCCGGTCACACCCGAGCAGGTGCAGGCGGTCCTGCCCGATGTCCTTCGCCGGGTCGGCGAGGAGTCCGGCATCGACTTCTCGGTCACGGTGCCCCGACTGCGGTCGCGCCCCGGTGGCCTGTCCACCGAGGGATCGGTCTACTACCGCGGACCGCTCGGCGCGTTCCAACCAGCGAGGGTCAAGCTCGACCTCACCTACGATGAGAAGGTCGTGCGCCCACCCGTGCTGCGCATCGTCACCCACCCCTACAGCGATGAGCTCCCCCAGCCGGCGACTGTGCGGTGCTACTCGTTTGAGGAGCTGTTCGCCGAGAAGATCCGCGCGATGGCGCAACGCTCACGGCCCCGCGACCTCTACGACATCGTCAACCTCTACCGGCACCGCGACCTGCACCCCCGGCCGCAGCTCATCCGAGCCGCACTCGAGGAAAAGTGCGCCGCCAAGGGCGTCGCCTTACCGTCAGCCGCAAGCCTGAACGACGCCGGGCGGTCGACGGCGTTGTTCGCCGACTGGGAGCACATGCTCGCCCACCAGCTTCCCGTGCTGCCTCCCGTGGAGAGCTTCTGGTCCGAACTACCCGGACTGTTCGACTGGCTTGACGGCCGACAGAGCGCCGCGTTGCCAGCGACTCCCGTCGGTCGCGACGTCGAAAGGAGCTGGTCTCCCCCACCGACGATCACCACCTGGGGCAGAGGCGTCCCGCTCGAGTCGATCCGCTTCGCCGCCGCGAACCGGCTCCACGTCGATCTCGGCTACAACGGCACCCGACGCCTGATCGAGCCCTACTCCCTTCGACGCACTCAGGACGGCCACCTGCTCCTCGGCGCGGTCAAAGCCGGCACCGGAGAGGTGCGGACCTACCGGGTCGACCGCATCCAGTCCGTCACGATCACGACCCGGCCGTTTCGGCCGCGCTTCGCCGTGGAGTTCGCCGCCACAGGACCAACGCCCGCTCCCCCAACCACGCGCAGCAGCCTTCGGCGCGCCACCGCCAGCTCCCGACCGAAGGCAAAGGCCCGCTACACAGTTCGGTGCCCGCTGTGCAACAAGACGTTCCGCCGCCAACGCCCCGACACACGGCTCAACGCGCACAAGAACCCGCAGGGATATGCCTGCAGCGGCAGACACGGCCACCTCATCTAGCCGCGCCGGATCCTGCACGTCGATGTTGACCTCGCCCGTACCGACAGCCTCAAACCGGGAGTTCGCCGGGGACGCCGAGTGGGAGGTAGATACCCGTGCGAGCAGGAGCGGCTCACCGACAGTCTCGGCGCGATCGGCGCGGTGCGTGACCACGTGCATCGACGAGAGGGGCCTCATGCGCGCAGCCCGGCCGCTGTGTGGGCGACCAGGACCAGTTCGCAGGCGGCGCCCAGTGCCAGGGCGGGGCCGGCCGGCAGGACCTCGGCCAGTGCGCCGCCGCCGAGGATGCCGAGCCCTTGCAGAACCATGAGCCCGGACCCCTGCACCGCCAGCACCCGACCGCGTTCAACCAGGTCCATCTCGGCGAGCACCAGGGCGTCGAGCCCCTGGGCGTAGCAGGCGCCGAGCCCAACGAGGAACAGCAGTGCCACAGCCGCCGGCAGGCCGGGGCTGACAGCGAAGCCCAGCAGCGGCACGAGCATGGCGAGCGCCAGCGGCACGACCAGGCGCGGCCGGATCGCCACAGGCAACCGGGAGGCCAGCAGCTCACCCAGCACCGTACCGCCAGCCAGGGCGCAGAGCAGCAGACTCGCGCCCGCCGCACCACCGCCCACCCCCACGGAGTACGTGACGGCGAGCCCATCAGCGCCGGAGGCGAACGTCCATGGCAGCCAGCCCAGTAACAGCAGCCGGCGCAACCGCGGGCGGCTGCTGAGCAGCTGCACGGCGCGGCGCGCTTCGGCGGCCGCCGATGGGGCCTGCCCCGGGCGAGCGGCGTACGAGCCGGGCGGGCCGGTGTTCCAACGCGCCGCAGCAGGGCGGAGAGCAGGAACGACACCGCGTCGATTAGCAGCAAACTGCCGCGGCCCCACGATGGTGAGCAGCAGTCCGCCGACCGCGAACCCGGTCACCAACGTGGTCTGCGCCAGGACCCGCAGCGCGGACCGGGCGAGCAGCCAGAGCCCTCCCGGCAGCGCGCCGGCCAGATCAGCGCTGCGCGCCGCGCCGAACACCGGCGGCACTGTCCCGAGCAGCACAACCAGACCCAGCAACGCCGCGACCGGCAGCCCCGGTAGCAGCATCAGCGCCACGACGGTCGCACTCAGCAGGTCGCACGTCACGAGCAGCCGGCGTACGGGGTAGCGGTCGGCCAGACCGGACAGCACGGTTCCGCCCAGGACGTACGGCAGGAATCCGAGGGCCAGGGTGGCCGCGGACAGCAGACTCGAGCCGGTGCGGGCATAGACCAGCACCGACAGCGCCACCTCGGCAACGACCGAGCCGACCATCGAAATGACGTGGGCGAGCAGGACCGCCCGCATCTGGCGGACGGCCAGCAGATCGCGGTAGCGGGCGGCCGGGGCTGGGGCGGTCACGTCCGACAGCCTGAGAGCCGCGTACCGTCGCCCGGAAGACATTCCCTCCAGGCCGAAAGCCTGGAGGTCTGTGAGTGGCCACGACACTGCGCTTCACCGCGCTGGACCTGCTTCGCTGCCGCTTCGCGGTCTCCCCGCTATGGGAGGCGCTGGCCGCAGTACGAGCGCTGCGCGAGGACCGAGGGCGGCACGCGCCCTGGCTGGCCGGCCTCGACGTCCCAGCGCTGCGGCGAACCTTCGCGCTCCTGCTGCTACTGCAGCCACGCAAAGGTTACGTGCCGGACTTCCTGACACCGCCACCCACGTCTGCGAGCACGACAATCGAACAGGAGCTCGCCCGGGTGCGGGCGACCTCCGCAGCCGTGGTTCGTCGTGAGCTGGGCAGGAGTCTGGGGCAGCAAAGCGGGCCGGTCGCCGTCGACGTACTCGCCCATCCCGTCGCGACGCGGGACCGTCTGGCCGCGTTGCAGGAGCAGGCCTGGCAGCTACTGGTCGAGCCGTACTGGGCCCGGCTGGCCCGGCTGCTCGAGGACGATGTCGTCCATCACGCCGCGCAGCTGGCTCGGGACGGCCTCGCCGCGGTGCTCGTGAGCCTGCACCGCGACATGGCGTGGCGCGGTAGCGAACTCGTGCTCCAGGGGCTGCCGGACGAGGGGCGCGAGCTCGGCGGCGAGGGCCTTGTTCTCGTGCCGAGCGCCTTCTCCTGGCCCACGGCCTGCGTGCTGACCGATCCGGCGTACAGCCCGATGTTGGTCTACCCGTGTCGCGGCGTCGCGGCACTCTGGGCACAGCGCCTGCCCGCGCCGGACACCCTGAGCCGCCTGCTCGGGCGCGGGCGCGCGGCCGTCCTGACGGCGCTGGCCAACCCGGCCAGTACGACGCAGCTGTCGGTGGGCCTGCAGCTCAGCCCAAGCACCGTCTCGGAACACCTCACGGCGCTGCGCGAAGCCGGGCTCCTGCACCGTCGGCGCAGCGGTCATCAGGTCCGCTACGCACGTACCTCACTCGGCGACGCGCTGGTCGGATCCGCCGCCTGAGGTGGCTGCGTGGCAGGCCGTTGGGCGGCGCCATCGGGGCCGTGTCCCGCGCGATGCGGCCTGGTGCAGCGTGAGCGGTGGGGACGCGCCAGGTCGCGGCGCAGGCAAACGCAGGTGGCGTCAGAGGACGGACGCGTCCCGCCGGCGCAGGTGCAGGTGGATCATCGGCGCGGAGCGCCTTGCGCCCATGAGCGGCGCAGCAGGCCACGGCGACTGCGGACAGCGCCGGGGCCAGCAACCACCGGGGTAGGAGCACGGCGTCGTACACGGCGGCCACCAGCAGCTGCAGCGCGACGGCGCCGTTGAGGTCGAGCATCGTGACCCTGCCTTGGTCCTCCAGCGGCTTCCCGAGCCAGGCCCAGCACCGTCGGTCGTGATCATGGCGAACGGCACCTCTCGCTGGTTGGACTAGCGGCCGCTATGGAAGCCAGTCGGTCCGCCCACCGAGGTCGTACCGCGGGAGTGCAGCATTATTCGATGAGCAGTCGAAGGCCAAGGTCTGCCGTGGCGAGACTGGCAACATCGCGGTTGCGTTCGCCCCACCGACCTGAGGCGAGGTCTTCCCCGAGGCTTCGCACGACCCTCTGCTCGACTTCGGGCCCGAGTTTGGCCCAAGCCGATATACCGCAACGGACACCTTCATCCAGGTATGCCTGGGGGCGCCGCCAGTAGGCCTCAAAGAACCCGTCGACGCAGTCCCACGGGATCAACACCGGTTCGATGCGGGCGCCGATCGCGTCCGCCTGGTCACTCAGCGAAGGACGGCCGGCCAGAAGGTCGAGCACTTCGGGCACGTAGTCTCGAGTTAGCCAGAACCTGCTCAGGCCACTGAAGTCATAGGTGAACACGACCACGCGCCGGGCAACGCGACGCATCTCGCGCAGGCCGGCGATCGGATCCTGCCAGTGATGGACGGTCGCGACAGCCATCGCCGCGTCGAAGCACGCGTCCTCGAACGGCAACTTCTCTGCGGTGGCCGCCAGGCACGGCGCCGCGCTCGGTGGGCGCTGCGAACGCATGAGGATGTCCCAAGTCTCGTGGAACTTGGGTGGCGATCCGGGGTGAACTCTATGCGGCGGCTCCGACAGTTTCGTGGGTCTGGGCCGTTGTGTCTGGGTGGGCGTGGCGGTGCAAGGCGGCGACGAGCTGGGGCATCTGCTTGTAGCCCTTGATCCTGCGGAATGAGCGCTCGGCGTTGAGCATCCCGGCGGCGGTCCAGCGCAGCACCATGTGGCCGTCGCGCCAGCGGGTGACGTTGCGGTTCGTCGTCCGGGCGATGCTGATCATGGACTCGACCGGGTTCGAGGTGACGAGGGTCTTGGCGAGCCGTCCGTCGATCCCGAGGCGGCTGACGGTGAACATCTCCTCCAGGCCCTCGCGGAGCGAGTTCGCGGCACCGGGGTGGGTCTTGTCGAGCAGGCTGGCGAGGTGCTTGGCGTTGCGCAGGCCCAGGTCGGGGTCGGGGTGGTTAAAGGCCTTCACGAGCTTCGCGTCGACCCACGCTTTCTCTCTATCTGGCAGGTGATCTGCGACGTTACGACGCTTGTGAAGGGTGCATCTTTGCACCGCTACGAGGCCGCCGAAGACCTCGTTCACAGCCGCCGACAGGGCCTTCGCGCCGTCCATCACGACCAGCAGCCCGTCCTGGGCGGACAGCCCGCGACAGACCAGGTCGGCGAGCATCGCCTTCACGACAGTCTTGTTTTCCGTCGCGCCGTCCCACAACCCGACCGGGAACTTCTCACCACCGGCCGTGATGGCCAGGGCGACGATGACGCACCGGCCAGCCATGTGCTCACCGTCGAGCATCAGCACCTTGATCTGCTTGCCCGTCAGATCCCGCGCGAGCAGCTCGGCCAGGGCCGTCTCGGTCTGCTTCACGAACCGCCTCGACACCGCCGACCGGCCGGTCGAGGTCGCCGCTTCGGTAAGGGCTTTGCCGACTGGCTCGGCGATCCGGGCGTGCCGGCGCGTCGCGACACCGGCGAGCATCCGCTCCAGCACCACCTCCGACAGCAGGTCATCACCGGCGAAGTGCCCATAGGACCGCAGCGGCACCTCATGACCATCGACGGTCCGGGCCGGCGGCCTGCTCACCGGGACCCGACGACCTCCCAGGGTCACCGAGCCCTTCTCGGTGCCGTGCCGCACGGCCGTCCGGACCGGGTCGTGCCTGCCCTTCACACCAGCCACCGCGGTGACCTCAGCCTCGAACATCGCCTGCATCAACCGACATGGCGGTCGCCACGCTCAACGCGAGCAGCCCCTCCCGCGCCACACCCACGATGTCGGCCAGCGCCACGCTCAGCGCCTCCGGCAGATCTCCCAGCCCTGGCAGCTCGTCCTGAGCCACAACCTGCACGTTCCTCGGTACGGTCTTCACAGCGGTCCCCTTGTTCTGGTCGGGTCGACTTGGCGGTCGCCCAACACCTACCGCGAGGCAGGCATCAGGCGGGGGACCGCCACCTCAAGTTCCACGAGGACCGGGACAACCTCGAACGCATGACTGACGAAGGTTCCACCGCAAGGACTTGGCGGTCAGAGGGCTCGTAGGACCCCGTACCTGCCCCGACGTTCACAACCGTCCGGGCATCGCCGAGCGCAACCCAGATCTGAGCAGCGATGCGCGGTTCAGTCCGGCGAGTGGCGGTGTAGGTAGTCCCGATAGTGTCGTACAACTGCGCGCTCGACATTGTCATTTCCCTTTGCCCGGTGACCAGCATTGTCGCAGAACGCCGCCTCGCCGAGCCGACGTTGACCACTCGCGGCCTAGCGCTTGTCTCTGCGTCCGCTCTTCTTCGGCGTCAGCATGACGAGGAGCAGTCCTATGTGTAGCGCCGCCCAGCCTCTCGCCGGCCGGGGTATACAACGCCGCCTCCTCGCCTGGTCGGGCGCGCAGTCCGCCTGGCCGCTATCCGTCCGTAAGTCCGCCCTCCCCCGGCGTGTGCCTGGCCGCCGATAGTTTCGTTATGTCATGATCTGCTAGTAAGCTATACCTGCGGCTAGTGCTTCGCCCCGTTAGTTCTTCGGGGGTCAGGTCCAGGCGCTGGGGTCGTTGAGGTAGAGGCCGCAGGCGGTGTCGAGGGCTTCTTCGGGGCTGCCTGCGGTCATGCCCGTGTGGAGCACGCTGGGTTGGTAGTCGTGGTGGCTGGCGCGGTAGATCGAGAAGCCCCAGATGCTGGCGGAGCCGCCGTAGCGCAGTCGGCAGAGCGGGAGCTGTTCGCCGTCGTTGAGGGTGCCGCTGACGTAGGCATAGCCGGCCCGGTGGGTGATGTCGACGTTGCTCAGTTGTGGCCAGCGTTCGCGGGCTCGGTCCGAGAGCTTTTGCTGCAGCGAGGACTTGGTCGAGTCCGGGAGCTTCGGCATGCAGTCATGGTCGCGTGCGATCTGCGGGGCAACTCGGCGTGTCGGGCCCCGACGGCTGCCGTGTCGCGGGACAACGGTGACATGACCATGGCCACTTCCCCGGTCCTGATCACCCTCACCGACCAAGACCGCGCGGAGCTGGAAGCCTTGGCCCGCGCACGTAAGGCACCGCTTCGCGCCGTGCAGCGGGCCTGGCTCGTGTTGGCTGCCGCGGACAGCCAGCCGAACGCCTTGATCGCCGACGGCCTGGGCGTGCACGTCGATACCGTCCGGACCTGGCGCGGCCGGTTCGCCGCTCAAGGCATGAAGGGCCTGGCCGATCGGGCCCGGTCGGGTCGTCCGCCGGTGTTCGCCGCGACCGTCAGGGCGGAGGTGAAGGCGCTGGCCTGCTCGCTGCCGGCCGAGCATGGGCTGCCGCTGTCACGCTGGTCCAGCACCGATCTCGCCCACGAAGCGGTCGCGCGCGGCATCACCGACACGGTGTCCGCTTCCACGGTCCGGCGCTGGTTGGACGCGGACGCGATCAAGCCGTGGCAGCACCGGTCGTGGATCTTCCCCCGCGACCCTGACTTCGCCGTCAAGGCCGCGCGGGTCCTGGACCTGTATGACCGTCGCTGGCAGGGCCGCCGGCTGCGCCCGGACGAGTTCGTGATCAGCGCTGATGAGAAGTCTCAACTGCAGGCCCTCCACCGTCGCCATGAGGACCTACCACCCGGACCAGGACGGACCCGGCGGGTGGAGTTGGAGTACAAGCGCGGCGGCACCCTGGCCTACCTCACCGCGCTTGACGTGCACCACGCCACCGTGATGGGCCGCTGCGCCTCAAGCACCGGGATTCGATCCGTTCAGCGAGCTCGTCGAGCAGGTCATGACCCAAGAGCCCTACGCCTCAGCACGACGGGTCTACTGGGTCGTCGACAACGGCTCCTCCCACACCGGGCAAGCGTCGGTGGAGCGAATGCACAAGGCCTGGCCCAAGGCCGTGTTGGTGCATCTGCCGATCCACGCGTCCTGGCTCAACCAGATCGAGATCTTCTACTCGATCGTGCAGCGCAAGGTCATCAAGCCCGCGAACTTCACCGACCTCGCAACCCTCGAGCAGCAACTGCTCAACTTCGAGAAGCGCTACAACGCGACCGCCAAGCCCTTCGACTGGCGCTACACCAAGGCCGACCTCAAGGCCTACCTCAACCGCCTCGCCAGCCACGATCAACTCAGCGCGGCGTGACCCCCGAAGGACTAACGCCGATGACCACTAGTGTAGTGCGCCACTGGTTCGCTTGGTAAGTAGTAGAATTAGGGTATGGCACGGACGGGACGACCCAAGGCCGAGTTGGTGTTGACCGGCGAGGAGCGCGAGCAGCTGGTGCGCTGGTCGCGGCGTCGGAAGTCTTCACAGGCGTTGGCGTTGCGTTCCCGGATCGTGTTGGCCTGCGCGGATGGTGTGGACAACAAGACCGTGGCGGCTCAGTTGGGGTGCGCGCAGGTGACGGTCGGGAAGTGGCGGG
>JAABUZ0100009594.1_pt1 | contig 11021 bp, 9 predicted proteins | sample 5562091 | NCBI WGS metagenome assembly JAABUZ01 (sample SAMN12813069, study PRJNA571459) | rock metagenome | isolation source: Antarctica rocks | place: Antarctica: Victoria Land, Linnaeus Terrace sud | collected 2015-12-21
TCGTGGCGCCTCAAAGGACGCAATCTCGACGATACTCTACACTCGGAGGCATCGACGTAGGTGGCCTACTTTTACACCGGCCAATGGCCTACTTCTTCCCCAGCGTTTACAGCCATGAAGGAGGAGGATACACCGCCGCTCCTACACCGCGAGACCATCGCCGAGCCCTTCGGAGATCAACCCGCCATGGAGCGGCGCTGGAATGTCTTGGAGGAATGCCGACTTGATCCTGACCGCCCCTTGTCGCATGGCTATCAGCGGCTCTCGTCGCGCAAGATCAGCCGCACTGACGCCCATGGCCGTTCGCTACGGTGGGAGTGCGCTGGGCTATCAGGATCACTACCTGGTCGATGGCGGCAAAGCCCGTATCATTCTTCGCGCACTCGTCACCCCGGGCGATGTCATGGAGAATCAGCCCTTCTGCGACCAGTTGCGACGAACCATCTTCCGGTATCAGGTTCGCCCCATCCGAGTGATCGCCGATACCACGAATGCGACCGTCGAAAACCTCCTGGCATTGGAGGATGACGGTATCACGGCCTTCATGCCGCTGCCGGATTGGGAGAAGTCCTCGCCCTACTATCGGGTGTCAGAGTTCACCTACGACGCCGAGCGGGATGTCTATGTCTGTCCGCAGGGCGAACTCCTCTCGCTGCGGTGGACCGGCCAGGTGGGCAAGCGGAAGCAGTACCGGGCTGATCCAACGGTCTGCAAGGCCTGTCCGCTCAGAGCGCACTGTACCGCCAACCCACGAGGCCGGGTCATCTATCGGCCCTTCCATGCCGAACTGTTGGGCCGAGTGAAGGCACGCCAGCAGCGACCGACCTTTGAGAAGGCCATGCGGAAGCGGAGCGTCTGGGTTGAGCCCCTCTTCGCGGAAGCCAAGCAGTGGCATGGATTGACGCAGTTTCGGTTGCGAGGGCTCCGGAACGTCAATATCCAGGGCCTGTTGGTCGCGAGTGGGCAGAATCTGAAGCGGTACCTCGCGGCACGGGGCTGGGGACGACGCTCAGGACCCGGTGGGAGCCTCAGCGCCTCGGCTCATGCCGCGATTCCCATTCGGATCTCTATCCGGTGACCGACGCCCAGTCGTCAGCTGGCCATGCTACCCCACGAAACCGCGTATCACGTGCCAAATCTCCCACCGTTCCCTCTCCTGATCAAAGGCTTTTTCAACACGCTCGACCGTTTTTGGGAAGATGCGTTCTTGATTTACTTGCCGAATTGATAGCTCAGTTTCGCCACGATCTGGTGGCCTACCCTCCCGCAGACTCCCTTGACTAGATAGTCTTCCCGAGCTCTACCAGTCGCTGAACCATTTCAGGCTGTCTCTCCCACCCCTGGCTCTATAAGCACCTCCCGGCCACTCCTCGCCGATCACCACAAACGGGACGACAAGCGCGGCTTCCTCGCGTCCACGATCAGTGAGACGAAGCCGCGCTTGTCGTGCACGGACTGCTTATAGGTCCTAAAACCATAAACCTTCCATAAACCTTATGGTGGATGGCGAAGAAAGTCACCAAGTAGGCGATCTCGCGTCAGTCTGCAGAGGCCGGATTCACCAGCGATGCTACGGTTTCTCGGCGGCTGCTATGGTAGAAGGCCCGCACCTGTTCGGCGACATACTCAATAGCGTCACGAGGATAGCCCGGAAAGACTGGAAGCGCGAATGTCTCCGCAGCCGCTCGCTCCGTTTCCGGGAAATCACCCGACCTGTGGCCGAGTTCAGCATAGGCACGCTGCAAAGGGATTGGAATGGGATAGAAGATCCCAGTAGAGACGCCGCGTTCAGTAAGCCACTGCATCAGGGCATCACGATCATGGGCACGGACGGTGTAGACGTAATACACATGGTGGCACTCCGGAAGTTCGGTCGGTGTGACTATGGGTAAGTCCTCTAGCAGGGAGTTATAACATGACGCTTGCTGTCGACGCTGTTCGTTCCAACGCTCTAAGCGGCGGAGCTTGACCGTAAGAACAGCCGCCTGGATCTCATCCATCCGCTCTTGGAAGCCGATGGCATCGTGATGGTATTTAACCTGTTGCCCCATATACCGCATTTGACGCACACTGGCAGCGACCACTTCATCGTTCGTGGTCACGGCTCCAGCATCACCAAACGCTCCCAGATTCTTCGTCGGGTAGAAGCTGAAAGCCGCAGCATGACCCCAAGTACCTGTACGCCGCCCGCGATAACTTGCTCCATGTGCCTGTGCTGCGTCTTCAATCACGGTGAGCTGGTGCTGTTCAGCGAGAGACATGATACTGTCCATGTCGGCTGGATGACCGTAGAGATGAACGGGCATGATCGCGCGGGTGCGCGAGCTGATTCGCTGCGCTGCCTGCTCAACGTCGATGTTGTACGTTACAGGGTCGATATCGACTAGAACCGGTTGGGCACCAACATACGAGCAAGCGAAGACGGTCGCTGCATACGTGTTCGCTGGAATGAGCACTTCATCACCGGGCCCGATCTTCGCAGCAACCAGCGCAAGATGAAGTGCCGCGGTGCCGGAACTTGTGCCAATACAGTGCTCACTGCCACAGTACTCAGCGAAGGCTCGTTCAAACTCAGCTACTTCGGAGCCCTGCGTAAATACGTATCGACCGCTTCGCCAGACGCGCTCGGTCGCGACCATAATATCGTCAGCGAGCTCAGAATACTGGAGCTCTAGGTCATCAAACGGGACGCGCAAAGTAGCCTCCTTACGGCGTATCATTCTTCTAAACTCACCAAGGCCACACCTCGTCAAGGACAGCCTTAGCCTGATCTACTATCCCAACCAGAGGATTGATGGTCAGGGCGCGGATAGCTTTCCCCCGATCGCGTTCAACGATCGACTCGACGGCAAGCCCCTCATACACGGCGTTCTGTACCAGCAATGCATGGCAGTCACGTGGCAACGGCACGGGAGCCTCCAATGCAATCTCGGAATCGGTGACGATTGCCGGTGCCTCTACGACACTCTCGTACTCGAGTCCCGGCACTCGTCCCTCATTCGTCATCTGGACTATAAGCCGACGCGAACGGGCCGACACCAGTGAATCTACGAGTGGCGCAACAATCTCCGCATACCAATGAGGACTCCTCATCGAAAGGATCTGCGCAACCTGAACCGATTGGGCGTCAGATGGCATCTGTCCGTATGCTTGCAGCATTTTGACCTCGATTTCCAGCAATTCATCTGCGCGTGTGCGCCCCTGGGGATCCTGCGCCGGCGACCATGTGCGGTCGTAGATATACCGCAGATACATCCCGGGCATGACACCAAGGGCCCGGACCCAATCAGCGTCGAACGGATATCGAGGGATATCCTGGATATTAGCGAGCACATCGTCGAGCCGATCGTTTCCGCCAGCCCGTAAGTCTCTTGCTGCCGTCACCCAACCCATATGATTGGTTCCAAGATAGTCAACCTCGATAGAACCAGCAGGTGCGTCGAGCGCTTGGTGCACCCATAGGCCCAAAGTGACTGGAATGTCGCATATGGAGATGATGTCTAGGCCGGCAAAGCGAGAGATAGCCTGGTGTACGAGACTCGCCGGATTTGTCAAATTTACAATCGTCGCTGTCGGCGCCCGTTGCCGTATCACCTCGCATATGTCGAGCACGACAGGTATCGTTCGAAGAGCATTTGAAAAGCCACCTGCTCCGATCGTCTCTTCTCCCAAGAGACCTAGGATCGGCGGGAACTGCTCATCGAATTTTCGGCCTTCCAGGCCGCCGACGCGCACCTGGTTCAGAATGACATCCGCACCGTCAAGACACTTTGCCAAATCCGTGTGATGATCTACCGTAATCGATGTGCCCGAAGCGGCGAACTGGCAAGCCTTATACACTAGCTCTAATTTCTTCGGTGAGCGACCATGAAGCTGAACATGTATTTCGCCATCGGGCGCGAGATCGCGAAGAGCTAGAACGAGGCCCGGAGTACTAACTGAAGACCCACCAAGCACTGTTATCTGCTTCATGTCTGCTCCATACGTCTTCTCACTCGTAGTGACAGTCACAATCGTCTACGAAGAACGTGGAATTGCGTCAAATCGCAGCGATAGAAGTCGTGGGCAGCTGATATAAGCGAATCGTCGCGATCGTATGCAACCTCCTCCATGTGGAGTAGTGCGGTTCCCCGTGGAACTCCTAACCGCTGTGATAACACCCGATCCGCATTCTCAGCAGTTAACGAGGTTTTAGCGTATGCCGGCTGAATACCCTGGGCATCAAGCCAGGAGAGAAGTGAGGCCTCCCCCACTGCGATACGGACTGCCGCCGGATCATAACCCCGATCTGGAAGTACGTCCTCTGAATAGACGAGGGGAACGCCGTCAGCCGTCCGCACTCGCTCGATAATAATCACGGGTTGACCGGCGAAGGCTCGGTAGGCGACTCTCGTTCCCATAACAAGGCGCACCTCGCAATACGACGTGCCCGGAGCGTACCCATTTCGAATAATCAAGTCAGTTGTACTGATGAACTCCTCAAGCCCAGGACAAAGGTGAGGCATCGGCCGGCGGACAAATGTGCCAATTCCTTGTTGTACGGAAACAAGTCCTGCCTGCTCTAGCAGCCGTATTGCCTCCCGGACTGTAGCACGGCTGACCTGGAGAGTTTGGCAGAGGGTGTCTTGCGATGGGAGCGTATCACCCATCTCACCAGACTTTATGAGTTCCTTCAGCCTCTCTGCCGACCGCTCATACAGCGGTACTCCTTGACGTCGTTTTCGGCGAACTCCGGGGCGATCTATCTGCTCAGTCATCTGATGTTTGCTGTTCCCTCAAGTTATTCCCGACTGTATTACTGGCAGTTCCTTCGCAGTATCACATATACTGCAGCCTAGCGCAACACCTCATACGTCTGTCCTTTGCCTCAGGATCCTATGCTACATTATCAGTAACCTGTTGTGGCCAGGAATAAGGCGAGGAGGGTAATCATGCTACGGGCAGGTTCATCTAGAGCTCTGGTAACTCCTCCTCTTGGCACCAGACTCGCTGGGTATCCTCATCGCCCTGCGGGGAGTCAGAGTGTGCACGACGATCTGTTCATTCGGAGTCTGGTCCTGGAGTCGGAGGACGTTCTCTATGCGGTGCTTTCAGCGGATCTTATGGGTGTCGAATCAGAATGGGTAGCGGAGCTGCGTCGGCGGGCTCAAACCGAACTGGATATTCCTAGTGATCACGTCCTTTTCGCAACCACGCACACGCACGCCGCACCAGGTGGACTTTTTGCTCCCCATGGTGCGCTTGCCGCAGCCTTCCAAGCGAGTTTCGCGGAAGGCGTCGGCCCCTTCGATGAGATGATTTACGAGCTGCTCCTCCGCCAGGCCATATCCACCCTTCGCCAGTCACGAGACGGTCTGCGACCGGCATCCCTTCGCACTGCCCCGGGGTACGCCCCCGGAATAGCTTCCAATCGGAGAGATCCTGCCACATCAGTGGACCAATCCTGCTTTGTTCTCTGTGCGGTCGGTGAGAACGGAGATGTAATCGCGACAGTCTTTCATTTTGCGTGCCACCCCACAATCCTCGGCTACAAAGATTTGGGGGTCTCGGCAGACTTTCCCGGAGTTGCCTCGCGCATTCTCGAGACAAGTCTTGGCGGCATTGCCATGTACGTAAACGGGGCTCTTGGAGATGTAAGCACCCGATTTACCCGCCGGTCACAAACCTACCTAGAAGTCGAGCGTCTTGGCCGAATCTTGGCAGGAGCAGTCCTCGTTGCTCTGGGGCGTGCAGCCAAGCTTGATTCCGTCGTGCTGCGATCGACAGTGACTCCCGTCGATTTGGCCCCGAAGGACAGCTACTGGTTCGGAGATCCTGAACAGCGAGCCGCGAAATTGCGAGAAGAGCTCGTACGACTCCAAGACGTGGCATCACACGGGGAAATTCGTCAGATCGCGACCGCGTTGCAGGGAGCCGAGTCGGCAAGCAAACTCGCTGTCAAACTGCAAAGGGTCGCGTCAGTCGGCATCATGCTGCAGCGGCTCCAGATTACGCCTAGCATAGATTTCCTCGCTGTCCCAGCTGAAATGTTTGCGGCTTCCGCCAGCGCTCTGCACGCGAACCTGCCTGAACGAACAGTATGTCTTGTCGGGCCCGCCAACGGCTACGTCGGGTACATACCTACTGCTGAGGACTATGAAATCGGTGGGTACGAGATAGACAGCGCGCTTGTCGATCGAGGCAGCGCCGAACTCATCATTGCTCGTGCGTTAGACATCCTTCAGAACTCATAGGAGACGGAACACATGAGATTGATGACCGAAAGCACTGTTAAGAACGAGCAATTGATCATCGGATTGATGTCAGGCAGTTCTCTCGATGGGATCGATGCGGCGTTGGTTCGTGTGACTGGATGCTGTGAAGCAACCACGTGGACGCTGGTCGACTTCCTGAGTACTCCCTTCAAACCAGAGGTAAAGAAGCATCTTCTCGCCTTATTTGATTATGAGCGTTGCACCGTTGACAAGGTCTGCTTGATGAACTCGGTCCTTGGTGAGCTCTTTGCGGAGAATGCGTTAGCCATTGTGAAACAGGCAGGAGTAAACGTCGAAGAGATCGATGCTATGGGTGTATGGCCACAAATGGTCTACCACCTTCCGGCACGCAGCAATCCGAAAGAGATCCTCGGTTATCATCTCGGTGCATGTCTCCAACTGGGCGATCTCAACGTCATAGTGGAACGAACCGGTATAACAACAATTGGCTCCTTCTGCGCACGAGATATAGCTGTCGGTGGAAATGGGGCCCCGCTGACGGGGTTAGGAGACTATATCGTCTACCATCACGTCGAACGGAACCGAGCCATCCAGAATATCGGGGGCATCGCCAATGTCAACCTGGTGCTGGCTGCAGGCGGAATGGATCAAGTGATCGGCTTTGACACAGGCCCTGGCAACATGTTGATCGACTCGATAGTCCGACATCTCACTCAAGAACAGTGGCAATATGACCACGACGGCCAGATGGCTTCCAGCGGCCGTGTCGATTCGACGTTAGTCAACAGCTTCCTCGAAGACCCTTTCATCCAGCAACGCCCACCCAAGGCGGCCGGTCGAGAAAACTTCGGCGAGCACTTCACGAAAGCATTTCTAGCGGAAGCGGAGACGCGCAAACTCAGTAATAACGATATAGTAGCGACGGCAACTTCGCTGACCGTCGAAGCGATTGCCTTCAATTACGAGCACTTCCTGCTACCGTATGCGCCTATTCACGAGGTGGTTATCGGCGGTGGTGGCGCTCTCAATCCGGCGCTCATGCGTATGCTGCGTGAACGGCTCCGCCCGATAGAGATTGCGACGGACGATGAGTACGGCATCCCGAGTTTCGCTAAGGAGGCCATCTACATGGCGTTGATTACAAACGAGACGTTACGAGGACATGCCAACAACGTCTCTTCAGTAACGGGCGCATCCCGCCCTGTCGTCATGGGCTTGATTGCTCCCGCGTATCGAGGCATACGGGTATGACAGGGGAAAGAGCGCGTGCGGCGGCGACGCTTGAGCATAGTAGCGCGCTGCGATGGGTGCGAAAGGTTCCGCTGCGCAACAACATCGTCTATGTTGCCTTCTTTGTTCTCTGCGCCAGCTTTACGAGAGCTACTCCCTACTTTCTCACCGAGCAAAATTTGCAGATCATCATCCTTGAGACTGCAGCCACCGCGATCATAGCCTGCGGGATGACATACGTGATGATCGGAGCTGACATTGACCTGTCGGTCGGAGCGATGTATGCCTTCTCCGGCACATTTGCGGCCTACCTGATGCAAGACAACTGGAACTGGGCCGCTGCTTCCTGCGCTGCACTCGGTGCTGGCGCACTCCTTGGCTTGTTCAACGGCCTTCTCAGTGTTCGAAGTGGCATTCCCTCGTTCTTGATCACCTTGGGCTCGCTAGGAATCGTGAGTGGCCTTGCCCTTAGCCTTTCAGGCACAGCGCCCATCTCGATTTACAGCACTCAGTTTGGCCAGGTATTTGGAACGGGTCACATACTCGGTATGCAGTCTCCAATCTGGTGGGCAACCGGAGTAGCTGTTCTAGCGGGTATCATGCTTGGCCGCACCGTGTACGGCCGGCATGTCTATGCTATCGGCGGAGATCGGGAGGTCAGCCGCTTACAAGGAATCCCAGTTGGGCGCATACGGATCACCAACTTCACGCTGGCCGGCATACTCGCAGCTCTAGCAGGACTCACGATCTCAGCTCGTATTTCCACCGGTCTACCCACCATTGGATCCGATCTCGAGCTGGACGTTATCACCGCTGTCGTCATCGGCGGTACCAGTCTTTTCGGCGGAAAGGGTTACGTCTTTGGAACGATTGTGGGTTCCCTCATTATTACGATCATTGCAAATGGACTTGTACTCACCGGTATCAATGCCAACTTACAGACTACGATCAAGGGAATTATTCTTATTTTGACCGTCATATTGCGCGGCGTGTGAGCACAGCTGTGACGGATGGCACTCCTCTGCTCGCTCTTCGTCATATATCGAAATCCTATGGTGGTGTCCTAGCTCTTGATGACGTCGACTTTGAGGTTTATCCAGGAGAAGTTGTCGCCTTGGTGGGAGACAACGGTGCTGGAAAGACGACCCTAGTCAAGGTTATCGCCGGCGCACACACGCCAGACCGTGGCGAGATTCACGTAGATGGACAGCTGCGCCGCTTTGACACTCCCTCCGCCGCAAAGAGCGCCGGCATCGAAGTTGTGCATCAGAGTCTCGGCCTACTCGAGAATCTGAGCGTCGCTGCAAACCTATTTCTGGGGCGGGAAGTTCAATTGACTATGTTCGGCAAGATGAAGACGCCGTTCATGGACTTTCGAACGATGAATGAAAGGACTCGGAGCATGCTCGCGCAATACAACGTCGTCATCGACTCTCCGAAGAGGCTTGTTTCAAAGCTATCGGGAGGCCAGCGACAGCTTGTTGCCATTACCCGTGGGGCAGGGTGGGGCTCCCGCCTCTTAGTCATGGATGAGCCTACCGCTGCCCTGGGCATCCAAGAATCTGCCAAGGTACTTGAATTGGTCCGCCAGTTGAAAGAGCATAGTGTCGGTGTCATGGTTATCAGCCACAATCTGGAACAAGTGTTTAGTATGGCAGACCGCGTAGCAGTTATGCGGAGAGGGCGCCTCGTCGGCTCCGTTCGAGCCGATGGGAGCAATGTAGGCGACGTGATCGCTCTCATTACTGGTGCCTCGGAGGTTGGCAAGATGCAGGTGGCCGCTGAGGTGGAAGCAGTGACCATGATGGCCGATGCAGTTGAGGAGCCGAGGAGGTGACGCGTATGTTCGAAGACTGAGGCGCCGCGTCGTGATGTTTCGGCAGAAATCGGTAAAGAGAGGTAGCAGAGATGAGAGCGATATTACGTTTGGCGGCTGTTGCGATGATCGTGGCGGCTGTCCTTGGTGCTCATTCCGTATTGGGGACTGCGTCGCCGCTGGCATCGGCTCGCACGGTGTCGCCCGCGCCCGCCGCAGCTCCATCAGCGTGCAAGATTGTCCAAAAGGGCCCTGAAGGTCAAACACCGTCACATGCCAGCGCAGTCCGTGTCATAGCAGGAGACTTCGCCCGTTTGAAGGCGCAACACAAAACATTCCGGGTGGCAACATTCTGGCAGACGATCGTCCCAGGTAACACAGAACTCATGCTACAGGGACTCCGCCAGCAGTTCAGTAGATTCGCCAAACAATATGGCGTACGGATTCAGGTCAGCGCAGCAACCGATTCCGGCTTTGACGCAGCCAAGCAAGCAGATCAGATCAATACCCTGGTGAACACCAAGCCTGACGCTATGGTAGGGATCTTGGACGACCAGGTTGCGGATTCAAATGCAGTCAAGAACATCATGCAGCATCATATTCCGCTCATCATGTGGGATGTGGATGCTAAGGGCGTGTATCCTACTTCGATTGTGACGGCGAATGGCCGCCTCGCAGGATGCCGTCTCGCCAATATCTTGGCGAAGGACATCAATTACAGTGGCGACATCGCATCGCTCCCAATGAAGATCAAGTACTACCCCACTGATCAGAGAGTGGCTGGCTTCAACTCGCGCGTTCTGCAAGCGTACCCCAAGATTCACATCGTTGCGCAAGACGGAGCTACTGTCTTCGCTGATGGCCAGTCCGTTGGGGAGGGGATTCTGCAGCGCTTTCCGAATCTCAAGGGAATCTTTGTTTCATGGCAGGACCCGGCGATGGGAATTGTTTCCGCAACCAAGACCCTAGGGCGCTCGAATCTCGCAATCATCAGCACGGATATGGCACCACCCATAGATCTGGAGATTGCAAAATGCGGAATCGTGAAGGCAACGGCGCCACAGCTGACGTACAACATGGGCCAAACTGAAGCAAAGCTCGTTGTGAAGTCGATTCTCAAGGAACGAGTTCCCAAATACATCGTGACAGATGATCCAATTGTGACCCACCAGAACCTCCTGCAAATCTATCCGAGAGTATTCCATACCCCTGCTCCCGCAGACCTGGTAAAGGCATACGTGCACCAAAACTGCAGCTAGCAGACCGAACTACTTCCGAACTTGCATTGCGACCTCTCCTTGCTTTGGAGCAAGGAGAGGTCGCTTGCGTTATGCCAGGATTAGCTGTATGCGGGAGCATCATGTCACTAAGTGGTTCGAAAAGTAAAGGAGACGCTATGGTTTCGTTTCTCACCACTGACGGTGGTCTCCTTCTCGGCGGATGATCTTGCCGCGCTTGGGCACCTGATCGCCGTTGGTCAAGCAGTCCTGCAGAAACGTCCACCCGTGGTGGCACGACTCAAAGCAGCCATGACTCGCATGGCGTTCCACTTCCGGAAGGTCTCTTGGCGATTCGGCCGTCAGGGCTGGGCCCTTGTCTCAGCAAACAACGCCGATTTTGGCGCGGCAGCCCCCTCGCATCGTCACCTCTCCTGGTTATCAATCTGCGATCTTTGGGAATGTGACTTTCCCTACTGTCCGCTACATAGGCTCTTCCGATCTTTTGATGATGAAGGGTCAAGCGCATATGGGAGGACTGAG
>JAABUZ0100009601.1_pt1 | contig 11016 bp, 8 predicted proteins | sample 5562091 | NCBI WGS metagenome assembly JAABUZ01 (sample SAMN12813069, study PRJNA571459) | rock metagenome | isolation source: Antarctica rocks | place: Antarctica: Victoria Land, Linnaeus Terrace sud | collected 2015-12-21
GTCGTAGACGAACGAGAGCATCTTGCCCGTGTGGATGAAGCCGAGAGCGGGCGAGAATCCGGCGGAGACGATCGCCGCGTGGCAGATGCCGTAGAGGCAACTATTGGCACACGAGAGCGCGCGATTGACGGGATCGGCGCTCGCCCAGGAGTCGCGCCGGTACGACCGGCCCTGCCATTCGACACCCGCCTCGCGGCTGGCATGTGCATATGAATCGCGAACCCGGACTCCCTCCTTACCGCGAATCTGCTGCAAGGTCAGATCGGGATCGAGGGGATCGGGAAAACGGCGCTCGTACATCTGCCGCACGACCGCCAGCCGTCGTGCGGGGTCGGAGACGAGCCACGCCTGCCGCAACAATCGCGCGGCGGAGCGCGTTTCGCCCATCCCCTGCGCATAGAAGCGGACGCCCTCCTCACCCGCCCAGACGACGAGGCAGCCGTTGTCCGCGAGGGCGCGGATCGCGGCATGGCTGACGCTCGTGCCGGGGCCGAGCATGAGCAAGGCGAGCGAGGCGCACGGGACCGGCGCCTTGCCGTTCACGTCGTAGATCGCGATCCCTTTCGCCTCCTGCTCGATCTTTGCGTGCTCGACGTAGAGGTAACTCCAGCCATCCCGAATTTTGGGTAGCAAATGCAGATCCATGCTCGTGCTCATGTCGTGCTCCTCAGTTGTGAAGGTGCGGTGGATCAGTGGTCGGCGAGGAATCTATGGGCGATTATTCCCCATCGTCGACCTCTCGACGTGCCGGGGCGATGGAGAGCAGGCCGAAGCCGTACGCCTTGCCACGCCCGACGCCGTCCGCGAGCGTGCGGCGAAATTGGTTGGCGTTGCGCACGGTGAGTCGCCCCTCGAAACGCACGGAGCCGAGGGTGCGTCCGCCGTTCCCCCGAACGTCGGGCTCCGGCACGATGCGGACATCCGGCACGTCCACGGTGTTGATCACTGCACCGTCCATGTCGCGGCGGGCGACGCGGACAGAGATGGGCTCGAAGCCGCCACGCCCGCCCGCGCGGACGAGCCATTCGATTTGCTTCACCGGATTCGTGAGCGCTTCGCGGTGGACGTTGGTGAGATGCCCGCCGCCCTCGGGCCGGTCGCCCGTGTACTTGGTCGGATTGGCGCGCAGGCGGAAGGTGAGCGTCTGGCCCGCCACGATGCGGTCATAGAGGGCGGCGACGGGCTTGGTTTCGTCCTCAGCGCACCACGCGGGCAGGCGGGACCAGTCCGGCTCGGTGACGGACTGGGCGAGGATGCAGACGCGCGCCTCCCGCGATGGTTCGATGCGATAGAGCAGCCCGACCGCTGCGCGCGGGTTCGGCTCCCCCGGCAGGGTGGGGAAGGCGCGCATCAGCGTCGTGTGCAGGATATGGCAATCGCCGAGCGCGCGGCGGGCGTCGCGATTACGCGGATTGAGCGTCAGTTTCGAGAGGTACATTGGTCTTTCCTCCCTGGTGTTTCAGGCTCGCGAGCGTGACAAAGTCTGTTTCCACATAGCGGACGCGGAATTCCCGCCGCCCTAGCGCGAATGAGACCGGCACGTCCTGCCGCCGCGCCCCGTCCCCGTCGTTGAATTCGAGCACGAGGCGAAGTTGATCCGACTTCCGCTCCCCAAACCTGCGGTGTCCGAGCCACGGATATCCCTTGAGTATGTCCCTGACATCACCTTCGACGATACCGCCGGGTTCGTCGCGTGCAGGATCGTCCGGTAGGCGCACGGGTATAGCGGGGACAAACGCTTTGCGCCCGAGGCAGAGCGGCCAGCGCGGCGAGGCCAGGGCATCATTGAGCGTATACAGCATCCTCTCGTCATCTCCGCTCAGGCCGACGAGGAAATCCGCGTCCGCGAGGTAGTAGCGGTCGGAGAGTACCGTCCCGCCCGGTTTGCCGTCCGCCTTCGCCACGCCGTAACCAATGTCCGCGCGGCGGTGCCAGCCGCCGGCGGTCTGATAATCACGGCGCAGCGCCCCTTCGTGCTCCACCCGTACCCCCATCGTCAGCGCGGCGAGGTCGGCGACGGATTCCTCGCGCGGGCGACCAAGCGCGGCGCAGAGCAGGCCGATCACGCCGCTCTTGGACGGTTCCAGCCCGGTGTCGCGCTCGCGGAACTGGCTCTGCGTTCCCCACGACTGCATTGGCCCCGCGAGGCGCATCAGCAGCGTCTTCATGCCTGCGCCGCCGCGAGCGCGCCGTCAACGAGCGTATCCACATCCGGCACCTCGTCGCGCAGAGCGATGTCCGGCAGATCGTGGGAGGCGCACCACCATGTGCCGCGAATGGCGCGCGTGCCGTACATCTTCGCGATCCCCGCCCACTCCGTGTCGAGCCGCGCGATGGACGCCTTCACGAGATCGTCTGCGTGCTGCGGCACAGGACGCACGAAGGCATTGGCGAGCGACCAATTCCCCGCATCCCGCACCACCGCGAGGACGAACGAGGGCGGGTTTTGCGCCGCCATGCTGTTCTGCTTCCCCGTCGGGATCGCCGTCACGAAGGCGCGCACGAACGCCTCCACTGTCTGCCGGACCGCTGCCGCATCCTTGCCGAGATTGGTGGATAGTTGGTCGAGGTCCACATTCGCGTACCGATAGAAGCAGGCGGAGTTGAACTCGACGGTGCCAATCATCCCCGCGCCGGTCTCCTCTTTCGGATTGAGGTCGTCCACGGCGGTGTAGTAATCGAACTCGATGTCCGTCTTGTGGGTGGAGATGGCGTGCGCCACCTGGCAGGCGGCGTCGGTGTTGATGTCAGCGTTGTCTGCAACCATCCGCCCGAAGAGGGCGATGTCTGCCGCTTTGCCGCCGTCCATCGCCGCTTTAAGAGCCTTTTGCATCTCTCCGGTGATGGCGCTCTTCGCCTCTTTCTTCGCGTTCCGGCCGCTCTTCGCCGCGCCGTCGCTCGCCGCGCCGCTCTCTCCCGCATCGCGGAGTTGCACGCATGCCGCCGCCAGTGCATCAAGTTCGCGGGGGCCGACGAAGAGCAGATATTGCGTTTTATTGCCCTCTTCCAGTTTCAGGCCGAGGCCGCCGAGCGCTCGCTCGATGAGCGGCTTTGATTCCTCTTCCTCAATCCCAGCGTCGTCCAACCGTTCGGTGAGTTCCTGCACGATGCGCTTCGTGCGCGTGCCGATATCCGCCTTGTCCGGCAGGAGGCCACCGTCGCGGAACTCCATCCGCATCGCCCGCTTAAAGGCCTGGCTGGAGACGCGGGCGCGTCGGTACCCCCCGAAGATGCAATCCTTCGGCGCGCCCGTGTCGTCCCGGTTCAGGTTCGAGGGCGCGAAGTTCTGAATGGCGTGCAGTTCGATCAACATGGTGGTTAGTCTCCTTCTTGTTCGAGCACTGCGAGTGCTGCATCGTCGCCGGGTCGCTCGGTCTCGGATTCGTCATCTTTGGGCTTCGCGGGCGGGCGATACCAATACGCCTTTGCCCATCGCAGTTGCGTCCTCTTCTCCGCGTCCCACCGGAGGATGTCGTCGAGCAATGTTGCCCAGTCAATCGGGGTGTCGTTCAAGAGATTTACGGCATGGCGCAGATGAACGGGCAGCTCGTTCCGATCGCATTCCAGCAATGCGGCAAAGCGCTTCCCCGTGCTTTCACCCACCGGGTGATGCTTCTCCTCTTCGTCCTCTACAAACTTTCGGAGGGATGCGCCGAGATTTGGTGGTGGTCGCTCGATGTCATGCTCGCGGCTAAAGCGGTGGCCCGCGAACAGAGCGGCAATCAGGAAATATGTCTCGTCCACCCACGCTTGCTGTTCCCATGGCTTCGCTTGGCGCAACTCCGGCACGACAAGCGAGTACATCTCGACAACCGTTCCCGGTACCTTGCCTCGCCCCCTGCGAAGACCGGCAAGTGCGGCTCGTGCACTCGCTGCGCCTTTGCCGTCGCTGCGCTCATCGTGCGTGAGGTCGTACAGGTATCGAATGAACTCGCTATTACTACTCACCGTTCGCTTCCTCCTTTCTGTCCAATCCGGCGCGTCTGCGCCAGTACGCCGATAGGCCCCGGAAATACGCCTCTGCTTGCACCCGCGCCTTGATGGTGCGCGCCGAGTCGTCTTGACCGCCAATGGTGGCCGCGAAGTCGTCGTAGGCGGCATCGCGCACCGCATCCCCCCAGATCGTGAATGCCTGTTTGATCGGCAGTTCCCCCGTCTCTCCCGGCGCACGGCTTGCCGTCTCGCTCGCTTGTGCGCTGAGAAAGCGGGAGAACTCGGCGTCCAGCGCCGCCCAGTATCGCCGCCCGGGTGCGAGGGCGGCGCATAAGGCGGCGATGTCCTTGCTCCGTTGACGATAGAGGTCTTCTGATGGGTCGGGGACGAAGATGTAGCAGGCGAACTCGCGGATCGCGTCGCGCAAGACCTTGCCGGTCTGCTCCGCAAGGGCAAGGGCATCCCGAACGCGCGCCAGCAAGTCCCGGTCGGAGAGGTAGGCGAGTGCGAGAGGCAATTGCTCGGTGCGCCAGAAGAAAATCTTTGCCCGATCCGAGCCGAGACCGTACGCGACGAGCGGCACCATTTGCGTGCGATCAAGGGCGTCATGTTGTGTGAGAATCGCCAACCATTCGAGCATCTTTGGACGTTGTGCACCCTCTGCGGATTGCAACAGGGTGAGGCTGTCGCGCCAGAGAGCCTTCTCGGGCTGGAAACTGACAACAGGCGTCGGATCCTCCGTACCCTTCGCCTTCTTGTTGACGCGGAAAGCGAGCATCGTCTCGTGGCCGGAGCGGTTGAAGCCGTCCGGGAACTGATTTCCCTTCATGACGACGACGCTCCGCGCTGTCACCGTCCCATCCGGCCCCTCGGTCGGGTGTAGCCGGATACGGCGACTCTGCCACGTAAGGAGATCGAGATAACCTTTTAGGCGGCGATCCTCGGCCTTCGTCTCCACGTCGCGCTCCCACGCAGGCGCATCGTCGTCATCCATCGCGAACGGCTCCTCGTCCTTGCGGTTGTAGCGGTGCAAATTCAGCATGAGCGTCTCGAACAGGGTCTTTCCCTGCACGAGTATGACAGCACCCTTGGTGAGCGGCGCGGAGTCGGCGGATTTGAAGAGTTTCGGGTCCTGCCCCTTCTCCAGCGAGAGCAGGCCGCCGATGGCGAACGCCTGATGCGCGACAAGGCACCGCGCGGCGCGGGCGGGAGAGAACGCCGGGGAGTTCGCCCGTGTGGTGTGATCGAAGAGCGTGGCGCCGTCCGTGTTCAGTTCATGGGTAAGATTGGTGATCGCACGTTCGTAGGAGAAGTCGAGGCTCGCCGCCTGATAAAAGGGATGATCGTCGCCGAACAACGCGAAGCGGTGATGCCACGTTTCGACGTATCGCGTTAGTTGCTCCCCATCGAACTGCCCCTGAGTCCAGAGGTTGCGCCATTCTTCCCACGATGCCGGGCCGCCCTGCTCATCGCCCCGCCGCGTGGCACGGTGGATCACCGCGAGCAGCAGCCGGTGGAGGGCAGCAGTTACCAGCGGCGAGGAGTCGCGAATCTCCCGCAGTTTGTGTGCGTTCATGAGCGCCCCGGCGAGACTAAACTCCTCCTCTCCGCCGTCGTCCGTGCGGATACACGGAATCCATCGCTCATCGAGCAGATTGAATTGCAGCATCAGGGCATCACCTCACTTCCCTGTATCACGGTCAAACCTTCCACCTTGTCGTAGTGCAATTGGTTCTTTCCCCTTCCGTACGTGCCATCGGCATTGAGACGCACACAGTAGTGATGCCGTAGGAACCGAGATTTCTTCCACGCGGTTGGCTGCTCTCCCTCTTCGCGAATGATCGCGACTGCGCGGCGGGTACTGACCGTCAACGCCCGCCGCAAAATCTCTCGTACGCGCTTCAAGGAAGGGGGTTTGCCGTCGAGGAGTACGTCACATTCATGAGGGTACAGCAGGACAACGGACACACTCTCGTCCGACAACCGCGTGAGGGCTTGGAATTGCTTATGGAGATCGGGTGCGTCCTCCTCCATCCCGAGTGCGGGCACGATTTGCCACAACTCGCCGCCGAAGTCGGGGCGTTTCAGATGGCGGTCTCTCGCTTCGTCCGCTTCGTCCGCATCGCCCTTCTCCTTCTCAGCGAGTGTCTTCTGCCACTCCGTCCGTAGCGCGCCCGGGTAGATCGCGGGGCATTCCTGCGGGCTGTACACATTCTCAATGATCTCCTCGACATCGCCAGGGATGAACAGCCCCGCACGGTCGCGGAGGGTGAGCCATGAGCGCAGGAGGACATGCGCGTCGTAGATCAGATCGAAGTATTGCTCGAATGTCGGCACGCCATCCGCGCTTACGGATACGGGCGCGCAGAAGTAGAGCGTGCAGTCGTCCCCGGTCGGGCGGTTGGGGCGGTCGTGGCGGTGAAGGCGACCGAGACGCTGGAGCACGAGGTCCGCCGGAGCGAGGTCCGTCACCATCAGGTCGAAGTCGAGGTCGAGGCTCTGTTCGATGATCTGCGTTGCCACGAGCACCGCGCGCCGGGGACGGTTCACCACCTGCGCTGCCGTCGCCCCGCCCTGCGTTACCTCGACGGTGTCACCTGCCTTCCCGAAACGCAGGAGGGTACGCTGCTCCCGCTGTTGCCGCTCGATGAAGCGGTAGCGTGAGTGCAGGAGGTCGAGTACGGGATGACCGTCGAGGACGTTTCCATCCGCGTCGTGGGCGAGTTCGCTGTCGGGAAAGTACCGTTGCAAGGCGCGGTAGACGGCCTGCGCCCGCGCGACGGTGTTGCAGATTACCGCCGCACAGCCGCCATTTGCCAACTTCTCTTCCAGGAGTTTACCGAGCGGAAAGTCCGCTGCGTCTTCTTTCGGCACGACGCCATCCACCCACACAATGCGCACCCGCTTCGTCGAACGCGGGGAGACCCCGGTGATCGCTGTGGCACCGGCCACGCCGTTCTCCAACCACGAGAGGCGCGGGTACGGTGCGGTGGAAAGCGGCGCGGATGCGTCGAGCGGATGGCCCGTCCCTTCGGCGTATGCCCGCAAGAGGTCTTCGCGGCGGGCGTTCGGGAGGGTGGCGGAGAGGAGGACGACGGGGCAACCGAGCGCACCGAGCCACATTAGTAGGCGGCCAAGTAATGTCGTCATATATGTATCATACGCATGAACTTCATCAATGATGACGCACTTATGCGCGAGGCCAAAGAGGCGCACGAAGACGTGGCGCGTTTGCAAGACGGCCAGCAGCCCTTGATCCACAGTGCCGACGCCGAAGGGGGCGAGCAGCCCGCGCTTGCGGTAGGTGAACCACTCCGCCGCAACGACGCTCGCGTTCGGTGCCTCCGCGTCGCGCTCGGCGTCGGTAGTAGGGTTCGCATCGTCCGTCGTCGCGTTGGTCTCCGCCGCCTTGCGGAGCAGCGCGAACAAGGCAGAGAGATCGGCGTGCCCGTGGAGTAGTTGCACATTCACCGCGTCGGCGGAGGCGGGGAATCGCGTACGCAGGTACGCCACCACGCGCGCGAACATCTGGTTGCTCGTCGCCTGCGTGGGCAGGGCGACATAGCACCCCGTCGCGCCGAGAACGCGCGCCGCGTACTCCGTCAGATAGAGCGCCGCCTCGGTCTTGCCCTCGCCCATCGGCGACTCAATGATCGTCAGCCCCGGCGCGTGCATGGTTGCCGCGTGGTCAATCGCCGCCTGCTGCGTCGGGTTCGGATCGAATTTGAAGTCCACGATTGCCCCGAAGTCGCGCGTGGTTTCGCCCGATTCTGCGGGCAACTGCCAGCGTAGATCGGCAATCGCTTTTGCTGCACATTCCCGCGCGTGGTCTCGATATGCTTCCGGCGAGAGGATAGGCAGCCCATCCTCCCCGCACTCCGCGTACTGAAAGCGGGAGTCGTCCGAGCCAATCCAATCCGCAACCGAGACGAGGCCTGCGACCGTCATCACCGCAGCAGTGGTGATGCCCTGCGGCGCCTGTTTCGGCACCCCGCCGAGCAGACCGGCGAGCATCGCCAGCAACTCGTACTGGACAGCGACCCATGCCCCCTTCTGACCACGCGCGTATCTGGTGGTTTCTTTACAGAGCAGACCGCTGGAAGGAAAGATGCCGTGGTGCCCGCCAATCGCTGTAGCGATGTTCTCTGCATCCTGCTTCAACCAGCCGTAGTCCGCCATCGGGAGAGCATCGTGGAGAATGAGCGTGCTGATCGGCCCGTGCCGCGTCCGATTCGGCGTTTCGGTGTTTAGGAGGTTCGCGGCGATAAGTTGTCCGCACAATGCTTTCTGCGCTTCATCCGGTGCCTTGTTCGGCATATACTGGAAGGCGGGGGAGGCCTTGCCGATGTCGTGTGACCCGGCGAGGAAGATGACCCACCGCCGCGCCGCCGCGACATCAATGCCAAGTCCGAGCTCTGCCGCAATCGCCCGCTTCGCCGCACGGGAGAGTACACGATCCCAGATCGCTTCGGTCACCGCCGCGACGTCGAGCAGGTGAAAGAGCAACGGGTGGAATGGGGAGCCTTGCTCACCACCGCGAGACTTCGCCCAAAGCCATTGCTCTACCTCATTGCGTTCATCTTTCGACATCGGTATCTCCTGTTTCCGCGCGGAATTGCGCCGCGACTGCTGTTGCCTCTTCCCGCATCCACTCGCGTAGCGTTCGAGGGGCGAGGACTTCGACCTCGCGGCCGTAGTGGAAGACCCAGCGGCGAAGTTCGGGGGTGACCGGCACATGGACCACGAATCGGACATGCCCGTCCGGCTCGTCGATGATCTCCTGCGTCGTGTGCCAGCGCTCTTCCCGCACCCAACGGCCCGCCAGCGCGGTGAAGCGGAGGATCACGTCCTGTGCGGGTTCGCCGGTGTCGCGCATCAAGCCCCACCCCGCGCCGAGGAAATCGGCGACATTGAAATCGGCCGGAATCTCGTAGAGGGTCACGCGCGGGGCGACGGCGGCAATGCGATCCGCTTTGAAGTCGCGGATCGCATCGCGCAGGTGGCAGTAGCCGATCACATGCCACGAGCGACCGTACGGAAAGATCGCATAGGGGTCGAAGTCGCGCTCGGTGATCGCCCCATCACGAGACGCGGTCTGATAGGTCAGGTGGACGCGGCGGCGCTGACCGAGCGCGAGTTGCAGCGTGCGCAGCGTTTGTTCCCTCGGCGATGCTGGCGACTCCGGCAGTGCGACGAGCGCCTGGAGTTGCGGCGGCACGAGCGATGCGAGCCGGGCGATTGCCGCCGTCAGTTCGACGGAGCCGACGCCGGGAAGCGCCATGCTTGCGCGCACGGCGAGGAGGAGTGCGAGTGCTTCGGGCAGCGTGAACTGCACGCCAGGGACGGCTGGCAGGGGATCGAAGTAGTATCCCGTATGGCTTGTCTGCACATGCCAATGCAAACCGTGCCGCATGACAGTGAGATCACTCGTGATCTGCCGCTCGCTGACCTCGTAGTGCACGGCCAATCGCTTGCGCGTCCACTGGCGTGGCGCAGCAGCAATGCGCCACGCGATATCGAGCAGACGCGAAACCCGTCGCGTCTCTTCTATACGTCCCACAGGAATCTCGCTTTCTCTCCCGCCGGGGAAGGCAGTACGATTCATGGCGTCCTATCTGAGAGAAGTCTACTCGATGCAAGGGGAAGACAGTGCTTCCCGTCTTGCAGGATCAGTAGCAACAAAGGTCGGCGGAAGTGAAGGGGAGATAGACCGAAGGCAGATGGAGTGCCAACGGGCGGTAATGGCCATGACCGTGCTGATGCTACCCGCCACCATCTGGATGAGCGCGTGGGGTCGGTCTGCCGACAGGGACTGTTCGAGGGCGTAGATCGTCTCGATCTGCATAGGCAAGAGGGGTCCGGGATCAGGTGTAGTAATCGCTATTCACACCGCGCGGAGTGCGCGCTCATCCCCTTCTCCGCATTTAGGACTGATGCCGAAACAATCGCATGGTTGCAGCAAGTACCAGTTCCCAATTAATAGGGACGGCTCGTGACTATGTACAAGGAAAGAGAATCCATCAGTATTCATATGGATTGATCCGACTTCTTTCGTCGTCCCCCGCCTCCCCGCTTGCCATACAGCGGATGTGACGGGGACGCTACCCCATGCCGACCTTTATGCGTTTCTACGTACGCCTCCAAATCATTCGCGGTGACGAGGTACGTCTTCCCAGCCAGCGTCGCCGGTAGCACGCCATTCTTGATCTGTGCGCGAAGGGTATTCGGGCTGAGACCCGTTTGTTCCGCCGCTTGCGTGAGTGTGAGCACTTCGGTCTCTCCGATCTTCATACGAGCATTCTAGCAGATGCCATTGACAATATAGCATACATACGTTATAATGTCAATGTCAGATGGAAATGCCGCTGACACGGAAACGCCCCACCAGTGCTCGTAACACCGACAGGGCAGCGAACAATGGAAGGGTTGGTTCCAATGTCCACGATGAATGGTACCGCATCCCGTACGATCACCGCGAAGTCCGGCATGATCCTACCCGCGACGATTGACCAGCAGACCGACATGAATATGCTCGTGACATGCATCGCCATGTACCACCGCTTCAATGAGCGCAAGGTGGCATACGACACGCTGGAGAAGGTCATGGAAGCGATGCGCGACGGTTCGGCGGTCGTGACGATGTACACCGATGCGAAGGGCGAACTCGCCGCCCGGGTGTTGTGGCCGCTTTCGATCACGCTGACGAAGGCGAATGACCTCACGGCGTACTGCTACTGCACACTGCGTTGCGAGTTTCGCTCGTTCCGGCTTGACCGGGTGATCGCCTGCCATGAGTTGACGACGCCGGACGACTGCGAGACGGCGGCATAGCTATAGGGAATCGCGGGGTCGTCATAGCGACGACCCTGAATCACAAGCATGGAGGAAGAATGATGGAAGCAGCAATCTACGTACGGGTCTCCACGGTAGCCCAAGAAGAGGACGGAACCTCGCTTGACACACAAGAAGCAGCATGTCGGAAATACGCCAGCGAACGGGGCTGGTCGGTTGATGATGCGCATGTGTATCGGGAACAGTTCAGCGGCTATACTCGCGAGCGACCCCTTCTCTCTCAACTCCGTA
>JAABUZ0100009603.1_pt1 | contig 11015 bp, 8 predicted proteins | sample 5562091 | NCBI WGS metagenome assembly JAABUZ01 (sample SAMN12813069, study PRJNA571459) | rock metagenome | isolation source: Antarctica rocks | place: Antarctica: Victoria Land, Linnaeus Terrace sud | collected 2015-12-21
TGACCGGGCGCATCGTGTCGTCGTCGGTGCTGGTAGGGGCCCTCCAGTCGTTGGGCTGATCGGCCGAAGGGCTCACGGTGACGCTCGAGGGATCGCTGGACGCCTTCAGCCTGCCGGACGTGCTCGCACTGCTTGCGACGACGCGCAAGACCGGGGTGCTGCGGCTGTCCGGGTCCACGACGGGGGCGGTCGGCCAGGTGCGGGTGCGGGACGGGCTGGTCGTCGCCGCGTCCTCCGACGACGCCAGCTCCGCGCTGCTGCGCCGGGTCGTCGCCGCCGGGCTGGTGACCGACGATGCGCTCGGTACCGCCGCGACGGCCGCCGAGGTGGTGGCCGGCGTCCCGCCGGACGAGCTGGTGCCGATCGCCCGTGAGCAGGTCGTCGATGCCGTCTTCGAGCTGCTGCGGTGGCGGGCCGGCTCGTTCTCGTTCGCCTTCGGCGGGGACGATCTGGCTGTGAATCTGCCGGCTGATCTGCAGGTCGAGGCACCGGTCCAGCTGGCCGTCGAGGACGTCGTGGCCGAGGGCCAGGCACGGCTCGCCGCGTGGCCGGAGCTGGTGACGCGGGTGCCAGCCGCGGACGCCGTGCTGTCGCTGGTGCCCGTGCCGGCCGAGACCCCGTCCTGCTCGGTGGAGGAGTGGGGCCTGCTCGCGCTCGTCGGCGCCGGTCGTTCGGTGTCGGCCCTCGTGGAAGCCTCCGGGCGCGGGGAGTGGACCGTCGTGTCGCTGCTCGCGGGACTGGTCGAGCGAGGACTGCTCACCGCCTTGGCGGACCCGGTCGCGGGGTCGCGACGGTCGTTGCTGCTGGCGGCGCTGGAGGGCCCGGCCGACGACCCGCTGGAACCGCAGCCCGTCGCGGTCGATGTCGACGTGGTCGCGGCGGACGAATCCGTGGCCGACCAGTCCGTGGTCGACGACGGTGTCCTTGACGTCCTCGATGTCCTGCCGGAGCAGGATGCCGACGTGACGAGGTCCCTCCTGCTGCGGCTCACCGGCCCGCACGTCTGAGGTGGACCACGTCGTGCAATGCGGCAGCGGGAGAGCGGGGGCCCCTGCGTCAGCGGACGAGCGTGACCTCGACGTTCATGGCCGGGAAGAGGTGGCACAGGGCGCTCTCCTCGTAGAACTCCTGCCAGCGACCGCTTCTGTTGACCCATCGCTGCACGGCGCGGTTCCACGGCAGCCCACGACGGTCCGGCAGCAGGATGCGCGCGCCGGAGAAACTGTGCCGGTGGGTGGGATCGAGGTGCGCGAGCCGGCCGCTGACGTGCGGGCTGCGGACGCGCACGAGCGCGCCCGGGACGGTCACGCGGTGCAGCTCGCGCAGCACGGGGACCACGTCCACGTGCTCCAACACGTCCTGACACAGCACCTCGGTGAAGGACCCGTCCGCGAAGGGGAGCGCCTCGGCCAGGTCATGCACCACGTCGACGCCCTGCTGCGCCCGGGCGTCGAGGTTGACCCAGCCCGTGCGGCTGTCCCTGCCACACCCGAGGTTGAGACGCTCCCTCGCGGCGGTGCTGGGTCGACCGTCCACCGGTCAAACCCTCTCAGACCAGTGAGCCGGCGTGGGCAGACCTTCCCGTACCTCGTGGTCGTTCCCGAGCTACGCAGCAGCGTCCTCGAGCGGCTCGGTGCCCGCGGTGGTCCGGATCTGGTGCTGACGCGCCGCCGCGCGCGCGATCTCGATCCCGGGCTCCTGCTCGGGTGGTCTGGTCGCATCATCGAGGGAAGCTGGTGGCAGCTCATGCTGGCTGCCCGCCGAGCCCACCCGACAGTGCTGGAGGTGCCAGAACCGCACTGGTACCGCGCCTGGCCCGGCACCCTGCTGGTCCTGCTGGGCGTGCGTCTGCGCCCGGCCCGAGCCGACCGACCCCGTGCGTTCGTCGCGACCCTCGCGATCGAGAACCTGCCGACTGCGGAGGGTTTGAGCGTGCGCCGGCTGGGCCTGCCGGGCAGCGTGGCCGGCAAGCTCGACCGGGTATTGCTGGCCGGGTGGAGCCGTTCCGTCACCCTCTTGGACGGCGTGGTGTTCGGGACGGATGCGGCCCGACGCAACTGGGAGGAGAGCCTCTCCGGGCCGCTGCGCGGCCTGCTGACGACGACGATCGCCGAGTCGTTGCCGCCGTGCGTGCCCTGCCGTGCTGGTGCCGGTGGCCAGCAGGGCGGTGCCGACGTGCGGGGCGACAGCGTGCTCTACCTGGCTGAGTTCTCGGCCCGTAAGGGGCTGCCGGCCCTGCTGGCGGCCTGGCCGCTCGTCGCAGCCGCCAGGCCGGCACTTCGCCTGACACTGATGGGGTTCGGGGCGCTCCTGGCGGAGGCGGAGGCGGCGGCCGACCGGGCCGACGTGCAGGTCGCCGTCGCCCCGTTGCGTCCGCAGGTGCACGCCGCGCTGGCCCGCGCGTCCGTCGTGGTGCTCCCCAGCCAGCGCGTCCCGGGTTGGCGGGAGCAGGTTGGCCTCCCGCTCCTGGAGGGCCTGGCACACGACTGCGCGGTGGTCACCACGACGGAGTCCGGCCTGGCGGGGACTCTCCTCGCTGCCGGTCAGCAGGTCGTGGCGCCCGATCATCCACACACGTTGGCCGCGGCGATCGTCCGCGCCGCCGATCAACCCCGCCGCCGCCTGCACCCGCCCGACTCCCGAGAGGCGGTGCACCGTTGGCTGCGCGCCGCGACGTCCTCTGGCTAGCCACCGGACTCTCGCCGGAGCTGACCGGTATCGAGCGGGTGGTCGTCAACGCCGCGCAGGCGCTCCTGGAGGCGATCCCAGGCCTGCGCCTGCGGGTGCTCATGGACGAGGACGCGGACTGGACGGGGAGCCTTCCGCCGGTGGTGGATGTGGTCACGGCGCGCCGGCGTGCCGCCCAGTTGGTCCGGCCCGCTCCGCGCCGACTGCTGCACGACGTGCAGGCGGTCCACTCTTTCGGTGCCCTGCTGCCGACCGAGCCCGCAGCCCGGCTCTACACCGTGTACGACTGGGGGCCGTTCCGGGACGGCCGGCTCGACGCCAGAACCCGACTGCTGTGGGGTGCCGCAGTCCTGGGTTCAGTGCGGCGCGCGACGCTCGTGCACGTCGTCAGCGGAGCCACAGCGCGGGCAATGCCCGGCCTGGTGCGCCGAGCCGTGGGGGACACGCCGGTCGTCACCGGTGGCGTTACGCGATGTCGTCATACGACAGGCGCGCACACCGCCCGCAACGACGACCTGCTGCACGTGGGCGGTCCGGTACCGAGACGGCGCCTCGACCTGCTGCTCGCGGCGATGGAACGGTCTCCCGACCTGCGCCTGGTGCTGGTCGGATCGGGCACTGAGCGGCTCGACCTGCCAGCCAACGTGCTGGCGGCGGGACGCGTGGGCGAGGCCGACCTGATCGACCTCTACCGGAGCTGCCGGGCCGTGGTGCTGTTGAGCGACTACGAAGGCATCGGTTTGCCTGTCACCGAGGCCGCAGCGCATGGCGCTCCCGCGGTGGTCTCCCCTGGGGTCGCACGGGCCCAACCCGCGTGGGTGCAACCAGGGCTGACCATTGTCGACCCCGAGGACCCGGCTGCCCTGGACACCGCCTTGCGCGAGGCGCGAGAGCCGCCGCTACACCACCCGGCCGCCGGTGCCGACGACGAGCTGGTGCTGGCCTACAGCGGGACGTGGCCGACGTGAGGGCCGTGCGCGCGCGATCCGTGGGGGCCGTCTCCAACGCCCTGGGACTGGTCCAGGTCTCCCTGCTCGTGACGCGCTGCGGTTTCAGCCGCACGACCGACGCCTACGTCGTGTTGTTCGCCTTCGGTCAGGCGGTCCTCGCCGTCTGGGTGCAAGGCATCGTCTATCCGGCCCGGCTTGCCGTCGGTCGAGACGCCGGCGGGTGGCGAAGGACGCAGCTGATGGCCGCCGGTGCGGCCCTGCTGTTCCAGGTCGTCGCCGCTGGCATCCTGGTGCTGCAGGGCTTCCCGATGGGAACTGTGCTGCCCCTGGCCCTCCCGTTGGTGGTGGCACAGTCCGCGGGTGCCGCCAGCGCCGTGCTCGGTGTGCGGCACGCCTGCGCGGGCCGTCCCGCGCTGATGGCGGGGCTCGCAGCTCCCGCGAACGCGTTGGCCTGCGTGGCCCTGCTCGCAAGTCCGCAGGGGGCGGTAGCCGCCCAGCGGATGTGCTGGGGCCTGGCCGTCGGGAATGTCACCCTGCTAGGCCTGCTCACGGCTCGCTCCCTCGGAGGGGGGGACGCGAACGCGCCGACGGCCACCTCGCCGCCGTTGCGAGGGCGGTGTCACTGGCTGATCGCGAACGCCACCGTGGGTTACGCGGGCGGGCTGCTCCTGCAGACGGCGGCGGCAGAGCTGCCCCGCGGCACGGCCACCGTCTACGGGATCGTGACACGCGTCGTCGGCGCCGCGGTGGGGATCGGGGTCAACGCGGCGCTGCCGGCGCTGGTGCACTGGAGCAGGGACGGCGCCGCGGAGGCGCACCACCTCCTCGGCCGAGTCCTGCGAGGTGCTGCACCGCTGCTCGCTCTGCTGGCCGCGGGAGCGGTCCTGGAGCCCCGCTACGTCAGGGTCGCTGCTGCGGGGGCGGGCTGGTTGGCGCTGGCGGCGGCCGCCGCCCTCGTCGCCCAGGTCACCTACGCCGCCGGGGCCTTCCAAGCATTCCGGCAGCCCGCCCTGATCACCCTCCCCGCAACCGCGGCGTGTGTGGCCGTCGCGCTGCGCGAGGGCGCTGCCTGGCCGCTCGCGGTCGCGCTGATCATCAATGCCACCCTGACGCTGCTGCCGCTGCTCGCCGTCAACGGGTGGCGGGCCGAGTCCCGGCAGGCGGTGGCGCTCGCCCTGGTGTCGGCCACGGCGGCAGCGACGCCGGTCCCCTCGTGGCTGCTGCTCGTCGCGGCTGTCACCGCAGTGTTCGCGCAGCTCCACCGCCCGCCCCGGAGTCGACTGGACGACGGCGACGGGGCGCGCCCGGCCCTGGTGCCGTCAGGGGTGGCCGTCGGATGACCACGTCCGTCGGCCTGTTCAACCCGCTCCCGCTCGCCTTGGCGCACTACCAGCGTGAGCTGACGGAGACCCTCGCCGCGGCCGGGCTGCCGGCACTGACGCTGGACGCCGGGGGGGTCGAGGTCGGCGGCGTACCCCACCGGGTCGCCCTCGCGGGCGCGCAGCATCTGCGCGCCGTCCGACGTGTCCGCCGCCGCATCGCTCCCACCCTGGTCCTGTGGCCGGCGGCAGGGCTGCTCGAGCCGGCCCTGTGGCGGGGCTCCCGCGGCGACGTGTGGCTGATCGTGCACGACGCCGCACCCTTGCGACGCCAGCTGGGGTTCGGGCGGCTCTGCAACGCCGTGGGGCGAGCGGGACTGCGGGGGCGGGTCCGGGTCATCGTGCACACCGATGCTGCCGCGCAGGAGCTGCTCAGCCGCGGTTGGCCCCGCCCCGTCGTCCTTGCCCACCCGGTCCTGACGAGTGCGCGGGCGGGGCCACCCCTGGCGCGCTCGGGGGTGCGTGTGCTGGGCCAGTACAAGCCGGCACGCGATCTGGACATCCTGCAGGCGACGTCAGCCGCGCCGGGCCCCCGCGAGATCATCGGTCGGGGTTGGCCGAGCGTCGATGGCTGGTCGGTGCGGGACGCCTTTGTCTGCGAGGCCGAGTTCGACCGGCTGCTGGCCGGCAGCGAAGTCGTCGTGCTCCCCTACCGGCGGCTCTTCCAGAGTGGCGTCGCGGTCCGTGCGGTGGAGTCCCTCACGCCGCTGGTGGCGACGCGGCACCCGTCGCTGGAGGGACTGCTGGGGGCGGACTGGCCCGGGCTGGTCCCGCCCGCGTCGCCACCCGGCGCCTGGGCCGAGGCTGTGGAGCTGGTGCGCCGCACCGATGTCGGCGTGTTGGAGGGGCTGCGCGACCGAGTCAGGGCGAGCGTGGTCGAGGGTTGGCGGCGGGAGCTGTCCGGGCTGGCCGCTTAGTTTCAGGGCGTGAGCAGCTGGCACGTCCGCACCCTCCGGCTGCGCCGGCGTGCCGATCTGCTGCTGGTCAGCACCGACGCCTCCAGCGCCCTGCTCGTCGCCGCGTTCGCCTACCGGCTCCGATTCGAGGGCGTCACCCTGCCCGCCGGGTACTCGTCGCGCTACCAGGGCGTCACCGTCGGGCTGCTCGTCGCGTGGCCGGTGGCCGCACGCGCCGCCGGCCTGTTCCGCAGGGCGGCGCTGCGACCGGGGGGGAGCAACGTCGAGCCGGCTGTGGAGGGCGCACTCGCGATCGGTCTGGCCCTGCTCGTCGTGAACGCCGTCGGTCTGCACAGCGACATCTCCCGCGCGTGGATCGGCCTAGTGGTGCTGGGCCTGCTGCTGGCCGGGATCGCGACCCGCGGGCTGCTGCGGCGGGCCCGCCGTGCGCTGGTGCCGCTGGGCATCGGCCTGGAGCGCTACGCCGTGGTGGGGGAGGGGCTCGCCGCCCGTCGGCTGCACGGCGACCTCACCCGGGCGCCGGGGGCGCCGTACGACGTGGTCGCGACGTTGCCGGCTGACCTCGCCCCCGACGACCTCGCCGCCCGGGCCAGGCAGCTGCGGCTCGACGGGCTGGTGCTCCCGCTGGATGCCGACCCCCGTGCTGCCGGACGTCTCGCGACGGCGCTGGCGGGCAGCGGCGTCGACATCCTGCTCGCGCCCGGGCTCGGCCAGCTCGAGCTGCGGGTCGCGAGCATCGCCGTGCTGCACGGGGTCCCGTTGCTGCGCGCCGCCGGCCTCACCCCACGACGCCGCGCCGTGCGCGCGCGTCGGGAGCGGAGCCTGCGCCACGGGGTCGCGATCCTCGGCACCAGGGGTATCCCGGCCAACTACGGCGGATTTGAGACCTTCGCCGAGCGGCTCGCCCTGCACCTCGTGGGCGCCGGCATCCCCACCACGGTCTACGCCCGCTCGCATTACGCCACCGCCGGCGCCGCCTGGCGGGGGGTGCGGCTGGTGACGTTGCCGACCGTGCGCTCCAAATACCTCGACACCGTCGTGCACACCGGGCTGTCGGTGCTGCACCTCGTGCTGACCACCCGCACGAGGGACGTCGTGCTGTGCAACGCGGCGAATGCCCCTGTGCTCCTGCTGCTCCGGTTCTTTCGCTGCCGGGTAGTGCTCAATGTCGACGGCCTGGAATGGCGGCGCAGCAAATGGGGGGTGGCTGGCCGCAGCTGGTATCGCATGGGGGAGTGGCTGTCCGTGCGGCTCGCCAGCGTGCTGGTCACCGACGCGGAGGAGGTCCGCACCTATTACCGGGTCCGGCATGACAGCGACAGCGTGATGATCCCGTACGGCGCGGACCTGCTGGTGCGTGACACCGGGGAGCTGCCGGTCGACGTGCCGAGGGACGGATTCGTGCTCTACGTCAGCCGCTGGGAACGCGAGAACAATCCCCTGCTGGTCGCCCGGGCCCACGCGGACGCGCAGGTCGCCCTCCCGCTGGTCATGCTCGGGTCGGCCACCTACGACGACGGGCTCGACGCGGCGGTGCGGGCAGCGGCCGCGCCGACGGCGTACCTGCCCGGCGCGGTCTTCGGCGCCGGTTATCGCGCGTTGCAGGCGAGTGCGCTCTGCTATGTGCACGCGACCGAGGTGGGTGGCACGCACCCCGCGTTGATCGAGGCGATGGGCGCCGGGAATCTCTGCCTTGTCCTCGACACCCCGGAGAACAGGGAGGTCGCGACACCTGCCGGCGCGTTGTTCTTCGCGGACGAGGACGAGCTGTGTCGGCTGCTCCGCTCGCTCGCCGACATGGCGCCGGCCGACGTGGATGAACGCCGACTCGTGGCCAGGAGCCACGCGGAGTCGACCTACTCCTGGGAGGCGGTGGGCGTGGCCTACCTCCGGCTGCTGCGTGGCGGGTCAAGCAGCTAGGCGGGTCCGCCGAAGCACCCGCTGTGACCCTCCTCGCCGAGCCAGCGGTGGCGGTCACCCTTCCGGTGCACGGTCAGCCGGGCGCGCGTCGCCCGACGCCGGGACAGGTCGAGACGCTGCTCGTGCTGCCGGCCGTGCTGTGGTGGGCTTTCCCGCTGACCCATGCGACCGGTGGTCGAGCCCCCTTCGGACTGGCCGTCGAGCTGCTCCTCCTGCTCGTCGCGGCGGCAGCCACCCGGCCCTGGCGGCGGTTGCCCCATACCGTCCCGCTCCTGGGCGGGGTACTGGGCGTGTGCGCGGTGGCCGTCTGCGCCCTGTCGCCGACCGGCTGGGCCGGCGCGGACGACGCCGCCGCGTACGCCGCCGCCGGACTGGCGCTGCCGGTCGCCGCAGCCTGGGCCCGCACGTCGGCACGGCGTGTGACGCTGGCGGCGGCCGTGGTGCTGGCCGGGCTGGACCAGCTGTCGCATGCCCTGCTGCCCTGGTGGGGCGGCCGAGACCCTTCGGTGCGCCTGGTCGGGACCTTTTACTGGCACAACCCGTTCGCCGCCTACCTCCTGCCTGCTGCCCTCCTCGGCCTGGGCCTCCTGGTGTGGCGGGTCCGGCCGGTGCAGGCAGCGGGATGGGTGGCCGCACCTGCCTGTGCCGCAGGCGTGGTCCTGTCCACCAGCCGGGCCACACTGGCCCTGTTGCTCCTCGGCTGGGTGGTCGTGGGTGGCGCGGCGGTGCTCGCACGGGAGGGCCGGCTGCGCCGTGGGCTGCGTTGGCTGGTGGTGACCGGGGTCGCGGTGGCGGTGACCTACGGGTTGCCGGGGCCGCCGCTGTTCACCCATCGCGTCAGCCCCTTCGCTGCGACCGCAGCGCGCAGCACCAGTGGGGAGACGTTGACCTCCAACGGTGGCTACCGGTTCCAGTTCTGGCGGGAGGCCCTGGCGTCCTGGGCCCACCACCCGCTCGCGGGCAGCGGGTACCACGGGCTCATCGCGTCGAGCCGTCCCTACGTCCCCATCGGCTGGGCGAGGTCGAACTACGCGCACAACGGCTATCTGCAGGCGCTCACGGACGGCGGCGTGCTCCTCGCGCTGCCCTTCCTGCTGGGCTGCGCCTGGCTGGGGCTGCTCGCCGTCCGCCGATGCCGGGACGCCATCCGGGGAGGGCAGGTCGAGCCGGCGGTGCTGGTCGCTGCCGTCTCGCTGCTCGCCGGGCTGGCACATTCGGCCGTGGACTTCGACTGGAGTCACGCCTCGGTGCTGCTGGAGGCGGCGCTGCTCGGGGGCCTGGTCGTCGCGGGGGGCGGTGGTGTTAGTGGTGGTGGTGGTGTCCTCGCGCCGGCGCCACGGCCACCTGTGTGGATCGGCCGCGCGGTGCCGGTGCTGCTGGTGCTCGCCGCACTGCTTGGTGCTGCCGGAACCGCCGCGCTGCAGCGGACACGCGCCCGGGCGGAGGCAGCCGAACCGCTCCCTGCGGGGCCCAGGGCGGCAGCACTCGCCGCCGCGTCCCGGGACCCGCTCGCGTCCGACCTGCCGGCGCGGCACCTGCTCGACCAGGCTCTGGCCCAGCCGGGGACGACGACGAGGGCACAGCGGGAGACCGCGCTGGGCGGCACCCGACGGGCTGCCGCCGTCGACGCGCCGCTGGCCGTGGAGCGCGCACGTCTGCAGCTGCTTGACGGCGACCGGGGGGCGGCACGGGTCGCGGCGGCACGCTGGCTGCCGCTCGCCCGGCGATGGCCGCAGCTGGCCATCGGGGAGGCGGCGCTGCTCTCCTCGCTCGGCCAATCCGGGATGGGCGGCAGCGCCCAGCGATCCCCGCTCGGACAACGGTGAAGCAGCTCGGCGACATCCTCATCGAGGGCGGCCTGCTCGGCCGCGAGCAGCTGGAGAGCGCGTTCGCCGAGCACCAGCGTCTCGGGCGGCCGCTCGGCCGGGTCCTCGTCGACATGGGGATGCTGACCGAGAGCCAGCTTGTCGCATCCCTGGCGACCCAGATCGGCCTGCCCTTCGTCGACCTGTCGGACTACCCGGTCGATTCCGGCGCGGTCGTCCTGCTGCCCGATGCGGTGGCCCGACGCCACATCGCGCTCCCCATCGGCTTCGACGGCGAGCGCATCGTCGTGGCCATGGCGGACCCGGCCAACGTCTTCGCCCTCGACGACATCCGCTCGATGACCCGACGCGAGGTCAAGCCCGTCGTCGCGACCAGGGCCGACCTGCTGGCCGCCATCAACCGCTACAACAGAATGGACGGTGAGCTCGACGACCTGACCACCTCGCTGCACGCCGGCCACGACGACGACGGTCTCGCCGCCGTCAAGGAAATCGTCGACGACGCCCCCATCGTGCGGTTCGTCAACCTGCTCATCAACCAGGCGATCCAGGACCGCGCGTCCGACATCCACATCGAGCCAACCGAGCGGGATCTCCGGGTGCGCTTTCGCATCGACGGGGTGCTGCACGAGGTGATGCGCTCGCCCAGGACGATCAGTGCCGGCGTGACCAGCCGGCTGAAGATCATGGCCGACATCGACATCGCCGAGCGGCGGGTGCCCCAGGACGGCCGGCTGTCGGTCTCCACCAACGGGATGAAGATCGACCTGCGGGTGGCGACACTGCCGACGGTGTGGGGCGAGAAGATCGTGATGCGGATCCTGGACAACTCCACCGCGCTGCTGAAGCTGACCGACCTGGGGTTCCGTGCTGACAACTTCGCCCGCTGGGAGCAGTCCTACATCCGGCCCTACGGGATGCTCCTGGTGACGGGACCCACCGGATCCGGGAAATCGACCACCCTCTACGCGACGCTCAACATCGTCAGCAGGCCGGAGATCAATGTCATCACCGTCGAGGACCCGGTCGAATACCGCATCCCCGGAATCAACCAGGTGCAGGTCAACGTCAAGGCCGGGCTCACCTTCGCCAAGGCACTGCGCTCGATCCTGCGGTCCGATCCCGACGTGGTCCTGCTCGGCGAGATCCGCGACCATGAGACCGCGCAGATCGCCGTCGAGGCGGCCCTCACCGGGCACCTCGTGCTCTCCACGTTGCACACCAACAATGCACCCAGTGCTGTCACCCGGCTGACCGAGATGGGCATCGAGCCCTTCCTCGTCAGCAGCGCGCTCGACGCGGTGCTCGCACAACGGCTGGCACGCAGACTGTGCG
>JAABUZ0100009605.1_pt1 | contig 11014 bp, 8 predicted proteins | sample 5562091 | NCBI WGS metagenome assembly JAABUZ01 (sample SAMN12813069, study PRJNA571459) | rock metagenome | isolation source: Antarctica rocks | place: Antarctica: Victoria Land, Linnaeus Terrace sud | collected 2015-12-21
ATCGTAGCAGCCCGGCCCGTAGTTGTCCCCGATGCCGTAAGTGATCGAGTCCCCGAGGAAGCCGATTTTGAGTGGCCCGCTTGTGACCGGCGCGGGCTGCCCGAAAGGGGCGTACAGCTCGATCTCCCGCAGGGTGATTTGATGCGGGCCGGGCTGCCCGCCCGCCGCGACGATGTCCTGGGTGGGAGCGCCGCCGTAAGTCGTGTTATGCACCAGCAGGCGAACTTTCTGGGTCGTGACCGGCGCGAAGTCATGGACGAATACGTCCCGGTCGCTGTAAAAGCTGTCGGCGGTGCAGAAGACCGTGGACGAGAAGAAGTCTACGACGTTGGTGGATTCGACGGGGTGGCTGAGCGTCACCCATGTCCCGTTGTGGTCGTACTGAAGCTCGTAATCTAAGAGAGACCCGTCGTTCTGCCACGGGACGCCTGCGTAAACGACTGCATGGCTGATCGTCATCGGGCGCGGCAGGGTAATCTGCACCCAGCCCGGCAGGGCGGCGTCGTTGCCCATCCACGGATGATCGCCGTTTCCCTGATTGTAATACCAGTTTTCCAGCGTCCCGTTGATAACTTTACTGATGTCGTTCGGGTACGAGGCGTTCAGCGGGGATTGACCGTTGCCGGACGTGGTCGCCACCGTGCCGGGCGTCAGCGCCAGATTGGTGCCGTAATCTACCGGAACCGGCTGAATGGTCTGGCCCGGCGCAAGCTCCACATAGACCGGAAGCTCCGGCACCGGCAGCACGGCCTGCCCCGCCGTTACCGGCAGGTCGGACGCGACGCCGAACGCGGACACGACATGCAGCGAAGAGCCGCCTGTGACATTCAATGTCAGCGAGCCGTCCGTGCTGCCGGAACTCTGGAACGCCGCCACCTGCTTGCCCGGCCCGCCGAATTGGCTGCCGAGATAAAGCTTGTTGCCGAGCGCACCCAGATTGTACGCCGACTGGAAGTTCGTGCCGTACAGCTCTTCGCTCCAGACGCGCATCAGCGGCGCGGCGGGATCGAAGCTGCCGTAGGAACCCAAGCCGTCCTCGTTTTCCCAGAACGCCGGGAAGTCCCAAAAGCCGTGGCTTTTGTCGTACCACAAATGGTTGTGTTCTTTCGGAATGCCGTACTGCTCGTAGACCATCATTTGAAGCATGGTCCAGCGCCCTTGCAGGCGAGGCTGATACGCGCCGTAGCACGCCGCAAAGTAGCCCTGCTCGGTCTGCCACTTTTCAATGTTGCCGACGCCGTACTTGGTCAGCAGCGTGTTCAGGTTGTCCAGCGACTCGCGGGCCAGAGTCAGATCGCCGTTGACGTTGTTGTAGGCGTGGAACGAGAAGGCGTCAATGTATCTTGCGCCGCCCGCCTGCAAAAAGCCTTCAATCCAGCTTAATCCGCCGGGGCCGATAGTCACAATGCCCGGCCCTAAGACCTTGCACGTCGGGTCAACGGCTTTGACGGTCTGGTAAAACGGCTTCAGCTCTTTGTTGACATAATCCGCCGGGCTATACTTAAAGTTCGGCTCATTCAGCGGCTCCCAGTATTTGACGTCTTGGTGAAACTGGGTCACGATCTGTGTCAAGCCGGCCAGGTTCTTGCTCTGCTGCACCGGGTCGCTTGCCCCGACGCCGTTCGGGAACGCAATTAGGAGCGGCCGGGGACGCTGGGGGTCAAACGGCGTGTAATACTGCTTGTCCTGAGCAACAGACGGGCCGATGGACGCAATCGCGGCGGCAGGCTGGGAAGCATCATTGACGGGATGACGCTGCGGCCCCATACCGAGGACGCCCCGCGCCACTTCATCGCCGCCGTCCAAGCTGCCCGAGTTGCTCGGCAGATTTTCGCTGGGTTCGGCGGGGAAGTTTGCGTTCTGCCGGAAGATGACGAACATCGTCCCGCCCATGCTGTCGCCCCAGGGCGCAACAGGGGTGCTTTGGTGCAGGTACAGCTTGTACCAGCCCGGCTGGGTGATGGTCGGAAGCGAAAGCTGGGTCGGGCCATTGGGGATTGGCGCAGGCAGAGTGCCGGACGCGGCGACAGCGCCCCAGTAGTCGCGCACTTCGTAGCGCACGGTTCCGGGCGAGACGTAGGTGCCGTAGTTGAAGATGGTCAAGCTGAACTGGACGGGGTCGCCGACCATGAAGACATTGTTGCGGTGGCCGGAGTCAAGCGTGACCTGGTTCGGCGGGTACGAGAACAGCCAGTTTGCCCGTGCGGCGGGACCGCCGGCTCCGAGGAGGGAGAGGGTCAGCAGCAGCAGGGCGGCATGCAGAAGGCGCATGTAGGCAGGGCGGTGGTGCATGGAAGGTTCTTTCTTCGGTGAAGACAGTGCATCGGCGGTTGTATCGCGGCGAGGCGGGAGATGCGGAGCAAGCCGCACATCTTATGCAACTATTATAACAAATGTTTCGGGAAAAAGTGCCGGGAACTTTCGGCATCTTTTGTCGTCGTACTTCTTTCTTATTCCATAGCTTCGGCTTTTTTTCTTAATCTTGTTTTCGGCGAGATGACACAGGCACAAGAGGGGGTAAAATAAAAAATGTCAGGTAAGAATACGCGGAGGAAAAAAATGAAGCTTAACCATACACTTGCAGGTGCCGGACTTCTGTGTCTGGCAGCGGCCGCTCCCCTGTGGGCGCAGGCCGGGCCGGGCGACAGTGGAGGCGCAGCCCGCGCCGGGGTTGGCAATCAAGCCACGGACCACACACCGGGCGCAGACGGCGAAGGCGGGATACCAACCGGTGCGCCGGGCGACGACGCAAGCTTTAACGACAACGGCAGCTCGGACGCCATGCAGCAGGCGTATAAAGATTACTCGCAAAAGAAGTTCTCGGTCGCCACCCCAGAGCTTCAGGCTATTCTGAAGAAGTCACCGAATACCGTCGAAGCCCATGAAATGCTGGCGGACATCTACCAGCGGCAGAACCAGCTTCCGCAGGCTATCCCGGAGATGGAGGCTGTTGTCAGGCTCAAACCAAAAGATGCAAGCTGGCGCGATACCTTGGGAGGAGCCTATCTGAAAGTTGGCGCTCCCGCCAAAGCCGCAGGTGTTTTCCAGACAGCCTTGATCCAGAACCCGACAAGCGCAGATGATGCAAGCAAGTATGCTTATGCCCTAGAGCAAGGCGGCAAGCACGCGGAAGCCGCTGCCGCCTTCGAAAAGGCCGCCGCCCTGAACCCGAAAGACAGCCAGGCTCCGCTTTACGCTGGTCTTTTGTACCATCAAGTCGGCAACGACACGAAAGCGGTACCTTACCTCAAATCAGCAATCGCGCTGGGAACGACCCAAAAGGGAACCGCCTACACGGCACTGGCGGAAGCGGCGACAGCGGTCAAGCAGACCAGTGATGCAATTGTCTACCAGACCCAGGCCGCAGAGGCCAATCCCACCGATTTTGGAACCGAAGCTAATCTGGGAATCATGGAGCAGAACGCCGGTAAGAAAGCGGACGCGGAGGAGGCGTACCGAAAGACGCTCACGCTCAAAAGCGACGATCCCAAGTCGGTCGCCGGCATCCAGGAAAATCTGGCCGGACTGCTGCGGCTCGACGGCAAGCTGGATGAAGCGGCCACGCTGCTGACCCAGGCCGCGTCGGTCGATCCGACCAACGTGTCCATCCAGGACAATTTAGGTGTCATCTACGAAAAGCAAGGCAAGAAAGATTTGGCCCTGGCCGCCTACAAGCAGGCCCTGACACTGAAACCGGGCAACGGCGTGGCAACAGACGGCATCGCCCGGCTCAGCAAACCGTAAAGAAGCCCCCCGCCCCAATTCTGGGGGGCCATACGGAGAAGAGAACACGCCTGTGGGCGGCATTCCTTCTGAGTCTGGCTCCCTAGAATTGGGGCGGGGGGGCCGCTCCTCAGCTTACGGCGGCAAAGCCGGTGAACTCGCCGGTCGGCTCGTCCCAGGCAGTCGCCACTTCGGTCACTTCCGCCGCGTGCGGGCCGTGCCTGAGCGCCCGCAGAAACTCGTGCAGGGAGGCTTCTTCCGCCTCCGCAACCGCTTCCACTCCGCCGTCTTCACAATTACGCACCGTGCCGACGATGCCAAGCTCCCCGGCGACATGGGCGGCATAAAAGCGAAATCCGACTCCCTGGACCCGGCCCGAAACACGGGCCTGAACACGTTTTGTCATAGCAATCCCCTCTTGTCTCTCCATTGGCGGCGCTACTTGGCGAGGGTCACTTTAGTCATCTTATCGCCCTGCTGAAGCTTGTCGGCCACATCCAGCCCTTTGATGACCTGTCCGAAGACCGCATAGCCGCCGTCCAGAAAATGCACGGGGTTGACGCAGATATAAAACTGCGATCCTGCCGAGTCCGGTGAGCCGGCACGCGCCATCGCGACCGCACCGGCAACATGAGTCAGCGGATTGGCAACGCCGTTCTGCGAGAACTCGCCTTTGATCATGTAACCGGGTCCACCCTGTCCGTTCCCCTGCGGGTCGCCGCCCTGAACGATTTTCGAGGGAGCGCCCGGATTGAGATCGGTAATCCGGTGGAACGTCAGACCATTATAAAAGCCTTTTTTAACCAGCTTTTCAAAGTTCTTGCACGTAATCGGCGCGTCTTTCGGGTACAGCTTGATTAAAATCACGCCCCGTGTCGTCACCATGCGGACAATCGGCGCGGACGCGCCGGCTTTCACCGGCGGCGCGGCGGCGGCAGGCATCGCGAGCGGAGCAAACAGGACCGCCGCGCCGGCAAGAGCGGCGGCAAGCGGCAGGCGAGCAAAACGAAGTGTCATACAGTCTCCTTTGAGAGCATCTTACAATAGGGCTGCGATATTGTAGCATGTCCGCCGCCAAGCGTCAATCTTCCTGCTCTGCGCCGGCAGCGCAAAAATCGGCGATGGCCCGCGCAAAGCCGAGCGGGTCGTCGTCCATCGGGCTGTGATGCCCGTGCGGGAACGTCACCAAACGGGCATGACTGAGTGTTTGCGCCAGCCTGTGCGCCTGCGCGACAGGGACCAGCGGGTCATGCTCGCCATGCAGGATTAAAATCGGCAGGGACAGTTCTTGAAGCCGCACGGCCAGCATCGGGTTGTCGCTCAGCGCTTGAAGCTGCACCCGCAGGATGCGGTCACTCGGGTTTGCCCGCACATGCCAGTAGCACCGCCGGGCCTGACCGTGCCAAAGGCCGACCTGCGCTTCCGCCGGAACCCAGCGTCCCCACAGCGCCATCGGGGCCATCGAAACACGCAGCGCGACAAGCGCGGCCAGCCCGAAGGGACGGCACAGCGGCCAGCGGGCGCGGACCGGCAGCGAAGCCGGGTCAAGCGCGGCGTCGGCCAGCACCAGCCGCCGAACTAAATCTGGGAATAGCAGGCAGGTTTCCGCCGCTAAGTTCCCGCCAAGCGAGTGACCAATCAGCGTGACATTGTCTAGGCCAAGCCGCCTGCAAACGCCCGCGACCCACTGCGCCATCTGCGGAATGGTCTGCATGTCTTTAGGCAGCGGCGTTCCGCCGGTTCCCGGCAGGTCCAGTGCGATGACCCGGCAGCGCGGGGGCATCAGCGTCAAGATGTGCCGCCACAGTTCTTTGCTGCCCGCCCAGCCGTGCAGGAACAGCAGCACTTCGGTGGCATTGTCGGGGCCGGCTTCCAGCAGGCCAAAGTCAATGTTAGTCACCGCCGCCGTCTCCGCCACCGCCGCCGTCACCGCCGAAGTCGCCGCCGCCGCCAAAGTCGCCGCCGCCGAAGTCCGAGCCGCTGCTGTTGTCGGTGAAGAAGTCCCCGGAACCCTGCGAGCCTGGGTCAAAGCCCTGCGTGTCGAAGTTGCCGCCGCTGTTGTCGGTAAATCCGGCATTGTTGTCTGCTCCGGCACCTGCGTAGTTTGGATCAGCATATCCCCCACCGTCATAGCCTCCGCCGTAGCCCGAATTGCCGTACTGAGTGGCGTAGTTCTGGTAGCCGGGCATATCGGCGGCATATGCATAGGGGGAGTAGCCCATGCCATAGGAAGGCATCAGCATCCCTTCCAGCAGTGCTCCCCCGACGAAGCCGGCGACAATTCCGCTGCCGTAGCCGCCCCAGCCGGCGTTCTCGTAGCGCCAGTAGTCGCGGTACGGGTCGTAGCCGTCATAAGCGTACCAGGGCAGCGAGCGGCCCCCGGTCTGGAATGCCAGCACCTGCGGCATCCGGCCTTGACGCAGCTCTTCGGCTTCTTCCGGCGTCGCCAGCACTTGCCGACTCTGGCCGCCGACGGTCACAGTCACCGGCACCAGCGCTCCCAGAGGCGCGGGCCGGCCCGAAAAGAACGACACCCCGCGCTGGTCCTGCGGAATAGCGTCCACCTGCGGCTGGCTGCTCGGCAGAAATGAGCCGCGCCCTCTTGCGCCCTGCGGCGCACCGTAGGAGCGGGGCGTCCCCACGCCCTGCTTCTTTTTACGTGCGGCGCTGACAATCAGCGCAACAATTCCGGCAGCAACGACAAGAAAGACAATGGTTAAGATCATAATGGGACCTCTGCGGGCGCTTCCGTTGACACGCGACACCGCTTCCTGAGCAAGCTGCGCGGTTCCCGACTGCGGATTTGTCGCAATCGCCGGAGCATACTGCTTTTCAAGCCGGCTGCGCTCCGAAGCGTCCAGCGCGGTGGTCCAGAGCGTCACACCGGGGTTTGTCCCTTGCAGCACGACTAAAATTAGCGGAGATTTGTCAAGATTGAGCGCGTTGGAAAGCTCAAACGCATAATACTCCCGGACGTGACTGCCGATTTGGGACTTAAGCTGCGGGTTTTGCGCTTCGGCATGCTGAATGTTGGCAACATAGGTAGGCGGCAGGGCTGAAAGGATGGCAATTTTGGCGGCTGCCTGCGAGCCGCTTTGCCCTGCCGCCTGGGCTAAAACTTGGGAGTCAATGCCGTTAATGCCGGGTTCCACATAGACATTGGAAGTCGCCAGCGCTTGATAAGCCTTATCATACTGAGTGCTGACCGGCACAGCGCCCGCGTCTTGAGCCAGAACAGCGGACGCCGCCAGCACAGCGAAGGCCGGCAGGCCAAAAGCAAGCAGGAACTGTGGAACAAAACGTATACGCAGCATCGGTATCTCCCAATATCAGAACACCAGCATCAGCACGGACGTATGCCTATGTTACCCAGAACTGCGGCAAAATACATAGCAGCGGAAGGAGCGGTCATTATGAATATCAGCAGCATTCTTGCTGTCCTGCGGCAGCTTGCGCCGGAGGAAAGTGCTTTAGACGGTGATCCCATCGGGCTTCTCGTGGACCGGGAAGAAGCAGAAACAGCGAAAATCGGCGTTTGTTTAGATGCGACACCCGACGCCGTGCACCGGGCGGCAGCGGCGGGGGTGCAGCTTGTCATCGCCCATCATCCGCTGATTTATCGCCCGCTGGAGCGGCTCGGCGGCGATCCCGTGTCGGTCGCCGTAAAGACTTTAGTTCGGCACGACATCGCCCTCTACGCGATGCACACAAACTGGGATGCCGCACGAGGCGGCATCAACGACACGCTGGCGGAGTGCCTGGAGCTTCAAGACGTGCAGACGCTCGGAACGGAAGGGCTGGCCCGGCTGCCGCGCCTCGGCAGTCTGGCGTCGCCACGCCCTTTAATGGACTTTGCCCGGTTTGTCGAGTCGGCGCTGGGGTGCGCGGAAACCAGTGCCCTGCGGATGGTCTGCGGCGACGCCCGGCGCATGGTCTCGCGGGTTGCGGTCTGCGGCGGCGCGGGGGCGGAACTGGCGGAAGCCGTGCAGGCGGCAGGCGCGGACGCCTATGTCACCAGCGACGTGCGCCATCACGAGTTCTGGGAAGCCGAGGCGCGGGGGCTGGCGCTGCTCGACGCCGGTCACAGCGCGACGGAAACGCCGGGAATGCGGTCGCTTGTCCGCACCCTGCCGGAAATGCTCGGCGGCATGGAGGTGGTCTGGGTGGGGGATTAGAAACGTCTCGTAGGGGCGAACCTTGTGTTCGCCCCTCGTCTGTGTTCACCCCTACGCCCCGAACTTCTTGGCGATCAGCGCAATCAGCGCGTGGGCCAGGCCGTCAATCTCGGCCTGGTCCTGGCCTTCCGCCATGACGCGCACCAGTTTTTCCGTTCCCGACGCGCGGACATTGACGCGCCCGCGCCCGGCCAAACGGTCTTCGGTACGCGCGATGGCGTTCTGAATGTCGGCGTCGTCGGCCCAGGCCGTGCGGTCGCAGACTTTGACGCCCAAAAGCACCTGCGGGTACTCGGTCATCTGGTCGGCAAGCGCAGACAGCGGCCTGCCGGTCTCACGCATGACTTTCAGCACTTGCAGCGCCGTCAAGAGGCCGTCGCCGGTGGTCGTCAAGTGGCCGAAAATCAGATGCCCGGACTTTTCGCCGCCCAGCACATACCCGCCGCCGCGCATGGCTTCCGAAACGTAGCGGTCTCCGACAGCGGTCCGCAGAAGGGTCAGCCCGGACTCGCGCAGGGCCGCTTCCAGACCCATGTTGCTCATAATCGTGCCGACCACTGTGCCGTGCGCCAGCCTACCCAATGATGCTAAATGCCGTCCCACCAGCAGCATGACCCGATCGCCGTCTACGGCGCGGCCTTTTTCGTCGGACAAGATCACCCGGTCGGCGTCGCCGTCAAACGCCATGCCGATGTCCGCGCCTTCGTCTGCCGTGCGCCGCTGCATTTCGCCCGGATGCAGCGAGCCGCAGCCGGCATTGATGTTGACGCCGTCGGGCCGGCAGTGCAGCGAAATGACTTCTGCGCCCAAATCCGTCACCACGCGCGGTCCCAGGTGTGAATTCGCTCCGTTTGCGCCGTCCAGGACAATCTTAATCCCTTGCAGCGTCACGCCGTCCATCGTGTCTTCCAGATGCCCGGCATACAAGTCGCACAAATGCGGGTCGTGGGTGATCCGCCCTACCCCAACGCCGGAAGGCCGGGGCCAGTTGTCTACACTGGCGAGATTGGATTCGATCTCGGCTTCCAGCGCGTCGTCGAGCTTGTAGCCGTCGCCGCCGAAGAACTTGATGCCGTTGTCGCTGAATGGGTTGTGCGACGCGGAGATGACGACGCCGGCGTCGAAGTTCTGAATGCGGGCGATGCCGGCGACGGCGGGGGTCGGCACCACGCCCGCCGCCACGACCTGAGCGCCCTGGGAGCAGAGGCCGGCGGCAAGAGCCGACTCAAGCAGCGTGCCCGAGATGCGCGTGTCGCGCCCGACAATAAAGCGCGGCGTGTGGCCTCGGCCCAGTGTCCGCGCGGCGGCGGCTCCGAGCGCCATTGCCAGCGCGGGCGTCAGCTCCGTGTTCGCGACGCCGCGCACGCCGTCTGTTCCAAACAACTTCTCGGGCATAGTTACGTTTTCTTCTCCTCGGTCAAATGAGTGGGTGGTCACTGTTACGGATTCGCCGCCGGGGCCATGAGCGGCGCGGCAGGAGGCAGAGCGGGAGCGGCTGCGGGCGGCGCGATGACATGGATCGTGACGGTAATCAGGCCGGGCGGCGAGAGCGTGAGGCCGGTGGGAACAATCGGCAAGGTATGCTCGACAATGTTTTTCGTCACGCCGGTCACATCAATCGGGCGCGTCGTCAGAGTGCCGATGGCGGCAAGTTGGTTCGGACGCCCCTCAGCGGTGACGGTCGCCGGAGACACTTCAATGTTGCCGAACCGATACGGAGCCGCAAGCGTGCCGACGACGTTGGCGCTGACAATCAGCGTTTTGCGGGACAGGGCACGGTCCAAATCCAGCCGGACATGCACCGTCGGCGGCGTCACCGTCACGTCGCCGACCGGGCTGCCGGAAGCGTCAAGCGCATTGATGGTGAAATCTTCGTCTACCGCCCCCGGCGTCTGGTCCGGGTCCGCCTGCGCGGCCAGTCGAACCACCGAAGCGACCGCAGCGCGGGTTCCGGTGATGACCGCCTCACGCGGCGTGACTACAGGCGATGCAAACGAGTAGCCGGCAGGCACGATCCCAATCCCGTCCGACCCGACCGGAAGCTGGCGGCGGCGGCGCGGCTCAAGCTGAAGCGCGGCGGGGGGCGGGTCATTTTCGACGGAAACGCTCGGCGGCAGGCCGGCCACATGGACCGGCAGCGGCAGGGTCGTACCGGGCTGAGCGTGGGACAAGTCTACCCAGGCGGTGACGGTGGCGTCGGACAGGCGGGCGATTTCCTCCGGCGAGCCGTCCAGCGTCAGCGTCACCGACGGCAAATCCGTCGTCGCCAGCAGCAGGTTCGGCGGCAGGTTCCGCACCGTAAGCGGCAGGATCAAAATGTGCGGCGGACGGCCGTTGCTCAGGCCGGCGACATAAAAATGCAGAACGACGGCAAAAAACAGAGCGAGCAGCTTATAGCCGAAGTTGTGGCGCAGGGCAGGAAGCATGATGATTAGGTAGGAAGCATGATGGTTAGGAATGTGTTTCCCCAGCGGCAGCCGGCTCCGGCAGGGTCTCCGGCACCGACGAGGACGCCGCTGTCTCCGGCACGAAGATCGGTTCCGAGACGGACGGCTTCGGCCTTGCGGCGCGGGGACGGATAAAGCTGCGGCGGCGGCGCAGGGCAGGCTTCTCGCGGCCCGTGTATTCCCGGATCAGCAGGTCGCGCAGGCGGCCGTCGTCGCGCAGGCCGCGAGCCATTTTGCCGTCAAACGCCAGCGAGATAATGCCGGTTTCTTCGGACACGACCACGACGAGAGCGTCGCTCTGCTCGGTGATGCCGAGCGCCGCTTTATGGCGCGTATGCACCTGCATTCCCTGGACAACGCGGCTTTCCGAGAGCGGCAGCGTACAGCCTGCCGCGACAATCCGGTCTCGCCGGATAACTACCGCGCCGTCATGCAGAGGCGAGCCGGGATAGAAAAGAGTGCAGAGCAGGTCGGCGCTGACTTCGCTGCCAATGGAAGTTCCTGTCGCAACAATATCAGTCAGGCCGGTTTCCCGCTCCAACACCAGCAGCGCCCCGATTTTCTTATCGGACAGGCTCTCGGCGGCTTTGACGATCTCGCCGACCATTGAAGACAAATCTTCGCGGTCCAGCCCGGTAAAGCCCTTGCCCCAGAACCCGAGCCGCCCGA
>JAABUZ0100009606.1_pt1 | contig 11013 bp, 16 predicted proteins | sample 5562091 | NCBI WGS metagenome assembly JAABUZ01 (sample SAMN12813069, study PRJNA571459) | rock metagenome | isolation source: Antarctica rocks | place: Antarctica: Victoria Land, Linnaeus Terrace sud | collected 2015-12-21
TAATGTCGTCGAGACTAATGGCTTGCTTACGGCCTCGCAGCTTGCTCAACGCATCTGTACTTACTTTGGGTGTTCTTATGAACCACATCTTTCCATTCCCGAAAAGGTCGCGTGAGTCTGCACTAGCTCAGACTAGCGGCAAGCCAATGACGCAAGTGGCCCGTGAGTTAGGCATTTCTGATACCTGCATTCCTCAATGGCGCAAGCAATTGGCTGAAAATGGCAAAGAGGCCTTCCCAGGCAGTCGGAGGTCAGAGGCACCAGACGGCCCTGGAGGAGGAAAATCGTCGCCTCAAGCGGGAGTTGGAGCGAACGCGGCAGGAACGCGACATCCGAAAAAAGACTCTGGGTATCTTCACACGCGACCAGTTCTGAGATACCAATTCCTCGAAGAACATCCAGAGGAGTATCCGGTGAGTGTGCTATGTGAAGCTCTAGAGGTCTCTATGAGGGGGGACTATGAGTGGCGTAAACATCCGATAAGCCAGATCGCCCAGTCCGATGCCGAGCTGGCTGAACAAATTCCAGCCGCCTACGCCTACGTTGCCAATCGACAGGTCTATGGCAGTCCACGACTCCATGTTGAGCTGGCTGAACAAGGGATCAGATGCTCACGCAAACGGCTGGCTCGGTTGAGGCGTGAAAGGGGATTGGCTGCTCGTCGAGCTCGCCATCGCACACCAACGACCCATCAGCGCGTGTAGCCTCCAATCTTCTGCTCACTCGTGATTTCACGGCCTCACGCCCCAATGAGAAATGGACTGGGGATATGACCGCCATCTGGACGTATGAGGGATGGCTCTCCCTGGCTGTTGTGCTTGATCTCTTCTCGCGACGCGTGAGAGGATGGGCGATGGCAGCAAGCCCGGATGAGACCCTGGTTGAGACGGCATTGCGCATGGCTCTGCTTGGGCGCCATCCCCAGGCAGGAGTACTTTTCCCTTCTGATTGGGGAGCACAATCTACCCGTGCTGCCTCTCGAGCCTGGGAAGCAGAAGTACAAAGGACGGTCAGCCTGAGCCGAACCGGCAACGGCTACGAGAATGCCGTCACCCAATCCTTTTTCAGCACACTCAAGGCGCAATGCGTCGAAGGCTCCTCATTCAGGAGCCGCTCACAAGCCAGGCAAGCTCTCTTCGAGGACACCGAGTGCTTCTACAACCGGGTTCGACGACACTCTTCTTGAGGCGACAAGAGCCCGGTTACCTACAAACCATTGAGGTGTTAACCCCAAACCTTTGGGGTCTCCGCAAAAATGGGTCAATCTCATATGCGGCAAAACGCACGAGCAGTAGTCTATGAAGTTTAGAGATAGAAAGGTATGTACATGAAGAACGCACCTGTTCGCTTTGCACTTTGGTTTGTTGGGCTGATATTAGGACTTACCTTTCTCTTTCGCATGTCAAATAATATGGTTCAGACAACTGCTCCGCTACTAGGGCATGATGTGCTGCACATGAGTAATCAGGAGATTGGCATTCTTGCCAGTACTTTTGGAGGAGCAGTAGTGCTGGCGACTTTCACTATCAATAGCTGGGTTAGATGCTACCAGATTGAGCGAGCAATTGGTATTGGATTCGTACTGCTAGCACTGACGTTCCCCATCTATGCGTTCGTGAACTCCTTCTGGGAGTTGGTCATTGTATTTGGCCTGAGTGGGTTTGCCTCCGGCATCATCCAGCCTTTTCTCCTCACGCTGATCACCAAGTATTCGACTGTGGCTCAGCGTGACCGCTCCTTAGCCCTCTACACGCTCGCACTCAGCTTCAGCTTGATACTAGGTCCACTGCTTGAAGCTCTGGTTTTACAAAGAGATCAAGACAATTTGCGTGTCACCTTTACGCTGTTCACGTTGATTCCCGTGTTAGGCATCATCTTGAGTGGAATCAGTATCTTTGAGGGACCACGTGCGTCAAGCATCAGCCAACCTATTCCATCACCTATAAAGAACAGAGCATCAATTCGCACGCGCCTCACTGACCTTTCGAAGAATCGGACGTACCTGGTTGCTATTATCGGAAATATGACTTACGTGATCCCTTTCGTCGTTATTGTCACGTTCGGTGGTGTCTATGCCGTTCGCAATTCTCCGTCGGCTATGGTACCATTCAGCTTGTTTTTGCAATCTTCTTCACTACATCATTTATTGCACGTTTTGCGATTGCCTTCTTTTCGCCAATTGTCTATAAAGACCAAATGTTATGGCTCGCAGTAGCTCTGACGATAGGAGCTATACTTCTACTGAGTCTGACGCATACCTTTCTGCTCTTTGCACTGGCGTTGGCTCTCTTAGGGGTACCTCATGGCATCACCTATCCGATTTCTGCCATGCTGATTGCTGAGAGCGTCGTTCGCGAAGACCTGGGGTTCGCAAATTCACTCTTTGTTTCTGTCATAGGTACAGCTGGTATCCTCATTCCAATAGTGGTAGGTTTACTCATGCCTGCATTGGACTTTCGTACCGTATTTTTGCTCGTCGCAGGCATTGTCTGCTTACTTGCAATAGTGCAATATCTGCTATTGAGTAGCAAATTGGTAACGTAGCTGAACCTGGACTACAATACCCTGCCATCCTCACGAAGTTGGCACGAGGAAGCATGAAGGCCAAATGAGCCGAGTTTGAACAAGCGGAGTAGGTGACAACAGGTGAGGATCAGCAAGAGCATCTGCCTTTGAACTGGACTCCTGGTGGAAGTATAATGGCCCTAAGAATCTGGTTCATCCGCAGCTTGATCCTGTTGGCGAACCTTCCTAACTCAATATGGCAAGAAAGGATAGCATTGGTGTCCTCTCCTGACACCAATTAGCCAGGTCATGCGTATACTGTATGTAGATGAAATCCATTACATCAGATCTTTACATATGTCACAAGAGACGCATGATGTGACGTCTCAATTCATAAGCTACTGAAAAACGAGAAGGAGCTGAGAAAAACAGATCCGTCTCTAGTGAAAGGACACCATGTCATGGCAACAAGAGTAAATACCCCTCAAGACGCACAGTCGCAATACTTCCGTGTGACCGACCAGGTGCCGGAAGAGGTCTGGTATTGGGCAGCTCTCGGATCCATCATTGTCTCAGCAGGTCTCTTTTTAACGGGCAGGCGCGATTGGAGTATTTTCGTAGGTCAATGGCCGCCGACCTTTCTCCTCTTCGGCTTATTCCACAAGCTTCTGCGCCCTTCAAGACCCTAGACTCTGTTAACCTATACCATCTCGAAACTTCTGAGGAGAGGGCTCTATGCACATCGTTGATCAAGAAAATTCCACACCACACAACGATAAGCACAGGGCCCTCTTTGGAACGAGGAAAAAAGCTACTCCGCCGAGGTGTGCGCGAGTGCTTTGGCTTCGGTAACCCACTCGGTCACTTGAGCTAGCGTTGGAGCATGGTGCCCGATCTTCTTACTCGTGTGCAGATCTACCAGGGCTTTGTGAAGATTTTCAGGGCTACGATGCTGCAACTCCTTGCAGCTATTAACTCCTGCTTCTTCCAACACATTGGAGAAATCTCCTCCAACGCCTTTTAAACGCATCAAGTCCGCTCGATTCGCCAACTCCTTGAGAACCGCCGGAGTCGTTCCAAGTTTATGTGCGAGCTCGGATCGCTGCTTCGGCGTCCGTGTGACATCGAGCAACTGCTCCGTGGTATGAATTCCATCCCCTTCCAACTTTGTTCGCACTTCGGCGTCTAAGCCTTTAATCTTGCTAATCGCGTCACTCATGTATGAAATACCTCCTATCTCGTATTGAGTTGGGCAACAAAGGTTACTGATGGTTCTGATTTCCCCCCAAAGATGCCACCAAGACTGCCCATGCACTTCTCGGCTTCTTGCTCCAGATTGTTCAGCACGCCATCTACGGATTCTTTGGCCTGCTGGGTGAAATGCGAACCACCAGGAATCTTGTTGCCATACTGATCATTGGCATGGTCAATCTGGTTTTCTGCCCCTATCGAGCACCACCCCATAGCACCCCGATGACCCCGGTTCTGATTACCGTACTAATCTTTCTGTCTCTGGTTCTGATTACCGTACTGGTCTTGCTGTCTCTGGTTCTGGTTACCGTATTGGTCTTGCTGTCTCTGGTTCTGATTACCGTATTGGTCTTGCTGTCTCTGGTTCTGGTTACCGTACTGGTCTTGCTGTCCCTGGTTCTGGTTACCGTACTGGTCTTGCTGTCTCTGGTTCTGATTACCGTACTGGTCTTGCTGTCTCTGGTTCTGGTTACCGTACTGGTCTTGCTGGCCCTGGTTCTGATTACCGTACTGGTCTTGCTGGCCCTGGTTCTGATTACCGTACTGGTCTTGCTGTCTCTGGTTCTGGTTACCGTATTGGTCTTGCTGGCCCTGATTCTGATTACCGTACTGGTCTTGCTGGCCCTGGTTCTGATTACCGTATTGGTCTTGCTGTCTCTGGTCCTGGTTCTGATTACCGTATTGGTCTTGCTGTCTCTGGTCCTGGTTGTCGTAGTTCATCAGATCTCCTTTTCTTTTTCTGGCACCAAGGCTGGTGCCAGAACTATACATGTAGATGCCGATATAGGCCATCGCTGAATGAGAGAGTCTCTATCGAGAGTATATAATTGGTGTCAAGACCTAAAGCAGATGCCAGACTTTCTTGCTTACAGTATCCCTTTACACCTATTCGGGATAGCATTGTAGGATGCTATCCTTTCTTGTTTGCAGCACACTACGACACAAAATTCGGGATGGCATCCAAGGTTATTCCAATGAGTGGAGAGAATAGGGGGTCCAGCTATAGAGGGTTACGAGCTGGACGAGCGTGGCAAAAGCCAGCAGTGGGGGAGACGAGCAAAGTAGGAATGGAAGAGGAGTGACTTGTAGTGCGAGATATGCAGGGGCATGGATAAGGGGTGCGAGCAGAGGTTTTGGGGAGAGGGTTATGAGCGGACGGTGAGAAGATCGGGCCAGCGGGTTGTGTAGTGCGGGGACAGGTGGTTTTGGCGCATTTGCCATGCTCGCTCGAGACCCATGGAGCCATAAAAAATGGTGTTACGGCCCCACTGAGCGTTTATTTGGTCCACGACCTGCATGAGGCGCTGCTGGCGCTCATGCTCCTCAAAGGAAAATTTGCCAAAGAGGTCCGGCTGAAGGACCTCTTGAGGGGTGATGTGAGTGAGTGAGACACCCGCTTTTTTGAATTTGTAGCCGGGTTGATAGATTTCGCGCATACAGGTAAGAGCGGCGGCTATGAGGTCAGGGGTGAAGGCAGTTGGGAATGCAAGCGTGCAGGAGGTACTCCGGGCGTATTGGGGCTGGTCATGGTCACGTTGAAAGAAGTTGGTGTGGAGGAATACATGGACCTGTGAGGCTTGTGAACGCTGACGACGGAGTTTGGTCGCGGCAAGGCTTGTGTAGGTGGCGATGGCCTCTTCTAGCTCCGCAAGGCTTAGGACGGGACGCCCGAATGACTGAGAGGTCATGATGCTCTGTTTGGGTTTTGGGCTGGTTTCCAGAGGGATGCATGAGATGCCACGGAGTTCTAGCACGATCCGTACCGCGACGACGTTGAGGATGTGACGGATCCAGGCTATGTCTGCGTCACGCAACTGCTTTGCCGTGAAGATCTTCCCGCGCGTTTGGAGTTTTACAACGCTTTTTCGGCCAATACCCCAGATATCTTCGATGCTGATTGTGCTGAGAAGGTCAGTGCGTTCGTCCTGGCTGAGATGCGTAAGGGAGAGAACACCTGGTACTCTGGATGATGCTTCACCACCTCGGTCGCGATCTTGGCAAGGACCTTTGTTGGGGCAATACCAATGGAGACCGGGATGCCCACGTATTGCAGGATTTTGGCACGGATGTGTAGCGCGTACTCGCGCAGTTGATCGGGTGGCACATGGCTCATGTCAGCGAAGGCTTCGTCGATGCTGTACGCTTCTAACGTGGGTGTGAAAAGAGCAAGGGCTTTCATAAATCTGCGAGAAATGTCGCCGTATAAGCTGAAGTTTGAGGAAACTTGCACAATGCCATGCTCTTTGACGAGCGCTTGTAGCTCAAAGGCTGGTGCGCCCATGGGGATGTTCAGGGCCTTCACCTCGGCTGATCGGGCGATGATATTTGCATCGTTCGATGAAAGCACGACAACGGGTTTTCCTCGGAGCTCAGTGCGAAAAATGCGTTCGACGCTGACGTAGAAGTTGTCAGCGTCTATGAGAGCAATGGTGGTCATGGCAATGGTTTACACGGTAGTGTGGACGTGGACGTGGGCCTGAATGAGTGTGGGCGTGATGGGACGACTGGGCCGTGCGTCAAACGTGCTCCGACGGGATGCAAGCAATAGGTGACGACTCCCCAAATGGAGAAGTCATCGTGAGGCGTCACTTTGAGCAGTGGGTAGCGGGGATGTTCTGAGAAGAGGAGGGTTTCTTGCTCTCGGAACTGGACACGCTTGACGATGAAGCCGCCATTGAGGGCGGCGACGACGATAGCATTGTTGAAGGCATCGAGTGCACGATCAACCACGAGAATGTCTCCGTCGTGGAGTCCGGCTCCGATCATGCTATTGCCCTCGACACGGGCAAAGTAGGTGAACTCTTTGTGCTGGATGAGAAGGTCGTTGACATCGAGAGAGCGCTCAAAGAATGATTCGGCCGGGGAAGGGAAGCCTGCGCCTACTGAGGGAAGAGATGACATTTCCATACAAGGCAACTCCTTACAAAAGAAATAAGAGAGCAGACAGAGACATGTGTGCCAGAATTAGTACGCATGTTCTATTTTATCTTGTATGGAAGTATAACACAGCGATGAAGCAAGCGGGGGGATTTTTTGGCAATAGTACTCTTTGGTGGGCAAGAGAGGGATATCAAACTCTCTTTCTCTATCCAACGCAGAATAGGAAATTTCACGAAAAAGGCTATTGACTGTTTTTGTTGATCCAGCACGTCCTCGCTGAACCGAAGCAGTTCCAACAGATGAAAAAGGAGGATTTGCGTGCCCTGACTCCGCTCATCTATAGCCATGTCACCCCTTATGGGGTCTTCCGTTTAGATCTCTCTGAACGGTTCTGTCAGGACTCAGTCAGGACTCAACCCCTCCTAACCCTGCGGAAGCGGGTATTGCAGCGTGCCTGGCAAGAGCTTCTCAAATGAACGTGGCCCCGAATCATCAACTTTGCGAAAGACCCCAAGTCATGATTAAGTATGCTAAATAAAACAGCGAAAGTTATGCGGCTAACCCTGCGACAGAGCGAACAAGATCAGGAGAAACCGCCATGTCACGAAAAAAGGAAGTCACTGCATCTATGAGCCGCTCCATGGTATGGAAGAAATAATTATGAGTGACCTGACGACGCAAGTGTTTCCAGAAGCGTTCCACTGCATTGAGCTTGGGAGAATAGGTCGGCAAGCAGACCAGTTCGATTTCATCCTGATGCTCAGTCAAAAAGACTTGGACCGGTTTGGCAAAATGGATGCGATAGTTATCTCCCACGATGTACTTTTTGCGAGCAGGTTGACTCGTTTCTGGCACCACCAGTTGGGTGAGACCCGAGCGAAACAAAGCATTATCCTTGTGTTCACTCACCGCCCAGTAGAGCTTGCCACTGACCCAGTCAATCAGCCCTACTGCATCGTGCTTTTTATTCTGACGAGGGGTCTCGAGTTTGCGCTGCTGTCCTTGCTTACTCCAACAGCGCATCACGCCAGGCAACAGGGCGAGGTCGACCTCATCTTCATGGTACAGGTCAATCTCCCCAGCCAAGGCGCGTTGTTGCAAGTTATGCAGACGAGCGCACTTCTGCTCATACTCGGGATCGGGACTGCTGACCGAAAGCACGGGACGCTGCACGCTGTAGCCGTGCCGATGCAAGCTACGACGAATGGTGCTTTGGCTCACTTGCAGCCCCGTCTGTTCTTTCAAGGCCACGGTCAACAACTCTGCCGTCCAGGTCGAGAAAGGATAGCCCAAATCTCTGGGATCCCTTTCGAGCAAGTCCAACAACGTTTTGAGGAACGCCTCCGTGATCTTGACCGGACGCCCCACACGCTCCGAGGGCAAGATTCCTTCCAAACCAGACCGATTAAAGTCGTGGATACAGCGAGCCACCAGATCTTCACTACTGAAGAGCAACGTTGCAATCTGCGGCACACTGTAGTGCTGAGTCGAGAGCAAAATAATATGACATCGGCTTTTCAAGCCGACATGTGTGGTCTGATGATAGAGGCGGTGGACCCATTGCTCTTCTTCAGTCGACAATGGGCGTACATACACTTCGCTTGGTCTGCTCATCTTGAGTTCCTCAGTTGGCTTGATGATCCTGCTCTTCATTGTACCAGATTTCCCGCTGTTGTTTTGCCGTTTTATTTAGTAGGTTCTACGCAATGTACTCGATGATGTAGAACCCGTATACCGCGAGGAGGAGAATCCCTATCGACGAGCCAATGATAAACGAACCAAACCAGCGGCCCTTGAGAGCAAGCTTCTCCTTGTTGTGCTCGACTGAATCCTCGCGCAGATCGAGCGCCCGGATCGTAGAGCGCATGCCCGGGGGCATCCACCAGTGGGGCTTGCGTTCCTTCGCAACCCAGCGACGGCAAAAGAACATCATATTGGCATTCAGTACCGGCCGGGTAATGCGCTTGACAGCGAAGCCTGCGACGATACCAATGATGAATGCGTCATAGCTGTCCGCATAGAGCTTCGCAGCGAGAGAGGGATGCGCGCCGAGTTGTGGTGCAAGCCACCCCGCATGCAGCGTGTCATGGAAGAACGGCAACACCCACAGGAACATCGGGATCGCAATCAACGTCCCCACGAGGAGCACGATGAAGGGGATCGCGACTTCTTGTGCCGTGGTAACCGGCTTAAAGCGCGAGGGTATAAGCGGCACACGTACAAGGAAGCGATCGACCATGTCTGGCTCAGATTCCTCAGTCTTCTTGTCGTACGTTAGAGAATCGAAGCCAATTTGTTGGTAGAGCAGCAGTGCCATGAGACCCTCCATGTACGGCCGCACGACGTGCCGGATGTCATTCCATTGCTTGGTTGACAGCCACTGAACGACGCCGCCATGGGAGAAATCACGGCTCAACAGGTGATCCCATGTGGACTTGACGTTCCAGAGATGGACGTCTTGATGCTGACCAAAGATCGTGGTGACGACCTGCTGGCCTTGGAGCCACTGAGTCAGGATGAAGTAGAGGGCAATCATCGACAGCTTGCCGAGATGTCCAAAGAACAGGCCATAGAGCTGGCTCTGGGTGAAATTAAGAAGCTTGTACCTACGCTTACGTTGAGGAAGCTCGGCGTGGGCTTCCATCGCACTATCGCTCATGTCATCTCTCCTTTGGTCTTGTACGCCTACTACTGCTCACCTCTTATGAACCCATTGCAAAACTTCGTTTATGAACAGGGAAAAGCAGAGAAAGAAATATGTGTGTCTCTCTTTAGAAACGTACGGAAGTAATTTTCTTACACAAATTACAAGAATTGTCAGTGAGAGAAAGGCTTCGAATGAACTTGCTATGTTGCCTATCTTCCGAAAGGATACGACGTACCAGATACCTATTTGCTGTCGTCCTTGATACGCTCGTAGAGCACTTCTGCTGGCCCATATTCGCGTTTGACCTCACAACCTACCTGACACACCCACTGGCGTTGCCCCCAAGTTAGGCATCTAGGATCGTCAAGCGTCAATACCGCATAGGATATCGGGCCCACCAGTGGCGCGATCTCTCCTCCATCCATCAATGCATCCAGGTCAACCTGTCGCTCCGTCGCTTACTGGACAATGCTGGGCTCCACTTGAAACAGATGGCGCACCTCTGCACAGATCGTTTTCTGGTTCTGCTCTGTGGTTGGCAGATACTAGGTCAGTTTCATGCATGACCTCTCTTTTCATGGCTCTCCCTTAGAACGAATGAGCAGAGACTCCCGACTCACACAGCAACTTATGGCATCTCTGTGATATCCGGCTGCGTATCACAGCGGTGCAGACCGCTCTGACCCTCTTCCCTGCACACAAAGATGAGACGCGCCTATCGTGTCACATGCTCCGGTCCAGCCTGACTCTGTGATGGTACTATGCTGTCACCGTCGTGTCGGTGATCCACGGAGAGGAGTATTCGGAACCGCTCCTCTGATGACTCAACCTTATTGCTCCATGATCGTGTCAATGAGCACATGCACATCCTGCTCCCAATGCGAGTCCTGACGACAATGAGCACACTTCCAATCCCCATGATACAGGGGACAACCACAGAAGTGTTCACAGTCAATCACCATACTGATCGAGCCTTGCACTCCAACCTGTCGTAGCTGCTCACGAACCTGCTTGGCATACTGCTCTCTGGTCTCCAACAATATGTTATCAGGAGCGGCTAATCCCCGCCATGTTCGGCGTCTCCTGGACAGGTTCTCGCTCGACAGGAGCCTGACGCTCTACGTGAGGCCAGCAGGCAAGTGCCATGATAATGAGTAGGAGACCTGAATTGAAATCCGTTGCCATACCAGTCAGAATCATGCCAAGAGCCTCATTGCACCACCAGATGGCAAGACTGGCGATAATCGAAGAGAAAAGCCAGGGACGGATCTGCTCATCCTTTGTAACGAGTAGCGCAATGCCAAGTGCGAGGCACTCGCTCGACCTTTGTCATCATTCCAGGAAGAATGTTGCGACCAAAGTCATGCTGTGTAGGTGTGTCGTTTCCTGCTGTAGGTTGCGCATATTCAATCAGCACGCGCGTTAAGGTATTGCGACTAAATACATAAATACCCATTGGTCCCAACGTTCCACGCGGCTGCTTAGGCTTCTCCTCAAACGAGATCACCCGGCCCTCAGCATCCACTTCCAGAATTCCAAAACGATGGCCATCCTCAAGGGGAACAACAGCGCTCCCATCGTAACATCAGCCCCACGCTGCTGATGAAAGGCCATCATCGACCTAAGCTCGGCTTTGCACATTTCCCTTTGGGAAGGAGTAAACAGGGGCCTATCTCAAAAGACAACCAGAAGCCTTCTGGAAGCCACTCATCGTCTGCCAGAATGGATAT
>JAABUZ0100009607.1_pt1 | contig 11013 bp, 9 predicted proteins | sample 5562091 | NCBI WGS metagenome assembly JAABUZ01 (sample SAMN12813069, study PRJNA571459) | rock metagenome | isolation source: Antarctica rocks | place: Antarctica: Victoria Land, Linnaeus Terrace sud | collected 2015-12-21
GCTTCCGGCCGACGGTGGCGCGGCACTAAGAATTCTGACCTCGAACACATCTGTGGAAATGGTGCCGTGAGGATCCCCTGGAGTGCCGCAGACCGGGCGATAGCATCTGCTGCATGTCCGTAGAGTCGGCCAAGCAACGACCGGGCTCTATGACCGGCGCCGCCCGAGTGTCATATCCGCTGTCCGTGGGTGACCCGGATGGGTACGGCAGCGTTGCCGAGCTGGACGATGACGGGCACACCGTCGGTTGCCACGAGTGCGGGCGGCGGTTCCGGAACCTGGGTCTGCACGTCCGGGTGCACGGCGGCATGACCGCGGCCGGGTACCGGCAGGCGCACGGCCTGTCGACCGGGCAGGCCCTCATCCCCGCCGATCTGGCCCGTGAGCTGGCAGAGCACAGCCGCAACAGCCCGACCAGCTTGGCCGCGCTCGCGGCGAACCGTGATCCGGACCGGGCCCGGGCCGCGAACACCACCGAGGGCCGGTCCCGGCCGCAGCGCCGGGCGGTTCGCCAGCGCACCGCCGCGACCGCGCGCCTCGGCCGGCCGCTCACCGCCGCCGAAACCACTCAACTGGCCAGGACCAGCACCCTCGGCGAATGGGCGCGCATCGGCCGCCGGTTCGTCGGCACCGGCGCCTCGCATCGGTCGATCGCTGCCGCGACCGGCGTGCCGGCCTCGACCGTCAGCCAGCGCCTGACCAGGCTCGCGCCCAGATGAGCATCGACCCGCAGGACAGTCAGGACAGTGCAGCCGTGACCGGCGAGGTCGACGAGCCGATGACCGACGCCGAGCTGCGCGTGGTCGGTGAGTTCCTCGGCCTCACCGGGAACTGGCTGGGCCGGGCACCTCGGCGTAGAAGACCGCACCTGGCGAGAATGGGAGGCCGGCACAGCACCCATTCCCGAGGAGGTACGGATCGAGATCGAACGGCTCGAACAGATCACCGCGGGCATCGTCGGTGAGACCGTGCGCGCACTGACCCACGTACCCCATCCCGGCGTGCTCACCTACCGCAACGACGCCCAGTTCCACGCCGCACACCCGGGCATTGATTACCCGGCCAGCTGGCACCGCGCGATCATCGCCCGGGTGGCCCAAGAAGTACCCGGGCTGCCCATCCGGTACGCCGGCGGCTAGTTCCACCCGGAAATTCAGTTGGTTAGTCATAGATGCCTTCTAGTAGCCAGTGTTGGGCGTGCACGTCGTAGCAGGTCAGGTAGGCGTGTCCGGCGGAGTCGACGAGTTGTATGCGGGCCAGGTGCCGGGCGGCTTGGGTGTCCCACCAGTGTTCGTCTACTGGCCAGGGGCCGGCCCAGGCGGTGATCACGTGCACTGGGGAATTCTTTTGTTGGTCCAGGTGGAAGCGGTGCGGTGGGGTGGGGATGGTGCCGCGGTCGGTGACGAGCACGGTGTGCCCCGACGCGTCGAGGACCCGCATTGGTCGTGGCGGGTCGATGATGACCGAGGGTGCGGGGGGTGGTAGCCGTCCGGGCCAGGGCCGTATCGCCTGCTGGCCGTCGGTGAGGTCGTCGAGGTGATCGCCCCAGGGCACCAGCCGGGTGCGTTGGGCGGGACCGCGGCCACCGGAGACCATGGGGGTGAGTACTGATCCGTGGCCGAGCAGGGTCTGCACCCGGGCCAGGCCGCGTTGGGTGCGTTCCTCGACCGCTCCGTCGCCGCCCCACAGCGCGCGCTGGGAGGTGCTGGTGGGGACCGTCTCGATGGGGGTCAGCCGGAGCAGGCTGACCGGCCCGGACGGGGCGTTGGTCTCACCGGCGGCCCGGGTGAGCCAGCCTTCGAGTTGCCAGCGGAGGCGGTCGGTGACGTCGGCCGCGGTGAGCACGCCGGTGTGCCGCCAGCGGCGCATTGTTTCTTCACCGCGGTCGGTGTGGGCGATCAGCTCGAAACACACACACGCCAGGCCGTGATCGGCCAGGGTCGCGATGAAACCCTGGATGCCGAGGCGCGCGCTGAAGGCGATGGCATCGACGCGGTCCAGTGGTGGTTCGAGGCTGATGCTCACCTCGTACTCGGTCGGTGGGCGGCGCCCGGCGATCGGACGGGTGTCCGCGCCGCGGGCTTGCCGGTGCGCCCATGCCCCGGCGGGGCCGAACCGGGCCTGCACGTCGGGCGCCGGCAGGGCCGCGAACGCCCCCAGGGTGCGGATGCCCAGCCGGGTGAGCAGGCTGACCAGGGCGGGCTCGTCCAGTGTCTGGATCGGCAGGTCGGCCAGGAACTCACCCGACGCACCCGCCGCAACGATGGTGCCCCGCCGGGCGGCCTGTTCCGCGGCGAGCCAGCCGTCGGCCACCCCGATGAGCACCTCGTCGGTGTGCTGGGCGATCGCCGCGGCCAGTGCGTGCAGCACGGCGGTCTCGGTGCGGAAGTACCGGGTGGGGCCCTGGATGCCGATGGCGGCAAGCCCGGGGCGCCCGACCTCGACACCGGGTGCGATCGATTCCACGGCGGCCAGGACGGGTTCGAAGGCGCTGGCCTCGGCGGCCAGGTTGCGGGCCAGGATGATCAGTTCGGGGCAGCGGCTCTGGGCCTCGCGCCTGCGCAGGCCGCGCCGGATGCCCTGCTCGCGGGCGGTGTGGGAGCAGGCGATGACCTGGTTGGCGGTGATCACTGCGATGGGTTCGGTGCCGGTTAGGCCCGTCTCGGTGCGGGCGGTGGTGACCGGCCAGTCCGGGCACCAGACGGCGGCCAGCCGCGGCGGCCCGGTCACAGCCACAGCTCGGTCTCCCGGGGACGGCCCGAGGTTGCCTTGCCGGTGACCGACACGATGAGCTGGCGGCCGGTGATGCGCCCGTGACCGTCACCGATCCCTGACCACCGGCCGTGCCGGGCGGACAGCCGGGTCTGGACCGCGGGCCAGGTCGTGGCCTGCTGGCCGAACAGGATCAGCACGGCGTCCCGGGTGCGGGCCCGGGCGGCCAGCCGGCGGGCGGCGCCGTCGGTGATCGGGGTGACACCGGGCCGGGCGACCACCACGTCCACGGCATCCAGGAGCGCCCCGACCGCTGTCGTCCACGACGCCGCGGTCCAGTCGCCGCCGGTGGGTGGGTTGATGATCGCCAACCGCCGCAGGTCGATGCCGGCCTCGGCCGCCGCCTCGGCGCTGACGGCGGGCATGCCCAGCATCGCCGACCAGGCACCCTGGCGCGACGGGGCGCCGAGCAGGGCGAGCAGCACCGACACCGAGCCGGTGACGGCGATGGTGCTGCCCCGGCGCAAACCCGAGGGCAACACCCCGTCAAGCCCGGGCGGCACCGGCAACGGTGGCAGCCCCGGGCGGACCAGCCCGCTGACCGCGACCGCGGGTACCGAGCCCAGTTCGGCGCGCAGCGACGGCCTGCGCACCGGAGTCACCGCCGCGTCGGCGAAGGGGTCCGGCTCGGCAACGGCGTAGGCCCCGTCACTGTCATCGAAGTAGTACGACTCGTCTCGTTCCAGCGGGTCGGCGGCATCCGCGCAGAACTCGGCATCCTCCGCGGGAAGGGATTGAAACGCTAGGCCCGGCATCCACCCATGCTCGAACATGCGTTCGATTAGGTCAAGTTGGGGTCTGGTTCAGGAAGCCGGTCACCCAGAAGCTGGAGTGGGTCCCATCTCCCTGGCTGACGGGACTCAAGGTTTGGAATACTTCGGTCCGTGGTCACGGGTGCGCGGGTGCGGCTGCGCCGCAGCTGGCACCCGGCCCCTGGCTGGCCTCCGGCGCCGGCCGGCTTCTCCCCGCCCCCAGGTTGGTCTCCGCACCCGACGTGGCCAGTGCCGCCTCAACAGTGGACCGGGTGGCGGCCACCGCGCGGTCGCCTCGTCGCAGCCGCCGCTCTGGCTCTCCTCACCGCCTTATTTGTGTTCGGCGTTGGCAAGGACGCCGCTGAGCAACACATCACAGCTACTCTCACCGCTCGGGGTGTCACCACGCTGGCCACGGTGTTGTCCTCCAGCTACGACGCCGGTGGCGGGGACCCCGGCGGATGGACTACCGATCAGATCAGCTTCATCACCGCCACCGGGCAAGCCGAGACCGGGACCGTCGGGCACCGCAACGACGACGCACCCGAACGTGCGAGCGGCCACGTGCCGGTCATCTATGACCCGAACCATCCGGGCACGGTCATGAGCGTGGCAGACCACCAAGACCCGGTGTCGGCCGGTGGCGTCGGTATTGGCCTCGGGTTGGTGATCCTCTTCGCCCTCGCCGCGGCCGGCTTTCTCCTGTCAGCCCTGGAGCTCGCGCCCGCCAAGCCCGCACGCCCCGGAACCTGATCGCCAACCAGCCACCGGCCACCGGCCACCGGATAGTCCACGATCCTGCACCGCCGCTGCTCAGACCCGGGACCCCTGCGGGAACAGCCTTGGATCCACCGCGCATTTGACTGTGTCGAACATATATTCGATTCTAGTGGCGTGGGAACAGGGATCCGCAGCGGCGAGCGCTACGCCGAGCTGCACGCGCATTCGTCGTTCAGCTTCCTCGATGGTGCGTCCTCGCCTGAGGAGCTGGTGGAGGAAGCGGTCCGGCTCGGACTCGGTGCGCTGGCGTTGACCGATCACGATGGCATGTACGGCGTGGTCCGCTTCGCCGAGGCGGCGTCTGCCGCCGGCCTGCCGGCGGTGTTCGGGGCTGAGCTCGGCCTAGACGCAGTGGTGCCGACGAGGCGGGCGGGAAAGGCCACGGGCGCGCGGTCGGGGATGCCCGATCCTGGCGGGCGGCACCTGCTGGTGCTGGCCCGCGGCCCTGCGGGGTATGCCTCGCTGTGCCGGGTGCTGAGTACGGCGCATCTGCGGGGCGGAGCGAAGGGCCGGCCGGTGTATGACATGGACGAGCTGGCCGAGGCGGCCCGGGGTGACTGGCTGATCCTGACCGGCTGCCGTAAGGGCTCGGTGCGGGCGGCGCTGGAGGCGGGGCCGCCGGGTGTGTTCGCTCTGGATCCGGCACGGCGGGCGTTGGCCGAACTCGTCGAGCGTTTCGGCCGCGACCACGTCGCCGTGGAACTGGGCTATGCCAGGGATCCGCTGGCAGATGAGCGCTACAGCGCCCTGGCGCAACTGGGCGAGGAGGCGGGGCTGGTGGCAGTGGCTACGACCGGTGCGCACTACCACCACCCCCATCGGCGGCGGTTGGCGATGCTCACCGCCGCGGTGCGGGCCCGGCGCAGCCTGGATGAGCTGGACGGCTGGCTGCCGGCCTGGGCCGATGCCGGGCTGAGGTCAGGCTCGGAGATGCTGGATCGTTTCCGCCGGCACCCCGGCGCGGTGGACACCGCCGGGCGGATCGGTGCCGGCCTGGCCTTCGATCTGTCCCTGATCGCGCCGGCGTTGCCGCCCTTCGACATTCCACCGGGCTTCACCGGGGAGATCGAGTACCTGCGGCACTTGGCGTGCGAGGGCGCGCTGCGCCGCTACGGTCCGCGCGGGCCGGACACCGAGCCGGCCTACACCCAGCTCGAGCACGAGCTGCGCGTCATCGACGAGCTGGGGTTCGCCGGTTATTTCCTGATCGTGTGGGAGATCGGCCGGTTCTGCAGGGAGCACGGGATCCTCAGCCAGGGCAGGGGCTCGGCCGCGAACTCAGTGGTCTGCCACGCCCTGGGCGTGTCCGCGGCCGACCCGATCAGATACGGCCTGCTGTTCGAGCGGTTCCTCAGCCCCGAGCGGGACGGGCCCCCCGACATCGACGTCGATATCGAGTCCGATCGGCGTGAGGAGGTGATCCAGCACGTCTACACCACCTACGGGCGCCACCACGCCGCCCAGGTCGCCAACGTCGTCACCTACCGGCCCAAATCCGCGGTCCGCGACGTGGCCAGAGCGTTGGGCTACTCCCCCGGGCAACAGGATGCCTGGAGCCGGCAGGTCGAGCGGCACTACTGGACCAAGGACGCCGACGCGGCCGAGGGCGTGCCGCCGGCAGGCACCGACCACGAGCTCCCGGAGCTGGTGGCCCAGCTGGCGGCCCAGCTGCAGGACACCCCCCGACATCTGGGCATCCACTCCGGCGGGATGGTGATCTGTGACCGGCCGATCATCGAGGTCTGCCCCGTCGAGTGGGCCCGGATGCCGGGGCGCACCGTGCTGCAGTGGGACAAGGACAGTTGCGCCGGCGCCGGCCTGGTGAAATTCGACTTGTTGGGCCTGGGAATGCTGTCAGCCCTGCGGTACAGCTTCGAACTCATCCAGGCCTGGCATGGTGTCCCCCTGGGCCTCTACGACATCCCGGCCGATGACCCGCTGGTGTACGACATGATGTGCCAGGGCGACACCATCGGGGTGTTTCAGATCGAGTCCCGCGCCCAACAATCCACCCTGCCAAGGCTCAAGCCCCGCAACTTCCGGGACCTGTCCATCGAGATCGCGCTGATCAGGCCGGGACCTATCCAGGGCGACTCCGTGCACCCCTACCTGCGTCGACGCGACGGCCTCGAGGAGGTCAGCTACCCGCATCCGGACATGGAACCCTTCCTTGAGAAGACGTTGGGGATCCCGCTGTTCCAGGAACAGCTGATGCAGCTGGCGGTCACCGTAGCCGGCTTCACCCCCGGCGAAGCAGACCAGCTGCGCCGGGCGATGGGCAGCAAACGCTCCACCGCACAGATGCAGGCCCTGCGCCAGCGCCTCTTCGACGGCATGGCCACCCGAGGCGTAACCGGCGCCGCAGCCCAAGACATCTACGACAAAATAGCGGGATTCGCAGCCTTCGGGTTCCCCGAATCGCACGCGCTGTCCTTCGCCTACCTCGCGCTGGCTTCGAGCTGGCTCAAGCTGCACTACCCCGCGGCTTTCCTCGCGGGCCTGCTCAACGCCCAACCGATGGGTTTCTACTCACCGCAGGACCTGGTCCACGACGCCCGCCGCCACGGCATCACCGTCCACTCCCCCGACATCAACAGCTCCCACGCCCGCGCCAGCCTGGAGACGTGCACCGACAGCACCTACACCGGTCCCGGGCCCGCACAGCCGGCGGTGCGCCTCGGCCTGGCCGCGGTACGCAGCATCAGCACCGACACCGCCACCCGGATCCAGGCAGACCGTCACGCCGGCGGCCCGTACATCTCACCGGCCGACCTAGCCGCCCGTGTCGGTATGTCCAGCGAGCAGTTGGAGGCCCTAGCCACGGTCGGTGCGTTCAGTGCACTGGGCACCAGCCGCCGGCAAGCGCTCTGGGCCGCGGGTGCCGCGGCGGCGACCCGCCCCGGTCACCTCCCCGTGCCGATCGATCTCCGCGCACCGGTCCTGCCCGACATGACCGGCCCGGAACAGCTGATCGCTGACCTGTGGGGCACCGGCATCACCGAGATCTATCCCACCGCGCTCATCCGCGACCGCCTAGACGCTCTGCGCATCACCCCGGCAGCCCGGCTACGCCAGGTCCCCGACCGCACCAGAGTCACCGTCGGTGGCATCGTCACCCACCGGCAACGACCCGGCAGCGCGCACGGGACCACCTTCATCTCACTCGCCGATGAAACCGGACTGATCAACGTGATCATCTCCCCGGTGATCTGGCAGCGCCACGCGCGTATCGCGCGAGGCTCCGGCGGCCTGATCATCCACGGCGCGCTCGAACGCGGCCACGGCGCGATCAACATCATCGCCGAACACATCGACCGGCTACCACTGAACGTGCACACCCCATCCCGCGACTTCCGATAATCGGGGTGAGTAGCAACCCGGCCCGATCGCGCGCTAAACCGGCGTCTCCGGCGCGGGGCCCCCGGCCCAAGTCGCAGAGCAAGCATGGGCGCCGGGCAGCCGTCTGCGCTCGCTCGTTCGTGAGTCAGCGTCGACGGCCCACGACCAGTTCGCCCTGACCCCGTCGAGCCTGCTCGCGCTGCGCGGTGAGCTGTCGTCCGGTCGCAGCGGTGATGGTGTCGCCGCGCAGGTAGTTCTCGTCGACCCAGGACTGTCAGCGGTAAATGGCGGCAGGATTGCAGCGATACTTGGCAGATGACTCGTCCCGCAGACGATCTCGACGCGGGCCACGCTGAACGATCGTTGTGCGGGTGTCGGGCTCCGGGCCGCCGCGGCCGGCCTCGGGGCAGCCCCGACCTAGCAGGTCGGGCTACGCTCGACCGGTGGAGATCCAGCTCGCAATGATCGTGCTCGAAGTGCGTGACCTTGATGCCTCGATCGAGTTCTACCGGCGACTGGGACTGAAAGTGCCGGACCCGGCCAATGATCGGCCGGTCACCGTGCATCGCATGGGCAGCGGGGTCAGCTTTCTCCTCACAACGGCCTTCGCGTCGAGGTATGACCCGAACTTCGAGCGTCCGGCCGGCGGATACCAACAGCTGCTCGAATTCTTCGTCGGCGAAGACGCCAAGGTGCGTGATGTGTGGTCCACGCTGACCGGGCTCGGGTACCACGGGCGTATGCCACCCACCAAGACTGCTGGGCCCTATGCCGCCATGGTTGATGACCCGGACGGGAACGTCGTCCTGCTGACGTCAGACGAAGCGGCGGATCCGAAGAATACTCAGCGCCAAAGCTGACCCAACGCCCCCCGCCGGCGGCGTGCGACCTCCCGTGACGCCCGGACACGCATCCACGCAAGCGGACCCATCAACAGCGAACCCACACCCACCCGGCATAGACCAGCCGTGCCAACTTCACCAACAAATCCGCTGACAACTTCACGACGCTTCACAGGGCAGGGAGGTTGACGTCAGGAAAACGCCATCGTTTCCGACGCGCGGACCAGCCGATCGCTGACCGGGCGCCAACTCGAACAGGCGTCCCGCCGGGGAACGTAGTCGACGTATCGTGTATGAGTGCGGTCGTCGGCCAGCGTGATTCGCTTCGTGGTGGTTGCTTCGGATGGGCGGCGGTCGGAAGTCTGGCGCGTATGGACCGGAGGAAAGAAGCCGACGGACGAGTGTATATCTCGCCTCGCGCCGAGGGTGGTGCTGGCGTCAAGGTGAACATCCACAGTGATGGCTATAGACAGCACGGCCCGACCGAGTTCTTGCGTGGCCAGCTACGTGACGGTGATAGGTATGCTCTCGACCGGTGGTGCCGGGGAGATGCTCTGGAGGTCTCTGAGGGAATACGGTATGAGTACATTGTCGGGTCCCCAGCCAAGATCTGACGCAATGCGCCGGTGACTCTGACGTTGAGGGGGTGGTGCCTATCGGCGCAGCTGACTCCGAGAGGGCAATTTGCGTCGCGATTCTTGTCGCCGACCCTGGGTCAGACGTCGCGGAAGTCGATGCAATGAGGTTTGCTTCGCTCGGTCGCAGATCCGGCGGTGGTGTGTACCTCGTCGCCCTCCAGGTGCCGTGCCGACCGATCCTTGTTCCTCATCGGCCGACTTCCGTCCGGCAAATGACACCGCACGACGGGTCTCCGTCATACCGATTCGTTTCTTCACCGGGCCTTCTCCGGGCATACCACGCGGTCCTGTTGACCTGGCCGTAAACCTCCATCCCGACATGATTGGTGCGTCGGCAACCCCGCCTTTCAAGGGTGTGGTACGTACCTGGGACACGGTCCCCGTCGAGATCTCTTACACGGGACACCTGTGCGGACTGCTGCGGTGTGCGCCAGGTGAACAGGCGGTCCTGTTTGTCGACAACGGGTCACGGTGCAACGCCGTACAGCTCGCCCAGGATGCGAACGCGCTGGTTGAGTCCTGGCACCGCGGTGACATAGATGCTGGCAGGGATCGCCAGCCATACGGCAGTTGGGCCACCGGACTTCGTGGCACGGGCCATGGCGGTTACCAAACATAGTGGGAACGCAGCTTCGCGGCGTCGCTTGCCCTCGGTTTCTGGAGGCGAAAGACTATGACAGCGCAGCAGGGGCCGCTTATGTGTGGTCGTCGGTACCGGCGGACGCGCGCCCTGGTACGGACACTCGGCCCCGTCGTATGGGCGCACACCTCAGGTCAGGTGTCCGGGAAACCGGGGCAGGGTCCGCCTAGCCCGGACCCCCAGATGGGACTGCCCCCCATTTCGGTCGAGTTCTTGATGTCACCTATCGATGACCGCGATTAGGCCGCTTTGGGGGCGGCGCGAAGGTGTCGAACTGCGCCTGCGCGGTGAGCTTGAAATGCTTAGCTGAATGCACCGGTAGTGGCAAGTCAAAGGAGCCTAATGTCATGTTTCGACGTCGCAGTGCTTATCGTATGCCCATCCAGGTCGGCGTGGCCCTGACCAACTACGAGGGCGCCCTAGTCATTGACTTTGACCAAACCGATCGCCGGCCCCGTATCCGAGTCAGCGTCGGTGTGGGGCTTGGATCAGGCGAGATAAGGGTCAAGCAGTTCGGTCTGATGTTGCTGACCAGCGCGGCAGTGCTTGCCGAGCGCGACACGGATGTCCCTATTGCCCCATCGCAAGTTCCGACCGTCTTAGGCCAGTTCTTTCTTGATGAGCTGCCGGAGCCTACTGCCGATGAAGGTCCCGTCGTCGGTTACCTTTTGGCTGAGTGCGGAAAGAGTGCCGCTAGTCGACAAGTCATCAGCGAGTCCGTGGTATCTAGGCCGCAGCCCGAGGTGGAACAGCCAGTGGTCGCTGGCGTCCAGGAATGGCTTCAGTTGGTAGCAGAAGCCGGGCATCAACTCGAGACGGAGGGTCGCACCGCCAAGTTGACGCTGCGCGAGTCTCAGCGGGAGGCGTATGGGATCGTAGCTCCTCTCGCAGAATGGTTCGATTGCGTCGAGATCCGTGGCGGAGCGGGATCCGTTGCCCGCATCATCCTTCCGTGGCGCAGTGCTGACCTCGACCTGCGGGGCAGCGATTTCACTGGCGTAGACATTGAACGCCCACCTCTCCAAGTCGAACAGGCCATGGGGATGCAGTTGAGCGGCGAGTTGTCGCGTCCGTTGGTGGCGCTTCCTGCGTCGGTGAAGTTGGCGATTATCACGGATGCGCGCCTTAACCCTGACGCTTCAAGATCAACTGCTGGTGTCGGCGTGTAGATGAGCGAAAGTGCCTGTCCCTGTAGGGGATTCTGTGATTGCTGAAGTCAGAGAATCGTCGAACAGGAAGGCACCTTCCGC
>JAABUZ0100009610.1_pt1 | contig 11011 bp, 10 predicted proteins | sample 5562091 | NCBI WGS metagenome assembly JAABUZ01 (sample SAMN12813069, study PRJNA571459) | rock metagenome | isolation source: Antarctica rocks | place: Antarctica: Victoria Land, Linnaeus Terrace sud | collected 2015-12-21
CTGGTGAGCAATGCGCTGTTGGTCTCCTGGTAGGCCGCGGACAGGGTCGCCTGGCTGGAGGCCTGGAGGTAGATCGTGCTGACCGCCTCCGGGTTCGTGCTCGTCGAGACCCGGGTGGCGTAGGTGGTCATGGGGATGACGACCTGGTCGTCCAAGTTGGTCGACGAGCTGGTCCCCTGGGTGTCGAGGAGGCCGATGACGGTGTACTGGGCATTGTTGATCGTCACCGTCTGGCCGACCGGGTTGCTCGTGAACAGCTCGCTGGCCGTCGTCGTCCCGAGCACCGCCACGGTGTTGCCGGCCGACAGGTCGGCGTCGGTGAAGAACCGCCCGACCGTCACCGTGCGGGCCCGCACCGACAGCCACGACGGGGTCGTGCCGACCACCGACGAGGTCCACGTCTGCGTGCCGGCGGCGAGCGACTGGTTCGAGGTCGAGGCGGGGGCGACGGCGGCGACATCGGGCGCGATGGCCGGGTCGGCGAGCATCTGCGCGTCGCCGGCGGTCAGCGTGGTCGCGGAGCCCTGGCCGCCCCGGAAGCCGGTCGCACCCGTCGTGCTGCCCGGCGTGACGACGAGCAGGTTGGAACCCAGGGCGTTGATAGCGCTGGCGACCTTCTGCTGGGCGCCCTGCCCGAGGCCGACGGTGAGCATCACCGCGGCGATGCCGATGAGGATGCCCAGCATCGTGAGGATCGACCTCATCCGCCGGGCGAGGATCGCCTCGAAGGCGGTGCGGAAGGTGTCGGCCCAGGTCATGCCTGCACCTGCGGATCGTCGTGCTCCCACAGGGGCCGGCGGCCGGTGCTCGACTCCGGCGTCGACGCGGTCGACGGCGGGATAGCTGCCGGGAGAGCCGGTGTCGCGGCCGGCTCCCCGGCTGCGTCAGGGACCCGCTTCTCGTGCGTGTGGAAGAGATGACCGTCACGGATCAGCACGGTGCGGGCCGCCTGCTGGGCTACGTCGCCCTCGTGCGTGATGAGGACGACGGTGCGCCCCTGGTCGTGCAGCTCCCGGAACAGCGACAGGACGTCGAGGGTCGAGGCCGTGTCGAGGTTGCCGGTGGGCTCGTCGGCGAGGATGAGGTCAGGATCGGTCACCAGGGCTCGGGCCACCGAGACGCGCTGCTGCTGACCACCGGAGAGCTCGCCCGGACGGTGGTCGAGACGGTCACCGAGGCCGACCCGTTCGAGAGCCTCCGCGGCCCGGCGCCGGCGATCCGCGCGCGGCACCCCGGCATACACGAGGGGCAGCTCGACGTTGCGCGCCGCGGTCAGAGTCGGCAGAAGATTGAACTGCTGGAACACGAACCCGATCCGCCGGTTGCGCACCTCGGCGAGGTCCTCCTCGTCCATGCCGCTGACGTCGACGCCCGCCAGCCGGTAGATGCCCGAGGTGGGCACGTCGAGGCAGCCGAGGATGTGCATGAGCGTGGACTTGCCCGATCCGGACGGGCCCATGATGGCGACGTAGTCGCCCTCGGGAACGACGAGGTCGATGCCCCGCAGCGCCTCCACCTCGAGGGAGCCCGTGGCGTAGGTCTTGCGCACCTCGTCGAGATCGAGGATCGGCAGCGGCCCGCCCGGGTCCGCCTGGCTGCCTGGGTCGCCGGCGGGGTCGCCGGCCGGGTCGCCCGCCGCGTTCGAGGTCAGGTCGTCGAACGTCACGACCGTCATCAGTTGCCTCCCGGAGCGCCCGGCGACACCGCCGGCCCCTGCTGACCCGCCCCGCCCTGCTGGCCGCCGCCCTGCTGGCCGAAGCCGCCCTGCTGGCCGAAACCCCCCTGCTGGCCGAAACCCCCCTGCTGGCCGTAGCCACCTGCGCCTCCGGTACGCCCGGTGCCGCCGGTGCCGGTGCCGGTCCGTCCGGTGCCGGCCGCGCGTCCGGTCACGACCACCTGGTCGCCGGCGTTGATCCCCTGGGTGATCTGGGTCGTGGCGCCGTAGACCGTGCCGACGGTCACCGGGGTCGAGACCTGGGCGCTGTCCTTCAGCTGGTAGACGACGGTCTGACCCCCCTCGTCGTGGATGGCGCCGGTCGGCACCGTGAGCACGTCGGGCACCTGCTTCACGGTGATGACGACGTTGGCCGTCGTGCCGGCGTAGAGGCCGGTGGGCATCCCGGTGACCGCGATGACGACGGGGAAGGTCGAGGTGCCACCGCTCGTCGTGCCGATCACCCCCACCGTCGAGACGGTCCCGAAGATGGGCTGGGTGGCATCGGTCGGGGTGATCGTGGTCTGCAGCCCGTTCTTGAGCTTGGCCAGGTCAGAGGCGCCGACGGTGGCGTTGACGAGCCACGCGTTGGTCGCGATGACGACGATCTGGGCCGAGGCGGCCGACGACGCGGCGCTGCTGCCCGCGGCGGCTCCGGCCGTCGAGCCGCCGGCCGCCGCACCGGCCGAGCCGGCGGAACCCGAGCTGGCCGAGCCGGCGGAACCCGAGCTGCCGGAGGACGAGGTGCCGCCGGCCACCGTGTCCCCGACGTTGACGTTGACGGCTGCGACCGTGCCCGCGATGGTCGAGGCCAGCGTCGTCTGGTCCAGCGCCTGTTGGGCGGAGGTCACCTTGGTCTGGGCCGACGTGACCTGGGCGTTGGCCGAGGCGATCTGCTGAGCGTTGGCTGCCGTCGTGGCCGCGGTCAGCTGGGCCTGGGCCGCGGTGAGCTGTTGCTGAGCGAGGGTCACCGCCGCGGTGAGCGTCGTGGCGTCGATGGTGCCGAGCGGCTGGCCGGCCGTGACGTTGTCGCCCACCTTCACGTTGACGGCGGTCACCTTGCCGCCTTGGGCGAACTTGAGGTTGGCTTGGCTGGCCGGCTGGATGATCCCGGTCGCCGAGACCGTCTCCTTGACCGTCTCGGTCGACGCGGCCACCAGCGAGGTGGTGACGGCCGCCACAGCCGCCGCCGGCCGGTGGGTCCACCACCAGGCACCCGCCCCGCCGCCGACCAGGATCACGGCGACGACGACGAGAACAGCGGTACGCCGCTTCGACCGGTGACGCTGTTCGCGAGCCACGTGCACCAGGTCCACCCGCTTCCACGCCGCGCTGGGCGTTGCCGACTCGTGAGGACCCCACCCCTTCCGCGCCGCCCTGACGTGGGCGCCGGAATGAGGTCCGTTGCTGGACGCTAGGAACGGGGGCTGAGGGAACCGCATCGGATCCCTGTGGCCCACCTGTGAGACCGCCTCGCGGCGTCCCCTGTTGCATCTATGCTGGATGCATCATGACCGAGACGCACTCTGCTGCCGACCGGGTCTACGCCCAGGTCAAGCACGACATCCTGGCCGGCGACCTCCCGGGCGGGGCTTTCGTCACCGAAGGCGCCCTCGCCGCACAGACCGGTGTGTCCCGGACCCCCGTGCGCGAGGCCCTGCTGCGCCTTGAAGGTGAGGGTCTCGTCCGTCTCTACCCGAAAAAGGGTGCACTGGTCTCCCCACCGACCGCTGACGAGGCCCGCGACGTCCTCGAGGCCCGGATCGTCATCGAGGAGTGGGCCGCCCGCACCGTCTGGCCCCGGCGGGCCGAGCTGCTCGACGACCTCGCCGACGAGCTCGAGGCGATGCGCGCGACCCGCCGCTCCGGCGACATCACCCGGCTCGTCGAGCACGACCGCCGCTTCCACGAGATCCTCGTCGCCGCCGCGGGCAACGCCGTGCTCACCCACACCTACCAGGGCCTGCGCGACCGGCAGCTGACGATCGTCGCGGCCGCGATGTGCCGCTCAGGTGAGCGCATCGACCGCGCGGTCGACGGGCATACCGAGCTGTTGTCCCTGTTGCGCGAAGGCACCGTCGAGGCTTTCGTCGGAGCCACCCGCCAGCACGTCGCCGACACCATGACCCACCTGCAGGGCCAGCGGTGAACACTGTCCCGGGCGTCCAGCAGCACGCCATCGGCGGCCGACGCGCCTACGCCGTCTGGGGCGCCGCCGTCGCCGTCTACGCCCTGGCCGTCTTCCACCGCACGTCGCTCGGGGTCGCCGGGCTGCTCGCGGCCGACCGGTTCCACATCACCGGCACGCAGCTGGCCACCTTCACGGTGCTCCAGCTGCTGGTGTATGCCGCGATGCAGGTGCCGGTGGGTGTGCTCCTCGACCGCTTCGGCTCGCGCCGCCTGATCCTCGTCGGCCTGGCGTTGATGACGGTCGGCCAGCTGGTCTTCGGGGTCGCGACGTCGTTCGGCACGGGGATCGCCGCGCGCGTCCTCGTCGGCGCGGGTGACGCCATGGTGTTCGTCAGCGTCATCCGCGTCGTGGCGCTGTGGTTCCCGGTGCGGCGGGCGGCGCTCTTCACGCAGCTCACGGGACAGGTCGGCCAGGTCGGGGCGATCGTGGCGTCCTTCCCGCTGGCGGCGGCCCTGCACGGCGTCGGATGGACGCCGACCTTCCTCGCGGCGTCGGCCGCCGGCGCCGTGCTGTTCGTGGTGCTGCTCACCGTCCTCAAGGACTCGCCGTATGCGCGCACCGAACAGGAGCGCATCCGGCTCAGGGCACTGGCCGAGAACCTCCGAGCGACGTGGGGCACCCCCGGCACCCGGCTCGGCCTGTGGACGCACTTCACCAGCCAGTTCGGCATGACGGTGTTCGCGCTGCTCTGGGGCTTCCCGTTCCTCGTCCGCGGGCAGGACCTGACGGAGGGTACGGCGAGCGCCCTCCTGGTGGTCATGACGCTGACCCAGATCATCGCTGCCCCGGTCGTCGGCGCGATCGTCGGCCGCTATCCCTACCGGCGTTCACTCCTCGTGCTCGCGGTGGTCGCCGCCACCGCCCTGGTCTGGGCGGTCGTCCTCGCCTGGCCGGGGCACGCCCCCATGCCGCTGCTGGTGACCATGGTCGTCGTCACGGCCCTCGGGGTGCCCACCTCGCTGGTGGGCTTCGACCTGGCCCGCTCGTTCAACCCGGGCGAGCGGATGGGAAGTGCGCTCGGCGTCGTCAACGTCGGTGGGTTCGTCGCGTCGTTGTCGGCGATGGCCCTCATCGGCCTCGTCCTCGACCACGTCACCCCGGGCGGGCCGGCCGCCTACACGACGGACGGGTTCCGCGTGGCGATGGCCGTGCAGTTCCCGTTCTGGGTCGTCGGCGCCGTCCAGATCTGGCGCTACCGACGCAAGGCGCTGAGGATGCTGCGGGACCACCACCCGGACGCCCTCCGGGCGTTGCGCGACGGTGAGTCGGCCGTGCCCCGCATCTCCGCCCCGTCGCGCTGAGTCCCTGGGAACCCGCATAAATCCGCCCGTCTCGGGCCACCCCTGCGCCGGTCTCGACTAGGCTGGCCGCGTTCGGGAGAAACCCAGGAAGAGCCGGGCCCCGGTCCGGTCGCGTGCTGGACGGGTGAGCGGCACAGCCGCGGGGACGACGTCCGCAGAGGAGTCGCGTGACGCAGCCCGACTCAGACGGTTTCACCCCACCTCGGCTGACTGCCGTCCCCAACGCCGTCCTCGGCCCCGTCCTCAGCCCCATGGGCGGCGTACGGCCGGAGAAGTCACTCCCCGCTCCGGCGACGCCCCTGTTCGGACGGGCGGACGACGTCGCGAACGGGGTCGCCATGCTGTCGGCCGGGGGGGCCCGCCTGTTCACGCTCATCGGTCCCGGGGGGGTGGGGAAGACCCCGCCTCGCCCTGGCTATCGCCGAGGAGCTGGCCCCCCGGTTCGATGACGGCGTCGTCCTCGTCGACCTGGCTGTCGTCAGTGACCCCGACCTGGTGCTCCCGGCGGTGGCCCACGCCGTGCGGGTGGACGCGGCGGACCTCACATCCCTCACCCTCCCGCTCCAGGGCCGCCGCCTCCTGCTCGTGCTCGACAACCTCGAGCACGTGCTGGATGCGGCGGAGGCGGTGGGCGCCCTGGTGGCGGCGTGTCCGGACCTGGTCGTCCTGACCACCAGCCGGGTGCGCCTCAACGTGCGCGGGGAACAGCTCCCCCCCGTGGCGCCGCTGCGCGCTCCGACCGGCGCCGACCGATCGGCCGTCTCCGGCGCCTCCGGCCTCTCGGAGCCGGCCGACCTCGAGACGGTGCCCGCCGTCGCGTTGTTCCTCGACGCCGCCCGGCGGGTCGACCCGGGGTTCCGCCTCGGCCGCGACAACGCCGCCGCCGTGGCGGCGATCTGCACCAGGCTCGACGGCCTCCCGCTCGCGCTGGAGTTGGCGGCCGCCCGGTTGGGGGTGCTGCGGCCCGCCGACCTCCTGCGCCGACTGTCCGAGGCGTTGCCGCTGCTCGGCGGCGGCCCGCTCGACGCCCCGCAGCGTCAGCGGACCATCTACGACGAGATCGACTGGAGCTACCGGCTGCTCAGGCCGTCGGGGCAGCGCCTGTTCCGATCACTCTGCGTCTTCGTCAACGGCTTCACCATCGAGGCGGCCGAGGCCGTCGTCGGCGATGACCCGTCGGCCCTCCTCGACGGGCTGGGCGCTCTCGTCGATGCGAGCCTCGTCTACCGCCACGACGCCGCCGACGGGACGGCTCGCTTCCGGATGCTGACGACGATGCACCAGTTCGGTCGTGACCGGCTGGCGGAGAACGACGAGGTCGAGGACGTCCGCCGCCGGCACGCCGAGTGGTGCGTGGCCCTGGCCGAGTCGGTGCGGGCGGCATACTTCACGCCGGACGAGCCGAAGGCGATGGACCGGCTGGAGGCCGACCGGCTCAACCTCACCGCCGCGCTGGAGTGGTCGCTCGCCTCCGCCACCGCGGGGGCGGCGACGCCGGGGGCGGACCGGCTCGACATCGGCCTGCGCATCGGCGGAGCCATGGCGTGGTTCTGGCATACCCGCGGTCCGGTCTTCGAGGGGGACCTGTGGCTGGCCCGCCTGCTCGCCCCCGGCGTGGGCGCACCGGCCCTGCGGGGCGACGTCCTCACCGGAGCCGCCCTGCAGGCCTGGACGGTCGGTGACATGGACGCGGCGGCCCGCCTCGGAGCCGAGGCCGTGGAGGTCTGGCGACGCCTCGGCGACGGGGAGCAGCTCGCGCGGACCCTGGGGTACGTGGCCACCACCGCCAGCACCCGTGGGGACACCCGGCTGGAGCTGGACGCCAGCGAGGAGGCCGTCCGCATCAGCCGGTCGACCCAGTCACCCGTCTGGCTCGCGCTGAGCCTCTTCTGCCTCGGTCGCGCGCTCTCGCGGCAGGGCCGGAACGACGAGGCGGCCGACGCCTACCGTGAGAACCTCGCCGTCCTCGACGCCATCCCTTACGCACGGGCAGCCAGCTGGACCCTGGAAGGCCTGGCGGACCTGCTCATGACCCGCGGTCGTCCCGAAGACCGTGATGAGGCCCGCGCGCACTACCGGCGCAGCATCACCCTGGCGTGGCAGGTCGGCTCGCTCACCACCGTCGCCGCCGGTCTCCCCCAGCTGGCGACCGCGCTCGTCGTCGACCACCAGCTCGAGCTCGCGGCCTACCTCGTCGGCGCGTCCGCCGCCCTGCGGGCGTCGATCGGGATGACCACCGACATCCCCAGCGGGAACGCCGACGTCACCATCGAGCAGCAGCTCAAGGATGGCCTCGGTCGCGCCCGCTACGTCGCGGCCTGGACCGCCGGCCACACGCGCCCCATCGCGGACACCATCAGCGACGGCCTCGGGTCTCCCACCTCGGCCCAGCATCATCTCGGCAGTCCGCTGACCCGGCGGGAGCACGAGGTGCTGCGGCTCGTCGCGCGCGGGATGACGGACCCCCCCATCGCGCAGGAGCTCTACCTGAGCGTGCGCACGGTGGAGAACCACGTCTCCCACATCCTCACCAAGCTCGACGCGAGCAACCGCACCGCGGCCACCACACGCGCCATCTCCGCGGGCCTGCTCGGCCCTCCTGACCAGCGGGAATGACGGGCCCGGGCCGGTTTTGAGTGCCCCCGGCGGCCGAGAACGTACATGTACGCATGGATCTCCGGCGCCCCCGATCTCATGCTGGAGATGCCGCTCAACGCCGCCCTGGGCCGACCTGGACCGCGCCTGCCGACCTCCCGGAGACCCTGATGACCGCGATCGCCACCCGTCCACCCCAGGCCCGGGCGCCGCACTCGCTGCCGGACCGGCGCTATCCCGCGGCGGACCTTCTCGACGAGGCCGTCATCGACGTCCCGCCGTTCCGGGCCCAGGTGCTCGACCGGGCTCGGCAGGACACGCAGGCGTTCGACCGGCTGACACCCCGTCAGGCCGAGGTGCTGGCGCTCATGGCCGACGGGCTCACCAACGCCGCCATCGCCCGCCGGCTGCGGATCAGCGAGAAGGCCGTCGTGGGACACGCCTCGCACATCTACGACGCCTTCACGCTGCCTCCGTCGCCCGACACCCATCGGCGGGTGCTTGCGGTGCTTCGCTTCCACCAGAGGTGGTAGGCGCACAGGTCGGGCGATGAGGTAGGCGCGGCAGCATCCGGGGGGTGATGCTGCCGCGCCCCATGGTGGTGTGCATCGAGGCCGCACCACCACAGCGCGTCGAGGGTGGCAGGGGGGACGACCCTCAACGGCGTCGCAGAGCATACGGCCTGCCGCTGGCTGCTGACCAGTGCACCACGCCGCCTCGGCCGCGCACCCGTCGAGACGGCATGATCGGGCGGGTGGACGCCGAGGACTGGGACCGCCGGTATGCCGGGTCGCCGCTGGTGTGGTCGTCGGGGCCGAACGCCGTGGTCGCCCAGGAGACCGCCGCTCTGCCACCCGGCGTGGCTCTCGACCTGGCTTCCGGGGAGGGCCGTAACGCCCTCTGGCTGGCCGAGCGGGGGTGGCGGGTGACCGCCGTCGACTTCTCCCCGGTGGCGACCCGCCGGGCGGCGGAGCTGGCCACCGAGCGGCTCGGTGCCGGGGTCGAGCGCCTCACGGCCGTGACCGCCGACCTCCGCACGTGGACCCCTCCGGAGCGGGTCGACCTGACCGTCCTCGCCTACGTCCAGGTGCCGGCGGACCTCCGTCGGCAGGTGCACCGCACTGCGGCCGAGGCTCTGGGCCCCGGCGGCACGTTCCTGCTCGTGGCCCACCACAGCGACAACCTCCAGCACGGCGTCGGTGGGCCTCAGGACGCCACCGTCTTGTTCAGCCAGGAGGACGTCGTCGCCGATCTCGAGGGCACGGGCCTTGTCGTCGGCCGGGCCGAGCGGGTGGAGCGGCCCGTGGCCGACGAAGGGCACGGTCACGGGGCAGACGTTGCCGACCGCCGACCCGCCCTCGACGTCCTGGTGCGGGCCCACCGACCGCCGCTGGCTGACGCGTGAGTCTTTTTGTGCCGCAGGCTCTCCCGATCACGGGCGTCGTCTTCGACTTCCACCACACCCTCGTCCACGGTGGCGACGCCGGCCGGTGGCTCGGCGCGGCGTGGCAGCGGCTGGGCCGCGACGGTGATCCCGAGACCGGGCTCGGGCCGGACCACGCCGGCACTGTCGACTTCCTCGACCACATCTGGGACCACGCCCGAGACCTGGACCCCGACAGCGAGCGGGACCTCGACCCCCGTCGGCACCGAGAGGTGTTCTTCGCGACGATCGGCCGGACGCGGATGATCGACACCGCACTGAGCGACGCGCTCTACGCCACCGCCGCGGACGTCTGGGAGGCCTACGATGACACCCTCCCCGTGCTGGAGGTGTTGCGCGACAACAGGATCCGCGTGGCCCTGCTGTCCAACGTCGGTTACGACCTCCGACCCGTCGTCGAGCGCACCGGCATCGCGCCCTTGCTGGACGGCCTCGTCATGTCGCAGGCCCTCGGGGTGGTCAAGCCCGACCCCCGGATCTTCCAGGCGGCGATCGACGTCGTCGCCCGGCCTCCGGCAGAGGTCCTGATGGTCGGCGACGCCTGGCGCGACGACGGTGCGGCCGCCGCGCTCGGCATCCGCACCCTCATCCTGCCCAGGACCGACGGGCCGGTGCACGGACTGGAGCTGGTCTTGCGGCTCGTCGGCGTCAGCGCCGGCCGCCCAGGCTGACCTCCGAGCCGGTCCATCGCCGGCGCAGCCACCGGTCGTTGCTGGTGAGGATCACCGTCCCCGGTGTCACCGTCAAGGCCTCCTCCAGCTCGGTCGCAAGAGCGAGCGAGATGTGGTTGGTCGGCTCGTCGAGCAGCAGCAGATCGGGCTGCGCGACGACGACGACCGCGAGCGCGAGCCGGCGCTGCTGCCCAACACTGAGCTGCGACACCGGCTTGCCCGGCTCGCGGGGGTGAACCAGCCCGAGGTCACCGAGAGTCGGCACCTCCCTACCGCCGGCGGCCGACGCATACACCTCGTGCGCCGTGTGGGTGGGGTCGTCGAACCCGACGTCCTGCGGCAGGTAGCCGATCCGCCGCGCGGTCACCATGACCTCGCCGCGCGCGGGGGCGAGCTCCCCGTGTCGTCGAGATGGTTGGTGGGCTCGTCGAGCAGCACGGCGTCCGGCCGGCGGGTGATGATGGCCCCGAGCGCGAGCCGGGTGCGCTCCCCACCCGACAGCTCGTCGACGGGCCGGTCGCGTTCCAGTGCGGCCAGGCCGAGCCGGGCCGCCGCGAGCTCGGAGCGCCGGTCGGCGTCCCACGCGTCATGGTGCTCGGCCCAGGCCAGCGTCGACGCATACGCCTCGTCGGCTGCGGGGTCGCCCCGACCGGTCGCGAGCGCGAGGCGCTCGAGTCGGGCGAGCGCCTTATGGAGTGGGGCGAGCACGTCGCGCACCACCGCGCCGACCGTCGTGCCCGGGGCGAACGTCGGCTCCTGGCCGAGGTAGGCGAGGTCGTCGGGGGCGAGGACCGACCCCGACTCCGGCCGGTCCACGCCCGCGAGGATGCGAAGGAGCGTCGACTTGCCGACCCCGTTCTCCCCGATGAGACCGACGGGCTCGGCCGGGTTGGCGACGAGGCTGACCCCGTCGAGGACGGACCGGTCGCCGAACGCGCGGACGAGGTCGGTGGCGACGAGCGGGGCGAGAGGGTTCAGGGCAGCCAACGGGGTTCCTTCGGTGGAGAGCGGACCCCCCGGGCGCAGGGCCTCGGGCGCGGGTCGATGACGGCTCAGATCCACATGATGCGTCCCATCATGACCGCAGGGGGTGGT
>JAABUZ0100009611.1_pt1 | contig 11010 bp, 13 predicted proteins | sample 5562091 | NCBI WGS metagenome assembly JAABUZ01 (sample SAMN12813069, study PRJNA571459) | rock metagenome | isolation source: Antarctica rocks | place: Antarctica: Victoria Land, Linnaeus Terrace sud | collected 2015-12-21
GCCCGTCCAGGTACTGCACGACATTGCCCGCCTGCGCGAGCCCATGGTCGGGGTCGGGGGCGGGCGGATCCCGGTAGGCCACGAGCACCGCGCCGAAGTCCGCGACCCAGCCCCGGTCGGCCGCGAAGGGGCGGATGTCCCGCGCCACGAGGATGACGTCGTAGTCGGAGCGGGCGTCCACCGCCGCGCCCGGGACGGCGCGCGTGCTGGTGAGGAGGAGCGCGCGCACCGCGTCCCGCGGCACGGCCCAGCGGATCAGACGCCGGATGGTGGCATCGCGCGCGGGCGTATCGCCCATCGTATCCAGCTCCTTGCTGTCCCTTTCAGCAGGGGATGAAACTCGGTGACCTCTGGGTGGCAGGATGAACCCGAGGGACAGCACAGCAGTTCCATCGGGCGATCGCGGCAGACGATTCCGCCCGCATGCGGGCGCGGCGCGGATAAACCTTCCTCCGCACGCCCGGGATCAGCGCTCGGCCGCGTCGGCCAAGCCGAACAGCGGCCCGTAGATCGCGTCGAACTGGAACCCATCGACCCCCGCCGCGTGGAGCCGGGCGACGTCCACGCGAGCCAGCGCCAGGTGCGCGTGCGGCGGGTAGCGGAAGGTGTTGATCGCCGGGAGCACCAGCGCCCCCAGGCCCTGGTACGTCGGTACCGCGTCATCCAGCAGCTCCTCCGGCAGCCCGAACCAGAACCGCCCGGCGAGGGGGACCCGCTCGCCCCGCGCGACGCGCCGGGCCACGTCGGCGGGCACGGGGAAGCGGCCACAGTCCGCCAGGAGCGCCTGCGCCAGCGGCAGGTCCGTCGCGATGAGCGTCGCGGCGGTCAGGCCGTGCGCCACCAAGAGCGCCCCGATGCGGCGGAGGAATCCGGGCGTGACCCGGGTGCCCGGCCGCACCTTGATGTCGAGCATCACGCCCAGGTGCCGCGCCCGGCACAGCGCGAGCGCGTCGGCGAGCGTCGCGAGCGGCTCGGCGGTGGCGCGGTAGCGGAGCGTGGCAAGCGCGCGCGCCGTGTGGTCCACCAACCGCCCGGCCACGCCGCAATTTCGCCACAGGGTGCCGTCCCGCTCGTGGAAGAGGACCGGCTCGTCGTCGCGCGGGCGGGTGACATCGAGCTCGACGAGGTCGTAGCCGTGATCGGCCGCCCGGCGGATCGCCGCGAGCGAATTCTCCGGGGCCGCCGGGCCGAGCACCCCGCCCCGGTGGGCGATCAGCAACGGCCGCCGCGCCGCGAGCACGACCGGATCGGCGACGTCGATTAACGTCGTGCGTGGTTCGCGCCCCATCGCCCGCCTCCATCCGCCAGGTCGCACGCCGCAGCCCACGTGTCGCCATGTGTGCCAGTATACTGGCGACGCGACGCTTGTGGGTCGTGGGCGCTGGCGGGTGGAGGCGGGCGATGGACGATGCGACAGGAGCACCGGGGACGATCCGCGTCGCGGCGCGGGCGCTGATCATCCGCGATGGCGCGGTGCTGCTGCAAGTCTGCACCATCGGCGGTCGTGAGGTGTACCTGCTGCCGGGCGGCGGGCAGGAGCCCGGCGAGACGCTGGCCGAGGCGGTCGTGCGCGAGGTGTGCGAGGAGGCCGGGCTGGTCGTCGCGGCGGGCCCGCTCCTGTGGGTGCGCGAGTTCATCCCGCGCCGCCACGGGCTGACACACCTCGGCGACGACCACGCCCTCCACTGCATCTTCGCCTGCACGCCGGTCGACGACGCGGCCGCCGCCGCGCTCGCGGACAACGCGCCGCTTCCCGATGCGGCGCAGACGGCGGTCCGCTGGGTGGCGCTGGCCGCGCTGGCCGACCTCACCCTGTGGCCGGAAGCGGTGCATCGCCGTCTCCTCGCCCTGGCGGGTGACGGCCTGCCGCTCGTCCCCGAATATCTCGGCGACACGCCGTAGGGCCGTATCGCCCGGCACAACGACGACGGGCTATGCGGTCGACGCGACCAGGTGGGCGGTGTCGTTGTAGCGCGCGAGTTCCCAGCGCCCGTCCGCGACCCGCCACCCGGTCAGGCCGGTGTGCGCCGGGGCGAGCCACGCGCCGGTGCCCGGGCGCGGGATGGCGAAGGCCACCAGCACCGTCGCCACGATGAAGCCCGCGTGCGTGACCGCGACGACCGTCGCGCCGTCGTGCCGCGCGGCCAGCGTCTCGAGCGTGGCGCGGACGCGGGCGAGGAAGTCGCGCCAGGACGCCCCGCCCGGTGCGAACGGGTGCCCGGGCAGCGCCACCGGATCGTGATCGCCATACGCCGCGCGGTACTGCGCCAGCGACAAGCCGTCCGCCACACCGGGCAGCAACTTCATCAGCCCCGGCTCTATCGCGACGCCGCCGACCGAGAGGGCGGGGAGCAGCAGGTCGGCCGTCTCGCGGGCGCGCCGGACCGGGCTCGCGAGGAGTGCGGCGCAGTCCGCCAGCTCGTCGGTGGCCCTGAGGCGGCGGGCGAGCGCGTCGACCTGGGTGACGCCCGCATCCGTCAGGCCGGTGCAGCCGCGGGGCATGGCGATCAGCCCGGCAGCGCTGTGGTGCGAGGCGCCGTGGCGGATCAGCAGCAGCCGCATGGCCCCCACATCACCGGGTGCCGAGGGCGTCGCGCCGCAACTGCGCCGCCAGCCCCGCCAGGGCCATGTCCCGGTCCTGGGCGACGAACGGCGCGACCCCGCGCGACGCCAACGCGAGGAGTTCGTCGGCCGCCGCCCGGGCGCCCGCCACGAGCGCCGCCGGGTAGGCGTAGCGGGCCGCGTGCGCGGCGAACTCGTCCTCGTCCACCAGCGTCGCCGGGCCGTCGCCGGACCGCACCACGTCCAGGTCGAGGTCGACCCAGTCGAGGCGGTCGGGGGCGCGAGTCGGTGGGAGGGCGACGTTGCAGTAGATCCCTAGTGGCGCGCCGTCCGGGGCGAAGTCGAGCATGGCGTTCCACCACCGGGCGCGCGGGAAGACACTCATACAGGCGTGCGGTTGGACGAGGCGTAATCCCCTGGTGTGATGCACCAGCGTCGTGCCGGGCGGGGCATAGGCCAGGATGAGGTCGTCGTCCGCCAGAAGCAAGCGCGCCTGCCACTCGATATGGATCGCCCGGTCGTACTTGCGTGCGCAGATGGTGATGTCGTCGCCCGATCCCGCCATACGCCTGGCCTTCCCCTGATTCCTCCATGCCACGACCCGGACCATCTGGCCCGGGTATCCGCGCTCATCACTTGCTCGTCGACCGTCCCGACGATCGTCCGGATCGCTCGCGGCACGGCTCGCGCCGCGAGGGCGCGGCCCGACGGGTGTCAGCGCCGGTCGGCGTTGTGCGCCTGCCCGTCAGCGCATCGAGCGACCGCAGCGAGCGCGCGAGATGGGCCAGCGCCCCGTGCCGTGTCGCGGGGAGCCGCAGGTGGTCCTCCCACCACCGGATCTCGAGGGCCAGCAGCAGTTCGTAGAGCGCGAGTCGTCGCCCGGCGTCCGGGTCGGCGAGCGGCGACCGGTCGTAACCCCGTCGCAGCGCGGCCATGGTGCGCGCCGGGTCGCGGCTCCAGTAGCGGAGCGGCGCGAAGTCCAGGAGCGGGTCGCCCGCCAGCAGGTTCTCGAAGTCGAGGATGCCCGTCACGCGCGCGCCCTCCACGAGCACGTTCTTCAGCTGGAAGTCGCCGTGGACCAGGGCCGCCCGGTCGGGCACCCGCCAAGCCGCGGCGGCGTCGAGATGGCGGGCGACGCACCGCGCCAGGGGCGGGGGCAGCGCCGTGCCCGGGAGCCGCGCCAGGCGGCGTGCCCCCTCGGCGCGGATATGGTCCCACCAGGACACCGCCGCGCCGGCGTAGGCCCCGGCCCCGCCGCGCAGCGGCCCGAACCTTTCGAGCGACAGGCCGTGGAGCCGCGCCATGATCCGCCCGAGTTGCGCCAGCACGTCCGCGCGCCCCTCGGGCGTGAGCGGGGCGCGGAAGGCCGGCACGCCCGGCAGCCGGCGCAGGAGCAGGTAGGGCCGGTCGAGGTGGCGCAGGGACGTGTCGGCGACCAGCACCGCCGGGGTCGGCACGCCGACGCGCCCGGCCGCGCCCAGCGCCCAGGCCTCCTGGGCGACGAGGTCGGCCTGGTCACGCGGCGAGACGCGCAGGACGCAGCGGTCGCCGCCGCGGAGCTCGAGGAAGAACACCGCGTTGCTGCCCCCGAGCGTGTCGTCGGCGACGCGTGTGACGGGGGTGCCCAGCGCGCGCTCGGCCAGCGCGCGCACCAGCGCGTGGGATAACCGTTCCATCGCCCTCGTCCACCTACGGCGTGGCGCATGCGTGCCGCGCCACCCACCATAGCAGGTCGTATCCCGCGCTCCAACCCCCCGCACGCCGTCGCGGTCCGGGCGCGCCCGGCGCCGCGTCCGGCTCCCCTCAGATCGGGCGGCGTATCACCCCGGGCGCGACGCGCGGTCCAGGAAGGCGGCGAGGTGGGCGACGAGGGCCGGGTGGCGCACGCCGTGGCCCGCGCCCGGCACGGACGCGCGCTCGGCGCCGAGCCCGCCGGCCAGCGTGTCGCACACGATCTCGAAAGCGGCGGCCCAGCCGCCGGAGAGGACCAGTTTCGGGAATGGCGCCGCGGCCAGCGCGGCCAGCGGCACGGCGACCGTCGCCGGGTTGCGCTCGGCCATCATGCGCGCGGTCGCCCGCCGCCGCTCGGGGGCAAGGGGCGGCGGCTCGGCGCGCTCGTCGCCCCAGATGCGCCCGAAGGCACGGCTGAAGGCTTCGGGCGCGAGCGCGGGTGCGGCGTCGTAGAGGTCGGCCAGGGCGGCGCCGACCCGATCGACCGCCGGGTGGCCCCGCGCCACCGCGAAGACCGGCGGCTTGATGACGGCCAGGGAGCGGATCGCGCCCGGGCGCCGCGCCGCCGCGAGGAGCGCGAGAAGGCCGCCGTAGGAGAAGCCGACGAGGTGCGCGCCGTCGCCGACCACCGCGAGGAGGTCGGCCACCTCCGCGTCGAGGTCGCCCGGCGCGCCGGCAGGGCTCGCGCCGTAGCCGCGTCGATCGGGCACCAGGAGGCGATAGCGGTCGGCCAGGGCGTGCCGGTGCCCCGCCCACATCGCCTCGCGATCCCCCGGCGCGCTGCCGTGGAGGAGCACGACCGGCTCGCCCGCCCCCCATCGGCGGACAAACAGGCCGGTCGTGGGTGGTGCCATCGTCGCGCTCCTTCGGGATGGTGTGTGCCGGGCAGAGGCGAATGTCCCTCTGGCAAGAGTGCCAGTATGCCATGTCGTGCTTTACCGCTACCGCTCGGTGCCTCGGGCGCATCAAGCACAGACCCCGCTGTTCCCCACGCTCACAACGCTACCGCCGTGATGGCCCGCAGTCGCACGAAGGTGACCTGGCCGGTAGCGGCCAGTCGCATCTATGAAGGCGGAAATGGTGCAGCAGTTCCGTCCCCTGTTGAAGGCTACATAGGTGGGCCGCATCCCTGCTCGGCTTCGCTCGCCACCCGCTGCCCCGGGGGCATCCGCCTCGCAAGGAGCGGGGCTTCGTTGCGGTCGTGGGTGGGGCATGGCGGGCATCCTCATCCCCGGCGATCCGCCCGTTGCGGTGGGTACCCCGCGCGCCACCCCGCCGCCCAAGGGGCATCCGCCCATCCGCAGCGAGGGGGGTAAGGCGTTGCTGTCACTGTGGGTCGCGGTCAAGCCCGTACCACTCCCGAGCCAGGTCTTGGAGCGTCATTGGCGCCGTGAGGCACCTCCGTCGGGAGCTTGGGCCATCGGGAGCTTGGGCCACGGGAGCTTCAAGCGCTCCCCACGCGCTCGACCACCTCGACCACGCGCCCTTCCGGCAGCGCCAGCGCGACGAACGATGGCAGGCCCAGACGTTGCCAGAGCGGGAAGGGGTCGAATCCGACGTGGGCGGCGACGAAGAGGCTGATCACCGTGCCGTGCGCGACGATCACCAGGTCGCCGGGTGGGGCGGTGTTGCGGTGCCGCGCGACCGCCGCTGCGAAGCGCGCGTGGGTCGCGGTCGCCGTCTCTCGCCCGAAGGTCAGCGTGTCCGGCGCGGCGAAGAAGGCGCGCACCGCCGCCGTGAAATCGTCCTCACGCGGGAAGAAGTCATCCGGGCCGCGCTCGTGCTCGCGCAGATCGTGGTCGAGGGCCGGCGCGGGGAGTCCGAGGAGTGCGGCCAATCCCGTCGCCGTCTCGCGCGCCTTCCGCTCGTCGCTGGCGACGATGGCCGTTGGGCGATAGGCGGCGAGCGCGGCGGCGAGCGGCCCGAGGCTGGCCTGCCCGGCGGGTGACAGCGGCCACCGAGCGGGCGGCTCGCCGGGGGTGACGATCGGCGCGGCGTGCTTGAGCAGCAGCAGGCGACGGCTGGCCGCGCTCATGGTCGCCCTGCGGCGTGTGGTGGAACACCGGTGCCGTCGTCTTCGTTCCGCACCGGTCGGGCGTTGCCGATCGCGATCAAATTCTTGTCGGGGTCGCGCAGATGGAGGGAGCGGAGCGGCCCATGCGCGCCGTCACGGTCGACCGGTCCCGCCTCGATCGGCACGCCGAGGGCGGCGAGGTGGCGCGCGTAAGCGTCCAGCGGCGTCGCCGTGAGGAAGCAGAGCTCGCCTGAGCCGGGGGTGGGGCGGTGGGCCTGCGGCTCGAATGCGTGCGCCGCCTCGCGGAGCTCGATCGTCTGCCGCCCGAAGGTCAGCGCCCACCGCCCCGGTGCGACCGCGACCGCGCCCGTGCCGAGGACGCGCGCGTACCAGTCGCGCGTCGCCGCGAGATCGCGCACGGCGAGGACGAGGTGATCGAGCGCCGTGACGCGCGGGGCGGTCGGCGCGGCCCCGGCCCCGACCCCGGGCGCGACGAGCCACGCGCCGATGTCGGCCAGGAGGCCGTCGTAGTCGAGCGCGGCGAAGTCGGTCGTGTCCACGTCGCTCGTCGCGCCGGGGAGCTCGAGCGGATCGAGTCGCCCGCGACGGAAGATGGCGCGCAGGGCATCGTCCAGATCGTCGCCGTGTCCGGGGTGGCGCGCGCCCGATGCGGCGCGCGCCTCATGGCGGCGCAAGAGGGTCGCGCCGTCGGCGACGCAGTTGATCTGCCGGGCGATGAAGGGGTGGCGCGCGGCGAGGTCGCGGAAGCGCTCCGTGGCACGCTGACCGGGGAAGTTGCTCTCCACGATCGTCGCGACCCCGGCGGCAAGCTGCGTCTCCAGCGCGCCCCAGAGGAGTTCGTAGCTCGCCCCGCCGAGCCGCCTGGACCACGCGCGGTCGGTCGCGTCGTGGTTCGGCGCGGCGGTCGCTGTCGGCCACCCGGTGCCGAGCGTATCGAAGAGGCGTTCTTTGCAGTCGTCGCGGCTGAGGAGTGGCAGGCGGAGGTCGGCGGCGAGGCGGCGGGCCAGCGTGGTCTTGCCGCTGGCCGGTGGGCCGCCGACGATGAGCAATGGTGTCGGTGGCATCGGTGGGGCCTCCTTCCTGGCGCGGTGTTTGCTGCCTACGGGCCATTCCCGGCGTATTGTACGCCCGAGCGTCGTGTCTGTTCGGGCGCGGCGCGCACCCCGTCCGAACCGTTTGTGCCGTTCACCGGTCGACGAGGCTGGGCTCTTTCGCGACCCTTGTCGGAACCCGGATCCATCCCCCAGCGCCCCGTCGTGCGACGCGAGGTGCGTTCACTCGCCTGTGCGGCCCGGGGACGGCGTGTGCAGGATGCCAAGTGCCACAGAGCCTCGGCCTCCCGACGGCGCGCGACGCCCGAACCGCATAGTGGGGAGAAGGAAGCACCCCGTGCGCTCGGGGTGCTTCCTTCTCCCTCCCAGGCCGCGGGGGACGATCGGGTCTGTGATCGGAGGCGCACGAAACGGCCCGGGAACTGCGGCTCGGTCGTGCCGGCCCCTGGAAGGCACCGCCAGCCCGTGAGGGGTACGCGGCGCACGGACGCGAGGCGCTGGGATGGCGCGCCAGCCCCTGACCGGGACCACCACCCGGCGGCGTCTACTCTATCCCGGTGGGGCCGGGAAGCCGCCGATGGCGCGTGCGCCGCGGCATGCACCGACGTGCACGAAGCCGTGCGCCAGGCAGTTGTTGAGCGCATCCAGGCCGCTCTCCCTGGGGCCCCAGCGTAGCGTCACGGGGCGCGCCAGGGCCTCGCCCGCCAGGTGCGCCAGCAGGGCATCGACCTCGGCGACCATCGCCGCCACCAGGGCCGCGAGGGCCGCCACGGTGGCGGGCTGCGGCCGGCGCGGCGGCCAGTCGCGCCCCGCGACGACACGGGCCGCGGCGAGGATCGGGCGGTAGGCGTGGACGACCACCTCGCCGAACGGGCGCGCGTCGAGCGCGGGGGCCACGAACGCGAGCTGGTCGTCGGTGAGGCCGCGCAGGACGTCGGCGATCGCCGCAGCGAGCTGGCGATTCAGGTTCCGCAGCGCGGCGACCGCGTCGGGGATCATCCCCCCTCCCAACGCCGCAGCAACGGCGGCAATTCGGCCAGGTGGGCGATGGTCGCGGTGGGGACGATGTGCCCCGGGGCGGGTCCCGGCCGGGACCAGGGCTTGTCGGTGCGCTTCCAGACCGCGCGCATCCCCACCGCCAGGGCGCCCCCCACGTCATCGGCCAGCCGGTCGCCCACCATCACGCAGGCCGACGGCGCGACGGCGAGGCGGCGGGCCACCTCCCGGAACACCGCCGGGTGCGGCTTGGCATGGGGCAGTTCCGAGGTATAGACGAGCGTATCCAGGAGGTCGGCGAGGCCGTGCGTCGCGAGGTCGGCGTCGTGCCACGCCGCCGCCCACCAGGTGTTGGACAGCAGGCCGAGCCGGTAACCCGCCGCCCGCAAGTGCCGGAGCGTGTCGCGCGCGTCGGGATAGGCCACCGCCCAGCCAGCGACCGCGCGGGCGTAGCCGCCGAGCGCGGCCAGCAGCGTCTCGTCAGCGGGCGCCCGTCCCAGCCGCAGGAAGCCGTCGCGCAGGAGGCGGTCGGGGGGCTCGCCCACGTGCTCCGCGGCGACCCGTTCCCAGTGCGCCAGCTCGGCGGCGCGCATCGCCCCGACGTAGGCGGCGCGGGCGGGCCAGTCCCGCCCGGGCAGCGCGGCGACGAGGTGGTCGAAGGAGCGCGCCCAGCGCCGCGCCACGTCCTCCTCCCAGTCGGGCCAGTCGACGAGCGTCGTGCCTAGATCGAAGATCACGGCGCGCGGCCTGGCCAATCCCGGCATTTTCTCACTATTCATCTACCGCTCGCCTCCTTCATCCTGACGATATGGCGCACGATCTGCCCGATGTCACCGTCGGGACAATGGGCGAACGACGTCAGGCCGGCCGGGCGGGTGTGCCCGACGAAGAACGGCGCGCCGACGATCCGCAGCATCGGCAGGTCGCCGGCCGAGTCGCCCACGGCGGCGACTTCGTCGAGGCCCGTCCCGAGCCGCCCCGCGAGCGCGGCGAGCCAGCGCGCCTTGTCCTCCGGCCAGAAATGGGCGATTTGGCCGTCCGCCGCGAGCCCGGTCCCGACGTGGTGGTCGGCGCCGAGTTCCCGGGCGAACCAGGCGACCGCGAAGTCCCAAGTGATGGAGACGATCGCCGTCGCGACCCCCCACTCCCGGAGTAGGCGGAACCCCTCCCGCACGCCCGGGGCGAGGGGCACCGCCGCGAGCGGCGCGCAGAGTTCGGCGCGGGGCGTGTCGCCGTACCAGGTCGCCATCTCGGCGCGGGCGGCGGCGATCTCCTCGTATCCGGTGAACCGCTCGAACTCCCGCATCCGCGCCAGGCGACCGAGCGGGCGGGCCAGCGCCTCGCAGCAGGTGTCGGCACGGATCAGCGTGCCGTCCAGGTCGAAGGCCACCAGGCGGATCGACGAAGGCGCGTGGGGTGTCGCGCTCACGTCAGCCCCCCGGTGCCGTCGGGGAGGCGCTGTCGCGGTTCGGAAAGGTGGGGGACGATGTGGCCCAGTTGTGTTCGTTTGGTGGCGATCTCGCCGATGTGGTAGTGGTGGTGGACAAGATTGACGGTGATCGCGTGGCGGAGCGAGAGGCCGGTCGCCCGGAGGGCGACGAGCGAGCCATTGTAGGGGAGGACGAGGTCGAGATCCGGCTCACCCACGCCCCGCAGGTAGCGCCGGGTGGCCTGGCGGACCTCCGTGGCACCCCGCGCGATCACCGGCCAGTCGCCAGCCCGGCCGCTGCCGCCGAAGCGCAGGTCACGGTCGCCGATGACGGGATGGGGTGCTAACCGCTGGAAGCGCACGTTGAGCCAGGCGTCGATCGAATTCGCGACGTGGCCATACGTCCAGGCGAAGGCGCTCCCGCCGCCCCACGGCTCGACCGTCTCGGCGGGCGTCACCCCGTCCAGCACCAGGTCGAGCTCGTCCCACGCGTCGAAGAACGCGCCGACCAGCGGATTGCGTACCGTTCGCCCCTCTTCGATCATCATCCCCTTCTTCCGGCCACAGGTTGCAAGAGTCGCTCCAACACCACGGCAACGCCATCCTCCTGGTTCGACAGCGTCACCTCGTCGGCCGCCCGCAATACCGCGGGGTGCGCGTTGGCCACGGCGACGGCATGCCCGGCCCACGCCAGCAGCGGCAGATCGTTGGGCATGTCCCCGAAGGCGATGGTCGCCTCGGCAGACACCCCGACCTCGGTGCAGAGGGCCGCGAGCGCCGCGGCCTTGTGCACGTCGGCCGCCGCGACCTCGACGAAGGCTGCCCCGGAGTGGGTGACGGAGGCGCCGGCCCCCGCGAGCCGCCGCACCAGGGGGAGCAGCGCCTCGGCGGCGCAGTCGGGATGGCGGACGATGAGCTTGGTGACCGGATCCCGGCAGAGCGCGAGCGCGTCGCCCGTCAGCCCGTCCGGCTCGACGAGCGCCCCGTCGAGGGCGGCGTAAGCCGGCTCCCACCCGTACCGCTCCCCCGCCTCGACGGCGAAGCACACCCCCGGCACCGCCTCGCGCAACCCGGCGACCAGGCGCGCCGCGGTCTCCCCCCAGGGCGATTGCATCTAATTTTCGATCCTCTGTCCGCAGAAGCGCCCGAAACGCGCTGGTGCGACACGAATTCCGGCGACGCGGCCGCACACCACGCCCCGAACG
>JAABUZ0100009613.1_pt1 | contig 11008 bp, 12 predicted proteins | sample 5562091 | NCBI WGS metagenome assembly JAABUZ01 (sample SAMN12813069, study PRJNA571459) | rock metagenome | isolation source: Antarctica rocks | place: Antarctica: Victoria Land, Linnaeus Terrace sud | collected 2015-12-21
CGAATTCCTCGCTCGGAGCGAATACCGGGTGCTCGGCAGGCTCGTTGTCGGGGCTGGCATGTTCAGTACTGGAGGTCATTGATCCAAGATATGCGGCCTGGGTCACACCAGCCAGTGCAGCGGTTTCCCGAGGGCGATGAACGGGTGAGTCGGTGAGACAAGCGGCTGTAGCGTCATCGTCCGTGCCCGCCATCCCGATGCCTGAACGCGATTTCTCCGCGGACCCGCTTGCTCCGGTACTCGACCTGCCTGGCGTCGCCGAGGCCGCCGCCGCGGCCGGTGCTGCCATCGCCGAGGTGCACCGGCATCGCGCGAACCGGCGGGGGTTCGCGCTGTCGGCCAGCGAGGCGTCGGTACGCGCGGCCCGGGCGTCGGCCACCTTGGACGGCGGAGCGCCGGAGCTCCCGGCAGACGACTCCGACGGGGCGGTGGGCGATCCCGTCCTGGCCGGTGCTGTTCGAGTGGCCGCGGCACTCGACGGTCCGGCGCTGGTCAGCACCCTGACCGTGTGGCGCCGGGCCCCGCTGCAGGTGCTCGCCCGCCTGCACGTACTTGCGGCGACCGACCTCGTCGACACCGCGACCCGCGGCCGTCCGCGTCAGGATGCCGGTGTCGCGCAGCGCTTGGACCTGCTGGCGCAGCTGGTCACCGGCGGCACCCGGGTGCCCGCGGCGGTGCTGGCGGCCGTGGTGCACGGCGAGCTACTCACCCTGCGTCCGTTCGGCAGCGCCGACGGGGTGGTGGCCAGGGCGGCATCGCGGCTGGTGGCGGTGAGCACGGGCCTGGACCCGAAGAACCTCACGGTGCCGGAGGTCAGCTGGATGCGCAGTCCGGCGGAGTACCGCACCGCGGCCGAGGGCTTCGCCGGCGGAACAGTGGACGGGATCGCCGCCTGGGTGCTCAACTGTTGTGCGGCGCTGCAGGCAGGCGCACGGGAGGCGACGTCGATCGCCGATGCCCACAGCACCTGAGGGACCAGCGGCACGTCCCCGATTGGGAGGAGAACGATGAGCCAGACCGAGCAGAAACGTGGACGCCGGATCGCCATGAGCCCCGAGGAGCGCGACGAGTTCCTCGCGGCGGAGCGAACCTGCCGGATGGCCACCACTGGCACCGCGGGGCCGCACGTGTCGCCGTTGTGGTTCCTCTGGGACGGCACGGCGCTGTGGATCCAGAGCATCACCCGCAGCAAGCGGTGGGCGAACCTCGCCCGTGACCCCCGCGTCGCCGTGGTGGCCGACGCCGGCCACGACTACCTCGAGCTGCGGGGCGTCGAGCTCACCGGCACCGTCGAGGTGGTGGGGGAGGTGCCCCGCACCGGCGAGCCCAACGAGCAGCTTGCGCCGATGGAACGTCAGTTCGCCGCCAAGTACTTCGGCATTGACGAGCTCCCGCACGACGGCCGGCATGCTTGGCACCGGCTGGTCCCGACCAAGATAGTCAGCTGGGACTTCCGCAAGCTCGCGAATCTGGACGGCTGAGCCGCACCCGTGCACAAAACCGGACGGCGCTCCATCCATTGATGGGGCGCCGTCCGTAAGCACGAACTGCCTGGTTACCAAGCGTGCACTAATACGCGGGGTTCTGGGCCTCGGCGGCAGAAGACCGTTTGTCGACTGACGCAAGCCCTCCGCGTTCTGCCGGTAGGTTGGCTGCGTTGCGTGGGTGCCAAGTGCTCGTGCTGGAAAACCTCGATCGGGGAGGTGGGTCCTTCTCTTCTGGTCCCGCCTTGGCCGTTCGGGCTTCCTGCCACAGTTCTACCCCGTGATCTTGATCACAGCAACCCTGACTTTCAGCGGCTCCTGCGGCGCCGGGCGAGTCTGTACCACGTCGCCCCGGCTGCTACCGCGCCCAAGCCGACGGCCGCCGTGGCCACCGTCGAGGAGGACGCGGTGGGGATGCGGGCCCGCAGGGAGACCGGGGCGCAGAAGGTGAGCATGGGCCAGCCGCGCGCCACCGACTCCTTGCGCAAGGCGCGGTCGGGATTCACTGCGGTCGGGTGGCCCACCGCGGTGAGCATCGGAAGATCGGTGGCCGAGTCGCTGTAGGCGTGGCAGCCGGCAAGGTCGTAGCCGCGCTCGGCGGCGAGCCGGCGAATCGCCTCCGCCTTGCCCTCGCCGTAGCAGTAGAAATCGACCTCGCCGGTGTAGTGCCCGTCCTGCTCCACCATTCGGGTGGCGACGCTGAGGTCCGCGCCCACCATGCGCGCGATGGGCTCGACCATTTCCGAGCCGGACGCGGAGATGACGACCACATCGTGACCCTTGGCCCGGTGCTCGGCGATGAGCTCGGCGGCCTCGATGTAGACCAGGGGATCCACCACGTCGTGCAGCGTCTCCTCCACGATCGCCCGCACCTGCTTGACCTCCCAGCCGGTGCACAGCGAGGTGATGTTGGCGCGCATCCGCTCGATCTGGTCCGCGTCCGCTCCGGCGAGCAGAAAGAGGAACTGGGCGTAGGTGCTCTTCAGCACGGCCCTGCGGTTGATCAGGCCCTCGTTGAAGAACGGCCTGCTGAAGGCCAGGGTGCTCGACTTGGCGATGATGGTCTTGTCCAGGTCGAAGAACGCGGCGACCGGTCGGAAGGTCGGGGGCGGGGGTTCGGTCACGCTCCGGAGCATAGGTCTCGGCGGTCACATTGGTCCCGAATTGCTGGTCTGGTGGTGCAAAGCGCGAGTAGTTCGGGGTACAGTCGACACTGCTTGGACTCGATCCAGGTGTGCTCAGCCCGACCCCCCGGGGCTGAGCGCTGACGACCCCCGCCCCTCCCCCCTGGCGGGGGTCGTCCCATAACTTTTGCCGGTGAACCGGCCCGTGTCTGTGCCCGGGCTCCAGGTTGTCCACAGGCCAGGAAAGCATCCACAACGCCCCCGAAACCGCCGTTCGCGGTCGGTCGGACGGCGCACGGTTGAGCCATGACTTCCCCCACCGCGATGCGGGTGCTCGCGCTGATCTCCACGGGTGCACTGCAGGAAGAAGTACTGCGACTGGCTGCGGCCGCGGGCTGTGACCTCGAGTTCTCCGTCGACCCCGCCGGGGCCCGGCTGCCGTGGGCTGGCGCCCCGCTGGTGCTGCTCGATGACGCCGCCGCGCGCCGCTGCGCCCAAGCCGGACTGCCCCGCCGCGACGGCGTTCTGGTGCTCACTGACGGAGATGCCGACGACGCGCTGTGGCGCAGCGCGGTCGGCGTTGGAGCCGAGCAGGTGGTGCAACTGCCCGACGGAGAGCGGTTCCTGGTGAACGCATTGGGTGAGAGCCTGGAGCGCTCCGATGCCGGTGGCCGGGTGCTGGCCGTGCTCGGTGGCCGGGGAGGTGCCGGTGCGTCGGTGTTGGCGGCTGCGGTGGCCAACGCTGCGGTAGCCGCTGGGCGGCGTGCGCTCCTCGTCGACTGCGACCCCCTCGGCGGTGGAATCGATCTGGTTCTCGGAGCGGAGGAGCAGACCGGGTTGCGCTGGTCGGGGGTGGCGCTCACCGGAGGCCGGGTCGCGGCCAGCGCGCTGCGCGAGGCACTGCCCAGTGCGGATGCGCGCGGCCGGTTGGCGGTGCTGTCCTGTGGCCGCGACGAGGCGGCGCCCTCGGCGCAGGCGCTGGCCGCGGTGCTCGACGCGGGTTGCCGCGCGGGTGATGTGGTGGTGTGCGATCTGCCCCGCAACCTCGGCGAGACGACCATCTCCGCGCTCGATCGCGCGGATCTCGCCGTTCTGGTGGTACCTGCGGAGGTCCGTGCGTGTGCGGCAGCCACCCGGGTGGTGGCGGCCATGGGCCCGCGGGCCGCGCAGTTGCAGCTGGTGGTGCGCGGTCCCGCGCCCGGCGGTCTCCGCGCCGCAGACGTCGCCGAGGCGCTGGGCGTACCGATGCTGGCGTCGATGCGTCCGCAGCCGGGATTGGCTGCGGGGCTGGAGCGTGGAGCGCTGGCGCAGCCTCGGCGTTCGCCCCTGGTCACGGCGGCACGCCAGGTGCTGTCGGCTCTGGAAGTGGCCGGCGCTCGGGGCCAGGCGGCATGAGCGGACTGGACCGTGACGAGCTGCTCGAACGGGTGCGCCATCGCCTGGCTGAGGTGCCGGGCAGGCTGAGCCCGGCGGTGGTCGCCGACGCCATCCGGGCGGAGTCCGGCGGTGTGCTCGGGGACACCGACCTGCTCGCCGCGCTGCGGGTGCTGCAGACCGAGCTCTCCGGCGCCGGTCCGCTGGAGGACCTGTTGCGGGAGCCGGACGTGGCCGACGTGCTGGTGACCGCCCCGCACCAGGTGTGGGTCGATCGAGGCGCGGGCCTACACCTCACCGATGTGCGTTTCACCGACGAGGCCGCGGTACGCCGGCTGGCGCAACGCCTGGCCCTTTCGGCCGGCCGTCGGCTGGACGAGGCGCAACCGTGGGTGGACGGGCGGCTGCCCGACGTGGGTTACGGCGGGGCGGGCGTGCGCCTGCACGCGGTGCTGCCACCGGTGGCAGCCGACGGCACCTGCCTGTCCTTACGGGTGCTGCGGCCGGCCACCCAGGGCCTGGAAGCCCTGGTCGCCGGCGGAGCCGTTCCGGGAGAAGTGGCGGGTCTGCTCAACGCCGTGGTCACGGCTCGGTTGGCCTTCCTGGTGGTGGGTGGCACCGGGGCCGGCAAGACAACCCTTTTGGCCGCACTGCTCGCCAAGGTGGACGCCGCCGAACGGATCGTCTGCGTGGAAGATGCCGCCGAGCTGCGCCCGCAGCACCCGCATGTGGTGCGGCTGGTGGCTCGAGCACCCAACGTGGAAGGGATCGGCGAGGTGACGGTGCGCCAGCTGGTGCGCCAGGCGCTGCGCATGCGACCCGACCGCGTGGTCATCGGGGAGGTTCGGGGTGCCGAAGTCGTCGACCTGCTCACCGCGCTGAACACCGGCCACGACGGGGGTGCGGGCACCGTGCACGCCAACTCCCCCCGCGAGGTGCCGGCCCGGCTGGAGGCGCTGGCCGCGCTCGGCGGGATGGATGCCGCCGCCCTGCACAGCCAGCTCGCCGCGGCGGTCCAGGTGGTGCTGCACGTGCACCGCAGCGCTGACGGCACCCGCGGTCTGTCCGGCATCGGGGTGCTCACGCGACCCGCGGCCGGAGACGGACCCGTCACGGTGCGCAATGCCTGGACCCGTTCGGGTGGTTTCGCCGAGGGCGCCGCCACGCTCACCGAGTTGCTGGCCGAACGAGGGGTTCGGCCATGACGACGGCATTGGTGGTCCTGGCGGCAGCCGTGCTGGTGGCCCCGGTGCACATCGCGCGCGCCCGGCTGCGGGCAATGACCAGGCCTGCGGGTAGGACGGCTATGCCCCGCAACATTTCCGCCGCGGCCTCCGGCCTGATGGCTGCGGCCGTCGGCGCGACACTCGGCGGCCCCTTGCCTTCCTTGGCCGCGGTGCTGATCGCCGTCACCGCCCATCGGAAATGGCAACAGCGCCGCCGGGCCCGCACCCGAGACCGGGTTACCGCCAGCCTGGCTGCCGCGCTGGAGGTGCTGATCGCCGAACTCCGGGTTGGCGCCCACCCGGCCGCGGCCTGCGCGGTGGCGGCGGCTGAAGTGGATGGTCCCGTGGCCGGCGTCTTTGCCGAGGCTGCTGCCAGGGCGCGACTCGGCGCCAGCGCGGCCGACGGCCTGCACGCACCGCAGCCCGGCCTGGATGCGGAACTGGACCGGGTGGCCGCCGCCTGGCGGGTGGCCGAAGAGCGCGGCGTGGCCCTGGCCGAGCTGCTCGACGCCGTGCGCCGCGACCTCACCGGGCGGATCCGCTTTCGCAGCCGCACCGAGGCCGGGCTTGCGGGGGCCCGGTCCACGGCTGCCGTGCTGGCCGGGCTCCCACTGCTCGGCATTGCCTTGGGCCAGGCAATCGGCGCTGCCCCGCTGGCTCTGCTGCTGCGCGACTCCACGGGAGGCGTTCTGCTGCTGCTCGGCACCGTACTGATCTGCGGGGGCGTGTCCTGGACGGGACGCATCACGGCCAGGGCGGTGCGCTGATGGCCGCAGTCGCCGCCCTACTGGCCCTGGCATTGGTGCTCGTCCCCGGGGGAGTGCCTCGCCGGCGGCTCAGTGTCCTGTTCGGCGACCGGAGCTCGCCCGGCGTCGATCGCCTTGGCGCGCTGGCTCCGGCCCTGGTCGCGGCGCTGCTCGGCACGTCGATGGCGCTCGGTGTCGGCGGTGTCCCCGGCGCGGCGCTCGGCGCGGCGCTGGCCGTGGGGGGATATCTGGGAATGCGCCGACTGGGTGCTCCTCGCTCCGAGCCAGTGGATCGACTCGGTACCGCGGGAACTTTCGACCTCCTCGCCGCCTGTTTGTCCGCTGGACTGCCGGTCGCCACCGCCGCCTTGGTGGTGGCCCCGAGCGCACCACCCGCGGTGGCCTCGGTACTCCGCCAGGCCGGTGAGCTGCTGACCCTGGGCGCCGAGCCGGCGGCGGCCTGGTCCGCCGCCGCGCAGCAGCCGGCCACCGAGGCGCTGGCCCGGATCGCCCGGCGCTCCGCGCGGTCCGGTTCATCGCTGTCCAAGGGGATAACGGAACTCGCCGCGCACCAGCGGGCGGAGGCCGAAGACCTGGCGGCGGCCGCCGCCGAACGCGCGGGGGTATTGGTGGCTGGGCCCTTGGGGCTGTGCTTCCTGCCGGCGTTCGTCTGTCTCGGCGTCGCGCCGGTGGTGCTGGGGCTGGCCGGTCCGCTGCTACACGGCGGAATCATCCAATGAATGTCCACTATGGAGAGTCCATAGTGGTCGGAAGGAAGGCATCATCATGGGGAAGATCAGCATCAAGGACAGAATCGCCACCCGATTGCTGCTGGTGGCAAGTCAGGACGACGGGATGTCCACCGCCGAGTACGCCATCGGCACCATCGCCGCAGCAGCGTTCGGTGCAGTGCTGTACACCGTCGTCACCGGTGACTCCGTGGTCGGCGCGCTGACCGGACTGGTGCAGCGGGCACTGTCCACGGAGATCTGATGTGCGCCGTCAGCCGGGTCCGCGCGCGGGCCACCGAGGACGAGGGCGCGGTGACGGTGGAAGCGGCGATCGCACTGTCTTCCCTCACGCTGTTTCTCATGCTGGCCATCGGTGCGGTACTCGCGGTGGCCATGCAGGTGCAGTGTCTCGACGCGGCGCGCGAGGCGGCCCGGCTGACGGCACGCGGAGAGGGCGCGCGGGCGGCGACGGTGGCCGCGCAGGTCGCACCGCGGGGCGCCCAGGTGACGACCCGCACCGACGGCGACACGGTGCTGGTGCGGGTACAGGTGTCCAGTACCTGGCTGCCCGCGTTGGACATCGCAGCCGAGGCGGTCGCCGTGCTGGAACTCCGGGGAGAGCTTCCGTGAACGACCGGGGATCGGCCACCGTGTGGACCGCCATGGCGATCACCGCGCTGATGGTCATGGCGGGGCTCGTGCTGCACCTGGGTGCGGCCGTCGGCACCCGCCATCGCGCCGAGGCTGCGGCCGACCTGGCTGCTGTGGCGGCCGCGGCCCATGCGCTGGAGGGGCTCGATGCCGCGTGCGCCAAGGCCGCGACGGTCACCGCGGCCATGGACGTCACGCTGGCGGTGTGCCGGCTCGACGGGTGGGATGCGGTGGTCGAGGTGAACGCCGCGGCCATGGCGGCTCTGGGCTCCGCGCACGCCAGGGCCAGGGCGGGACCGGTACAGCCCTGAACACCCGCATTGCGTATACGCGACGTGGTGGCCTGCCCCGAATGAGCACGTTCAGTGGTCGGAATGCGGAGTCGGCAGTGCCGCGAGTACGGCATCGAGCACCCGCACGGCGCCGGACTTGTCCAGGGGGTCGTTGCCGTTGCCGCACTTGGGCGATTGCACACAGGACGGGCAGCCCTCCGTGCACTCGCAGGCCGCGATCGCGTCCCGCGTGGCACCCAGCCACCGGCAAAGTTCGGCGTGCCCCCGGTCGGCGAAGCCGGCGCCGCCCGGATGCCCGTCGTGCACAAACACCGTGGGCATGCCGGTATCGGGGTGCAGCGCCGTGGACACCCCGCCGATGTCGCCCCGATCGCAGGTGGCCACCAGCGGCAACAGCCCGATGGCGGCATGCTCGGCGGCGTGCAAGGCCCCCGGGACGGCGGCGGCATCCACTCCGCTCCGCGCGAGCAGCTCCTCGGTCAGGGTGTACAGCACCGCGCGGGTGCGCAGCGTGTTCACCGGCATGTCCAGCTCCACCGACTCCAGTACCTCACCGGAGGACGCCCGCCGCAGGTAGCCCGTCACCTGGCTGGAGACGTCCACCTCGGCCAGAGCCACCCGAACCTCGCCGTGCAGCGACTGCTCGATGATCCGCACCACGGCGATGTCACTGGCCTCCCTGGCCGCGGTCGTCCAGTCCGGATCCTCCGCGTGCACCAGTGCCAGCCCGTGCTCCAGATCCAGCTCGTCCACCACATAGGAATCACCCTGGTGCAGGTGCACCGCCCCCGGGTGCACGGTCGACGGCGCCCGGCCGTTCTCCACGGTGCCCAGCATCCGGCCGGTCGTGGACTCCACCACGGCCACCTGCACGCCGCCGGACCCGCGCAGGTCCAGCTCGGCGTGCGGCCGTTGCCCCGCGGCCAGGAACCACCCGTGCGGGCGCCTGCGCAGCACACCCGCCTCGCACAGTTCCTGCAGCAGGGCGGTCGGGCAGCCCCACACCTGCTCCATTTCCGCGTCGGTCAACGGTTGCTCGGCCGCCGCGCAGGCCAGGTGTGGACCCAGGATGTAGGGGTTGCTCGGGTCGGTGACCGTGGCTTCCACCGGTCGCTCCAGCAGCGCGGCGGGATGGTGCACCAGGTAGGTGTCCAGCGGGTCATCGCGCGCCACCAGCAGCACCAGGGAGCCCTCGCCCCGGCGGCCCGCTCGCCCGGCCTGCTGCCAGAAGGACGCCACCGTTCCCGGAAAACCGGCTACCACCACAGCATCCAGTCCGGCGACGTCCACCCCGAGCTCCAGGGCATTGGTGGTGGCTACCCCCAGCAGGGTCCCGTCGTTGAGCGCCGCCTCCAGTGCGCGGCGGTCCTCGGCGAGATAGCCGGCTCGGTAGGCGGCCACCCGTCGGCTCAGGTCGTTGTCGACGTGCGCGAGCGCGCGCCCCGCGCTCAGCGCCGTCAGCTCCGCGCCCCGCCGGGACCGGACGAAGGTCAACGTGCGGGCGCCCTCCACCACCAGGTCGGCCATGATTCGGGCCGCCTCCGCGCCGGCCGCACGCCGCACCGGGGCGCCGTTCTCCCCGAGGATCTCGGCCAGCAGCGGTGGCTCCCACAACGCCACCGTCCGTGGGCCGTGCGGTGAGCCGTCCTCGGTCACCGCGGCGACCGGCGCCCCGAGCAGTCGTTCGGCGGCCGGCCCCGGGTCGGCGGAGGTGGCGCTGGCGAGGATGAACACCGGGTCGGCCCCGTAACGGGCGCACAGCCGGCGCAGTCTGCGCAGCACCAATGCCACGTGTGAGCCGAAAACGCCTCGATAAGAATGGCACTCGTCCACCACCACGTACCGCAGCCGCCGCAGGAACCGCATCCAACGCTCGTGCCGCGGCAGTACCGCGCGATGCAGCATGTCCGGATTGGTGAACACCCACCTGGCATGCGCCCGCACCCAGTCGCGCTCCTCCAGTGCCGTGTCTCCGTCGAACATCGCCGGGCGCACATCGGTCAGGCCCAGGGTGTCCACCGCCCGCAGCTGGTCCGCGCCCAGCGCCTTGATCGGTGCGAGGTACAACGCCGTCGCGCGGGGGTCCTGGGCCAGGGCGGTGAGCACGGGGAGCTGGTAGGCCATCGACTTCCCGGACGCGGTGCCCGTAGCCACCACCACGTTGCGGCCGGCGTGCGCCGCGTCGGCCGCGGCGCTCTGATGGCTCCATGGTCGGTGCACCCCGCGCGCGGCGAGCGCCGTCACCACTTGGGGTGCCGCCCAGTCCGGCCAGTCGGTGAATGCGGCTGTGCGCGCGGGTAGCTCGGCGACGTGGGTCAGCGGAGTCTCTTCGCCCGGGGTACCGGCGAGCACCCGTCCGAGCAGCTCTGCGCCGTAAGTCGTCGGCGCGCGGGGTGGTGATTCGGTCATCTAGCACCGAGTTTAGCCGCCCTTGCCCGCCATCCCCGCCCCGTCGGCGGGTGTGGTGTGAGATGGGTCACAGCAGGATGGGTAACTGATTGCCTGCCGGGGTGTTGCGGGGTCGCCGAACATGGTTCACTTGTCTTGGTCGCAGTTTCTGTGTTCGTGGTCTTGTAAAAGCACGCGCGCTCGCAGGATCGGTGTTGCGGGTGAGGTGCCCCTCGGGGGATCGCGCTCGTTACCGACCCGGTAGGTCGTAAGTGCGACCAACTGACATCGTTTTTCGCAAGAGGAGATACAGGCATGGCACAGGGAACTGTGAAGTGGTTCAACGCGGAGAAGGGGTTTGGCTTCATTGCCCCCGAGGACGGTTCGGCTGACGTCTTCGTGCACTACTCCGAGATTTCGGGCAGCGGCTTCCGCACCCTCGAGGAGAACCAGCGCGTTGAGTTCGAGGTCGGCCAGGGCACCAAGGGCCCGCAGGCCACCGGCGTTCGCGCCATCTGAGTTTTCCACTCAGCTTCGCTGAGCCCCCATCGTCCCAGTGGCGGTGGGGGCTCAGTCATGTGTAGGGAGGGAGGGTGATCACCGTGCGGTCCACGCACCGTGCCGTTCCGCTCCGACCACCACGTTCAGCGGGCTCAATGTCGTTCCAGGCGCGAGAAAACTACCGCCAGCCTGCTGAATGCGTGGGCCGATGAGCGAGCAGCTGTCCTTCTTCTCCGCGGACCTGGCGGTGCCATCCGTGGCCGACCTCGCCGGGCTGCTCGCCGCGCACGGTCAGGTGTTCACCAGCGGCGGCGTCGTCCGGGTGTCGGTGGTGCTGGACGCCCGGTGGCGGGCCGAGGCCATCGCCCAGCTGGTGGGCGAGGCAGGCCTGACCGCGCAGCTGCGGGTTCTGGAGCCGGAGGATGCCGAGCACGGCGGCTATCTGGTGCGTACCGATTCCTCCCCGGAGCTGGCCGCCCTGGGCCGCGCG
>JAABUZ0100009616.1_pt1 | contig 11006 bp, 10 predicted proteins | sample 5562091 | NCBI WGS metagenome assembly JAABUZ01 (sample SAMN12813069, study PRJNA571459) | rock metagenome | isolation source: Antarctica rocks | place: Antarctica: Victoria Land, Linnaeus Terrace sud | collected 2015-12-21
CGGCGGCCCCGGCGGCCCCGGCGGCCCCGGCGGCACCGGCGGCCCCGGCGGCATCGCACGAGTCGCCAACGCCGGACTCCCTGACTTCCTCAGCTTCCGGCGAGAGCGGCCCGGAGGAGGCCGGCGGTTACGTGGAGGTCGAGGACCACAGGTACTGAGCAACAGCGGATAGGCGACAGGCCGACCCTGCAAGCTGGCCTCCCCCCTCGCAAGGGAGACACTGGTCCTGGCCGATCGGGGTTCGGGGGAGCCGCACGTGGGCGAGGCGATGGGCTCCGCACAGCATGGCGGGGCATCCGCTGCTGAGCCGGCGGTGACCAACCCTGCAGCCGAGGGCATCCCGCACGAGCCCGACTACCGGTTCACGCTCGCCAACGAGCGGACCTTTCTCGCCTGGATCCGCACCTCCCTCGCCCTGCTGGCGAGCGGCGTCGCCGTGGGCAACCTCGTGCCGACGTTTGGCACGGAAGCGCTGCGCAAGACGGCCGCGATCGCGCTGGCCCTGCTGGCCGTCCTCACCGCCGTGACCAGCGTGGTCCGCTGGCAGCGTGTGCAGGCGGCGCTCGACAACGATGAGCCGCTGCCCCGCGCCCGTGTCGCCTACGTCCTGGCGGGCCTGCTCACCGTCCTTGCCGTCGCGGCCGCTCTAATCGTGCTGTTCGGACAGGGTGGCCGTGCGTGAGCGTGCCTGAGAACGCTGGGGTCGCTGTCGTCAGAAGCGGCTCCACCGCTCGTCGCCCGTTCACCGGGCAGGCCGGCCTGCAGGCAGAGCGGACGGCGCTGGCGTGGAACCGCACCACTCTGGGGCTGCTGACCAACGGGGCCCTGCTGTGCCTGCGCGAGGCGCGCGGCCAGGACGCTGCCCCTGAGCTCGTGCTCGGGTGCGCCGCGCTGCTGATAGCTGCGGCTGTCACGGTCCTGAGCCGACGGCGCGTGCGGCTGCTGGCCAGCCGGGGGCAGCCGATCGGTCTGGCGCCTCGCCGGGAGGTCGTCCTCATCGGCTGGTCCGTCGTCGCGCTATGTGCGGGTGCTGTCGTCGTGCTCGCCCTGCCGGTGCTGCCACGGTTCTAGCGCCAAGCTGCGGGAGATGGCCGTCACGCGGGTAGGAGGGGCGCGTGGACGTGCCGACGCTGGGGATCGAAGAGGAGTTCTTGCTGGTCGACGCCGGCACGGGCGGACTGCGCGAGGATGCCGAGGTGGTACTGCAGCAGACCGGTGACGACCTCGACCACGAGCTGCGTTCGGCGATGGTCGAGACCGGGAGCGCCGTTTGTGCCGACCTTGCGACAGCGAGCGCGGAGTTGAGCCAGCGCCGCGCAGCGGCTGTTGCTGCGGCCGCCCGGGTCGGCGCGCGGGTGCTCGCTACCGGGAGCCACCCGACGGCCACGCCGCACGAGCCGGGCTACGGCGACGAGCCGCGCTACCGGCGCATCGCCGAGGCCTTCGGGGTCGTCAGCCACGAGGCGCTGGTCTGCGGCTGCCACGTCCACGTCGCCGTTCCCGATCGGGAGGCCGGGGTCGCCGTTGTCGACCGGGTGCGTCCGTGGCTCGGTCCACTCGTTGCCCTTTCAGTCAACAGCCCCTTGTGGCAGGGCCAGGACACCGGCTACCACAGCTGGCGGACGCAGGTCTGGTCGCGTTGGCCCACCGCCGGCCCGACCAGCCTGTTCCACGATCTGACGACGTACGACGCGCGCGCCGACGCCCTGGTCGCCTGCGGGGCAGCGATCGACCGCGCCGCGCTGTACTACGAGGTGCGGCTGTCGGAACAGTGGCCGACCGTCGAGGTGCGCGTGGGCGACGTATGCCTCGAGGTGGACGACGCCGTCCTCCTCGGCGGCCTGGCGCGCGCTCTCGTGATGACGGCCTTGGCTGACCGCGACCGGCCAGCACCCGACGTCCCCGTCGAGCTGCTGCGGGCGGCCACGTTCCAGGCCTCTCACGCCGGGCTGAGCGGCGAGCTGGTCGATCCGGTCGACTGGCAGCTGCGTCCGGCGGCCGCCGTGCTGGAGCTGCTCGTCGAGCACGTCGGCGCGGCGCTGGAGCACGCGGGCGATGCCGGCCTCGTCACGGCGGGCATCGCCCGGCTCCAGCGCGAGGGGTCGGGGGCCGATCGCCAGCGGAACGCCTTCCAGCGGGCCGGCAGCCAGGCCGTCATCGACCTGGTCACTTTGCAGCCAGCATCAAGCTGATGGGACCGCTGGTGCACCGTGGCACGCGTCGGTGTCGAGCAGCCCCCGCGGCGGTGCTGCTTCTTGCCCTGGCAGTTGGGTGCGGGTCTGGCGGCACTGGCGGCACTGGGGAACCGGCGGCAGGTGGCACGCCGGCCGCCCCCCGTGCGTCGGTGAGCGGCGGTGGTTCGGCACCAACCCTCTCCGGCGGCGGCGCGGGCACGGTCCCGACGAGCCAAGCCCCGAGCCTCAGCAGGCCTGCCGGCAGCGGCCCCGCCATCACCCTCGCCTTTGCTGGGGACGTCCACTTTGAGGGCAGCTCGCGCGCTGGCTTGTCCGGTGGGCTGGCAGACATCACGCCACTGCTGTCGCCTGCCGACCTCGCCATGGTCAACCTCGAGACCGCGGTCACCGACCGGGGAACTCCTGCGCCGAAGAGCTTCACCTTCCGGGCCCCGCCGTCGGCGTTCGTCGCGCTCAAGAAAGCAGGCGTCGATGTGGTGACGATGGCCAACAACCACGGCATGGACTACGGGACGGACGGGCTGGCGGACTCGCTGGCCGCGTCGCGCCAGGCGGGGGTGCCGGTGGTCGGCGCCGGGGTCGACGAGGCCGCTGCCTACGCGCCGCACATCGCCTCGGTGAAGGGCCGGCGGGTTGCCGTCATCGGTGCCACCCAGGTGCTCGACGACAACCTGGTGACCGCCTGGACTGCGGGACCCGGTAAGCCGGGGCTGGCGTCGGCAAAGAACGAGGGCCGCTTGACCGCCGCCGTCCGGGCAGCCAGGGCGCACGCCGATGTCGTCGTCGTCGACCTGCACTGGGGGACGGAGCTCGTCCAGTGCCCGACGCTCCGGCAGCGCACACTGGCCGCGGAGCTGGCCGAGGCGGGCGCCGATGTCATCGTCGGGTCGCACGCACACATCCTGCTCGGCGGTGGTTGGCTGCCCCCTGCCGGTGGTACCAGCGTTACCGGCCACGCGTACGTCGACTACGGCCTGGGCAACTTCGTCTTCTACGCGGGCACGCCGCAGACACAGCAGAGCGGCGTTCTGACGCTGACCGTGCAGGGACGCCGGACGACCGCGGCGCAGTGGACGCCGGCACTGATCGGCGGAGGACTGCCGCGGCCCCTGACCGGAGCGGCCGCCACTCAGGCGACCGCGGCATGGAACGGCTTGCGCGCCTGCACCGGCCTGGCTGCCGCGCCTCCCGCCCCCTGACGGCGGGCCGGTCAGTAGCGGGCGCCGACGACCTGGCTGCCCAGGGGGTCGAGCTCGGTGAGCGCCTCGGCGTCGAGCGTCACGTCGAGGGCGCCCACATTCTGCTCCAGCCAGGTGACCCGCTTGGTGCCCGGGATGGGCACGACCGGGATGTCGAGCCGCTCCTGCTGCGCGCTGACCCATGCCAGGGCCACCTGGGCGGGAGGCACGCCGAGCCGGTCCGCGACCCGCCGCACCGTCCCCGCGATGGCCTCGTTCGCCTCGCCGGCCTCGCCCCTGAACCGCGGGTTGCGGCCGCGGAAGTCCTTGGCCCCGAACGAGGAACGGTCGACGGTCCCGGTCAGGAACCCCCGGCCGAGCGGGGAGTAGGGCACGAGCCCGACGCCGAGCTCGGCCATGGCCGGCGCGAGCGCCTCGGGGTCGCGGGTCCACAGCGAGTACTCGCTCTGCACCGCGCTGATCGGGTGCACGGCGTGCGCTCGGCGCAGCAGGTCCTCGCTCACCTCGCTCAGCCCTAGGTGGCGCAGCTTGCCCTCGGCGACGAGTTCGGCCATCGCGCCGACGGTCTCCTCGATCTCGGCGTCCTGCGCGGGACGGTGCAGGTAGTACAGGTCAATCGTGTCGACGCCCAGGCGCAGCAGCGAGGACTCGCACGACCGCTTGACGTAGCCCCGCTGGCCACGGATGAGGCGCTTGTCGTCGCCGCCCGTGCGGTCGATGCCGAACTTCGTCGCCAGCTGCACCTGCTCGCGCCGGTCGTGGATGGCCCGCCCGACGAGAACCTCGTTGTGACCGTCGCCGTAGACGTTGGCGGTGTCGAGGAACGTCACGCCGAGCTCGATGGCGCGGTGGATCGTAGCGACCGACTCGTCCCAGTCAGCCGGCCCGTACCACTCGCTCATGCCCATGCAGCCCAGCCCCTGTGCTGAGACCCGCAGCCCACCCAGATCCACCGTGTTCATGCCCATCCCTTCGGTCTGCCAGACCGCGTTCAGTCGCTGGTGCGGCTGCCCCGCGGTAGCTGACGACCTCCTGCCCCCGATGGGCAGGATCCGTAACGTGACCGTCGTGCCTGAGCAAGCCGCCCTCCGTCAAGGCCACGTCGATGTCCCTACGCCGGACGGCCCCGCCGATGCCTACCTCACCCAGCCCGACGACGCCGGCCAGCATCCCGGCGTCCTCGTCTTGATGGACGGCATCGGCCTGCGCCCACGGCTGGAGCAGATGGCCGACCGCATCGCCGCGCAGGGCTACGCCGTACTCGTACCGAACCTGTTCTTCCGCGCGGGGCGCGCGCCGGTGGTGCCCGACCTGGTCGCGCGGCTGCAGTCCGAGGACCGGGCCAGCGTGATGGCCGAGCTGCGGCCGCTGATGCAGGCGCTCACGCCACAGGTCGCCGCACGCGACACCGAGGCCTACGTCGACTTCCTGGTCCGCCAGCCCGGCGTGGCAGACGGGCCCATCGCGACGACGGGTTACTGCTTGGGCGGGCCGCTCTCGCTGCGTGCCGCGGCGCAGCTGCCCGGCCGCGTCGTCGCGGCGGCCAGCTTCCACGGCGGCAACCTCGCGCCGGACGACCCCTCCGGGCCGCAGCACGGTGCGCCAGCCATCTGCGCCGAGCTCTACTTCGCGCACGCCGACAACGACGCTTCGATGCCTCCTGAGCAGGTGGCGCGGCTCGAGGCGGCGCTCGACGCGGCGGGCGTGACGTACCGCTCGGAGCTCTACGCCGGAGCGGCGCACGGCTTCACGATGAGCGACATGCCCGTGTACGACGCGGCAGCCGAGCAGCGGCACTGGGACGCTCTGCTCGGACTGCTCGCCCGGGCGCTGCCCGCACGCTGATGGCACAGCGACAGCACGCTGACGGCGACGGCCTATGACTGATCCGTCAGGGCCGGATCAATTGCCAGGTCAAGCTCTCGTGCGCTGGCAGCCAGGCGCTTGTCGCGGGTCCACACGCAGGCGTCGTCGGCGGCCATACGTGTAGCGGCAAGCAGCTGGACGTCGACGGAGCCGATGCCGCGACCCATCAGGCGCCGGCGTTCCGGTCCCTCCCATCCTCGCGAGACGCCACGCGCTCTCGCGTTCGATGAGCGCGCGCAGAGCCTGACGGACCAGAGCACTCTTCTCCGTTGTACCCGTGAGGCGCTGGGCTTCCGCGAGGAGATCGTCGTCGAGAGCCAGGGTCGTTCGCACGGGCTCCATGTTGGCACGACTAAGAGCATCGGATGATGACGGCGGCCGTGCTCGTGTCCTTGAGGGGTCGCACCTGCGCGCTCGCTCGTCGCCGTGCAGCCAGTGGGGGCACACTGGTTCGTGTGGCTCGGAGGGACGGATCGGCGGCTCGCCGCGGTGCGCTTGGCGAGTTGGCGGCTGCTGTCAGCTCTCGCCGCCGGCGCCTGGGCGGTCTGCTCGCCCTCGTCGGCGTGCCCCTCACCACCGTTGCCCTGACCGCGTCTCGCTCCCAGCTCTCGCTCGCGGACGACCTGCTCGTCTACCTGTTGCTCGTCGTCGCCGTCTCGGCGGTCGGGGGCTTCTGGCCGGCCGTGCTGTCCGCGATTGCCGCCAGCTTGCTGCTCAACTGGTACTTCACCGAGCCGTTGCACACCCTCAGCATCGAGGCGCCGCAGAACCTGCTAGCCCTGCTGCTGTTCGTCTGCGCAGCTATCAGCGTCAGCAGCGTCGTGCACCTCGCCGCCCGCCGGGCCGCGGAGGCAGCGCGCAGCTCGGCCGAGGCGCAGGCACTGCTGGGGCTGGCTCGCGCCGTCCTCGGGGGCGCCGACACCCCTACGGCGGTGCTGGACCAGGTCGACGCCACCCGGCAGATGTCTGCGCAGCTGGTCGAGCTGGTGAACGGGCGCTGGGTGCCCGTCACCAGCCGCGCGCCCTTGGCAGGGGAGGAGGAGCCGGCCCGCGTGCTCAGCGTCCGCGACGACCTGCGCCTGCTGCTGTACGGCGACGTGGCCGGCGTCAGCCCGCGGGTGCTCGACGGTCTCGCCGCGCAAGCCGCCGCCGCTCTGGACCGGGAACGCCTGCGCACCCAGGCGGCGCAGGCGGAAGTGCTCGGCGAGGCGAACCGGGTGCGCACCGCCCTGCTCGCCGCGGTCAGCCACGACCTGCGCACGCCGCTGGCGTCGGTCAAGGCCGCGGTGTCGAGCTTGCGCCAGGACGACGTCGCCTGGTCGCCAGGGGACGAGCAGGAGCTGCTCGCGACGATCGAGGACGGCGCCGACCGGCTCGACTCCATCATCGGCAACCTGCTCGACATGAGCCGGTTGCAGACCGGCTCGCTGCAGCCGTTCCTGCGACCGACGGCCCTTGACGAGGTGGTCCCGCTCGCGCTGCTGGGGCTGGAGGGCGCCGCAGAGGTCCGGCTCGAGCTGCCCGACGCGCTGCCCCTGGTCCTCACCGACCCCGGGCTGCTCGAGCGGGTCGTGGCCAACCTCGTCGCCAACGGCTTGCGCTACAGCGCCGGACGCCCGGTCGCCGTCTCCGCGCGGGAGGCCGGCCACCACATCGTCCTGGAAGTCGTCGACCACGGTGCCGGCGTGCCCGAGGCGCAGCTCGACCGCATGTTCGAGCCCTTCCAGCGCCTCGGTGACCGGTCGGTCGGGGGGGTCGGGCTCGGGCTCGCTGTCGCTCGGGGCTTCGTCGAGGCGATGGGCGGGAGCATCCGGGCGACGCCGACAGCCGGGGGCGGGCTGACGATGCAGGTGGAGCTGCGGGCAGCGACCACGAGCGTCCCCACGCCGTGACAACCGTGTCCGGATGACGACCGTGCTGGTGGTCGACGACGACCCTGCCATCCTGCGGGCGCTGCGCATCAACCTCAGCGCCCGCGACTACCGGGTGGTCACCGCTGCTGGCGGCGCCGAGGGCCTCGCGACCGTCGCCAGGGAGCGGCCGGACGTCATCGTGCTGGACCTCGGCCTGCCCGACATGGACGGCAGCGAGGTCATCCGCGGCGTGCGGGGCTGGGCAGCAACGCCGATCATCGTGCTGTCGGCGCGCGGCCAGGAGGCGGCCAAGGTTGCCGCGCTTGACGACGGCGCCGACGACTACGTGACCAAGCCGTTTGGGATGGACGAGCTGCTCGCCCGGCTGCGGGCCGCCGTCCGGCGTGCCGCACCCGGTCCTGACGACGAGCCGACCGTGACCACCGGGGGCTTCACCGTCGACCTGGCGGCCAAGAAGGTCCTGCTGCCGGACGGTCAGCCCGTGCGGTTGACCCCGACAGAGTGGCAGCTGTTGGAGGTTCTCGTGCGTCACAGCGGCCGGCTGGTCAGCGGACGGCAGCTGCTGCACGACGTCTGGGGTCCGGCATACGGCACCGAGACCCACTACCTGCGCGTCTACATGGCCCAGCTGCGGCGCAAGCTCGAGCCCGACCCGTCGCGGCCCCGGTATCTGATCACCGAGCCGGGGCTCGGCTACCGGTTCACGGCCGACTGAGCAGTTACGGGCCGCCGCCGTGCTGGCCGCGGCTGGCCGCAGCAGTACTGAGCAGGTGGCCGTCGAAGTGCGGTGTGGTGATGAACGGAGTCGTCATCCGACGAACCGGTAGCGGCCCGGGCCGGACGCGCAGCTCACCCAATCGGGCGACTCAAGGAACCGGCGGGACAGCACGAAACATGTCGTGACCCTTTCTCCCCGCCAGGAGGTACCCATGCCTACACCCGTGCGTCTGCTGACCGTCCGCGTCCTCCTGATGCTGCTCGGCGCCGCCTTCGCCTTGCTGGCCTTGAGCGTCGCTGTGTCCCCGGCTGGGCCGGGTCACCACGGCGGCAGCTACCAGAGCGCCGGCAAGGTGTCGCCGAACAACAAGACCTGGAACTAGACAACCGCTGCCCGAGCCCTAGACCGGCCGCTCTCCCAACTGTCCGGGTTCGACGGCCCGGGGCAGGGGCCGGGCGGCGTTGTCGCGGCGGTTGCGCACACTTCCCGTGGTGACGCTTCGTGCCGTGGAACCCGCCATGCGTCTTGTCGCTGTCGACGAGGTCGGTTGCGACCCGCAGGCTGTGCGGGTGAGATCACTTTCTTGGCAGCCGGCGCAAGCGCGGGCATGGACGCCGCCAAATCTTGCGTGTCCGAGCCTCGCCCGAAGCCTATCCCCGCGCGCCCTGCCTCGGTGGCCTCTCCTGCTGCGACGTGAGGGGTTGCGTCAGCACCCTGACGGCGACGCCGGTGGTGGTGGTGACGGGCGGATAGTACGCAGCACGAGGCCCCGAAAAGAGGAGCAGGAACTCGTCGGGAACCTCTCAACACCGCTCGCACTCACCCGATCGGGTGGGCATAGGACCAGCAGGTCCAGCCACCCTTGCGCCGGTGAACAGGCGGATCCGGATGACCGCGTTGTCCCTCAAGCACCGTCCGGTGCGGCTTCGGGCCTGGCCGTTGTGGGCCGCGCCGAGCGCCTTCATCGGCTATCTGCTGGCCCTGGTCGCCGCCTTCGTGGCGGTGGGCGGCGCGCTCCTGGCCGGCACAGCGCCGACGCCCGGGGACCTGGTGGGCTTCGCAGTCTTGCTGTGCAGTGCCGCACTGTGTGTGGAGGCGACCCGCCGGCTGGGGGAGGTGGCCGGGGTCGTCAGCGATCTGCAGTCGGCGTGGACGCTGCCGGTCGCGCTGTTGCTCCCGCCGGTGTATGCGTTGCTGGCACCCGGGCTGCTGAAAATACTTAGCCAGCTGCGGGTCGGTCGCAGCCTGCTCTACCGCCGCGTGTTGAGCGCGGCAGCCATCGGCTTGTCCAACTGCGCCGCGTCCGAGGTGTTCCACCGGTTGCTGACCGCTGGTAGTCCAATCAGCTCGATGTCGGCCAGCCCGGTCAGGACACTGTCGACCGGGCTCGGCTGCGCAGCAGTGTGCTACCTGGCGAACACGGCGCTGATCACCGCCGCGGTGCGCCTGGTGACCGTGGACGTCAACTGGCGGCAGCTGCTGCTGGACCGGGAGTCGCTGTACATCGACCTGGGCGAGATGTGCATGGGCATCATCATCTTTGTCGCCTGGACTGTTACCCCCGTATTGATGCTGGTCGTGCTACCGCCCGCGCTGCTGCTGCAACGCAGCTTGACTTACGTCCAGATGCGCACCGCTGCCCGCACCGACACCAAGACCGGGCTGCTCAACGCGGGAGCTTGGCAGCAGGAAGCCGACCGGGAGCTCGTGCGCGCGACCCGCGAGAACCAGCCGTTGGCGGTGCTGATGATCGACCTTGACCATTTCAAGGCCTTCAACGACACGCACGGCCACCTCGCCGGTGACCAGGCGCTCACCGCGGTCGCCCAAAGCCTCACGGCAGTCCTGCGGGTCTATGACAAGCTCGGTCGCTTCGGCGGCGAGGAGTTCGCTGTCGTGCTGCCCAGCACCGACCAGGACGAAGCGCGCCGGGTCGGGGAGCGACTCCGCCGGGCGGTAGCCGAGCTTCCCATCCCCGGCGTCGACCCCGAAGCCCGGCTTACCGTCTCGATCGGCGCCGCGATCGCCGGAGCCCACGGAGCTGGCCTGATCGACCTGCTCACCGCCGCCGACCTCGCGCTGTACCGGGCCAAAGCCGCTGGACGCAACCAGGTCGCCTTCGCACCCGGCCTACCCTTACCTGCTGCTGGTGCCGTCCCTCAAGCACGACGACCAGAAGGTGCGAGGTGACGCTCGAAGCAGTGCCCATCTGCGTGGAACGGACCGAAGCCGACGAACGGGCTGTTCGACAGTGCCCCGGAAGCACTGCTCGCAACGCTCCGCGAGTTGCACCCGCGTCCCTTACAGCGCCCTGCCGGCGGCGGCGCGATCGGTCCTGATCCGGTGGGGCTCCGGCCGAGAGGAGAGGAGCCGGCGCGGGCTGCACTGAACCGTGCCCGGTCTGGTAGCGGGCGCGAAGCCACGAGAGGGTGGTCAAGTGCCAGCACCGAGGAAATGCCCGAGCGAGCTGCGTGATCGGGCGCAGCGTCTTGTGCAGGAGGCCCGCGGCCAGGAGCCGGGCCTGTCGCTGAACGCCGCCAAGCTGCGGATCGGCCCTCGGGTCGGGGTCAACCCGGACACGATGCGCGGCTGGCGCAAGCAGGCCGCGATCGACGCCGGCCAGCAACCGGGACGACGACCGAGGACGCGCGGCGGATCAGAGCCCTCGAGCGGGAGAAAAGGGAGCTCAAGCGAGCCAACGAGATTGCTGGCGGCGTCGAGTTTCTTCGCGCGCGAGCTCGACCCGCGACTGCCGTGGTAGTCCAGTTCATCGATACCCACCGGGATCGTTTCGGGGCCCTTGCCGGTCTGCCGGGTGCTGCGAGCCCATGGTGTGCAGATCGCCCCGAGCAGCTACCGCGCCGCGCGGCGCCGCCCGCCGTGTGCCCGGGCGGTGCGTGACGCCCGGTTGCTCACCGAGATCGGCCGGGTGCACGGCCACGAGAACTACGGCCGGGGTGTCTACGGGGTGCGGAAGTTCTTCGTCCAGCTGGCCCGTGCATTCGCTATACCAGTCGACTGGGCGACGCCGGCGCCGTCGCGTCGATCGGGACCGTCGACGACAGCTACGACAATGCCCAGGCCGAGAGCCGGATCGGGCTGTACAAGACCGAGTGCGTGCGCGGTGACAGCCCGTTCCGGAATGCCGACGACC
>JAABUZ0100009618.1_pt1 | contig 11003 bp, 10 predicted proteins | sample 5562091 | NCBI WGS metagenome assembly JAABUZ01 (sample SAMN12813069, study PRJNA571459) | rock metagenome | isolation source: Antarctica rocks | place: Antarctica: Victoria Land, Linnaeus Terrace sud | collected 2015-12-21
CCACCGGCGGATGACCAAAATGGTCCGCCAAAATGTTGGCGATGACGTCGCTGTAGGACAGGTCAAGCTGCTCAGCTTTGGCGCGGACAGCGTCTGCCAACGTGGGCGAGACCCGCGACAGCATCACAATGCGGTGGCCCTTGCTGGGGCGACCGCCTTGTGAAACCCGCTTCGGCATGTCGCGAAATCTCGCACACCAGTTACTGAATCGAGGGAACTCGCTTCGGCGTGTCGTCATCGAGATCACCCGAGCTTCACGCCGTGAGCGGCCATGAAGGGGGCTGGGTCCTGGACCGGTCCCCACAGCCCGGCGCGGATCTCGAAGTGCAGATGGGGACCGGAGCAGTCACCTTGGCACCCTTCGAGCGCCACGGGCTGGCCGGCTTTGACCTGGTCGCCGACCTGGACCAGCTGGGCCTGGCCGTGGCCGTAGCAGGCGACCGCACCGCCGCTGACGTCGATGCAGACGTAGTGCTCGCCGTAGCCCTGCGCCGGGCCGGCGAACACCACGGTCCCGGCGTGCACTGCCAGCAGCGGAGTCCCCGCGGGCATCGCCAGGTCGATGCCGGGATGTCCGCCCGGGCTGTAGGAGGTGACGCCGAACGGCTGGGTCTGCACAGCACCCGGCAGCGGGTTGGACCACCCGCCGGGGGTGACAGCCGCCTTGTTGACAGCGGCGGACACGCCGCACGTCGAACTGCCCCCACCACTGCCGCCAGCAGCAGCGGGGGCAGGAACTGTGGCGCCACCCAGGGCTTGGACGACCTGCACGGCCGGGTCCCAGAACGGGGCGTAGTAGTACGGGTCGGCGTTGGCCTGCACACGGTGCGCGGCGATCGTCGGCGGCAGCGACTCCCAGCCGGGTACCGCGGCCAGTGCCGCGTAGAAGTTGGTCGCCGAGACGGTGGGGTTCATCCGGTCGGCGAGCGAGCCCCACGCGCCGTTGCCGCGTTGCTGGAACAGCCCCCGGCTGTCGGGGCCGGCGGGATCGCCGTGGTCCAGGACCTGCAGCGAGCTCTCGGCCATCGCTGTCATCACGCCGAGGATCTGGGCGTGCACGTCCAGGCCCCTGACCTGGGCGGCGTGCATGACGAGCGCGGCGTTCTGCAGCTGCGTCCCGCCGTACCCGGCGACGGTTCCGGGCGGCAGGCTCCGGCCGTCGACGACGAGCGCCGGGCCGGCGGGTTCACACGCCTGCGCCGGGGTGGGGACACCGGCTGCCAGCATCAGCACCACGGTGAGCAGCGTCGCGAACAGCAGGAACGGGACGGTGACGGCCGCGGCTGCCGCCTTGTGCCTGCTCATCGCCGCGGCGGCGGGGTGAGCCGTTCAACCAGCCACCGCTGTCCCTGCCCGGTTCGGGACAGCAGCACGACGTAGTCGCCGGCGTCGGTCGGCACCGCCACCCGGGCCAGGTAGGGGGTACCCGTGTCCCCGGTCGGATAGGCGACGCCGGTGACCTGATGAGCGGAGACGGTGGCCGGGTCGGTGCCCTGGTAAGCCTGGGCGGCGACCGGGGACAGCAGCGGGGCCAGCCCCGCCGACCAAGCTGCGCTGGACACTTGGGGGTGGGCGAAGGCACGCATGGCTGCATCGGCAGTGGCCAGGGCGCCTGTCGACTGGCGGCGTCGTAGCTGGGGTACGCAGAGGGGGTCGCCAGCTGGGTGATGCGGTCCCGACCCACAGCCGTCGGGCTCGACCGGGGCGACGAGCCGGAGGGCGCGAGCGGGACCCCGGAGGGCGCCGCCGCCGAAATGGCCGGGACGCCCGCTGCTGCGGGGTTGTCCGCTGCGCTGCTGCGCCCGCATCCAGCGGTTATGCCAGCCAAGGCCAGCGCCAGCACGCCGGCAGTGCTTGGGCGCGGGGTCACCTAGCCGCCCCGTCCCGCCGCGCCAGACGGGGTCGACCGAGAACAGCGGCGGTAGGGACAGGGGCACGCCGTTCTGGTAATGCCCGGAACCTTGGAGCGCCAGCGCGCTCAGAGGGGCGCGGGATGACAAGCACACGCCGGCTAGAGATCACAACTGAGTACTCCTGCCTATGTCAGTCAGAGCACAGTATCTCCTACTCTGACTGAACTAGTCAGATCAGCGTCGCGCGTCGGACTGAGAATGAGCGGCAGGCCGCGCCCGCCTCACACGACCTCCGGGAAAACGCGCAGCAAGCCATGCGACGGCAGGCACTACCTACTGGCCGCTGCCCGGGGATCGGATGGGGCGCTGTCCGGCGATGCGTCCGCCGTGAGCGGCCGCTCGGACTCCAGGCGTTACGGCGACTTGGCGAGCGAGGTGGTGCCGTGAACGGGGCAATGAGCGCGTTCCTGTTCGAGGAACTTGTCGCACTCGGTGCGGCCGACGGCGTAGGCGAGGTACCCGGCGTCGTCCGACGCGCGCGTCAGGCAGTTGCAGCGCGGGCCGTCAGGGTCAGACTTGTCGCTCGGCATGGCGTTCATTGTCCTTTGCTGGTGCTTGTCGCTTTCGTGGACGTGCTCGGCGATCAACCGGGGCAGCGGGGAGTTGCGCAGATACTGAGCGGTTCGGAGGAGGCGGCGCGCCTCCTCCCGGTAGTCCTCGTGCACTGCGGTGCCGGTCAAGGGCACCGCACGTACCTTCTGCTCGCCATGCCTGTCGGCGTCACCGTTCGCGGGGGAGTAGTCGGTGGCGTAGCGGATGAGTGCGGCACGTTCCAGGGCGGTCACCTGCTCGGGGTCGAGGCCGTGACCGCGGCCGGCGCCCTCCGCGAGCACGTGAACCCGGCCCGACGGATCGCGCCTGTTCGTGATCCGGTCTAGCCCGTCCAGAATCTCGATAACCCGGCGGAACAGTCGGATGTCCGAGCCGCCGAAGACGCCGACCGGCAGCGTCACCTTGGGGTCGTCCCGCCGAAGGAGCCGCCAGACCGGGGATAGACCGATGCACCTGCGGGTGTCCTCGAATTGCCGCCGCATGGCCCGCCACCTCCACATGGCGCCGGGCAGGCTGGCGCCGACCGCGATCACGGCGCCAGCCGTCCCGATGACCGCTTGAGCCGGGACTCCTCGCAGGGGCGCTGGAAGGCGGCAAGACAGCACGCGGCCTACGACGGCCGCCGCGTACTGGCCGTAGAAGCCGCTCAGAATGAGCGCCCCGGCACCTACACACCGCAGGCCCCCACGCAGCGACTCTTCGCGGGTGAGTCGCGATGTGCGGAATGCCAGCTGAGCTACCTCGCCGGCCGCCAACACCATGTAGTCCGAAAAGACGAGCCAGTACAGGGCCGGCATGGGGGTGTAGAGCCGGTCTGTCGGCACTTGGAGCTCGGCGGCCGTAGCTAGGTCCCGGGAGAACAGGACGCCCATGACGGTGAGTGTGCCGAGCATGCGGCGCCGGCGCGCACGCACCTTCGGGTCGGCCTCGTTCGGGCAGTAGGCAGACCGCAGTAGGACCGCGTCACCGGAGCCGGCGGCGACCACAGTGCCGAGCTGGCTCAAGAAGCGGCCGTAGTTGGCGTCCCCGGCGATGTCCTCGATGCTGCGAAGAACACCGGGGGCCAGGGTGCTGCCCGCGGCTGCGACTGCGGCAAGGGCAATGCCCATCTCGCGGACGGCGGGGTCCTCGCTCTCGCGTAACAGCGCGAGCAGCCGCAGGCTGGCTCCTGCGTAGATCACAGGCAGGATCACCTTGGTGATCGTTCCTGGGGTGAGGTCGGCCGCGCGCAGCCGAGTCACGTCTGGAAGATGCTTTCCACCCGGTGCGCAGCCAGCTCCTCCTGGTCGCTGGCTCCATTACGTGTTCGTCGCCACCGTCCAGTGGCCCGGGCAAGGATGAGCGATGCCATGAGTTCGGCCTCGCGCTCGTCGTCGGAGCCGTAGTCCCGGCGCATGCACATGTGCTCGATCTCGCCCATGTCCATCACGCTCGGGGCACGCCGACGCAGCCACGCCTGGTCTGTGAGGTGCGCGGACCGGTGCTCACAGATCATGTGCGAGAACTCGTGCAAGATCGAAACCTCAACCCGGCAACCGTCGAGCCCTGCTCGGTGGAACACGTAGTCACGGGTGGCGGTGCCGACCCACAGCCCGGTGATCTCCGCCGGCAGCTCACCCTTGTCGTCAAGGATCCACAGCTCTCGGCCGCGTACCGCCTCCAGGCGCTTTTCGAGTTCGCCCAGGCGCAGGGGGGTCGGTAAGTCCAGGCCGGCGATCTTCGCCTTGCAGGACCGTTCCAGCTGACGGCGGCTACTGCCCAACATTGTGGGGATCCTCCGGCTCGTCGGGTTCGTGGTCGCTCCACTCTCTTTTGGGCGGCCGGGCCTCACGGGGGAGGCCTTCCAGCTCGCGGACCTGCTCGACGATGCCCATGATGTGGGTCAGGTTCCCCTTCGACAGGTCCACGGACCGCAGCGCGAGCTGGCGGATTGAGCTGTCGCGCAGCGCCGCTACGAGCCTCAGTTCCTCTTCCAGGCCCTCTGTCGGGGCGGCATCGTCGTAGAAGTACGAGACGTTCGTGCCGAAGAAGCTGGCCAGAGCCTCGAGCAGCTTCTTCGCCGGATTGTCCCGACGCCCTGTCCTCAACAGGTAGAGGTAGTTAGCTGTCGCCCCGGGGCCACCCCGGTCGGCGATCGCGGCGGCGACCTCCTTGTAGGTGTACTCCCGATCCTGTCCGGGGGGGCGGGCGGCCCGGAATAGCCGATCAAGTTTGCTGGCCAGAGTCGGTGGGATCGTGGCCCCTTCATCCTCGGTCACGGTCGCCACCCCCTGGATGTGCGGCGCCAGAACTTCCAGCGCTCTGCTCACCCGTCATCGAACTCACTGCACGCGAAGCAGGGTGGCGTAGAGCGTCAAGCCGGGGCCGAACGCGAGCGCCACGGCGTAACCGCCCCGAGTCACCTGCTTACGCACCCTGTCCAGGATTAACAGGACGGTCGCCGACGAGCAGTTGCCGTACTCGCGCAGCACGTCCCGCGAAGCCTGGATGGACTCGGGGGGGAGGTCCAGAGCGTCCCCAACCGCCTCGAGGATTTTGGGGCCGCCAGGGTGCACCACCCAGCCCTCAACGTCCTGCAGAGTCAGCCCGTGCCGGGCGAGCAGCTGTTCTGTAGCTGGCCGGACATGCCGACCAAGGACGTCGGGCACGTGCGGGGACAGTCCCATCCGGAAACCGGCGTCGGTGATATCCCAGCTCATCATGTCCGAGGTGGTGGTGTCTGTAAGCGCCGCGACCTCGACGACCTCGACAGTCCCGTTCGCCGACTCGGGCGTTACAACGACTGCCGCCGCCGCGTCACCGAAAAGCGCGTGCACCACCATCTGCTGCAGGGCGTCTGCGGTGACAGGGTGCGGAACCTCCTGAGCCGGCTGTAGGTGCAAGCTTGTGAGCTCCAGGCATAGGAGCAGGGCCGGCCGCCGGTGAACCACGACGTAGTCGGCTGCTGCGCCCAGGCCCGGGATTGCCGCATAGCAGCCCATGTGCCCGAGCATCAGGCTCCGCAGGTCCGACCGCATGCCGAGGTCGCGGGCGAGCAGGACATTTAGACCGGGGGTGGCGTAACCGGTGCAGGACACGACGACGAGCATGCCGAGGTCCTCCGGCCGGACACCCGCAGCATGCAGCGCGCTGCCGAGCGCCTCCTTGCCCAGCGGCAGCGCCTCGGTGACGAAGCGCTCCATGCGCGCGCCGGTTCCCCATCCCGAGACGTCCTCGACGCAGGGGTCGACGACCCCGTGCCGGGTCTCGACTCCAACGTTGCGAAAGAGCCGCTCGGCGACCTTGTTGTGCTGATAGTGGTCGGCGAAAAATCCGTCCCACAGCTGTGCCTGCTGCCGCACCGGCGGCAACGCCTGACCGAACGAGCCGATCTGTGCAGCCATCGCAGTCTCCGTTCGTTCAACTAGTCCTCATGCACTCATTGCCAGCGGGACGGTTGCCGTCCAAGCCCTGACCCTTGCAGCCGCTCTGGACTGGGGTCATAGCGGCAAGGCTCGGCCACGTGGGCCCGTGGCGCCCTAGTCAACCGTAGAGGCTGAGCGTTCATGCGACGAAGCGTCGAGGCAGGGGAGCTGGCCGCGCTTTGGGTGAGCGCGGTGTACGCCCCCGCATACGGGACGCCACGCAGCTTGACCCTTGACTCTTCTGCTGTTCCAAGGTCTAGAGTTCTCAGTCAGAGCATCTGGCTTATTGTTCTGACTGATGACGGAGGATTGCTTGACTAGTACAACCGTTCAGCCGACCTCCGGGCTGTTTGCCGGCGCACGACGCGCCCAGCGCTACCAGGAAGTCGGGGGGGAGGCCGAAGAGCACGGGCGGGACGGGGCGCTCGTGGCCGGCCAACACGAGCGGACCGGTGGCGTAGACGAAGACGCCGTCGATCCCGAGCCGGCGAGCACCCCACCATCCCTCGCAGAAACACCCGCGCCAGCGTTACCTGTACCGGCACCCCACACCCCGGTTACGGTCGCCGGGCCGTCCGGGTCCCCTCCAGCCCAGTGGGGCTGGCGAGGACGGCTCAGCCGGGGCACCGGCGGGCTGTTGAAGCTGGCGCCTGACCCGGCCGAGCTCGCGCACCGGGAGGCGATCGCCACGATCCGCCGGGCCACCTGGTCCCGGGCGGTCAACATCGGCGTGACCAATCCCAAGGGCGGCACGGGAAAGACGCCGACAGCACTGATCCTGGCCGGAATCCTGGGTCATGTCCGCGGCGGCTACGTCGTCACGTGGGAGGCGGCTGAGTCGGTCGGAACCCTGAACCGCCGTGCCGAAGGCGACCCGGAGCGCGGCCTGGCCGAGCTGCTCGCCGGTGTCGGCAGCGTCCGGTCCGCGGGAACCCTCGGCGGCTACACCGCCCCACAAAGCTCACACACCGACGTCATCGGCTCGGTCGGCGGCCGCCGGGAACTGACCGCCGGCGACGTGCTGGCAGCCCGGCGGGTGCTGGACACCTACTACCGGATCACCGTGACCGACACCGGCAACAATCCCGGCCACGAGGCATACCTGGCGGCGCTGCGCACAGCCGACGCTGCAGTGCTGCCGTGCCTGGTGTCGATCGACGCCCTGGCCGGGGTCGAGGAAACACTCGCGGTCATCCGCGCCGACAGCGCGGTCACTGCTCCCGGCGGGTTGGCGTCCCGGGTCGTTGTCGTACTGGGCCATGACGGCGGCCCGGAAGACCCGCACATCGCCGCGGCGCTGCGCGCCCGACTGGACGAGCTGGGTGTCGCCGCCGTGGTGGAAGTGCCTTTCGACCCGGCTATCCGGCTCGGCGGACAGATCACCCTGGCAGCGCTGAGCGAGAAGTCCACCCGGGCCTGGACAGCCGCCGCAGCGGCGATCGTGACCGCCTTGGGTTCGGCACCGACCGACGTCGACCTGGTGCACCAACTCCAGGACACCATCGCCAGCCGCCAGGGCTAGAGAGGCAGACAGCAGTGACCAACCCGCTGAACAACATCGTCCCCAACTTCACGATCTTCGGGGCGCAGTACACCGCCATCTGGCAGAAGCTCGCAGCCGGCCTGTGGGGCCTTGCCATCCTCATCGGGATCGGCTACCTGGGCCACGGGCTGCTAGGAATTGCCCAGAACCGCGGCAGCCACCCCGGCCAGCTTCGGGACAGCAGACGGGAAGCCGTCAACGCAGGGGTCGCGCTCGGGGGCCTGATCTCCCTCGCCGTGATCGTCAGCGTCTTCATCGCCATCTTCGGCTGACGGCCCGACTACCTGACCATCTCCCGTGACCTACCCGGACAAGGACTCATGACTACCCCCAAGGTTCCCGCATCCCCGCCCGGCCCCGCGCCGCGGCGCGGCGTGCCCCGTTGGGCGTGGGTACTGATCGCGCTGCTCGCGGCCATCGCGCTGGTAGCTGTCGCGGTGGCTGTGTTCGGTCGGCGGGGTCAGACGATCGTGCTCCCCCCAGCGCCTGCACCGTCGCAGTCGGCAGTATCGGCAAGGCCGACCCCGGAGCCCTCAAGCCCCACGTCATCGGCCCCCTCGGTGACCCTGGCCGACGGCTGCCTGGGCGGTGTCCTGGAGCTCGACGGCGCGGTTCTGGCCGCGCAGAGCCAAGCGCCGCTGACACCGGCCGGGGCGGCGTCGTTCACAGCAACGCTGGTCCGCTGGGCATTCGCTGCGCCGGCCCCGGCCTACCAGGCGGCGACCGCCAAGCAGATCATGACCGCCGACGCGACCGGTGCCGCTGTGCGCTCGCTGTCCAGCTCCAAGGACCTCGCCAACTCCGCGGACGCCCTCGACTTCAGCGCCGGGAAGTACTACGTGGAGTCCTTCACCGGCGACAGCGCGATCGTGTCCTATCTCGCCGGGGGGACCGGAACCCTGAATGGGGCGCCGGTGGACCCGGGGATCGTCGGCGGCACCGTGTACCTGAAGGCCGTCAACGGGACCTGGCACTACCAGGACAGGACCGCACAACGGTCGATCGAGGACCTGCAGCGCATCGGCGTCCCGTACTCCGGGGGCTGCTGACATGGGTTTGTGCGACCTACCGGGGCTCAAGGATTCCCCTCCCTGCAAGGTGGCCGGCGCGGTGGCAGCGGCTATTGACTTCGCGAAGGACCCGCTGGGCTACATCGCGCAGAAGATGCAGGCTGCGGCTGCCGGCCTGGCCTCGACGGTGTTGCCGCAGCTGGAGCGGTTGACCCACCCGGACCTGTCGGCGGGCTGGTTCCTGGACGCCTACCGGGTCTCTTTCGCGTTGGCGATCTTCATCTTCGTGGCGTTCCTGGGCTGGAACTTCGTCCAGCTGGCCCGCCGCCGGGTCTCCGGCGACGACGTGGTGGAGACGCTGGGGTTCTACACGCCGCTGTTCTTCGGCGGGGTGATCCTCGGCCCGGCGCTCGGCAGCCTGCTGCTCGAGCTGACCGGGGCACTGACCGACACCCTCATCGGTTGGGGGATCGGCGGCAGCGTCGCCGGCACCACGACGGCGCTGCAGGCGTCGATCGCCGCGGGTGACCCGGCGAAGATCACCGGCGGGGCGATCGTCGCGATCGTGTTCTTCTTCGCCCTGATCGTCGCGCTGGTCCTGTGCTTCGTGGTGCTGCTGGTCATGCTGGTCACCCTGTACCTGACCGGAGCGATCATCCCGCTGTCGCTGGTGTGGCTGGTCCACCCCCGCCAGCGCCCCAAGGGCCTGAAGGTCGTCACGGTCTGGGTCGGCGTCTGCTTCTCCCACGTGCTGCTGTTCCTGCTGCTGGGCGTCGCGTTCCGGATGATCGCCGGGCTGTCGGCCAACTTCGACCAGCCGGGGCTGAAGATCCTGGCGAACCTGGCTGTCGCGGTGATCGCACTGCTGGCAGCGACGCTGTCCCCGCTCGGGCTGCTGGCGTTCGCCCCCGTCGGCCCGACCTCCGCGGCCGGTGGCGGGCCGAGCCTGTCGATACCCCGGCCGCGAACCGGCGGCGGCTATCCCGACTCGGCGGAGGACTCGCAGACGGCGCAGCTGGCCCGCGGGACCGGCTCGACGGCCGGCGAGGACGACCCTGGCGGCAACCTGGTCGGCGCCGGGTCCGACGCCGACCGGACTGCGCCGGGCGGCGGGGCCACCGGCGGTGGCCTGCTGGGGCTGCTGGCCGCCAGCCGTGGCGACGGTGGTGGCGGCTCTTCGGCTTCGATGGAACCCGGCGCGGCAGTCGGCTCGCCGGCGGCGGGTAGCGCTGCGAGCCACGGTGCTGCCGACCGAAGTGCTGCCGGCGGGGGAGCGGCGACGCCGGTGGGTACCGACTCTCCGGCGCGGGAGGCGGAGGCGGCATGGGGACGCAGCCCTGCGGCCGGCGCCGCGTCCTCGGGAGCGGCCTTGGCTGGAGCGGCAGCCGTAGGAGCAGGCGCCGGGACAGCCGCCCCCTCAGCCGGGGCCGCCGCCGGGGGAGCGTCGGCGGCTAACGGATCCGCGGCGATGGCCGCCGGATCGGCAAGCGCCAAGCAGGCCGGTGACAGCCTGACTTCGGCTGGCGGCGCGGCGGCGGCGACCGGGGTGGGCGCTCCGGTGGGGGCGGCCCTGGCCGCTGCCGGCCAGGGGGTCAAGGCAGCCGGTTCGGTGCTGGGCGGGACCGCCGAGCTGGCCCGCTCCGCCGGGCAGATGGCAGCCGAGCACATGGAGCACGGCGGCGACAGCCCCACCCAGCCGAGTCCGACCCCAGGAGGTGGCGGTGCAGACACGCGTCCTGGGCGGTGAAGGCGGCCGCCGGGGCTTCTTCGGCGGTTCGCACGGCAGGACCCGCACCGCCGGGCTGATCGCCGTCGCCGCGCTCGGGGCTGTCGCGACGATCGTGCTGCAAGCCGCCGGGCTGGTGCTGACCGTGGTCGCCCTCGCCGTGGTGTACCTGGCGACGGTCCGCACCCACCGCGGCTCGCCGCTGGCCCGCTGGCAGGCCCGCCGCCGCTGGGCCGAGCGGCGCCGCACCGGCACCGACTGCTTCGCCCCCGTCGCGTCCCGCCCCGCAGAGTTCCCCGCCGCCGCACGCGGTAGCCGCAGGCAGCGCGCGGCGGCGGTCCGCGCCTACAACGCCTACCGCGACTGGCCTGACGGCGCGGAGGGGATGCACTGGCTGGCCCGGGGCCGCGGCGAGCCGGGCATCGCCTGGCACACCCCCACCGGGGAGGACGCCTACCTCTCGGTCGCGTTCGCCGTCGAGGGCCAGATCCGCGGCATCGAGTCCGACACCTTTTTGGACACGGCGATGACCGCGTGGGGTGAGCTGCTGGCCCGCTACGGCTCGCCGTCGCTGCTGCCGAACCGGGTCCAGTCGCTGACCCGGGTGGTGCCGGTCGACTCGGCCTACCACGAGGCGTGGGTGTGGGAGCACCTGGACGACGTCGGCGCCCCGCCGGCGCTGGTCGCCTCTTATGACGAGGTGGTCCGCCTGGTCGCCCGCTCCGGGCTGATGCAACGCCACTACATGGTCGTCCGCTGGCCGCTGACCCCCGCCTTCCTGGCCGCCGCGTCCCGCCGCGGCCCGGCCCAGGCCGGCTGGCGGGCGCTGATGGCCGCCGAGATCGACGCGGTGCG
>JAABUZ0100009619.1_pt1 | contig 11003 bp, 10 predicted proteins | sample 5562091 | NCBI WGS metagenome assembly JAABUZ01 (sample SAMN12813069, study PRJNA571459) | rock metagenome | isolation source: Antarctica rocks | place: Antarctica: Victoria Land, Linnaeus Terrace sud | collected 2015-12-21
TCCGCATTCAGCTCTACACCCCCCCCCCCCCCCTCCCTCCTCCCTCCATCTCTCAATAAACCCCGCTCTCGCCCTATACTTGAAAACTTAAATGGCAAAGATACTTATCTATCGCTGCATACACAATATGTGCTTCTTGATAGCGTGTCGGGTGTTAACAATGTACAAGATAGGGGGATTGTGTTCAAGAGAAGGCAAGGATGGGGAGAGGCGAGGGGGAGAGGGGGGAGTAGAACGATTGGAAGGGTAGGGGGAGGCAGACGGGGAAAGATAATGGTTGGAAGTGTAGGGAGTGAGGGGCTGGAAGGAAAAGGGAGGGGGGGGGATATGGGACATAGACTCGTGAAGGTGGCGGGAGGCTGTGAGGGGCTGCATGGAGGGGAGAGGAAGGCGAGAAACATAGGCCATGAGATGTCGGAGCGGGTGCCACCGGCAATATGATGGGCATGAAGGAAGGCGAGGAACATGGGACATGGACTGGCGAAAGCTCTGAGCCAGACAACTTCCATTCTCCTAGAATGGGGATGGATGGAAGGCTAAAGTTATCAAACCTCGGTCCATGCCCTCCTCCCTAGAATGGACAAAGATGAATTCTGGAAGATTTCTAGCCAAAAACACACCTGATCGAACGACATGTGCTAATGCGAAAGCACAAGCCATAATAGCTTAGAATTTTCAAATCGAGTGCTTATACTGTTTCATGGTAATTATGGATTGTAAACGACGAAAGCCGACCGGATGCAACGCCCGTATTAGCGACCTCTATGTCCGCGGCGGAACAACAATGTATGCTATATATACAATGCCTTTACAACCCCAAAAAGCTCCTGGGATCCTCATCTATATCTGGTACTCAGCCGGGATCTCGGGCCACGCGTCAACACCGTCCAGAATCGTCATGGCCATACCACCATTCAAATGCGTCTGGATATGGCAATGAACGTAGAAGGCTCCGGGGTTGACGACCTGATACCTGAAGACCACCCACGCAGGGCCTCGCAATACTGAGGGCGTTGCGAAACTATCTCTTAAGCTGGGCGTCTCCAGATTGAAGTCTTCGGGGATAACTTTCATCGCTTCAGCAACGTTGGTGTAGTTGAATATTCCGCTGCCGGCGCCAATGATGTAGGCCTTGTTGCTGTGCTTGTGGACAGGATGAGCGGGCTGGGCGGGTGCTGCGTCATTAAGAATAACTTGCAGGACGATGTCGACCCAGGTGCCGTTCTTGGTGGTGAAGACTAAGGAACCGTTGCGCCCCAGCGTGCTGTTGGGGTAGAAGAGAAGGGGTTTGCTCATATCTCCGGAATCGGGGTAGAGAGCATCTCCGCTAAGAGACCAACCGTAATTGTAGTTTAGACGGCCAAGATTCATAAAGTGGGTTGCGTCGGCGGTAGGCGCAGGCTTCGAAGCAGGGAATGGGATGAGCTTGGTCTCGTCTAGAGCGACGACAGACCCTGAGAGGTTGCCTCCGGCATAGTCGATGTAAGGACTCGAGGTTGAGGCGGGAGCAGAAGATACTGAGGTAGAGGTAGCCTTTCGTCCATGACGTCTTGTAGTAGAATTGGTGACCCGAAGAGTAGCAAAGCCAGACAAAATCTGATCAGCACCCGAATTGGCCACGCGGATGGTATAATCGCCAGCTGGTTGATCTAATTTGATCATGGCAGCGAAACGCTCGCCGTTGTACATGAAGATGGTATCGGCAGGTTGCGGTTGGATATACGCACCGTCAACAGCAAAGACTGTCATGTGATGCTCATCAATAGAAACAACAGGGGTTTTGACGCTCATAGCGCTGATCCAGTGAAAGCTGGCGTAGCCGTCCGCAGCATTGACTTCGATAATCTCATGGCTTCCATTCGTAGCCGAACATCCATCAACCATGCCCGGCGGAATTTTGGAGATATCGTAGGTGAAGTTCAATCCTTCGTCCAACGCTTTTGGTGACATAGGTGTGCATCCTCTGTCACTGACGAACGAGCCATTCAAAAGCTTCAGAAGCGGGGGAAGAGTCAAATTGTTTAGCAGCGCTTGAGGCTGGCAGTTAACAGCACCCTTGCCATTGATGAGCAAACTGTCCAAGCAACTATCTCGACGTGAGCGGTTTGCAAGCATGGAAGTGTCAGCATCAAACATACAATGCGTCCAGGTTTGATGCAACCTCTGCAGCTTTATACTCTTCTGAGGTCAAATGATCCCAATCCGAAAGCATGACTAAGTGTGGGTGCTGCTCGGCTCTCTTCATTGCTACAAGGTCGCGCGTACTGTTCGCAAATTGGGAGAATGGCGTATCAGCGTTTCGCGGAGGACGGATAAGCAGCGGTCCATATAGACCATCCTGAATTTGGCCTCGAGCATGTCCATGATACCTACAAAGACGTCAATAGATCCAACATTAGACGAAAGGATCAAATATACCAGTAGGTGCCGAACTCAGTTGCCTTCCAACGATAGGTGAAACTCCCTCCGGACGGAATTGGTTTTTGTGAGACCCCGGGAACACCATCAGACCAAGGTGTACCAAGCTGCCTGTAATAGTGTAAGCTTACTCGCACCTTGAGAAAATCTTCTAGGTGCACGTACTCTATCCCGTGAAAATGGACTGAGGTGTCGAAGGGCATGTTGTTGTGGACAACAAACTACGAGCCATTAGCATTGAATCCGATATATGACTGGATCATCATGGCCGCTTACCTCTACATTGTCGCCATAGTCCAATGTTAGCTGAGGGCCGGGGAATTGGCCATTGATGTAAATCATGTCTCGAAGCTGTCCATCTGGAGCACCAGGTCCCCAAGTGAGACTGATCTCGAAATGAACTTTGTCGCAAAGAGAATATGAAGCGTAGGCCAACAGGCCTACTAGGGAGCACTTTAACCAAATCATAGTGAGTATCAATAGGGAGATGTGGGTGGAAGAGAGGAGCGGAGAGCGAAATGATCAAGTATAAATCCTTGATACGCCCTTGGCTCCAGGAGGGAACTACGACTGGGTCGAAAGGCGTCGTGATTGCCTCCGGCTTGGCCGCGGTGTCCATCGTCATCAAAGAATAGGATTCCGCGTCTGATTTGGTGAGATCTCTCAGTCTGCGCATGGGAGACCCTAGATGTGTGGCTTTGCATCATCCGAGCGCCCCTAAAAGGGAACGCGTATGTACACTCCGGCATGTTCTGGGACTGTTGACTTCCATTTTTCGCTGAATCGAGTGGCGAAGTATCATTTCGAAATATCATACCCAGTGGTTGGCATTAAGGTTCACGTACAGCTCGGTCGCCGGATCCAGCGCCGGCATCATCTTGACCCTTGCATTTAGAGATCCTCCGTCCAACAGCTGATCGGTCCTTGATGACCTTTCAAACGGTTCAAGAAGAACAACGTCGCCTATGTATGGGACCTGATGAATTCGCAGCACGGCGGAGAATCTGTGATGTAGGCGTGCATGCTTAAATGTCGAAGTAAGCCCAAGTACTCGTACCCAAAGTACTTGTACTTGTAGGTGCGATGCGGCGCCAGACGGGTTCCTGACTTAAGATAGTTTGACCGAAGCTAGCCTCTTCCGGCGAACGCATGGGTGCCCGCCCTGTTAAGGCTGCTAGGTCGTTGTACTTCTACGTAAAGTATTGACCGATGTCGACAAGGGGTTCACCAGACCAATTTCACTGCGGTCCAATGACTGATACAGCAATATTAGCGGGCTATCGGTGAGCATTAAGCGCTTGTTATAACCATCTAGGAGGGGTACAGGATCGTATTACACGAGGTTAGGAAGAGCAAGAAAATTGCGTGTTGCACTCAGGCTGCGACGCAAAGCGACTAGAAGAAGGGACAATACGGTGTACAGCTGTAAATATTCGGCCGTCAGCTTGTACACACCGCTCTTCCTAAGATAAGGACCCATCCTTAAGAAGAATCTGATGCTTCGCTAAACATCGCAATACTACCGTTCCTTCGCCCCGTGCACTGTCGTGATTTGTAGCAGATATAGCATGCCACTGCCAATACCCTTCTCACCAAGTTCAAGACGTCCGACAAGGCCTCTTTCCCAGCTCTACGCGTTCGCAACCAGGCTACACGGTCTGCGACAGAAAGTGGTATCTATAAAGATCCCAGCAGTCATCAAGCTATAATGCTTCGATGGGCTCCAGACATGGACAATGTTTCCCGTTTGCGACCCGCTTGCGACTCGCTTGCGGCAAGAGTTTGCTTTATTCGTCGGAGTCGCGTAGAAGGCTCCATTGCAGCGCAGTCCATCACCATATCGAATACGATCTTTAATTGCTTGAACTCTGTCTTTAGCGAAGCTGTTACGGGGGTATTGTCCGATGCCGTTGTGCACGGTCATGGGAGTTAATGAAGGCTGTAGGGCGGATGGGCTGCTATTACGAAGTACTGATGCCCTGTTCGTAGGAAGCGCTAGCGAACATCGGATTATTTGAGTTACCTATCGCCATTAGCTAGCTCATCGATGTTGATACTTTCGTGCAGAACGCAGAGCATGCTGTTGGGCTTCGATGCTCGAAAGCTACGTCTTCCGGTCGTTTCCGAAACCGTAAACGTAACTGTGGCGATCGAGGCGTATATTTTCGCGTCGACGAGTTGACAGATTATATCCACACGCTAACAGATACTTGTAGAGATCCCAAGCTGTTTGGAAGTATTTCGAAACGACTTGCATGGAAGGTGCCTGACTGGTTCTTGACGACGGCATTCGAAACTACGGTAGATATGGCCAACGCCAAGGCTTCCGACGCTGAAACAAAGGTTAACCTGAAACCGACAACCCAAATCGGCCCTTCCACTGGCCGTGAAGCAAGCCTCAAACCTCAAACGTGACGAAAGACAAAAGGCCAAGGATTGGCAATCACTGTTCTGCGAACATCAACTTTCTAGAACAATTGAAGATCCATCGTGAAGCGTCCATGAATAAAGTATTTACACTTGAACCTTCCGACACGCCTCCTGGCCCCTGGCAATAGTGACCTCAAAACGCGTGTCGACTGCGCAGTGGCTGGCCTATCGAGACCTCTTTCACAGTAGACGTGCAAACCTGGGACCGTTCGAGGCCCCTTACATTGTGCTGCCTGCTGCTTTCCACGGGTAATGGACGACCAGAAGTGGGAAGATTGTGACAAAGCTGCTTGTTTGACTGCAAACGCGGTGCTCCTCTCTATTGGCTCCCATCGAGCTCATCGAGTTCACTCGATAATCGAACAATGAATAGGTCCCAGGCTTCAATGGACGTGAGTTGACAATGGCACTGTGCAATAACAAATGTGGCGGCAGCACAATACCATTGTCTCCCCATTCACCTCGCTCTGTCTATGTGATGAATCCTTATTGTCGCCCTCCCCTCCCTCTCTTTGTCCGCCATCCTTCTCATTGTTACATCTCTCCCTCAATCTCTTTGTCTCGATCAGCGATCTTTCACTTCTGTCATTGTTCTTAGTTCAGATCACCTCAATATTAATAACAGCATGCTGGCCATCTACTAAATTTTCTGCATCCTCATACATCTACTCTGTCAGACCATCGCTACGCTCTTCTCCCAGATATCGGAAGAGCATCCTCTCGAAAGACAACATCTTAGAACCATCGCGCAGGACGCTCACTACCTAAATCCGTTCATACGCTACCGCAAGACCTCCAACATGCACTCACGTACCTCATTTGCAGCAGCCCTGGCGGCCGTTGCATCCATCATCTCCTCCGGCTCCGCCCATTCTTGGGTTGAACAGATGCAAGTCATCGCTCCGAACGGCACATTTACTAGTGCGCCAGGATTTGCGCGAGGAAATGTCCTTCGCCAAGGGAGCACCAACGTTGATAAGGGCATGGTTTATCTCCTACCTCCCAACGGCCGTGACCCCACCCAAGGTATCACCCCATCGGACACCGTGTGCTTCCCGGACCACCAGCAGGAGGCAAAGCAGACAGATGGCAGCCCAAGACTTCAGGCGGCTCCGGGTGACATGGTCGCCCTCCGCTACCAGGAGAACGGACACGTTACTCTCCCTGAGAATCAACCTGGCAAACCTCAGAATAGAGGCACAATTTTCGTCTACGGCACTACACAGCCTTCTCCCGACGACAAGCTTCTCGACGTCACCCAGTGGAACGCAGATGGCACCGCAGGTAATAAGAAGGGCAAGCTCCTAGGAACATACAACTACGACGACTCGCAATGTTACCAGGTCAATGGTGGACCCATCTCTGCACAACGTCAAAAGCAGTTCCCGCACACCGCCGATAAACTTATGGGCGGGGATCTTTGGTGCAGCAATACAGTCGCACTCCCGAAAGATGCCGCTTCAGGCAAGCCATATACTCTTTACTGGGTCTGGAATTGGCCAACCGCAGTCGGAACTCCAGGCCAGCCTCAGGGCAAGAACGAGGTCTACACTACATGCATGGACATCGACATTCAAGGTTCTGCGACTACACCTGTCACCAACAAGGTTGTCACCCACGACGCTGAGGCCGTAAACGCTGGTTCAGCCGCTGTTCCTGGACAGCTCCAAGCGATCAAGGACGGCAAGCCTTTCAACGCCCCAGCAAACTTCCAGCTCATAGGAAAAACTTCTCAAGGCTCAGGTCAAGCTGCATCGACACCCGCTGCCTCAGCAGCACCCCAGGCTCCGGCAGCATCTCAACCATCACCAGCATCTCAAGCCCCAGCAGCACCTCAAGCCTCCGCAGCACCTCAAGCCTCCGCAGCACCTCAAGCCTCTGCAGCACCTCAAGCCTCCGCAGCACCTCCGGCCCCAGCAGCACCTCAAGCCTCAGCAGCACCCCCGGCCTCAGCACCCCCCGCACCCGCAGCACCCCCCGCAGCACCTCAAGCCCCCCCAGCGCAGCAGCCACAAAGCGCCCAAGCCCCCGCAGCGACCGTAACAGTGACCACGTCCGCACCCGCCCAAACCATCACCGTCACCTCTACCGTCGCCTCTGCTTCTCCATCTCCGCAGTCCACAACCGTGACCACCGTCCCGAAATCCACCCAGACCGTTCCAAACCCCACCGCAGGATCGATTGAGCCAGGTGTTCCGACTGTGACGCTGCCTAGTGTTTTTTCTGGGACTGCCACTCCAGTTGGCAATGCAACTGCGGGCGGCGCAACGCCTTCGAAGCCTTGCAAGCAGAAGCGGTCACGGGTGTTCGACAAGGAGTGGAGCGCTTAGGTGGATGGGAGGGAAGGAGGGAAGGAGGAGAGTTCTCGGATCATTTGAGGGTTTCATGGGATATTGGGTATGGCTAGCAGGTCTAGGAGTGTTCTGGCATGCTTTGTCTCCTTTGGATAAGCATTCTCTAGCTAGATACCAATACAAGTAATGACTCTTGTAATCAAGTGTCCATGTTCCATTCGAATTTCGTTTAGTATCTCTGTTCTCCTCGCCAGCAGCTGTGTAGCTTCTGCTCTTTATTCGACTGTGCTTTTCACTTTACTCTTTACTCTACTCTCTGCTCTACTTTTTGCTCTACTTTCTGTTCTACCTTTTGTTATGCTTTGTGCTCTACTCTTCATGTACTCTACTCTCTACGCTTCTCTTTACGCTACTGTCTACTCTACTTTCTACTTTACTTTCTACTCTACTCTCTCTCTACTCTCTCTCTACTTTGTGCTCTAATTTTTGCTCTACTCTACTCTCTACTCTACTCTCCTCTCTGCTCTACTCTCCTCTCTACTCTGATCTCTTCTACTCTCCTCTCTACTCTGATCTTTACTATAAATGAGAAGTATTAACGCCCTCTGCTTGTCCAGCCGTGTAACTTCTGCTCTTTATTTGGATCAGAATATGTGTAATAGATAGAGTGGTTGAATTGATGCCATCCAAGATGCCTGGTACTATGCTTGGGGCAGACGATGTGAGCAGGTCGAGACGGTTACTATCATCTTCTCCATCAAGTAGTCCACCAACTTCGTAACATCCTAACGCCAACAACCGTCAGCAACTCTTGCCGTCCCGTCCACCCTGTACTATATATCTCCCCCCTGAGCCAAGTTGTAAATTTCCCTCGAGCCGAGACCGATAGTAGATATCGTCCACTCCAACCGTTATCAACTCTCGGCGCTCAAATAAGTCTTTTGATCTAGCATTATTTGTCACTTGCACCTTTAGCGATTCTGATTCTTGAATGATTGCAAGTTCAGCTTTGCTCGCCGTGTGGTGCGCTTCGAGTATTGTCTTTCCCTTTACTTCACGGTGGTCGTGGTCCGCGCATTCGTTCGCTCGTTAGACGTTTTCGTTCAATCAGATAGTCAAATATACACCAGGGTTCGCCCTTCATGCTGAATTTGAACATGTTCAACCAGTCGACGTTTATTTGAAAAGTAGGGCCTCGAAACAATCTCGTCGAAGACCTCAAAACGCCATTGTTACATCTTCTTTGTTCTCGCCACAAATGGATCCTTCACACAATATCTCATCGTTACTCGGATGCATCGCGCATCTCCACTCGAATGTCGTCACTCGCCATCTTTTGCCCCGTAACCTTCCCTTGCATCAACGCAGTGCCCGCTCCATAGTTACTGCGCGCCCTTAGCGTCGGCCCAAACCTAAACAACAACCAAGGCAAAGGCACCATAGCAGCAGAAATGAACCCAAAAAGACTGTATGCCCAAGCACCCGTAAGTCCCATAATCATCGGAATGATGAACAGCGACACAATGCCCGCACAAGCGAGGCGTGTGCACGCTGCGGCCGTCAAGGCGGATAGTGTGCCCCGAGGTGGGTAGGCGTCGAAGAGGTAGGAGATGGCGGAGATGAGAACGGACATGTTGCCCCAGACGTAGAGGAGCGTGCCGAGTATAGGGGAGGCGTAGTGGGTGTTTGGGGAGGCGGTCCACGCGATCCAGAAGAGGGATGCGAGTATGAAGACGCCGCCGACAAGAGCTGGTAGAAGACGATATTCTAAAGGTGCTGGAGTTCCTCTCTTTAGGAATACCCTGGCAGTGATGCGGTCCATGGATATAGACATTAGTGCTGCCAAAAGCGAACCAGCAATAGCCGCAGTAAACGCAATCCCGACTTGCTGAACTGTGAAGTTATACGTCGACTCTAGGACCACTGGAATGGAGATGAAGAAGCTGAATAGCACAGCGAAATTGAAGCCCAGATACAAACTAATGCCAATGGTGATGGGGTCGGCGACAAGCATCTTAATGGGATTGAGAATTGTGACTCTGGCCATCGCTCCAAGAGTCACTCCACTCTCGGCTGGAGCCAGCGTCGGTGGTGGCATATGTAGGTTCCGGGCACGCTGGCGCAATATTTCACGACCATAGGTTTCTGGAACGCCAAGGCCGAAGAGATAGGCAAGCAGGCAAACCATGAGAGTGACCCATTGGAGCGAGCGCCAGCCCTTGGCTGCGAAGACGAAGCCGCCAATGAGAGGACCTATAATTCCATCAGCTCTGAAAAATTGGCTAATGTCCGTTTCTAGGTACTCACCGCAAGCGGTGCCGATGAATGAAGCAAGGGTCAAGACAGAATAGTATGAGACCGTGGCTCCCTTGCCTTCCCAGACATCGGCAAATGTACCCTCAATGAGCACAATGATTGGGCCACCTGAAAGCCCAGCCAGGAATCGGCAGATCGCCAGAGTAGCGAAGTTTTGTGCGAGTGCTGATCCTAACGTGAAAATGGCGAACAAAGGAAGGCTGACGAAGTAGACTGGAACACGCCCGAATCGTTCACTGAGGTGCGGAGTGTAGACTGGAGCGAAGAATATGCCGAAGATGGGTAATGAGAAACCCAGGACGGCGATTTGCATGGATACTTTGAATTGGTGCATAACACCCGTGATACCGGAAGTGTAAGCTGTAAGACCGAAGGCCCTATCGACCTGTTAGCACAAATCAGCTCACTACACTCAACGGAGGATACATACACGGCAAAGGTGAAGGTAGCGGCGACGGAAGACGCATAGACCTTCCTACGCAGAGGCCAATTCTGTGGGTTTTCCGGATCCATTGGGGACAACGCGTTGTGGCCACCAACAGAAGGCTTTGCTGCTTCCACACCGGGCTCCTCGGAGAGGTCCATGAAGGTTCTCCAGGTAGGATTCATGGATGGATCGGGGTTAGTCATAAGAAGCTTTTACCAATAAGGTAGTGTGTAGAGAGATGGATTTTGGGATGGTCGCAAGATGGATTGAATAGATATGATGATTGACTGCGAGACCTTACTTACTATATAGTCAAAAGGAAGTATGATTGGGAAGAGAAACACAAATGCAATGCTGCGACCTTGCCATGTCGACAGGACAGGGTTGAGCAGAGCAGCAGATTATGGATCACAGGCTGTGTGGAATAGTTCTAGCATGAAAGTCTGGAATCTCTAGCATACTGATCTGGAATCTACAGATGAGCAAATGGATCACGGCTTGCATGATGAGTAAACAGAAAGGGATCGAAAAGACAGCTTGGACATTCGCAGATTAGGCACTACGAGAGAGATGGAGCAGCCGCATTTCGCTAAGAGTGCCGCAGCGATAAGCTGCCAGGGTATGAAGAACGAAGATTCGACGGACGGTGTTTCTGATGAGGAACGATTATGGAATCGAAAGTTTTGGGGCGTCGTCAGAACGCTAGCAAGGACCTCCGCCAAGCCAGGTTTCCATCATCAGGACGGCAGTACATACTCGTAGGGCTGGTAGTGCTACGGACTATATCGCACTGCATCTCAATAATCCAATCTCGAGTGACAGTAGTAGACCCATTACAAGTGAGTACATATATACTGCTTCTGCGACCAATTGTGACTTTGCGGGCACTCGGCTGTATTTATGCGAGCGGAAGTTCACCCCCTACCAGGCCCTTAATTTCTCCCATTGCCATTGGGAACGATCAAGGCTGTCTGGGTCAATTCTGGTCAATTCTGGTTAGTAAACTTTATGTACCACTTGTCTGTCAAGATTTTCGCACTTTGCTGAAGAGAGAACACCACATATGCTCAATCGTTATCTCGTAACATAACGTACACAGCATACATTCACTATCCTAA
>JAABUZ0100009620.1_pt1 | contig 11003 bp, 8 predicted proteins | sample 5562091 | NCBI WGS metagenome assembly JAABUZ01 (sample SAMN12813069, study PRJNA571459) | rock metagenome | isolation source: Antarctica rocks | place: Antarctica: Victoria Land, Linnaeus Terrace sud | collected 2015-12-21
CGCGGTTCGCCCTGGTGCAGCGAGCCCGCGCCAAGGAGGCGTTGAAGGCCCTCTCCGGCGCCCTCGAGCGGCTGGACGGGCCCGACGGCGCGGACCTGTACGACATCCCCGGCGCACCACGGCCGACCGAGGACACCCCGGCCCCGCCGAGACTGATGGCGATGTGGGACAGCATCCTGCTGGCCTACGTCGACCGGAGCCGCGTCATCCCGCCCGACTACCGCACGCTGGTCACCCGGTCCAACGGCGACGTGCTGCCGACCCTGCTGGTCGACGGCTACGTCGCCGGCATGTGGCGCCCGGTCGCGGGAGGGATTGAGGCGACCGCCTTCCACCACCTACCGGACGACGCCTGGGAGGGACTCGCGGCCGAGGCCCGGTCGCTCGTGGCGTTCCTCGCCGACCGCGAACCGAAGGTCTACCGCCGTTACGATCACTGGTGGCGTACGCTGCCCAGCGCCGAGGCTCGGCTGCTCCCCGGCGCCTGAGGTGGCGCGCCCCGAACGGCCTCCGCCGATATACGATGGAACCGCGGTCGCGGGCTGGCGGCTCACGCGTCTCGGCCGGACTCTATGTGCTCGATGTGCTCGATGTGCTCGGCGTAGATCCCCCTGTACGTGGGCGGCAGCAGGGCGGCGACGCGAGCCATGATAAGGGCGGTGAGGGCGGCATAGTCGGCGCGACCGCTCGACCTGGGCAGCATGAACGGCTTCCCCACCGTGATAGTGAGTTCGGGACGCCGCCACGGACGCCAACGCAACAGCGCGCGCGGCAACAGGTTCTCGCTCCCCGTGATAGCCACCGGCAGGATCGGCACGCCCGTGCGCCGCGCGATCAGGGCGATCCCCGGCTGCCCGGCCTGCACCGCCCCCTGCCGCGAGCGATGCCCTTCGGGGAAGATGGCGACCACACGACCCGACTTCAACAGCTCTTCGGTGCGGCGCAGCGCCGCCCGATCCGGCTCGCCGCGCCGCACGGGAAACGACCCCAGCCGTAGGTAGATCCAGGCCAGCACCGGGTTGCGGTAGAGCTCAATCTTGCCCATAAAGTAGGCCGGCCGCTTGAAACACATGCCGACGAGGAAAGGGTCGTAGTTCGTCAGGTGGTTCGAGACCAGCAGCAAGCCGCCGTACGGTATGTTCTCGGCCCCGGTCACGGTCACGCGCGCCAGGACGCGCGCCAGCCAGTTGATGAGTGGGAACATGAATCGATACAGCGGCGACATCTAGACCCTCCGCGAGCGGGCCATAGCCAGGATGCGCTCCACGACGGCGTCGCTGCTCAGCCCCGTCGTATCGAGGTGAACGGCGTCGGAGGCGGGACGCAGCGGCGAGTGGGCGCGCGCGCTGTCGAGCCCGTCGCGCCGCTCCATCGCCGCCCGAATCTCTTCGTAGTCGGCCGCCTCGCCACGCGCGACCCGCTCCGCGTAGCGCCGACGCGCGCGCTCGTCGACGCTGGCGACGAGGTAGATCTTGAGCCGCGCGCCGGGCAACACGACGGTCCCGATGTCGCGGCCCACCATCACTACGCCGCGCGCGCGCGCGATCGCTTGCTGCCGCCGCACCAACGCCGCGCGCACCCCCTGATAGCTGGAGACGGCCGAGACGGCGGCGTCGACGGCGGGCTCGCGCGTGCCCGCCGTGGCGTCGAGCCCATCGATCACGATGGGCAGATTGACGTACGCGGCCTCACCCCGGCCGGGGAAGTCGAACGCCGCGCCCTCGGCCAGACGGGTCACCGCGGCCTCATCGGCCGGATCGACGCCCTTTTGGAGGGCGAGCCACGTCACCGCGCGATACATCGCCCCCGTGTCGAGGTAGAGCAGGTCCAGCGCCGCGGCCACGGCCCGGGCGACCGTCGACTTGCCCGACGCCGCCGGGCCGTCGATCGCGATCGCCAGGGGCTCGCCCATTCCGTTCCCGCCCGTCTCCGCGCCGGTCCGGGTCTCGTCCGCGCCCGCCGTCGCGCTCACCTCCGCCCCGTCCACTCACGCCTCCCTTTGCGCTTGCTATACTCTCGTGTCCCGATTGCGTCTCGTGACGCCCATCCACCATCACGATACCCACCTCGAACCGGCTAAGGTCGCGCCACGCGCCCGCGGTCAGGTGGCCCAGGCTCAGCCCCCCCACGCGCACGCGCACGAGCCGGCGCACGGGATACCCTAGTACGCCGAACATGAGGCGCGCCTGGCGCTTGTGGCCCTCGTGTAAGGTGAGCGCAAGGACGCTGGCGTCGTCCAGCCGCTCGAGCACACGCGCCTCGCCGTGCGCCACGTGGCCGTCGGGAAGAGGTACCCCTTCCACGAACCGCTCCAGCTCCGCCCTGGTGGGCACGCCGTCGACGGTAACCTCATATTCCTTCTCGACCCCGGCGCCGGGGTGCGCGACACTGTTAGCCCAATCGCCGTCGTTCGTCAGTAACAGCAGCCCCTCGGTATCGCGGTCGAGCCGCCCGACCGAGAAGAGGCGCTCGGGACGATCGACGAGCGCGAGGGCCGTCGGCCGGCCCTGGGGGTCGCGGGCCGTCGTCACCACGCCGACCGGCTTGTTCAGCATGACGTAGACGTGGCGCGTCGACACGGCCACCGCCAGGGGCCGGCCGTCGACCGTGATCTCCTCGCGGGCCGGGTCGGCTTGCGCGCCCGGATCGGTCACGACCGTCCCATCGACCGCGACCCGCCCGGCCGCCAGTATCACCTCGGCCCCCCGCCGCGACGCCAGGCCCGCGTCGGCCAAAATCTTGTTCAGGCGCATAGAACCAGTCCAGGTCCCGCGGTCGCGGGTTCGTTCAACTCGCCGCCAGGTCTTCCACCAGGGCGACGAGGGTTCGGACGGCGACGCCGGAGCCGCCCTTGGTCTGCTCGCCCTCATCCTTGTCGGACCACGAGGTCGGCGCGATGTCGAGGTGCGCCCACGGCGTCTCGCCGACGAAGTGTTGCAAGAACATAGCCGCTGTGATCGACCCGCCGGCGCGGCCGGCCGAATTCTTGATGTCGGCCACGTCGCTCTTGATCAGGTCCTCATACGCGGGGTCGAGCGGCATCCTCCACATCTTCTCGCCCGCCTCCGTCGCGGCGTCGAGCACCTCGGCCGCCGTCGCGTCGTCGTTCGCGAACACCGCCGAGTAGAAGGGGCCGAGCGCCACGTTGGCCGCGCCGGTCAGCGTCGCCACGTCGACGAGCGGCGCGTACCCTTCGCGCACGGCATAGGAGAGCGCGTCGGCCAGGATGAGCCGGCCCTCGGCGTCGGTGTTGATGACCTCGATCGTCACGCCGTTTAGCGCCCGCACGACATCGCCGGGAACCTGGGCGCGTCCTCCGAGCAGATTCTCCGTCGTCGGCACGAGCGCGGTCACGGCGATGTCGGGCTTGAGCCCGGCGATCGCGCGCATCGCGCCGAGCACCGCGGCGGCGCCGCCCATATCGCCCTTCATCTGGTGCATGTCCTGCGCCGGCTTGATCGAGATGCCGCCCGAGTCGAAGGTAATGCCCTTGCCGACAAGCCCGACCGGCGCGCTCCCGGCGCCCTCCGGTCCGTAGCGCAGCACGATGAAGGCGGGCGGTTCGTCGCTGCCCTCGGCGACGCCGAGCAGGGCGTTCATGCCCAACGCTCCAATCGCCGCCCGATCGAGAACCTCGCAGTCGAGGCCCTGCTCCTCGGCCAGCGCCTGAGCGCGGCGGCCCAGCGCGGTCGGCGTCAGCACGTTCGGCGGCTCGTTGATGAGGTCGCGCGCCAGGGTCACGCCCGCCGCGATCTCGCGCCCGCGCCGCACGCCCTCTTCGGCCTCGACGCGGGCCACCTCACCGCCCAGCACGGTCAGCGCGCCCACCGTCCCGATGTCGTCCGCCGCACGATACGCGTCGAAGCGATACAGCCCGAGGACCGTGCCCTCGACCAGGGCCTGCGCGGCCAGGATACCCCCCAGATTCCCGCCGTAGAGCGACGTGGCGAAAGACGAGAGACCGGCCTTGCGGACCGCGCGCGCGGCGGCGGCGGCGGCGCGACGCAGATCCGTGACGGTCAACGCCGCCGGGTCGCCTACCCCAATCAGGACGACGCGCGCTGCGGGGAGCCGGCCCATCGTGTGCAGAACGTGCGTTTCCCCAGGCTTGCCCTTGACCTCGCCGTTCGTCCGTAGATGCGAGATTAGTCCGTCGAGCGCGGCGTCGACCGCCGCGGCGTCCCGGTCGAGCGACGCCTCGCCGCTCGGAACCGCCACCACGAGCGCCGGCGCCGTCGAGTCCACGACCGCCCCGTCGCCCACCGTTATGTCAATCATCGTCACGTCCTTCCGGTCAGCAGGGTACTATTTAGAGAATGTTTCTCCTTGCATCCTAACAGAAGTAGACCTGGCGACGACGGCCAGCGTCCGTGCGGATGGGGCGTCTTGCCTCGACCTAGCGTGTATCGGCCGCCACGACCTTGATGGCGCGCTCGACGGCGCGGTTCATCGTGGCGAGGTCCATGCTGGGCGCGGGTTGCGGCTGCGACATGGCCTGGGCGGGTAGGAGAGGTAGAAAGAGAGGCCGACCCTGTTGGATCGGCCTCTCTGTATGCCCGTGTTAGTAGTAGCGGTAATACCGTCGCGGTCGCTGCGGCTCCACACGTACGGGGATCGGAACCGGGACCGGCTGCGGCGGCCGGACGATGTTGCGCAAGGCTTCGACGATCTCACGTAGTACTTGTTCCATAATTGCCTACCAGTCCATCCGCGGTTCGCTATTCCCACGTCTTGTCGTCGAAGACGTTTGCCTCGCCAGGGACGGCGCCCGCGCGCCCCTATTCGTACCGTCTATCCTCTCTCTATCGGCAACAACCGTGCCAGCGCGAGAGACCACCGCGAAAATACAAAGGGTTGTTCTATAGTGTGTACCCTTTCAGGGTACAATGCCCCCGCCATGAACGCAAATGTTTGTGGTCCCCCGCCCCAGCCCGTCTCCCACTCCGGCCCGTTCACCGCCCCGGCCCGTCTCCCACCACGGAGCGCGGGGTGGGAGGTGAGGGCGTCTTAGGGCAGGGCGATCGGCGAATTTTGGGCGAGTTGAATGAGCGGGTTAGCGAAGACGCCGAGCAGGACCGAGCCGGCCACGGTCAGCAGAATGGTCGTGCCCCACGCCCATGGCACGGTCGGACGCGGCGTCTCGCCGGTGTCGGGGCGCATGTACATGTAGAAAATCACGCGCAGGTAGTAGAACACTGAGATCAGCGAGCACAACACGCCGATCACCGCCAGTTCGGCGTGGCCGGCCGCGACGGCCGCGCGAAACACGAACAGCTTGGCCAGGAAACCACCCGTCGGCGGGAAGCCCGCCAGCGAGAACATGAACGCGGCCATCGCCGCGGCCAGCAGCGGGCTGCGCCGCGACAGGCCGCTGAAGTCGCCTAGTTGCTCGTACCGCTCGCCCAACTGCGAGACGGCCATCAGCGCGGCGAAGGCGCCGATATTCATGAACGTATAGATGGCGAAATAGAATAGCAGGCTCGGCAGCGCGTCGGCGCTGCGATTGAACGAGGCGATCGCGACGAGCAGGTACCCCGCGTGCGCGATGCTGGAGTACCCAAGCATACGCTTGACGTCGGTCTGCACCACCGCCGCGACGTTGCCGAAGATCATCGTCGCCACGGCCAGGAACCACACGATCCCCTCCCAGTGCGCCGTCAAGGCAGACATCGCCGCGCCGAACAGGCGCACGAAGGCGACGAAGGCGGCCAGCTTCGTCCCGACCGACATGAGGGCCGTCACCGGCGCGGGCGAGCCTTCGTAGACGTCGGGGGTCCACACGTGGAACGGCACGGCGGCCATCTTGAACGCGAGGCCCACGATCATCAGCCCCACCCCAATGAGCAGCACCGGGTCGGTCCCGCTGGCGTGCGCGCTCAGGTATGTATTGATCTGGGCCAACTGCGTGGAGCCCGTTTCGCCATAGGTCAGGGCCATACCGTAGAGCAAGAAGGCCGAGGCGAAGGCGCTGAGCAGGAAGTACTTGAGCGCCGCCTCCTGCGACCGTTCGCGCGAACGCGCGAAGCCGGCCAGCACGTAGAGACAGACCGAGAACAGCTCGAGCGCCAGGAATATCGTGATCAGCGACGAACTCGCGCCCATCAACATCATGCCGCAGATCGCGGACAGCACCAGCACGTAGTACTCGCTCAGGTTGATGTGCTCGCGCCGCAAGTAGTCGGGTGACATCAGCAGCACGAACGCCCCGACCACGAGGAAGACGAGGTTGGCGAACAGCGTGAAGCCGTCCATGACGACCGAGTGGTTGAAGGCGGTCGAGGGCCCGTGTCCCCGGTTCCACACCACGCAGTTGACGATACCGGCGAAAACCAGCCCACCCACGCTGATATAGCCCAGGTAGTCGCGGCGATCCTTATTGACGACAAGGTCGAGCAGCAGCACGATGATCGCGGTCAGCGCGACGATGACCTCGGGGATGACGGTGCTTATCGTAGCGTCAGCTGGCAAAGCAAATCCTCCACTTATCTCGCGCCGCCGACGACGCTCACGATATATTGCGCCGCGCTGGAGGCGGGGTGCAGCCAGCCGCTCGGCGCGACGCCGATCCAGACGATCAGGACGACCAACGGTAGCAGCGCGACGAGCTCGTTCGCGCGCAGCGCGACACCCCGCGCGGGCGATCCCTCGCCCTCCATCAACGGTCCGTTCATCGCGCCCTGATAGAGGCGCAGCATATACCACGCCGCCAGGATCACGCCGATCGTCCCCGCGACGCCGAAGAACCCAGCGGTACGGAAGGCGCCGAGCAGGATGAGGAACTCGCCCGCGAACGAGTTGAGCCCCGGCAACCCCAGCGAGGAGAGCGTCACGACGAGGAAAATGGCCGCGAGCACACGCGCATGTTGCCCCAGCCCCTCAAGCTTGCGCAGGTCGGTCGTGCCCCAGCGCCAGGCAATCGCGCCGACGATGACGAACAGCGCCGCCGTGGTGATGCCGTGGTTGAGCATCTGGATCGTCGCGCCCTGCACGCCCTGCGTGTTGAGCACGAACACACCCAGCAGGATGAAACCCATGTGGCTGATACTGGAGCACGCGACGAGACGCTTGGCGTCGAACTGCGTCAGCGCCAGCAACGCGCCATAGATGATCCCGATCACGGCCAGGGTCGCCGCCAGGCCCGAGAGTTGCCGGCTGGCCGACGGGAACAGGGGCAGCGCGATGCGCAGGAAGCCGTACACGCCCATCTTGGAGACGACCCCGGACAACAGGATCGTCGTCGACGTGGCCGACTCGGTGTAGACGTCGGGGACCCACGAGTGGAAAGGCCACAGCGCCGACTTGATGGCGAAAGCCAGCCCAAACGTGATGAGCAGGCCCATCTGTAGCGCCGCCGCCGGCGGGTGGGCGGCCAGGAGCGGGATATCGAACGTGTGCGCCGACGAATAGACGTAGACGCCCACGACGCCGACGAGCATCAGCAGCGAGCCGACCATCGTATAGAGCACGTACTTGAGCGCGGCGTAGACTCGCCGCTCCCCACCGAAGACGCCGATGAGCAGATAGGCCGGGATCAGCACGCCCTCCCAGAACACGTAGTACAGGACGAGGTCGAGCGAGAGGAAGACGCCGAGCAGCGCCGTCTCCAGCACCATCACCAGGATCATGTAGAGCGGAACTTGCTCGCCCACGCTCTCGTTGCTGACGAGGATAGCTACCGGGGTGATGATCGTCGTCAGCAGCACCAGCAGCAGGCTCAGCCCGTCGATGCCGACATGGTAACTGGCGTTGATCCGGGGCAGCCAGGGAACCTGCTGCACGAACTGAAAGCCGGCGCCATTGCCGTTGAAGTTGACCACGACGAAGAGCGCGAGCAGGAGCGTCAGCAGCGACCCGCCCAGCGCGGTGTAGCGGGCCACGTTCGCGTCGCCGCGCGCGATCAACGCGATCACGACCGCGACGATGAGGGGCAGGAAGATCAGGACGGTGAGCATAAAACTCCTTTTTACCGTCCCGCGAACAGGACGGGCACGAGGGCCACCAATACGACGCCGGCAAAAATAGACAACGCGTAGGTACGCACGTAGCCGGACTCGAGCGGACTTAGCCCCCGGCTGACCGTGCGGATACCCCGCGCGATCGCGTTGACGAAACCGTCGATCCCCACGCGGTCCACAATGTTATAGAGCGCACGCGCCCCGTTGCGCACCGGCAGGACGAAGATTTCGTGATAGACCTCGTCGACGTAGTACTTATTGAACAACAGCGTGTAGAGCGGCTTGAGCCCCGCATACGGCCGCCGTACCGGTCCCACGTACCAGTAGAAGGCCACGCCAAACCCGACCGCGGCGATGACCAGGATGAATATGACCGAGGCCAGGTTGAACGGCAGCGCGGCGACACCGGCGTGGACCGCCTTGTAGCGCGTGAAGGTCGGCTCCAGGAAGTCGTCCAACCCCTGGGGGCCGTTGGGAATCTGGATCCAGCCGCCGACGAGCGCCAGCACGCCGAGGATCGACACGGGGATAAGCATGCTCGACGGCGCTTCGTGCGCGTGATCGTAGGTCTCGCGCGGCCCGCTGTAGCGGCCGTGAAAGGTCAGGAAGAACAGGCGGAACATGTAGAACGCCGTAAATCCGGCCGTCAGGACGCCCATAATCCACAGGATGATGTGCCACCCTCCGCTCTGCAAAACCCGGCCCAGGATCTCGTCCTTGCTGAAGAAGCCGGCGAACGGCACGATCCCGCTGATGGCGAGACAACCGGCCAGCATCGCAAGGTAGGTCGTGGGCAGCTTGCTCCGCAGTCCCCCCATCTTACGCAGGTCCTGCTCGTCGTGCAGCGCATGGATGACGTTGCCGGCGCCGAGGAACAGCGCGGCCTTGAAGAAAGCGTGCGTCATGAGGTGGAAGATACCGGCGCTGAAGGCGCCCACCCCGCAGGCCAGGAACATGTAGCCGATCTGACTCATCGTCGAATAGGCCAGCACCCGCTTGATGTCGGTCTGCACCAGCCCGATCGAGGCGGCGAAGAGCGCGCCGACCGCGCCGATGATGGCCACGACCGAGAGCGAGAACGGCGCCTGCAGGAAGAGGACGTGCGAGCGCGCGATGAGGTAGACCCCGGCCGTGACCATCGTCGCGGCGTGGATGAGCGCGCTGACCGGGGTCGGACCCTCCATAGCGTCGGGGAGCCAGGTGTAGAGGGGGATCTGCGCCGACTTAGCCACGCAGCCGATCAGCAGCGTGAGGCAGATCGCGTTTACGATCCCCGAGTCGGGCCGCAAGTACTGCGCCTGGTTAAAGACGCCGGGCAGGTGGAGACCGGGGGAACCCGCCGTGTCGTAGCTCAACGTGTGGAACTGTACGAACATGAGGTAGCAGGCGATCATCACGCCAAAGTCGCCGATGACGTTGATAACGAAGGCCTTGCGCGCCGCGACGACCGCCGAGGGCCGGTAGAACCAGAAGCCGATCAGCAAGTACGACGACACGCCGACTAGACCCCAGCCCACGAGCAGGATAAGATAGTTGTCGGCCAGCACAAGCAGGAGCATCGAGAAGACGAACAGGTTGAGGTAGCTGAAGAAGCGCGAGAAGTTCGGGTCGTGCTCCATGTAGCCAACCGAGTAGACGTGGATGAGGAAGCCCACCCCGGTCACGATGAGGAGCATGACGCAGGTCAAGGGGTCGATAAAGAACCCCAGATTGAGGTGAAAACTCCCCGCGTCGACCCACCGGTAGTAGACGATGTCGTTGAAGCGCGCGTCCTTCGGCTGTCCATGGACCTGCGCGAAGATCGCGAGCGCCACCACGAACGCCGCGCCGACGACGCCCGCGCCGACGAGCGCCGTCATAGAGCGCGACATCCGCCGGCCCAAGCCGCCGGTCACCACGAAGCCGAGCAGGGGCAGCGCGAGCAGGAGCCAGGCGTAACTTTGCATCTCAGTTGCCAGGCGCCGGTTGCCAGGCGCCAGAACGGACCGGTCGCTGACCGGTCACTGGCCGCCGATAACAGGCGCCTGTTTTTATCCTTTCATCGTATTCATCAGGTCGACGTTGATGGTCTCGCGGGCGCGGAAGATCGAGACGATGATGGCCAGGCCCACGACGACCTCGGCCGCGGCGACGGTCATGACGAAGAAGACGAAAATTTGACCGTCCATGTTGCGCAGGTGATTCGCGTAGGCTACGAGCGTCAGGTTGACCGCGTTGAGCATCATCTCGATCGACATGAAGATGATCAGCGGGTTGCGCCGGATCAGGACGCCGAGCGACCCGATGATGAACAAGATCGCCCCGACAAGAAGATAGCTTTGCGTCGCCATCGTTAATCAATCCTCCGTTTCGCCAATACGACCGCCCCGAGCATCGCCACCAACAATAGGAGCGACGTCACCTCGAACGGGAACAGGAAGAAGCGGAATATCTGGTTTCCTACGATCTGCACGGTCCCCAGCGGCGTGCCGGCGTCGCCCGTCGGCGTCCCCTGGATATCGTTGAACATCAGCGCGCCCGCGAGGCCCAGCCCCAGGATAACGGCCAGAACGACGGCGTAGGGCTGCATCCCGCGCAGGCGGTCGGTCCCCGACTCCTCACGGCCCGGCGCGAGCAGTGTCACGACGAACAGGAACAACACCATGATCGCGCCGGCGTAGACGAGGATCTGCACCGCGGCCAGGAACTGCGCGTCGAGCAGCAGGAAGTACACGGCCAGGCAAAAAAGGTTGGCGACCAGGAACAGGGCGCTGTAGACCGGACTCTGCTGCGTGATGACGTTGATGGCCGAGAACACCGCCACCAGCGTCGTCAGCGCGAACACGATCGTGACGGGCGACGGCAAGCCCAGCGTGGGCAGCCCGAGCGCCAGCGTTGAAGCCACTCCTACTCCGCCCACGGCTAGGCCCCAACCGGGAGCGTGATGTCGGGCGTCGCCCGCGTCGGCCCCGCGACCGGACGCGGCACGAGGAGTTGCTCCTTCGTGTAGATCTGGCTCGGGATGTCGTAGTCGGCCAACTCGAAGTCGTGGCGCAGGACGATCGCGCC
>JAABUZ0100009622.1_pt1 | contig 11002 bp, 16 predicted proteins | sample 5562091 | NCBI WGS metagenome assembly JAABUZ01 (sample SAMN12813069, study PRJNA571459) | rock metagenome | isolation source: Antarctica rocks | place: Antarctica: Victoria Land, Linnaeus Terrace sud | collected 2015-12-21
CGTATGAGGAGGTCTATCGCTACGACGACGCCACTCCGCGGGAGGCCCGCCAAGGGCTAACCCGCTACCTCGACTTCTACAACCACCGCCGCCCCCACCAGGCGCTCGGCTACCAGACACCGGCCGAGGTCTACGTCGCCCCGGTTGCGACCCGACACAGCAACGACGCCCCACACAGCCCCGCCAGCCGGCGGGAGAAAGAAAGGAGAGGTCTCCACCTTAAACTGCCCCTCCCCAGTGTCTTGACAAAAGGGTCCACCATATGTCACCGATGGCGACCGTCTGCACCTCTGCGTCGTGCAAGGTGGAGACGAGGTTGGTCGTGATCTTGTGCGCGATGTCCGTAATTTGGTAATCCCACCTCCTCTGTTGCCGCTTCTTGGACCGGACAAGCCGTTTCCAACGCTTAGATTCGCGCTTCTTGCGCGCTAGCAGCGCCTGTAGCTTGCCCTTCGTCTTATTCTGATAGCGCCGCACGGAGCGCAGATAGCGCCCGTTCATCACGATGGTCCGTTCACCGTCATGAGCTACGGCCGGGTGTATCTCGCCGAGGTCCACGCCCACCACCTTCGCACCCTCGACGGACACGGCAGCCTCAACCTCAATAGCGTAGGTGGCGCGCAACTCGTACTACTGCCCGTCCCACCCCATCTCGACTTGACAGGGCACACCGTGACCCCACAGCACGACCAAGGGTGCGTTACCCTTGCCATTAGATAGGTGCAGTCTGTCGCCCTTGACCCGGATGGCGCTCGCCTTCCACTGCACCCGGTAAAACCGCCTGCGCCGACGCGGGGGATGGGCGTCTGGGTCACTCTTACGCCGCGCCCACCACGCGTTCATGGCTGCGAAGAACGACTCCACGCAGGCGTCGGACGAGTGAGCGTGCAGCGCGTCGCTGTTGTGCCAGCGCATGAGGTGCTTGGGCTTCAACCACAAATCCTTGTGCCGCACAACGCGCCAGTATGAAACGACGGTGCGCGAGTAGAGGTCGCCGGCGGCGCGGGCCAAAACATCCATCTGCGCGGTGCGGCCGATCTTGAGTCGGCGCACGGTGTATTGCTTGGACATCGCAGTAATCCTCGATGTACTCATTTACTCCTTAATCGCCCCCACGGCACGTCGTCCGCTATGGCGACAGAGGCCGTGCGTTCGTCGGGGCCTAGTGTTGCTTCCGATAAAAGGTGTTGGCGGCAGCGGCCCCCTTTGGATGGGCGTTCCGTTTGCCTACAGCAGACATCAACTCATTTAAGTAGCAGCCGCAACTTGTCGTCGCGCCGTTTTTCAAGTGGTTCGCGCGAACCTTCGCGACGTTTCCGCAATCGCAGCGGCATTCTCAAAACGCTGCCCTTTGTGGGCGCGAACTTACCGGGAGGTAGCCGACAAAACGGATGATCGTTAACCGGCCGCACTTACGCCCCGTCAGGTCTTCCGTTAGTCTTGCCATGATCCCTCCAATGGGCTGAACATACAATTCCAGCGGCGCGCGCCCTTCTTCGTCGTTGCCTGCACGTCCTCGACCATGACGTGCGTGATGGGATACATCTTCGACAACCACGCCAGCAGCCGCAACTTCCACTGCCACCGCGACTTGGTACACGGCGGCAGAAATACCTCACCCCGTCTCCTATTGAGCCGGCAGGGGCGGCAAGGCGTATTGCGGGAGCGGCGTGCCCGTCGCATGGTGCGGCGCGTTTCGCCTTGACCCACCGCCGCGCCCTGCTCGGCACGGTCGGCATGAGGGGGGTGCCCTCGCCATCCACAACTGGGACGTACATCCGTGTACTCCTGTAAGGCGGGCCGGAGCCCGTGTATTCCGCGCTTCGCCGCTGACCGGCTGAGAGGAGAGGGGCTAGCGCAACACCCCTCACGTTGCGTCGGGTACCACCCCGAGCCAGTTCAACATCCATGGCTAGTCTCCGAGTTGCCCTCGCCTCCGGCTACTGGTGAGGTAGCCTCGGAACAAGCCCACGGCGAAAGCCGTGGGTCGGTGACCCTCATCCTGCTCCTCGTCACGGGCCTCCTCAGTTCCGTTCTCGATATGTAATTGCTGCGCACGACTACCCTGCAGAAACAGTCCGTCCTGATCGCCTGCCTCATCGGTGCCCGCAGGTCCCACTCCCCACCCAGGTACGCACACGACCATGCGTATTCGAGCTTTTTATCATTATTGGCGTCTCCATTCCCTCCATGTGCCGGTCATGTCGGATACCCAACGAATGCGCGGACGCGGTACCATTGATGGCGAGGTGAGGCGAATCTCGCGCAGGGCGCAGAAGAGCATGAGGGAGGTCATGATGCGCACGGCAATAGGGCGACTGGGATTGGCGACATTCATGCTGGCCTGCGCTGTGGGAGGATGCGCGGCATCCGTACATGGGGCGGTTCGTCCGGCGCCAGCGCACTTCGCTGCGCTCGACAGCGGTGCCTCCGTGCTCCCACACATCAAGGTTACCGCTATGACCACGGCAGCGGGCGGCGTGCTTTACGCCGCAGGCGTCTACGTCGTGCGTAGCAAGGACCCCTATGCGGTCAACCCGGTCGGCTCGCTCGGCAGCACCTGGCTGGTTTCGCGCGACCATGGCACCACCTGGACGCGGAACATCAGCACCACCGACCCCAAAGCGTTCCCGAAGACCGGCATTGCCGCCTGGACGAATCACGCGGAACTTCCCATCGACTTCACGCCCATGAGCATTACCATCGACCCGCACAACGCCAACACGATCTACGTGGCCGGCTGCGTGGACATCGATGCCACCTGCAGCCGGCCGACGCCGGGGACGGGAGCCCATCTGGTGGTACGCTCAACCGACGGCGGCCGGACCTGGCAGGACGCGCTTACCACGAGCACACCCATCGTGGGTATCGGGGCGAAGCCGCCGGGTACGGCGTTGCCGACGGCGGGCTACGCGGTGCTGGTGGACCCGCGCGACAGCCGCCGGCTGTACGCGGCGGTGAACGATGTGGGCGTATTGCGCAGCGAGGATGCCGGGCGCACATGGCTCTATGTGCCGCAGCCCCAGAGCAACTTCATCGGCCGCCCGTGCGAACTGCTGGCCGACTCGCAGAACCCGCGCGTCGTGTACGAGCTGGCGCGCGAGGGGACGTTGTACCGCACGACGGACGCTGGTGCTCACTGGCAAACGCGAGCGCTGCTCGGGGGACAACTGCATACCTCCTCCGTATCGAGCCTTACGTGGGCAGGGCGCACTCTTTACCTGACCGCCGATAAGGGACTCTATACAAGTAATGACGGTGGTAGCCATTGGCGACTCGCTTACGGAGTGCCAATAGCGGGGGCTTTTTATACAAGTGTGCGCGTAGCGGGAGGTTGGATAAGTATATTCGGGTCCTCGCAGCAGGGTGCGTCGAATGTGTATGCGCTCCGCGATGGTGGCACTTGGCTACCCGTAGCCAACACGAAGGCGCGCGGGCCACAGTACTTTGGGTCTTTGGATCTCCAAGCTATGGACACGGATTCGGTCACACGCGTGTGGGAAGACCGAATGACTCATGTCTTATTCACAGCTGGGCCGCTCGGTGGCCTGTATCGATGGCAAAGCACGCTGTGAAACTCGCCCAACACGGCATCATCCTTCCCATTGTCCTTGTGGGAGGGATTATCGGTGCGGGTAGCGCTGCCGCTATGTCTCGGCTAACCGCTCGCCCGACTCGGCTGGCTGCTGCAGCGTGCGGCAGTCCCTATCTCGCCTCGCCCAGCGCCCAGCAACCGCACAATGCCGACTACTACGTCGATCAAAATGTTGTACAGCCGGGGGCGACGATACCAGTACACTTGGGTGCCTATGCGCTGCCGGGAGGAGCGGCACCGGACCTTATCGATTCGGCTGTTTTGAACAGCAATTACAAAAGGTTGACAAGACCAGACGAGACCGGGGCATGGAGCGTCGGCGCATCCTGTAACGCCAGCACGCCGGTCCAGGGGGCCACAAGCCTCTACTACTACGAGGGCGCGTGGACGGCACCGAATAACCCCGGCTCCTACGAGTTGGCGGTTACCTTCCGCTTCCAGGACAGGACCACGGCGCTGTCCGTCATCGTCGACTACCTCGTCAACATGCAGGTCGCGCCGGCCGGCCAGACGGGACCCGGCATCAAGTCGCACATCCATGATCAGATCAATCTCACGAGCGACAGCGACCCACCAGCGCCATACGCGCAGAACACCGTTAACAACGCCTACGACCTGCAGGTCCTCGGCGACCGGACTCGCCTGTCGACGGAATACGACTGGGAGAGCCGTCCCATGGACGGCGACCGCCGCGTCGCCGATGGCCTGCTCAGCACCATCGGAAATACATTGCCCACGTTCGAGAACGTAGACGAGAGCGCGGGCAGTGGCGTCGGCCGCGGGGGCGGCGGTGGGGCCGACAACCGCATCCCCTTGCCGTCGCCCGACTTTCCATACATCCAACAATCGACGGACTACACGGGTACCACGACCTCCTTGCCGCAGCATGGTGCGGCGAGCTTCGGGCCCTACACCCAGGCCATCGGCGCGCAGCCCTACAACTGGCGGGCGCTCATCGACGCGCCTGTCACCGTGCGCGACGGCGCCACCTACCGACTCAAGGTCGGGCGTTATGTGATGGACAATGGTTTCTTCGGCTCCCTGGCCGACGGCAGTGCCATCGCCAACTTCGGCGACGGGCAGAGCGTCGCCTTCTACGCCGACCCGAAGGGGCCGTACTACGACCCGACCGGCGCGCACTGCGACCATAACCTGCGGCTCGCCTGCATCTGGTGGACCCCTGTGCCCGACAGCGTCATTGGGCGCTACACGACAGCGACCTACCACCTGAGCATGGTCAACACGGCCAAGCCAGGGCCCGGAGAGGAGCAGGACATCGTCACGGCGGACACCACCAAGGGATGGGCCGACGTGGCGGCGAGCAACCCGGCGACCTATCAGGCGGGCCTCACGGTTGGGTATACGTTCGTCGATGGAGGGCAGACCTTGGCCGATCCCTTGTTCGGCGGGCCGCAGCAAGCGTTATTGACCTTCAGGTCTAGCACGACCCCGACCCCCCCGGCCACAAATACGCCGGCACCGCCGACGGCCACGCCCGTCCCGCCGACGGCCACCCCAACGCCGCTGCCCCCGACCGCGACGCCCACGCCCGCGCGCGGCGCGCTCGCCCTGGACGCGGCACCGACGCCGCAGCCCTACGCCTGGCTGTTTGACAGCAAAGCGGACAGCACCGCGGGGACGGACACGCTCGTACCAACGACCTCCGACCACAACCCCCGTCCCTCCGACTTCTCATGGCCTGTCGGGCGGCCGCTGCACCTCCTCCCCGCCCTCTCCGACCGCCCCGCCGGGGTCCGCCTGACGCTCTCCGACCTGGGCAACGGCGCGCGCGCGGACATCGCCCCGGTGACGGTGACCTCCGAATCCTACGGCGTCGACGACATCGGCTGCGGCGCGCCGACTAACCCCATCTCAGGGACGTATGCGCACGACCCGGCGTACCCGGCCGAGGTCCGACCGGTCACGCACGCCCGCGCCGGCTTCTCGAGCGCCATCGATGTCGTGTGGACCAACGGCGACAGCGCGGGCGCGGGCGCGGGCGGCCCGCATGCGGACGCCGTGTGCGACATCCCCTCCTATCTCACCGCCCATCACCAGACGGCGGTGATGACGTCCGGCATTCCGCTCGCCTTCACCGCGACCCAACGACTCGACTTCGCGGTGCGCTTCCCCGCCGGTCCCCCACTAACGACGGGGGGTGTGTCGACGACCTGCCAGCTGGCCCCCGAGATGGTGGCGCCCCCGCCACCGACACCGCTGCCGGAGCCCGATGGCGTGACGCCGCCCGCGCCCGCGTTCACGAGCCCGATCTCCGTCCCCGTCGGCGGCAGCTGCGCCGCGCGGGACGTCGGGCTGGCTGCGGCCGAGCGAGCCCTCGACGACGGCGCGATCGCCATGCCGGCCGGTGTGGACGCCCGTCTGCTCCCCCAGGCATCGGACCAGGTCTACGACGCGCGCCCCGTGCCGGGCGGCGATATCGTGCTGACCTTCTCCGTCGAGGCGACGTGGAGGGCGACGTTGCATTACCACCCGCTTTTCCTACGCGAGGTTAGTCCCTGATAGATGGCTTGGGCCGCGCTCACGTAGGCGCGGCCCAGGCCACTCCCCTTTCAGGTGTCGCGTCTATATCCACACCATCCTCCGCTCTGTCGTTGCTCATCGATCCTTACACGCCGTGTAAGGTCCCGGCCCGCAACGCCCGGTGCGGCGATGCAGCTGGCTCCAATGCAAGCGTAGGCGCTCTACAGTGTCGTGGACTCGCACCGGGGCGCGGCGCGGCGCCTGGGCCCAATCTTCCGAGGTTGTGGTAGCCGACGCGCCGCGCCGACGCGGCAGAGTTGCCTCCCGCCTTGAGCGGGAAGGCGCACACCGTGAAACCGAACGGCGGCGGCTTGTCCAGGTTCGTCAACCGCTCAATCTGGCAATACTCGCATTCCACCCCGACGACATGGGCGGCCCAGAAGATGTCGCGCTGCCCGCTCTCCGTCGCGCGGCAGGCTTGCACGGGCAGCGCGACATCCCAGGCCGATGCGTCGATCCCGACCACCTTGACGCGCTGCTCAGGGAGCTAGAGCGTCCCTTCGGCGCTCGCACCCGCACCGCGCGTGTAGTAGGCGTGGGTGTCCAGCAGGCGATCGCCACCTGCAGGTCGGTTACATCGATAGCCGCGCCATCGCGCTTATGGGTCAGGTCCAGCGCCACACCGTCGGCGTAGAATCAGTCCAGTGGAAGCTGGTCGATCGTGCGGGCAGGATGCCCGGCGCTCGTGGGTGCGTAGTGCCACGGCGCATCGACATGGGTCGTGCCGTGCGTCGATAGGCGGATGGTGTCGTTGGCCTAGCCCAGGCTCGTCCGCGGTAGCGCGGGCCGAAGCGAACGAGCGCCCACATGGACAGGACGTCGAAGTGATGGGCCTGACGCCGCACGATCGTGCAATCCCAGCGGGACGCTCAGATTGATAATCCGGGTCAACGGTCGAACCCCCGATGGGAGGGGAGCCAGGAGTCACCCGCCTGCGTCCGCGACCACCGTCAATTGCGGGCGACGCCCGTGGCGTGGGATGCCGTTTCCCAACCCAACGCGCCCAAGCGCCCGCGGCGAGGGCGTCGCGGTTGACGCCAACGAAGACGGTCTCGTCGTCCCATCCCCATATTGGGGCAGATTCATCCGTAGGCCAGTAGCGGCTCAGAATCTGGAGATCTTCGACCCACTCCGAGAACATTCCCCCCCTTGCACCCCGCGCGCGCGGCCTCGTCGCCCCACCACCCGCTATCGGGGCGCGCCAATCCGTGTCGCCTCGACGGCTCCGGGCGCGTGTTTTTTGCGTCCCACGATACCCGCGACAATCTCAGGCGCGGGTGGTGAAAGGCCACCGTCTGTGATGGCGGTAGCCTGTCGTGGACGCCACCTTTGTTGTTGTGGCGCGTCGCCACGGCGTGAATCCTATCGTGAACGTGCTGCGGCGCCTCGTCGCGGGCGCGACCCCATCGCTCCCACCCTGTGGCCCCCCGTCGCCGATAGACATGCTGGTCATGCCGTCGAGACCGTCCTCGCACATGGCATCCAGCCGCCGTGAATGATCGCGCCGCGCGAAAACAAGCGCGCATCGCCCGACCATCCGTTCGACGACAACAGTCCACGCGGGATCGGCCCCTACATCGGCCACGAGGCGGTCGATGTCGCGGTCCCGGATGGCGCGATCCATTCGGCCCACCGACGACGGACCCCGCGCGATGGCCGTCCAACGCTCGATTATGGTTTCATCATCCATGTCGAGGCATTCCTCCGATGCGGTTATGGTCTATATATTACTCTACCATGGGCCTATGTATATCGACCCTCGCCCGGCAGAGGACCGGGCATAACCGGCGGGGCCGGCGTGGAGGAAGGCTAGGGGCCTGGCCCGCCTCCACGCGCGTAGGACCGCCGCTAGAAGTGTTGGTCGCCCACGTCCTCGCCTGAGAGTTGGCGGCCAAGGTCGTCCGTCCCGGCGAAATCGTTCGCGATGGCGTACCCCTGCCCCTTAGTGACGCCCCGTAGCGCGTCGGCGCCCGAGGTGGGGCACATCGCCGTCCGACCCGAGGGGAGATTACGCCAATTGCAGTGGGCGATAACCCCCTTATCCTCCCACAAGAGGCAACCAAACGGGAGATCAACCAGGCAGTGCTTCAGGCGCACGTTGACGTCGACGATCCACATATTGCGGTCGCATGTGACATTGGCCTGTCCACCGATCGTCGTCGCGTTGATCTTCTTGGCGGTCGCCGTATACAGACAACTCGTCGGCGGGGCCTCGTCCGGGCTGATATGGTCCTGGGGCGCGACCGCGTTCGCCTGACCAGGGACGAGCGTCGCCGCGACCAGGACGGCCATAGCCGTACGTCGCGCCGCCATAGATATGATATATCGCATGTGCATTGGGTACCACCTCCGTAAACATGGGGGCGGACGCCCGCATAGGCCGCATCCGACCCGATCACTTCTCCTTGACCATTGCTGGCGTTACTCCGTCGCGCGCCCGTACCAGCGCGCCGTCGTTCGGCCGGGACGTCCTCTCCTCGCCCTGGCTGGGCATACGTCCCCCCTTACCCACACCCGCATCGGGACAGCGATAGCGTCTCGCCGAGATGCCGGCTCGTCGTTGAAACGAGGCGGGCCGTTCTCCAGAACCATGCCGCGGACGATCTCCGCCACCACGATCTGTTTCACTCCCTTGACGTCCCACGTAAGCACCCGCGGTGGACGCGGAGAGGTTTATCCCTTGGCCGCCGACCTTGAGGCCAGTGTCAGCGATGCGACGCGCTCCACGTCGGCTAAGAAGATCGCATATGCCGCGCCCACCTCGGTCTCGACGTGCCCGACGGCCGCTGTCGCTACCCCCTCCAGGACAAGCCCGCGGGCCACGTTCGGGTTATGCACGCCCAGCGCCCGCAGGACGCAGTATGCTGTCGCGTACGCGCGGGCCACCGCGATGCTCTCGCGCTCACGCAGACCGCCCCGCCTCGCGCGTCCCTCCGCCATGGTCATGCTCGCGAGCACAACCCACTGCAAGGTGGCGAGATCGGCGTAGGCGGATACGGCGATGACGTGGTCGTCGACGCGGATGTCCCGCACCGGCAACCGCAAGTCGTCGTCGACGCGCACCCGGTAGCCGCGCGTCCCCGCGATCGCCAAGAGCGTGTCGTACACCCTATCGCTCCGACCCGCAGCGTCGATACCCTCCGTCGTGAGGGCGATCAGGTGTGCCGTCGTCTCGGCGTCATCCCACGTACGAGCCTGATCGGCGAACCAATCGTAGACGGGGCTGGCGCGGAACGCGCGCATCTCTCCCCGGAGATCGCGCAGGTATGATTGTACTGATGCCGGCATCGTTTATCCCCCATTCCTTGCGCCTCTCCTCCGCACGCGGATACGCGCGCGGGGGAGAGGTTAACCTCTGCGTCGATGCGCCGCTAGGACCGCGGGGTGCCGCGCTCTACGAGGAAGCGGTCGCCCATCCGTCGATACTCCACGAAGGCGTCGAACGCCCGCTCCGCGGTGAGCCCCCGGTCGAGCGATTCCTGCTCCACGACGACGGGAATGACCCCCCGCCGGAGTGTCGCGAGCAGGTTCTCGGCGGCCCCACGCGCATCGCGCCCTCTCGTGGTCACATCGATCGGGACCAGTGTCGGCTCGTCGGTTAGACCGACCCAGGCGTCGACGCTCGTCCGCTCGTCCTCCTCGATCGACGTGCGCCGGACCGTCCGCACCCGGGGATGTTGTTCCAGCGCACCCAGGAACACCTCCTGATCCTTGTGCCCATCGCGGTCGTGGCGGAACCTGGGCGCGTATCCGGACCGCGTCGCGCTATACTGAGGCGCGTAGTGGGTGGACGCTTGCGATGGGCGCGGACCCGTGCTATCCTTTTCTTGCATGGGATTTGACTTTCTCCATGTACACGTAGAGCCGGCTATAGCTGTAACTACGGCCGGCTCATCTCTATAGGTCGGGCGACAAAACGTCGCCCGGTGACGCGATGGATATGTGTCTAGCGTTACGTGGACGTTGCCATCTTCTCCTCTCATCGCCCCTAGCGCGACAAGCCTGCCTCGTTCGGCGTCCGGGCGGCTACCCCCGGACGGATACACATCCCGTGTATTTCGGCTCTTGTCGTCGTGTGATCCCGCGATTCGGCGTGGCCCCATGGATACCCGTGCCCGGTCTATAACCCGGGACTAGCGCGTGCCTAGCCGACGCTCCCCGCGCCGTCGGCTAGGGGCCGCACCCTACCGGGGGATGGCACGCCTGACTCCACAGCCTCCATCAAAGGGAGATGTGAGGTCGACACACGCCCTGGGTCTGGTGACACGCCGCGTTGTCCAAGGCTCGAAGGCATGTACCGCCATCTCGACGCTTCTGTCCAGGCCGCGCGTTCGGGGAGACGCGTCGCACACGTCGCCGTGGTGTCAGCCAAGGATGCGTCTGGCCTGGTGGACTCGACTCCGCACGCGTGAACGGGGCGTAATGATGTGCGGCCCGGCGTTGGGTCTACTTTGATCTCGGCGCTCGAAACCGTTCGCGGTTCTGTCCAGTGGGATTGATGGCGCGCACTCGTCGCTAGCCGTACGGCCTGTCCCTCCTCCCGTCGGCCCATGGGCCATCATCCGCGAGATGACAGTTCTCGATCTGTTGCCCTAACGACGACGAGGGTCCACCACGATCGCGCGCGATCGTGGTGGACCCAGGGACGCTTGGCGGATAGGCCGACAGCTAAGCGGATAGGCGGTGTATCTCCGTAGTTTTTACATGGTTATTCCTACGAACTTTGACCAGCGACCCACTTAGCGGTACTTTGTTGACTAGAGGAACGGGCGGGCATAGAGATAGATACCGTGACCCTGCCACAGCCGGTCAAGCAACGCGCAGAGTGGCGCAGGCGGGGGCGCGGTCGACCATCCGCGCCCGTAG
>JAABUZ0100009623.1_pt1 | contig 11002 bp, 9 predicted proteins | sample 5562091 | NCBI WGS metagenome assembly JAABUZ01 (sample SAMN12813069, study PRJNA571459) | rock metagenome | isolation source: Antarctica rocks | place: Antarctica: Victoria Land, Linnaeus Terrace sud | collected 2015-12-21
ACCGCCTATTGGAATGCTCATAAGCACCCCTTTGTCTGGGGACGTCGTCGTCGCCATCAACCATCTCATGCTTCCCACAAGATCTCCTTTCAGGTGAAAACACTTCGTATTTAGCGAATGCACCACTAAGTGGTGCGATTACTAAGTTTATGCCTAAAAGAAATCGACCTCGAACAGCTTCTCAAGCCTCGCAAAAGTTTTCAGGGACACCTCGAATTTAGTAATCGCACCATTTAGAGAGTTTCACCAAAAATTCGCATGAACCAAAAGTCTGGCTCTCCGTCATCTCCTGTGCAGGATGAGCTTATTGGAAACCTTCTCACTTTCGCTGTCCGCTTCCAGAGCAGATCAAGCTGTTTCCAGATTCTGCTGATGAGGTTTTTGCACAGGAGATGACGGAGAGCCAAAAGTCAGTTGGCGTTGACACTCGTGTGTGCCGACTGTCGTTTGCGACAAATACTTACTGCGAAGCGACACCGCCAACTTCTAAAGCATTTTTGATGTCCGGGTGGCATTGCCAGAAAGCGTCGAGTTCTCTCTGATGGTGGAGATAGATTTCGTGTACCTGTACCTGTTTCTGAAGAAGGTACAGATCACGCACTGCTTCAGAAAGGGTTTTCATATGTTGCCATAGCTGTTGAGGTGTACCAACCACTTTTGCTATGGTAGGAAGTTCTTGCTGTAGCGTCACGGCGAAGACCTGAAAGACACGGGACCGGGGAATCTGTACCTGTAAGACCTTCAAGAGTTCATTGATATTGGCGGTGTAGCCACATTTCTCCAGATGAAGCAGAAATACCAGGGATAAAGCCTGAAAAGAGGGTGATGAAGCATCGCGCCGAAGCAGGTGTAAAAGTTTCGGGAGAATACTCATGAATTCAAAGCATTCAAGGAGCAAGGTGAAGAGTTCACGACACTCATCTGCCTGTCTCATCTCTTCTTCAGTTGCCTGCTCCAAGGTTGCGTTCATGTGTGATTGCGAAAGCACTCCCTCATCAGAGAAGTGCTGAAACGTAGCAGTGAGTCTCTGGGCAAAAAACACCAGTCTTCCATCCCTAATCTTTGACGAAGGATATCGCTTGCTGACAGTTCGCCCTGATGGTGGCTTGGCTCAAAAATAACCGGAATCCCATACATCAGTTGTAACTGGATTTCGAGAAATGAGTGAAGATTTTCAAGGTTCTTACCAAATTGTTGGGACAAGGCACGGGAAAGACATCCTTTCACCTTCTGCAAGAGCGTGTCCAGTCGCCGTTCGACAGCAGAGTATTTTTTGGCTTCTCCACGCGGAATGTTCCATCGTAACTGAGGAACGAGTTGGCGAAGAGTTGACTTGAAAACAGGTAAGGCAATAGGATAGCCCTCCTGCCAGAGTTGAAACCGTATCTTGGCAAAGTTGCGCGTGCTTTTGAGCATTTGACAAACTGCCAGTAGCTGGTTCAAGGTCTGATCAGGATAGATCGAACGGGTTCCTTTCCCATATCCGAGATGTTCAACGAGTGGACGTGGAATGACATTCTCTTTATGCCATCGTTCTAATTTCCAGTGGGTGACATCCTGACACCCTCTCTGGTGAGCAGCATTGATCAGTTGTTCTTCTGTCAGCCGTGTTGTGTTCATAGATGATTATACTAAAGCCGGGCGCGAAAACTGTCAATTCTGATAAAGTGACATGAGACACTAGCTCCATCAAACGGGCAAGGTGTATCCTTGCAGACTCATGATCGAGTGAGTCGTGATCAAGTGAAGAACAAGAGGTATTCGACAAAATGAATAAAGGTGTTGTATTGGAACTGGTTCTGCTGGGTGCAATCTCAATTATCAATGATATACAAAGCGAAGCATCCCTCATTCGTCGTTTGTTCCGCTAATCGTGAGAACGAAATAATAAGAGAGGCGTTGTATGTCCTGCGTACAATGTCTCTCTTGTAAGGCAAAGCTTCTCTTTGTCTCATACTATGCATGTATGCTTCTCCATGTGTCATCATGGTAGGAAAAGCCGATAACGATCAGCAAAAGATTGATGTATACTCATTGCTACCTGGAACTGCCTCGACGAATCTTAATGTTCTGTGGCCCAGGAATCGTTGTGACGTTGAAAGGTGTGTCCTTCCCAATGGTCCGCTCTAAAAGGTGGATTGCAGGCGGGTTAGGTCGGTATCGATTGACACATTCTACATTCGCCTTTGCCACCGCGCTAACACGCTCTAAAAGTTGCTTGGTTGGGCCAAAAATGTTTTCTCTTGCTCCAGCGTAAGTACGAAGATTGATATCAAGCACCTGGTCTGACGTAATGTCAATCTGTCTTTGTCTTCGGCGTGGAGTCTGTCGAAGGAACAAACAGAGTTGCGGGTCAAGCGGAAGCGTGACGTTGACGGTTGGCGAAGACCGCCAGGCAGCAGGACCGTCAGGATTTACCGGATCATGCCGAACAAGGGGCTCATCTGAGAGGATAAAATTTTCCCCGTCAGGGGCTCTTAGAAATTCCCAGTTCATTTCATAAATGAGCGGAATGAGTGTAGGTACAGGCATGAACATGCTGAGTATTTCCTGATCCGAGCCTATATTGATCACAAGTTCGCCGTTCTCAAGAGGTTCGGCTAACTCGCGGATTGATGCATCAACTTCTGTCTCCGTCGGTTCTTGGTGAAGGGATTCTCGCAGATGTTTCCTTGTCATGTCACGGTTCTCATAGATTTGCTTGAGAAGCCAGAGCTTTGTTGCTTCCTCTTGTCCAAAACGTAACCATTCTCGTCCTCGAGGTGTTCGCTGCTGCTGAACCATGATGAAAATGGAAAGCCACTCACGCTCTTGCTGGTTGACAATACTGCCATGTACCAGTTTCTCGATGACTGGGACTGCTTGGCCTTCTGCCCAGGATAGCATCGCTTCGGCATAGCCCACAGGCAAGCCTGATGCCTCAGAGAGTCGATTGTAGCGCTGGACTACAGCACAGTTGAGCGTTGACAGTTTTAAGCAAGTATCCGTCTTGATATCAAGGCGATAGATAGAGGGATGTTCTTCTTCTGGACTGGTACTGAAGCGTCGGAGTAGACATTCTGGAACATAGTGATGTCGCTTGGCATTGCTACTATAACGCCAAATCTCTTCTGGTATCTCAATCTTAGAAGCATTATTGTTTCTGAACATAAATACGAATCCTTCTTCACGTACTGAGGTGCTATTATAACTGATGAGGCTCAATGTCACAATGTATAGCAAATCTAGGGTCTCCATCCTTCTAGATATCGTTGGCAACTTGACTCTCCATGCTCATTTCAGCAAAGATCAGATATCATAGTGTGCTCGAAGTAGTAATTGGCCAACACTATCAAGTTGTGGAAGAGCCACTAATTCAGGGTAAGATCACATTCTCATAAACGAACGCTGAAAACCGATTCGCCAACACTTTTAACTTGAAACGTTAGAACCACCAAAACGAGGCAAGGGAATACCTTGCCAGTTTACACAGTCGATTTCAAATATGCAATGAGGGAAACGGAATGAAATCGGTTGAATAACGGTCAATCCACCCCGATCTCTCACTACTTTTCAACATCTTTCCTTGTTATAACCCAGCAGTATAGTTATTTCCTGCGAATAAGTAGTCAATTCCCTCTTACTCCGCCAGTTCAGTAATCCGACCTCCTAAATTGCTCCACTCACAGCCTCCTGCCTCTATCCCTCTGGTTACATATCTTTCCCAGTTCCTCTTGTCCTTTACATAACCACATTTGAGAACGAACACGCACTTGCTACCAATTCGTATATGAATTCCTGAACCACTTTTGCTTTGAATGCTGCTGTAGAGTGCTTGCTCATTCTGCTTTAGTCTATCTTATCAACACCTCTTCCTTTGTGCAGATTACGGATCCATTATACTACTCGTAGGCTGATCAACGGTTACGCAGAGATCATCTTCTTTACATACCTCAAAAGCGATGGACACTTCATCCTCTACCTAAGGACTTAATAACGAATCCTCTGAAAGAATCTATAAGAGTTTCTGTTCCAGCCATGGGCAAAACCCATAGGCACCTATCATAACAACCAAAAAGAATCGGAAATATTCTGGCTTGACAGTGTAGAAACACTGTCGTGATGCTCTTGTGACATCACTTTACAGAGGGAAAGAGGTAGTTCCTAGTTACATATCGCCAGCACTTGGCATGAACACTCGGTTACGAATTTGTACCTGTTCGGCCCTGATAGTCGGTCGTTCTCTATTGGTCAAAGCTCAAATGATTCTAACGGGTCATCTTGTTTCCCCCCTACATCCCAAGGAAAAGGTTCTTTGACTGAGGGACAACTCCATCGTACATTACAACTTTGGCATAGTCGTTGAGGAACATCACCTGGGGGCGGTGGGTTCCATTTGCTACTTTCCTCACATTCTCGCTCTTTGGTGAGGATATCGCCAAGCCATTCCAGAACATCATTGTCATCGTCGTCGGTCACTGGCACATTATACACTGCCTTTGGTGGACGCTGGGCGAGTGGTGTTCTACCAGCCAACTCTTGCATGAAATAGAGCGCAGTTTCTTGTGGTTCCTCCTTCACACATTGTCGATAGAGAAACGCGTAGAGTTTCATCTGCTGTCGGTACGACCGGAGTTCAGGACTTCCCTCGGCAGGTTGCTTCCCTGTTTTATAATCCCACAAGGCAATCCCAGGGGGGTTGTTCGCACCGTGAAGAAAGACGACATCTACCTTCCCTTCCAGAAGGACTGGCCCTCCAGGAGCATTTTCCCAAAGCCACACGAGAGGGACTTCGGCATCTCGTATGTGCGAGTAGAACCAATGTGCTTCAACTGCATGGAAGGTACACAGCATGCGCCGAAGTCGCATGCTGTGTTCAGGAAAAAGTGTGGGGAGTCCTTGCATCCGTGTCGCTTCTTCGACCATCTGGCATTCTTCCAGCACCGCCTTATCATCTGGTGTCCAGTCGGGATGACCCTGATAGTGGGCAGCGCGATAGCGGCCATGCAAATTTTTGATAATACGATGCAAGAGGAGACCCATGAGAGCCGAAGGGGTATGCGTAGGATAGCGTCCTTCTGAGAAAAAATGGGCATTCCTCGGACACAAGTTCAAGGTGATGAGATCAGTAACCGCGCGTTGCTCCGGTTGGTTACGCTTTTCAAAGGTCTTGATACGCATCCCCTGAGCCGCGAGACGGGATGCTGGATTATCCCCAAAGGCCATGCTGCTCTCCTCCTTCGTTCGGAACGTTCATCGTGCGCTTCGATTTTCTCGTCTTTTTCTGCTGAGGAGGCCACACCTCAACCTGCTGTTGGAACCTTGCAGCATCTGTTCCTATCCCAAGGGCAGGTGGCTCTGCTTCCAAGTGTTCATCAAGAATCAGAAACAGGAGCACTGATTTTGCTCGTGAATAGGCCACATAGTGGAGTCGCACAACATCCTGCACTGCCCGCGCCTCTGCATCTCCTCCAAGAAGGAACGTAGACGTCAGGTCCTTCTCACGAACCAGATCCTGCCGAAAGGGAAGCACATCTTGCTCTAGTCGATGCACTGAGTCGGACGTAACACTGTTCTGTTTGTCCACTACGACCGCTACGATGGGGAACTCCAGCCCTTTCGCCTTGTGAATGGTCAGAACCGTCATGGCATCAGAATGGAAAGTATCCCGCATGTCTTCCCCTCGTTCAAGGTGCTCCTGCTGGATACCTTCCACCAGGACAGAATAGACCTGTTGCATCCACTGTTTTTTCACACGCTTCCCCCCTTGCAGGTCTTCTTCCAGCTGGATAGCCCATCCATGCCGTACAACCCGGTCATACGAGTCAAGCGTCTGAATCAGGGAATGGGCTGCCTGCTCAGCAGCTGGATCGTTCTGAATAAGGTCTATGCACGGTTGAGCATTTAGAATACGCTGTGCTAATATCGTGAGTGACATCTGCCGCGCGGCATCAGGGTCAGTTGTGAGCCAGGTATTGATCTGGCGCGCCATTGGAGCAAGCACTGAATCGGTCTCGGCTGCTGTACGACACGCGTTCACATACTTGGTATTGCTGTTCACAGGGATGAAATTTCCAGGGCGGTCCAGAGTAAGCAGGATTGTTCCAAGTATCTGTTGATACACTAGATGATCTTTAGAGAGCGAAGACAAGGTGACAGGAATCCCATGCGCTTGGAGTTCGTGGATATACGTTCCAGCTTCCGTCGAGGGTTTGAGACTATGTGCTAGAAGAGCGCATTGGGCATACGACTCGATGATCTCCTGCTCCTTGAGCATATGCACAACCTCCAGTAAGTTCGTCGCTACCTCTTGCTTCGTTTTTCCTCGGATGGCCCAGAGAACTGGTGCCGTTGGAGAGAGAGAGGGTTGGGCACGAAGAGGGGGTTTACTTTGTACTCGTGCGTTGGGTAACGCCATCTGTGGATGTGCCGTAATATATCCATTAATCCAATCTACAATTGCTGGATGAGAGCGATACGTTTCCGTCAGAGACACAGATGTTACCTCACACTCAGGCCAGTCCTGCCTGCATTCATCAGGAAAGCGCACCATACAGCCGACCGTCCCACCTCGAAAGCGGAACAGAGCCTGGTCATCATCTCCTACAACGCACAGGTGATGCGGTGGCGTGGCTGCAAGAGCACGATAGATAGCTGCCTGTAAGGGATTGGTATCCTGATACTCATCGACAATGACGTAGTGAATACTCTCAATCACGGCTCGTCCTTGCGGAGAGCGCAGGATTTCCAGGGTCTGGTGCTGTAGAAGCGTCTGATCAGTGAAATGATACTTTTCAAGCGCGTCCTCATACTCCTCAACCAGTTGGACAAGCATTCTAAAAGTGGTACTGGAGGCGGAAAAACGAGCGCGGTCTATCTGATCATTGATGAGTCGTTCATACATCGTAGTAAATTTCTTCACTCGTAACCAACGGGGTGGGAGCACCTTGTAGGGTTTGTTGTCTACCCAGGAGAGGAGGTGCAAAAAAAGTTTTTCAGTCTCACTATCCACCTCATACGCGCAAAAACGGCTCTGTGTATACACGAAAAAGGCTTGATCGAGTGCGGTCAATGATCTTAAATGACGGAATCGGCTTTCTGGCGTGTCCGTGAGGATATTCCAACAAAGGCTATTGAGGGTCCCCAAACGCATCCGGGAAATATCAACCGATCTAAGTTCAGGAAAGACAGTACTAAGTCGAAGCAACGCTTCCTGAAGTCGCTGTTCTAATTCCTCAGCAACTTTACGTGTGAAGGTCGTCAACACAATGGCTTCAGGAGGCACATGACGCACACACAAGAGATAGAGACAGCGAAGAATGAGAGCAGAGGTCTTGCCAGTACCAGGGCCAGCAATGACCCAGAGGGGACCATCAGTATAATCCATCACCGTACGCTGTTCAGGGTTGGGGAACTTTTCAGTAAGAGACGCCCATGCAGCCAGCAATTCATCAATGGTCATACAACCCCTCTCTTCCAATTCCACGGGAAACTCATATCAGGAATCCTCTCGGCGAGAACTTCCTTGTTCCTCCAAGAGAGTTGGTGTTTTCTGCTTCTGCAAGAGTATATCTGATTTGTCTAACGAGTACAAGCAAGCGGACACGAAGAAAAAGGTGACAAGGTGTTTTGCACTCACGACTATGAGCGAAATAACAACGGAATAACTACGCTGATTCCTGAATGACAAGTTGTAGTTACTGCTCAACGTTAATAGTCCAATTACCATCTGCGGTGATATTTAACAGGTATGTACCAGACTGCTTAACACCTATAGCATTAGCACCATTAAAGTTACCAATTCTATTCACCAGTGTTGCTATCTGTGTACCTTTATCATCTAGAAGCACCACGATAAAGTTGCGTTTTCCATCGTGTGTCATACGGAAAGTAGTGAGACCATTAGAAAGTTTAAGCAGAGGAGTAACTTGTTGTCCAGTACCTTTGAACATTTTTGGAGTAGCAGCAGTTGCTGACTTTACTTGCTGTGTCTCAACGTTAATAGTCCAATTACCATCTGCGGTAATCTTCAACAAGTACGTACCGGACTGCTTAACACCTATAGCATTAGCACCATTAAAATTACCAATTCTATTCACCAGTGTTGCTATCTGTGTACCTTTATCATCTAGAAGCACCACGATAAAGTTGCGTTTTCCATTGTGCGTCATACGAAATACAACTAAACCGTCGTTAAGAGTAAATTTTTTTGAGACTTGTTGACTCTGTCCTCTGAATTGTTGAGGTGGAGCAGTCAAAGAAGTTTGTACTTTTGCTGGTATGGGCGTTGTAGAAACGGAATGGGAAATAGACTCTGAACGCAACGGTCTGTACTGGGAAGTCACATTTCGAGAGAGTAATGTGATAATCTGTTGCAATAGAGGCATCACTTTAGATACACTAGATGGTCGCTTGTTCACATCCATATCAACCATCATCATAATAATCTTCTCAAGTACAGGTGGAGTTTGCGGATTGTGTGATTGAATAGACGAAAATGTGAATGGGGTTATTGAGGGGTCAATACCTGTCAGCATTTGATGAAGTGTAGCTCCCAAACTGTAGATATCCGAGCGTACCGTCGTTTGTGCTTTGCCATATTGTTCTGGAGCGGCATAGCCTAATGAACCTAAAGAGGTGGTATCTTTGGATTGACCTGGTTTGAAGAGGCGTGCGATACCAAAATCAATGAGGTAGAGATGCTTCGTAGCGTTTATCATAATATTAGCAGGCTTAAGATCACGGAAAATAATTGGAGGTTGATGAGTATGCAGATAGTCAAGCACCTGGCAAAGTTGTTCACCAATACGTAATACTTCGTTTACAGAGAGTTTTTGACCATTAGCCTTTCTCAGATAATCTTCTACTGTTTCGCCTTCAATAAAGTCCATCACCAGATACCAACGTGCATCCTCATTAAAGTGGTCGTAAATACTAGGTAAACTGGGATGCTTGAGACTAGCCAAGATGAGTGCCTCTCTTTTGAATGCAGCAGCAGCTTCAGTAATCTCTTGTGTAGTTAGGCCGCTCTGTCCCATTTCCTTAATAGCCACTGCTCTGTCTCCGAGTAAGCTATCTGCCGCTTTGTAAACGATGCCCATGCCTCCCTTACCTACTGGCTCAATCACACGATAGCGCCTATTAAGTAGATGATTGGAAGGAAGCATTTCTTGCATACTGGACGCAATCGAATAGTTGATGTTTCTATTTATGGAAGCAGTCTGTGGAAGAGGTGACGCTCTTGGAATACGCTCTCCACATCCAATGCAAAAAGTGGCTTGTATCCTGTTGGCTGCACCGCAATTGTCACAATAGATTGTAGCACTGTTCATAACTCTGCCTCACTTATCTAATAGTCAGTCCAGTTTGAATTTTGGGGAATGATAGAGATCATGCATCTGAGCGGGTGCATCAGCACACGTACAGCGCTAGTGGATCCGAGCCTGTGCAATATTGCATTCGTCCGCCAACGTTTCAATGTGCTGCCAGAGATGCTCAAAGCTTTTGACGCGTTTGGACAAACAGCTGCGTTCAAAGATACTTATCTCGATCTCGGTCGTATTGAGCCAACTTCCATGGATGGCGCGAATAATGCACTTCCAATCGTTGTCAGATCCATTGTGCACTCCTCTGTTTCTTCTCACTAGAACACGGTTATGATGCTTTCTCGGCACGTCGCATATACGCTTGCTTCTTTCCCACTCCCTTCTGGCTTTCTTTGCGCTGCTGGTTCTTCAGAAACGCTTGTATCGCCTCTTCCGTGAACTTCCAGTACCGCTTAATCAGTATTCCCTCCAATTCCCCAGAATATAAAAGATTGTGTACAGACCTTTCGCAGAGACTTAGATAGACGTTTTGACACCTCTTTGAGTGTCCATAGTAGCCTTCCTTCGGACTATGGGGGTACTGAGGATGTATCACCGGAAGATGCGCCCTCGTGCTTGCGAACAGTAAGACATAATGATGACGCTTACGTCAAGGGAATTTCGTGAGCCGCGCCTGAGACGTAAGATCTTACACTATCCTCGTTCTTCAAGGATGCTCAGATTTTTTTGCGTAGACTCCCTCAAATACTGCTCTCGTAACTCTGGATGCCAGATCATTTCATAACGACCTTTGTTGGCATCACTGCCTTTTATCATGCAGTAGGTCATGTTGCTGGCAGCAGCAATCTTCTCAGCGAAGGTTTGTTTGGCAATGACGACGGGGGCATCAACTTGGTTGTCGGCTTTTACTTCGACGATAACGTACTTGTTATCGGCTTTTTGAAGCAGAAAATCGGGGTAGTAGCTGCGAATGGTGTGTGATTCCGGGTCAATGTACTGCACGAAAAAGTCTGATTGGTTGTGGGTGAGCATACCCGTAAAATAGAGCTTTTTTACACGGCTGTCACCGAGAAGGTAGTGGAAGAGGTTCTGTTCTGGCAAGGAGTCAAAAGAGTAGGCATCCAGGTGAAAACTCTTCTCTGCGTTCAGCTTGTATTCTTGTTCTCGGACGATAAGCGAGGGTTTGGCGTTGATTTCGTAGTAGCCTCGTTCTGGTACTTTGACAAGATCGATGATGTGTTCTTCTTCGGCTTTGAACTCGCGCATTTCGTAGATTTCCTGGAAGAGTTGCGGAATGATACGGTCGTAGAGCAGTTCGTTGAATTCGTTCACACGGGCTACAATGGTGTCCATGCCGTCAACGGAACTGGTCAGGATTTCTTCGATTTCTATGCAGGAGCGGTTCAGGTAGCGTGCGACTTCGGCGACAAGGGTGAGTGGACTGTATGTGCGCCGCTCGCGGGCCGCAGAGATGTCCTCTGTCTTTGAGGGGGTGTGGGTGGAAAAGCCCTCTCGCACCTCGTGCAGCATACGGTAACGGTCGGTCTGAATGTAGAGTAGCCCCAGGTTCGGTACTGTCAACTTGTTCGTCAGAATAGCTTAATTGCTGAGTTTGAAAGAGGAAATACACTTGGGATCTTCAGCAATTAGCCAACCTTTTTCAATCCGGTTATCTCATTCCATTGCTGGAATCGGTT
>JAABUZ0100009624.1_pt1 | contig 11002 bp, 9 predicted proteins | sample 5562091 | NCBI WGS metagenome assembly JAABUZ01 (sample SAMN12813069, study PRJNA571459) | rock metagenome | isolation source: Antarctica rocks | place: Antarctica: Victoria Land, Linnaeus Terrace sud | collected 2015-12-21
GGGGGGGTGGGGGCGGTGTGGGCCGAGACGTCGAGGCTCGCTCCGGCCCCGCGTCGCCGCCCCGGGCCCGATGTAGATGCGGCCGGGAGGGTAGGCCGGTGGGTGGTGCCTGTTGTCGACGAGCACACAGGGAATGTTGCCCATTTAAGGAACGATCCCGATCGCGGTGACCGCTGCGTAGCGGCCAGCGAGCGGGCCGCGGATCGGGGGGCGGGCGACCGCGGCAGGCGCGACGACCTCGGCAACGCGCAGGAACCCCGGACGACGCGTTGAGACGCGTTGACGCGCCCGATGCGCGCCGGCGTCAGTCGCGCCGCGGTCGCGCTCCGTCCCGCACGCGCACTGCGAGCAGCTCGGCGAGCGTCTGCAGGCGCGCCGCGTTGAACCGGCGCATCCGGCGCACGAGCCGCCGCGCCAGCGGCACCGCGCCGAGCGCCGTGATCACGCCGCTCGACGCCGCGATGTCCGCAATCGTGCTCGACCGGAGGGCCACGCCCCACGCGGGCGCCGGCAGCGCCATGAGCACATTCAACACGACCCACACCTCAACACGACCCACACCGTAGGCCCCGCGACGCCGCCGACCGCCAAGAGCGCCGCCCCCGCCCGCCCGAGTGCCGCGCCGCCCATGCGCTGCGAGAGCCGGATCGTGGTCCGGCCTGCCTCCGGCACGACCGACGCCGTCAACCGGTGCCCCGCCCACGCACCCTCCCACCGCAGCGCCCCCGCGTGCTCGGCGACGGTGCCGAGCGTCGACGTCCCGTCGCGCAGCACGTTCACGACGCGGTCGAACTCGCGCGTGACGAGCTCGCCGTCGACGACCCGCTCCACGTCCACCCGCAGCGGCGCGCCAGCGAGCCAGGCGCCGAACGCCCACCGCCGCCTCCGCCCGGGCACCCCGGGGCGGAGGACCCGCCCCGTCGCGGACAGGCCGTGTTCGGTCAGCGCGTGGTCGACGTAGCGCGCGTCGATGCCGGCCTCTTCGGCGACGACGCGGACCTGCGCCGCCATGAGCCCCTCGCGCCGTGCGGCGTCCATCACCGCGTCGCGTGGGCGCGGCACGGCCGCCGGCCGGGACTGCACCCCGGTGACCGCCTGCAACTCGGCCGCGCGTCGCCACACCGCTTGCGCCTCGGCGTCGGACAGGCGCGGTCCACGTGGCGCCGCGGCCGGCGGCTCGGCCGGCCGGTCCATCTGACGCATGGCGTCGTCGAGCGCGGTCAGCAGCGCGTCCGCGCTGTCGAAACGCGCTGCCGGGTCCTTCGCCAGGCAGCGGTCGATGACGGCGGCCAGCTGGGCCGGCACGCCGGCGGCAAGCGATGCGACTGCCGGCGGCGCCTTCGTCACGTGCGCGACGAGCACCGCCGACGCGAGGTCGCCCTCGAACGGGAAGCGCCCGGTCAGCGCGAGGAAGCCGGCTACGCCGAGCGAGTACAGGTCGCTGCGTGCGTCCACCGTCTCGCCCGCTACCTGCTCCGGGCTGACGTAGTACACGGTGCCGAGCAGCTGCCCCGTGGCCGTGATCGGTGCCGCCTCGGCGAGGCGCGCGATGCCAAAGTCGTTCACGAGCGCACGCCCCGTAGCGCCGTCGATCAGGATGTTCTCCGCTTTGACGTCCCGGTGGATGATCCCGCGCCCGTGTGCGTGGGCGAGCGCGGACGCGACGTCGCGCAGCTGTCCCGCGACGGCGCGCGGCTCGAGGCGCCCCCGCGTCCGCACGCGTGCGGCGAGCGACTCGCCGGCGACGTAGGCCATCACGAAGTAGACGTGCCCGTCGACTTCGTTGGCCTCGTGCACGGGGACGATGTTCGGGTGCGACATTCCGCCCGCGGCGCGCGCTTCGCGCACGAAGCGGTCGCGCAATCCGCGATCCGAGGCGAGCTGGGGGAGGAGTGTCTTGATCGCCACGTGCCGGTCGAGCCGTCGGTCCCGCGCGAGGTACACGACGCCCATCCCGCCGCGGCCGATCGCGCGCTTGATCGCGTACCGTTCGCCGACCGCCTCGGCGAAGGGGCGAACGCTCGCGTCGAGCGTGCGCGGGTCGGGGGTGGGGATCTCGAGTACGGTCACGACGGGTCTCCTCGCGGGTTACGTGGGCGCGGCCACGCGGCCACAATGCACAGGATCGCAGCACGCGGCAAGCGCGCACCGCGCGGCGGGGCCGCCGCGGGGTCGTTTGCCCGCTGCCCGCCCGCTTCTGCCGCTGATGACCGCGCTTTCGCGTTTCTCGCTCTTCGAGTCGATGCGTTGCACGCCGCGGGCGGGCTTCCCGGACGGCTTCGCACGTCTCGACCGGCACCTCGACCGGCTGGCGGCGAGCGCGCAGCACTTCGGCTTCGCCGACCCCACGGCGGCCGCGGTCGCGGCGCTCCGCCGGGAGGCGGCGGTCGTCGCCGACGAGCCGCAGCGCCGCCGCGTGCGCCTCGTCGCGCACGCGGACGGGCGTGCGGAGGTCACGAGCGCGCTCCTGCCCGCCGACGCGTCGCGCGTGCGCACGGCCGCGCTCGCGCGCACGCCGGTCGACCGCGGCGACGTGTTCCTCCGCCACAAGACCACGCACCGCGTGGTCTACGACGAGCGCCGCGCCGAGCGGACGCACGTGGACGACGTGCTCCTCTGGAATGCGGAGGGCGAGCTGACCGAGTTCACCGCCGGCTCGCTCGTCGTCGAACTCGGCGGCCGGCGCTGGACGCCTCCCGCCGCGTGCGGGCTGCTCGCCGGCGTGTTCCGGGCGGAGCTGCTCGAGCGCGGGCTCGTCGCGGAGCGCGTGCTGCGCGCGGCGGAGCTCGCGGGCGCGCGCGTGTGGCTCGTCAGCAGCCTACGGGAGTGGGTGCGGGTCGAGCTGACGGGCCGCCGCGCGTAGGCGCGCGTCTATAGGCGCGGTTCGGGCGGCCGTGCGGCGTCGCGTTGCCCCCGCGCTGCTTCCCCGTCGATATTGCGGCCCCGCGGCCGTCCCGCTGCAGTGCCGTCCTCCTCCCCCCTCTGTACATGAGTGGTCGTACCCCCGTGACCCGCGTCGACAAGCCGTGGGGACACGAAATCATCTGGGCCCATACGGACCGGTACGCCGGGAAGATCCTGCACATCACGGCCGGGCACGCGCTCTCGGTGCAGTACCACGAGCGGAAGGACGAGACGGTGTATCTGCTCGCGGGCGAGTTGCGCTACTGGGTCCAGCTACCCGGGGACGACGCGCCGCGCGACATGCACCTCGGCGTGGGCGAGGCGTTCCGCATCACGCCGGGCACGGTGCACTACATGGAGGCCGTCACCGACTGCGACGTGCTCGAGTCGTCGAGTCCCGAACTCGACGACGTCGTGCGGCTCGAAGATCGCTACGGGCGCGAAGGCACGTCGGCCCCGTAAGACCTCGCATCCCATACGGGGCGTCCACGAGGGGCGCTCCTCCCCGCATCCATATCCGGCCGTCCATGAAGGTCATCATCCCGCTCGCCGGCAAGGGCACGCGCCTGCGCCCCCACACCTACGTCACCCCGAAGCCGATGCTGCGCATCGCCGGCAAGCCGGTGATGGACTACGTGATGGACGACGTGAAGCGCGTGGGCGGCGTGGAGCAGGTGATCTACGTGACGGGGCACCTGAAGGAGAAGGTCGAGGCGCACGCGCGCGACGAGATCGGGTTGCCCGCGGTGTTCGTCGAACAGGCGGTGCAGGACGGCACGGCGGGCGCGGTGGACCTCGCGCGGCCGTACGTCGACCGGCCGGTGCTCATCATCTTCGTCGACACGATCTTCGACGCCGACCTCTCGGTCATCCACACGACCGACGCCGACGGGATCATCTGGACGAAGGAGGTCGAGGACTACCAGCGCTTCGGCGTCGTGGTGACCGACGCGGACGGCTACATGACGCGCATCGTCGAGAAGCCGAGCGAGCCGATCTCGAAGCGCGCGAACATCGGGCTGTACTACGTGCGCAACTGGCGGCTGCTGTTCGAGGGGATCGCGCACGTGCTCACGCAGCCGACCAACAAGGGCGAGTACTACCTCACCGACGCGTTCCAGTACATGATCGACCGCGGCGCGAAGCTCAAGGTGGTCGACGTGGCGGGCTGGTACGACGCGGGGCAGCCGGAGACGTTCCTCGAGACGAACCGCGTGATGCTGGAGAAGGGGCGCGCGCGCCGGCCGGAGACGTTAGGCGAGGGGGCGCGCGTGGTCGAGCCGGTGTACATCGAGGACGGCGTCACGGTCACGAACTCGACGGTGGGGCCTAACGTGAGCCTCTCGGCCGGCGCCGTGGTCGAGGGGTCCGAGGTGCGCGACGCGGTGGTCGGGGCGCGGACGCGGATCGTGAACTGCCGGCTGCACGACGCGCTCGTCGGGGACGCGGTGAAGCTGACGGGGGTGGTGGGGTCGGGGTCGATCGGGGACAGTAGTGAGGTGGTGGTTGATGGAGGGCTGTAGGGTGAGGGTGGTGCGCGCGGCCGTGACGAACAGGGGATACGACGGCAGGCGATGAACCGTCCGGGGATACGACTGCAGGGGATACGACGGCAGGGGTGATGAAGCAGGAAGGGCACGACCAGACCGTCCCTGCCCCCGGCCGTATCACCCCTGCGGTCGTATCCCCTGCCCTCGTATCCCCTGTAGTCGTATCCCCGGCCGGTCACGGGCCGGCTCGCTGGGCTTACCTTACAACCAGTCCCGCCGCCGCACCTATGATCGTCAACGCCCGCGCGATCCCCAGCGCGCCGTCGACGTTCTCGTACCACTCCCCGGTCGTGTGCGCGAGCCCGCCGCGCCCGCCGGCTCCGATCGCCACCGCGGGCACCCCGAGTCCGAGTGGCACATTCGCGTCCGTCGACGCCGTCCCCGGGTGCGGCGTGCGTCCGATCAGTCGGGTGGCGGCGAGCGCGGCGAGGACGAGCGGGTGGTCGCCGGCGAGCATGCCGGCCGGGCGGTCGCCGATGACCTCGACCGAGACGGTGAGCGCGGCCGTTCCTGGGGCGCGCATGGCGTTTTCGTCGGCCGCCGCGGCGCGCGCCGCGCGACGGACCACGCCCTCGTAGTCGTCGAGGGCGCGCGCCGTCGTCGCGCGGAGGTCCACCTCCAGCCACCCCTCCGCCGGGATCGCGTTCACGCTCATGCCGCCGCCGATTCGTCCGACGGAGAGCGTGACCCGGTCCGCGGCGCCCGCGGGCGAGCCGGGGGGGAGCGCGGCGTCGGCGAGGCGCGTCGCGGCGCGCGCGGCGGCGTGCACCGCGTTTGCCGTGCCGAACGCGGCCCAGCTGTGGCCGCCGGGGCCGCGGAAGGTCAGCCGGAACCGCCGCGCGCCTAACGCCTGGTGGACGACGCGCTCGTCGCCGGGGCCGTCGAGCACGACCGACGCCGCCGGGCGCGCGTGGGGGGGGAACTGCGCGAAGTAGTGCTTCGCGCCGCCGAGGTCGCCGAGCCCTTCCTCGCCGACCGTGGCGACGAAGTCGACCGGGCGGTGCGTGTGGATGCCGGCGCCGTCGAGCGCGGCGGCGAGCGCGAGGAGGGCGGTGAGCCCGCGCCCGTTGTCCCCGATGCCCGGGCCGACGAGCCGGCGGCCCTCGGTGCGCACGCCCGTCGCGGCCTCGCGCGGGAACACCGTGTCGAGGTGCGCACACACCGCGACCGGCGGTGCGGCGTCCGCGCCGGGCCGGCGGGCGACGACGTTGCCCACGGCGTCGATCCGGACGTCGGCGAGTCCGGCCGCGCGCAGTCGCGCCGCGACCCAGCGCGCGCGCGCGGCTTCGTCGCCGGTGGGGGCGGGGATCTCGGTGATGGCGATCTGGTCGGCGATCACCGCCGCGTCGGCCGCTGCGAGGCGCGCGCGCGCGGGCGCGAGCGCGGCGAACGTGGCGCCGACGTCATCCACGGCCAGCGCGGTACCGCGCCCGTTCAGCAGCAGCGCGCGCCGGGTCGCGCGTAGCGCGCGGCGAGGCGCTCGCGCTCGAACGTCGCGCGGTCCGGTACGGGCTGTCCCGGGTCGGCCGCTCGCACGAACGCGACGTAACGCTCGTAGTCGGGCGCGCCGAGCACGGTCGGCAGTGCGCGGGCGAAGGCGGCGAACAGCGAGAGGAGGCGCGACACGGGGCGGGGCGGGGGATAGCGCGTCGTGCGAAGGTAGGGCGCGCGGGGCCGCCCCGCCACGCCGTCGCCTGCGGGGGCGCGTTGCGGGGGTTCCGGCGGCGGCGTCCTCTGCTTGCTGTTCTTCCCCTGCGCTGCCGACGTTTCCCATGTTCAGCCTGATCGACCCGACCCGCGCTGCGGAACCCACGCTCGCCGCGGCCGAGCACGTGCGCATGCTGCGTACGAAGCTCCGCTACACGCTCCGCACGCGCCGAGCCTTTCTCGCGCTGGCGCTCGCGATGGTCGGCCTCGACGTCGCGTTCAGGTGGTTCCGCGCCCCCTGGTGGGTCCTCGGCTGTCCGTTCGTGATCGTCTTCGCGTACCACGTCGCGTTGATGGCGATGCTGCGACGCGAGTGGTTCGCGCCGTGGATCGTGCACGTCGTCCTCGCGGCGGACACGCTCGCGCTGTGCGCGTTCGCGGGGCTGCTCGGGCCGACGGGCGTCACCGTGATCGCAGCGATCGTGTTGGTCGTCGCGGGGCAGGCCCTGGGCACGCCCGAGATCGCGAAGGGCCAGCTCGCGCTGGCCGCCCCGAGCTACGTGCTCGCGCGCTGGCTCGGTCTCCGCGCGTACGGCTTCGACGCGCACCTCGGGCGCATCCTCATCGAAGCCGGATGCCTCACCACGCTCGGGGTCGTCGCGATCGCGGGCCCGGCGGTGATGACGGTCCGGCTGCGGCGCGCGCGGGCCGCGCTCGGCGCGCTCGAGCGCGGCGACTTTACCGTGCGGCTTTCGGCGCGGGTGCAGGACGACCTCGGCTACTTGGCGGCGAGCTTCAACTCGACGGCCGAGGCGCTCGGGCGCACGGTGCAGGCGTTGCACGACGGCATCGTCGAGCGCGAGCGCACGGAGGTCGCGCTGCGCGAGAGCGAGGCGCGCCTCATGGCCACGCGCGAGGCGGCCCAGACGATGGCGACGCGCATGGCGATCGTCGCCGACGTCGCCGGCCGGGTGATCGGGGCGGACTCGCTCGCCGCGCTCTACGAGGTGCTCCGCGACGCGTGCTGGCAGGTCTTCGACTTCGACGCGTTCGCCGTGGCCGTCTTCGCGGCGGTGCCGGCGCGGCCCGGCGCGTCCGACGTGCCCCGCGCTGTCGAGGCGCTCGGGGGGAGCGACGCCGCGCTCGCGGGGGACGGGGCCGAGGCACGCGCGCTGGCGGCGCGGGTGCTCGCGGGGCGCGCGTCGATCGTCGACGCCGATCCGGAGAACCCGCTCAGCACGTCGACGCTCGTCTCGCCGGTGTTCGGGGCAGACTCGGTGCTCGGCTACATCGCGCTGCGCGCCGCGCGCGCCGGCGCCTACCGGCCCGGGGACGTCGAGGTGCTCGAGGCGCTGGCGGCCCTCGCGGCCACGGCGATCCGCAACGTGACGCTCGTCGACGCGCTGCGCGACTCGCGCGAGGCGTTCGCGCACCAGGCGCGGCACGACCCGCTGACGAAGCTCGCCAACCGCGCGCGCCTGCACGAGCGGCTCTCGCTCGCCCTCGGCGGCGCGTCGCCCGAGCGGGTGACGGTGCTCGTGCTCGACCTCGACGGCTTCAAGCGCGTCAACGACTCGTTAGGCCACGCCGCGGGCGACGCGCTCCTCGTGCAGGTGGCCGCGCGGCTGCTCGCCGCGACGCGCGGCAGCGACACCGTGGCGCGGCTCGGCGGCGACGAGTTCGCGGTCGTCCTCGAGCACACGCGCGGCCCGGCCGACGCGACGCTCGTCGCCGAGCGAATCCTCTCAGCGCTGCGGGTGCCGTTCGTGGTCGGCGGGGCGGAGGCCGTGGTCGGCACGAGCGTCGGCATCGCGCGCGCGGCGACGGACGGCGCGGTCGCGCCGGGGACCGACGGGGCGACGGCGCGGGTGGACGCCCTGCTGCGCGACGCCGACCTCGCGATGTACCGGGCGAAGGGGGCGGGCAAGGGGCGCTACGCGTTCTTCGAGCCGGTGATGCACGCCGAGGCGGTAGGCCGGCTGGAGCTGGAGGCGGACATGCGCGCGGCGCTCACGCGCGGCGAATTCTTCCTCCTCTACCAGCCGATCGTCGAGCTCGACGGCGGGGCGGTGGTCGGCGTCGAGGCGCTCGCGCGCTGGCAGCACCCGCTGCGCGGGCTCGTCTCGCCGGCCGACTTCATCCCGCTCGCCGAGGAGACGGGGCTCGTCGTCCCGTTAGGCCGGTGGGTGCTCGGGGAGGCGTGCCGGGAGGGGGCGCGACTGTGCGCGCGCGCGGGCCGGGCGGTGGCGATGAGCGTCAACGTCTCGGCCCGCCAGCTCTACGACGCGGCGTTCGTCGACGACGTGCGCGCGGCCCTCGGCGCCTCGGGGGTCGACCCGCACGGGCTGGTGTTGGAGCTGACGGAGAGCGTGATGATCGACCGCCCCGAACTGGCCCTCGAGCGCTTCACCGCGCTCAAGGCGCTCGGCGTGCGGCTCGCGATCGACGACTTCGGCACGGGCTACTCGGCGCTCAGCTACCTCCAGCGCTTCCCGATCGACGTGCTCAAGATCGACCGGAGCTTCGTGGACGGGTTGCGGCGCGGCGGGGCGCAGGGCGCGCTCGCCCGCACGATCGTCGCGCTCGGGGAGGCGCTGTCGCTGCGCACCGTGGCCGAGGGGATCGAGGAGGCCGCGCAGTGCGCGGCCCTGCGCGAGGTGGGATGTCCGTTCGGGCAGGGCTACCTGTTCGCGCGGCCGCTCGCGCCCGAGGCGCTGGCGGAGCTGCTCGCCCCGGAGGCGGGCGCGGACGGCGACGACTTCGTCAGGACGACGAACGTCGCGTCGTCCTTCGCGACCGCGCGCATCCAGTTGGCGAGTGCGGGGCGCGAGCTCGGCGGATAAATCCCGCGCGCGCCGTGCACGCGGCGCGTGACGCGCAGGACGCCGCCCTCTTCCGCGTAGTCGGCCTGGTAGGCGCCGAAGGGGCCGTCGGCTGTGGTGGACGGCGGCAGCTGCGCGTGCCATCCCGCGGGCAGCCGGACGCGGAGCTCGGACACCGCCGTCGTCGCGCCGAGCACGTGCATGGCGTCGATCGGGAAGCGGCGCACGGGCTCGCGCTCGAGGTCACGTGCCATCTGCGTCATCGCACCCATGCCGCCGAACGGCAGCTTGAAGATGAGCGTCGACCCCGAGGGCGTGGCCGCGCGGCCGTGGCGGATCCGGACCGCGAGGCGCGGGGGTGCGGTGAGGTCGAGCCCGGGCGTGTACTGCAGGCTGTCGCCCTCCGCGTCCTGGAAGTAGCGCCCCGCGATCGCGGTGGCCGCGCGCGCGGCCTGCGCGGTGTCGAGCGGGTGCTCGAACGCCGAGCGGAACGCGCCGCCGAGCGCGCCGGCGAGCACCTCCTCGTAGCGGCCGTCGAACGTGCCGTCGTCGGCCAGCGTGCCCGACAGTTGGACCGAATCGCGGTTGGCCTCGACGGGCGCGAGCGAGAGCGTCACGACCTCGGTCGCGCCGTCGGGCTTGACGACCATGCCGAACTCGCCCTGCTCGGGGAAGGGCAGCTCGCCGTAGGGGACGAACTTCGCGGTGAGGTCGACGAACCGGTAGCCGTTCGCGCCGTCGGGCAGGGCGGCGATCGCGTGGTCGAGCTGGGCGATGCTCGGCAGGTCGCGCTTGACGTGGCCGCCCGCGTTGAGGATGACGGGGTAGGCAGTCACGCCCATCGTGCCTAACGCGGCGACGAAGAGGGTCGCCTTGTCCTTGCAGTCGCCGTAGCCGGTGCGCACGACCTCGTCGGGCGTGCGGGGCTGGTAGCCGCCGAGGCCGAGCGCGATCGAGACGTAGCGCACGTCCTGCGCGACCCAGCGGTGGACCGCGCGGAGCGAATCGTCGCGCGTGCGCGCGGGCCTCAGCACCTCGGCCAGCTTCGCGGACGCGGCCGGGCCTAACGTGTAGCGCCCGCGCGCGTTGCCCGCGTACCACGCGCCGATCGTCTGCCAGGTGATCGGCGTCGAGACGAGCACGGCCTGGTAGACGCCGGTCGAGTCGGCGGCGTACGGCTCGCCCTTGAGGCGCGGGAGTTCATTCGTCGCCCAGGTGTGAACGACGCGCGGGCCGGCCGGCGTCGCAACGCGCTCGGTGCGGCGCGCGACGGTGAGGTTCTCCTCGCGGATGCGGAGCGCGAGCGCGGCCGGCGCGTCGACGACGAAGCGCGAGCGGCGCACGCCGAGCCCCATGCTCACGCTCCACGACTGGAGGAAGTCGCCGGGGAGGAAGGGCTTGAGCTCCTCGCGCGTGTAGCTGTAGTCGACGATCGTGCCCGGCGCGACGCCGGTGAGCGAGACGCGGCGCACGCGGCGGTCGGAGTAGACCGGGTCGCCCGTCTCGGCCGGGACGTCCGAGTCCTGCACGTGCGTCGGCTTGGCGCTGATGACGGTGCCGTCGGGGCGCACGACGCGGATCCAGTTGATCGTCAGCCGCTCGTGTTTGGGCGCGTACGAGAACTCCTGCTCGGTCATCCGGCTCACGGCGTCGGGCTTGAGCACCTGGACGACTTGGCGGAAGGTGGTCGTGTTGCGCCCGTCGGCTTCGACGCGCACTACGCCGTCGTCGAGCAGGAAGTAGGCGTCCTCCTCGGGGTGGGCCGCGGGGTCGACGGCGAGCTTGTAGATCGTGTCGGCGCGGACGGAGGGGTCGCCGGCCGGGGTGATGCGCGGGACCTGCGCGGCGAGCAGGGCCGGGACGGCGAGGAGCGCGGGCGCGGCGAGGCGGCGGAGGGCTCGACGGGACACGGGGCGGTGGGCGGCGAGGGTGGGGCGCGCCGCAAACGTGCGTCGTGCGGCGCGCTGCAGCCAATCTTCCTACCGGGCCCGTCAGTGGCAAGCGTCTGCGCTCAGGTGCGCTTACGCGCGGTCGACGCGCGCGGCGTAGCAGCCCGGCTTCGCGTTGTGGAGGTGCAGG
>JAABUZ0100009625.1_pt1 | contig 11001 bp, 12 predicted proteins | sample 5562091 | NCBI WGS metagenome assembly JAABUZ01 (sample SAMN12813069, study PRJNA571459) | rock metagenome | isolation source: Antarctica rocks | place: Antarctica: Victoria Land, Linnaeus Terrace sud | collected 2015-12-21
GACGCCGATGAGGAGTCCGGGGTCGGTGCCCGACTGCTGGGGGTGTCCTTCGGTGCGCTCTCACCGGCCACGCAGCTGTCCCTGCTCCCGGCGGGGGACAGCTCCCCACACTCGGCACAGTCAGCGGGTATTGGGGGCACGCGCTTTGATGCCCGGTCGGCGGAAGCGGACGCGGTCACCGCCGTGAGGTGGGTGCCTGGGCAGGACGTGCTGCACACCGAACTAGGCCGCGGGTGGGTCGTGCGGGTGATGGACTCCCAGACGTCACCATCCGGGGCGGCGGAAGTGGCCGTGCGTTTCGAGGTCACCGGGTCACGTACAGCACGACAACGACGATTCGCAGCCGACAATGCCCAGCTGAGCGCGGTCGGTCCCGTCCCCGTACAACCGCTCACCCTCTGAGCCGGTCCGGCGGCCGGCCCGGCACTCCTGTCCACGGCGGCGGACGCATGCGGCTACCAGGTGCCGCACCCAGCTAGCCCAACCAGGTTGGCACTCGGCGGCCCACACACTCCCGTCGACGAGTTGGGGCGCCGTCCCGGGTACGTCTGGTTGCGCTGAGCTGAGCTGGGCGGTGCGACACGCTTGCTGGTGACGTACGGGATGCGGGGAGGCGTCCGTGTTGTCCTGGACAATGGGCGTCCCCGTCCAGGAAAGGTTGTGTCGATGTTTCCCGGCCCTGTTTCGCCCGAACGGACGGCGCATCGTGCGCCGCCGCCTCCTCGGCGGCGGCCGCGTGCCCGTCGGTCGCGCTCACGTGACTGGGTGCGGGTGCGGCAAGGGGTGGCCGTTGCGGTGTCGGCGGCGGTGGTGTTGTCCACCGGATTCGCGTGGGCGACGTTGCGGGATCTGTCGGCGGGTTTGACCACGTCCAACGCGCTTGCTGGTGGGTCGGCGTCCCAGGATGGGTCGGTGAACATTCTGTTGATGGGGTTGGACTCCCGCAAGGATCAGAACGGCAACGCTTTGCCGCCGTCGATTCTGGATCAGTTGCATGCCGGGGACGGCAACGAGGGTGGCTACAACACCAACACTTTGATTCTGATGCACATCCCCAGCAATGGTGGTGGGGTCTCCGCGTTCTCCATCCCCCGCGACGACTACGTGCCCGTCCAAGACATCCCCGGCAACGACCATGTGAAGATCAAGGAAGCGTACGGCCTGAAGAAGGCCGCCGCCGAGGACGCGCTGGCCAAACAAGGGGTGAGCGATCAGCAGACGTTGGAGACGGCGGGGCGTGAGGCCGGCCGCAAGGAAACCGTGCAAACGGTCCGGGACTTCCTCGGCGTGCCGATCGACCATTTCGCGGAGGTGAACCTCGCCGGGTTCTATGACATGGCCTCCGCTTTGGGCGGGGTGCAGGTGTGTTTGAACCATCCGGTGAACGACAGCTACTCCGGTGCCGATTTCCCTGCGGGGCGCCAAACGTTGAACGGTGCCCAGTCGTTGGCGTTCGTGCGCCAACGCCACGGCCTGACCAACGGTGATTTGGACCGCACCCACCGCCAGCAAGCGTTCCTCGCCTCGGTCACCCACAAGCTCGCCAGTGCGGGCACCTTCACCAACATCAGCCAGCTGCAGGCCCTGCTGGATGTGGCCAAACGAGATGTGGTGATCTCGGCGGGCTGGGACATTTCCACGTTCATCGGCCAGGCGAGCAACCTCACCGGCGGCAACGTTCAGTTCGCGACGCTGCCCGTCGTGCGCTTCGCCACCGTCGACGGCCAAGCCGTGAACGTGGTGGACGTGCCCACGGTGCAACGTGAGGTCCAGGTGGCCTTCGGGCGGCAACCGGAGCAAACCACCCCGGCCGCCAGCCCGACACCGTCTCCGGCGGTGCCCGCCACGGTGGATGTCTTCAACGGGGACGGCACCCCTGGGCTGGCCACCACGGTGTCTCACGCCCTGGCCGGTGGCGGACTCACTGCTGGTATCACCGGCAACAGCACCCAGCACAGCACCGCGGTGTCCTACGGCAGCGGTGCCCACGCGCAGGCCGACACCATCGCCACCCTGCTCGACACACCACCGGCGACCGCGGATGCCGCTATGCCGGCCGGGCGGATCAGCGTCATCCTCGGCACAGGGTTCACTCCCGCGCCAGGCCTGGCGCAACGAGCCGCCACCCTCAAAAATGCGGGCACACCGCCCGCGGAGGCGGTACTCACCGGTTCTGCCCCTGCACCGGCACCCCCGGGCGGCCTGCAGGGTCTGCCGATGGACGGCAGCGGCATCCCCTGCGTCGACTGAAACGCCCACAACGCGCACCCCTGGTGGAAGCCGGTGCAGGAGGGGCACCATATTGCTTGAGTGAGGTGGTGATGACGGTGTTTGCGGTGCTGTTCCGGCTCAAGTGGTGGTGGATGCTGCGAACCCGGCCCGGGCTGGCGTCGTGGGGTCAAGACACCTTTCCCCGCTGTGCCCCCTGGAGTTCGCCGGCGTTGGTGACCGCAGCGCACCGGTGGCAACCCGTGGGCGGTGTGGTCGGCGGCTTCACGGAATGGACGTGCCCGCGGTGCGGGGCGGTGGCCGTCGGCGAACCGGCCCACGGGATGAGCTACCCCAGCGATTGATCGCCTTGTCCCACCCTGCCGCCAGCGTCCTTCTACCGGCTGGAGGCGATTATCGTGGGTCTATGCGCGGGCCGTGGTGGTCGGTGCTGGGTGGAGTGGAGTGGTGATGGGCATGTTCCGGCGGCGCGAGGATGCTGAGGTGGCGGGGTTGCGGGCGGAGGTGGACAGCTTGCAGGGCCGGTTGTCCTCGGATGTGGCCACCCTGGATCCGGGGGAGTCCCCGTTGTGCCGGCAAGCGATGAACGATGCCAGCGAACGCACCACCGCCGCTGGTGGTCTGCTGTCGCACGCCAAGACACCCGCCGAGCCGCGGGTGGCCCTGCGGATCGTGGTGGAGGGTTTGCAGGCCACCCGGGTGGTGCGCGAGCACCAGGGTTTGTCGTTGGGTCCGGACCTGCCCGACGTCACCGGGCCGGCCGCGGTGAACACACCCCCCAAGTCACCCTGGGCAGCGAGCAGGTCACCGGCGCACCCGGAGTACCACCCGCAACAGCCGCACTTCTTCGGTGGGGGCACCGTGGCCGGGAACCCAGTGCCCGGTGGTTACTACCGCACCCCGTTCTGGAAGAAAGCCATGATGATCGGTGGTGCTGTGGCCGGCGGGGAAATGCTCGGCGACCTCCTCGGCGGCGGTGGTGGCGGGGACTACGACGGTGGCTTCGGTGGTGGCGGGGACTACGACGGTGGTGGCGGCTGGGGTGGTGGTGGTGGCTGGTAGCTCACCACCGTGATGGGCAGCGTGGCAGGGGGCAGTGTGGTTCCCACGGGGGGTGGGGCGGTCGCCATCCTTGTTGGCAGCGTCTTCGTGGCGGTGGCGTGCGGGATCGTTGCGATTGAGGTCAACCGCAACCTGTGGGGGTGGATGGTCGTGGGTTTGGTGGGCAGTTTCGTGATCATCAGCGCCTTTTACGCTGTCCTCTGACCGGCGGGGTGCGCGAGTGAACGGCCCGGTGGCCCGGTGGGGGGCACCAGCAGCTGGTGGTGCTTTGTCACCCAAACCGGTTCGGGCCGTTGAACCCGTGGTGAAGGCACCCGGGTACCTCGTTCGTGCGGTGATCGCGCTGGTCGCGGTCGGTGTGCTGGTTGGCGGTGTGTGGGGTGTGCGGGCTGTGGCCGACACCAGCACCGCCGGTGTTGGGCCTGTGGTGCAGGCGTTGGCGCCGGTGGCAGTTGATGGTGCCCGCAGCAGTGATCCGGTCACCGTCCCGGTGAATGTTGCGGTGCCGATGGGTGCCCCGGTTCCGGTCGCGGCAGTATCCGCGCCCGGCGTACCCCTCATCGGGGGTCCGGGGTTCGGTGATTCCGGCGGGGGTGTCGCCGTACTCGGCGTGGGCGGTGGCCCTGGCCAAGACGATTGATGTGCCCGCTCGGGCGTTGCAGGCCTACGCCAGCGCCCAGGTCATCGTTGCCCGTGGGCAGCCTGGGTGTCATTTGTCCTGGACCACACTGGCGGGTATCGCCCGCACCGAGAGCAACCACGGCCGCTTCGGCGGCCGGACCCCACATGCGGATGGGCGCTCGTCGAGCCCGATCATCGGGATTCCGTTGAACGGGGCCCCGGGAGTGGCGGCCATTGCGGCGACCGATGGTGGTGTGTTGGACGGGGACCCGGTGTGGGAGCACGCGGTGGGGGCGTTTCAGTTCATCCCCAGCACCTGGGCGCGGTGGAAAGCTGACGGCAACAGCGACGGGGTCGCTGACCCGCAGAACATCGACGACGCTGCCCTGGCCGCCGGGCGTTACCTGTGCGCCGGCGGCAAAGACCTCGCCACCGGTACTGATTGGTGGAAGGCGATCCTGAGCTACAACAACTCCACCAGCTACGTGCAGACCGTGTTCAACGGCGCCGAGGACTACGCCCGCGCCAGCATCCACTAAATCCGCGGTACCGAGACGTCGCGCCGATCTGAAGTCGGGTGGACTGCTCAGTGAATCGTCCCCGCTTGCTGAGCCTGTTCGGTGGGGAAGGGGATAGCGTCGCCCCGTGATCGGGATCGCGTTGATGGTGCATCAGGTGGGGTGGGGTGTCCGGCCAAGCCTGGGTTGGCGGCCGGGGTTGGGACGTGGGCAGCGTCGGGTGTCCGGGTTTCGTTGTGGTGGTGTGTGGTGAGGGGGCAGGTGCAGCGGTCGGCGGTTGAGGCTGGGGGCCGTGGGCGGTATGACGGGTCTCGCCCGGCCCGGTCTCGCAGTGGGCTTGCCGTGTTGACGTTGGGTGCGTTGGGGGTGGTGTTCGGGGATATCGGGACGAGCCCGTTGTATGCCATCCAGACGGTGTTCACCGCCGATAACCATGCGGTGCAGACCAACCCGGTGGAGGTGTACGGGGTCATCTCGTTGGTGTTCTGGGCGATCGTGTTGATCGTGTCGGTGAAGTACGTGACGTTCATCTTGCGGGCGGACAACGACGGTGAGGGCGGGATCATGGCGTTGACCGCCCTGTTGCAGGCGCATCCTTTGAAGACTGCCCGCGGGAAGGCCACGTTGATCGCGTTGGGTGTGTTCGGGGCGTCGCTGTTCTACGGTGACGGCATCATCACCCCGGCCATCTCGGTGTTGTCGGCGGTGGAGGGGGTCAAGGTCGCGGTTCCGGGGTTGGGGCAGCTGGTGTTGCCGATCACGTTGACGGTGTTGACGGTGTTGTTCGTGATCCAGCGTTTCGGGACCGGGGTGGTGGGCAAGCTGTTCGGGCCGGTCATGTTGGTGTGGTTCGCGGCTTTGGCGGCGGCCGGTGTCAACGGTATTCGCACCGACCCGGCTGTTCTGAAGGCGTTGTCACCGACCTATGGGTTGGTGTTCATCACCTCCCACGGGGCGATCGCATTCATCGCCCTGGGGTCGGTGGTGCTGGCCATCACCGGGGCGGAAGCCCTCTACGCCGACATGGGCCACTTCGGGCGTCCCCCGATCACCCGGGCCTGGTTTCTGGTGGTGTTCCCGGCGCTGGCCCTGAACTATTTGGGGCAGGGGGCGCTGATCCTGCACACCCCGGCGGCGGTCACCAACCCGTTCTTTTTGATCCTGCCGGGGTGGGCGCAGCTGCCCATGGTGGTGCTGGCGACCGTGGCCACCGTGATCGCCTCGCAGTCGGTGATCTCCGGGGCGTTCAGCGTCACCCACCAAGCGGTTCAGCTGGGGTTTCTGCCGCGGATGAACATCCGGCACACCTCGGACAAAGAGGTGGGGCAGGTGTACTCCCCGACCATCAACTGGGGGTTGTTCCTCGCGGTGGTGGTGTTGGTGGTGGGCTTCGGGTCCTCAGCGGCGTTGGCATCGGCCTACGGGGTCGCGGTGACCGGCACGTTCGCGTTGAACACCATCTTGTTCCTGGTGGTGGTCCGCAGGATTTGGCGTAAGCCCCGGTGGGTGGTGATCGTGGGGGGTGTGGTGTTCCTCAGCGTCGAGCTCACGTTCTTCGCGGCGAACCTCACGAAGATCGCCCACGGGGGGTGGTTACCGTTGCTGGTGGCGGCGGTGGTGTTCACGGTGTTAATGACGTGGCAGCGGGGCCGGGTCATCGTCACCCGCAACCGCACCACCGAGGAGGGAGTGTTGACGGAGTTCCTGGACTACGTCCATACCCTGCGGCCACCGGTGCACCGGGTGCAGGGCACCGCGGTGTTCCTCAACGCCACCCCCGACACCACCCCGTTGGCGTTGCGCACCAACGTGGAACACAACCACGTGCTCCAGGAGTGTGTGATCATCCTGAACATCACAGTGGGCAACGTCCCGCACGTCGCTGAGGAACACCGCCTCACCGTCGACGATCTGCGCTACACCGGTGACGGGATCATTCACCTGCACGCCGCGTTCGGGTTCAGCGACGAACCCAACGTGCCCGCCACCCTGGCGCAGGCTGTCGAGCAGGGCCTGCTCACCGCAACCCAGATCGCGGACGTCACCTACTTCCTGTCCCGCATCGTGGTAGTCAAATCAGCAGAGCACACCATGCCCGCCTGGCAGAAACGACTCTTCCTGGCCAGCCCACAACTCAGCCCACCCCCTCGACTACTTCGGCCTGCCCACCACCCAATCCATCAGCATGGGCGCAGAAGTCCCCGTCTAACCTCCACTGTTCCCGGAAAACCGCGGGAGAACAGCGCAGTCACGGGCAGTTTGGGTTGGCGTGGAGTTGGACGGGGCGCGCCGATTGGTGACCAGGAATGCCTGAACCATGGGCCGATCCCTGGCAAGCGTGGCTGCTTTTCAGCCGACGTGGACACCGAAGTCAAGTGCGATGCCCCTCAGACCCGCGGCGTAACCTTGACCAACCGCACGGAACTTCCATTCGCCGGTGTTCCGGTACAGCTCGCCGAAAATCATCGCTGCCTCGGAGGAGGCGTCCTCGGACAGATCATATCGGGCGAGTTCGGCGCTATCGGCCTGGTTGACGATGCGGATGAACGCGTTGCGTACCTGGCCGAAGTTCTGCCCGCGCGACTCGGCCTCGTAGATGCTGACCGGGAACACGACCTTGTCACATTCGGCCGGGACCTCGGACAAATTGACCTTGATCTGCTCGTCGTCGCCGTCTCCGCCCCCGGTCAGGTTGTCACCTGAATGATTCACCGAGCCGTCCGGGCTCGTGAGGTTGTTGAAAAACACGAAATGTCCGTCGGAAAGAATTTTGCCGCTGGTGTTACACATCAACGCCGAGGCGTCCAGATCGAAGTCTGCCCCCGACGTGGTGCGGGGGTCCCAGCCCAAACCGACGATGACCGCGGTGAGCCCGGGAGCCTCCTTGGAAAGGGAGACGTTGCCGCCCTTGTTCAACGTCACACTCATGGGTGTTCCACCTTCCCGAGCCCGCGTACGCACAGCCACCGGATGTCACTGCGCTGCCTGCGACCAGACTTTAGCCTGCACGGCGTTGTGCATTGCCCCAATCGGAAGAAGAGGGGTAAAGATCGCGGCGGAGGTGTCTCGGGCTGTTCTTCAGGTCCTGAGTCAACCGGGTGAGAGTCATTCGCCTGCGGTCGTGGTTGTTCACGGGGGCCGAACAGATGTCGTGGCACGGTTGGCCCGGTGGATTCGCCCGCGACGTGCCCGGTGAGCGGTTCATTGCCGCCCGGGGTGGCACCCTTCTCCAATCCCCGGGCACGTCAGGACCGCCCCGGACGGTAATGAGCACCTAACCAGCATGCGAGACCAGCACGAAGGGTGCTTGGAGGTGGGGTCAGCGCGGTCATCACCACCCTGGGCCAGCCCCCGTCCCTGTTCCCGCATCGCCCCCACCACCTGCTTGCCCTGCCCTGCACTATCCACCACCCACCCGGGTGCGGGCGGGTACGGGACACCCCGCCCCACCGTCGCGGCACGGGCACGCGGCCTGCGCCGGGCGGTACACCGCCGAGCACCGGTGGTGGGGCAGTGGTGGGTGAACCGCCTGCGCCAGCGCTGGTCCCGGCGAGTCTGGCCGCGACGTTGGACGCGTTGCACGACGTCCTCGCCGGGCACCGGGGTGCCCTGGACAACTGGTCGACCGGGTCGAGCAGGCGATCGCCGTGCTCGCCGACCCCGACGCGGTCGAGGAAGCCCTAGAAGCCAGCAGGGCGGAGGTGCACCGCCAAGTCGCCGACATCACCGAACGCGACGACCGCGACCACCAACTCACCGAAGCGGCGCACGGCGCCCAAGCCAGTGAAGCGGCGCACACCGAAGCGCTCGCTACCCGCGACGCCGAGACCCGCGCCGCCCTGCCCTCCGGTCTACGGCACCCCATATGACCGGCCGCCGCCGCCTTCGCCCCAGGCGTTCTGGTCAGCGCTTGTGCTGCCGCTCTGTCCGGTGTGAGCCTGTCGGGGTGACCGAGTGCCCGATCGAGCTTTCCGTGCAGGCGTCCCCGACCGACCAGATTTTCTGGGCCACGCTGGCGCAACGATGCGAGTCCGTGGGGTGTCGGGCATTATTGGTCTCCGACCACCCCGGTAGCGGGCCGTCGCCCTTCGTCGCCCTCGCGGCCGCAGCGGCGGTGACCTCAACGCTGCGCCTGGGCAGCTACGTGATCAACGCAGGTGTTCACGACCCGTTACTGCTCGCCCGTGACGTCCCGCACTGGGGTGCACCCAGGCCGGCACTCTGGCCGCCGTGTTGCATCGTGTGCTCACGGTGGGCGCACGGCGGTCGTGGCACGGTTCATGGATGGGTGCAGACCGTGGTCGGTGGCGGGTGGGCCGGTGAGCATCACCGGCTTCACCTCACCGTGGTGGTTCCTGTTGTTGCTCGCTGTGTCCGCGCTGCTGGTGGCCTACCTGATCGTGCTGCGGCTGCGTCGCCGCTATGTGATGAGGTTCGCCAACCTGGCGTTGCTGGAGCGGGTGGCACCGAAGCGGCAGGGGTGGGCCAGGCATGTGCCGACCGGGTTGTTTCTGGTGGCTCTGGCCGGGCTGACGGTGGCGTTGGCCGGCCCGACCGCGCAGGCAAAGGTTCCCCGCAACCGGGCGACGGTGATGTTGGCGATCGACGTGTCGCTCTCGATGGATTCCACCGATGTGGCTCCGACCCGGCTGAAGGCCGCCCAGGCGGCGGGTAAGGCGTTCATCGACGGGCTGACCCCGGGGGTGAACCTGGGTGTCGTCGCCTTCGCCGGCACCGCCACGGTGCTGGTGTCCCCCACGGCTGATCGGGCCGCCCCGAAAGCGGCGATCGACAATCTGAAGTTGGCGGAGCGGACCGCGACGGGGGAGGCGATCTTCACTTGCTTGCAGGCCATCGACACCGTCGCCGCGGTGCTGCCCGGCGGCGGGGCCCCGCCGCCGGCGCGGATCGTGTTGTTATCCGACGGGGCACAAACGGTGCCCGAGTTCACCGACGACCCTCGTGGGTCGTTTACGGCGGCGGCGGAGGCGAAGAAGAAAAGCGTTCCGGTGTCCACGATTTCCTTCGGCACCCGCTATGGCACCGTGAACATCAACGGGACCCGGGCGCCGGTGCCCGTCGATGAGCCCTCGATGCGCCAGATCGCCACGATCGCCGGCGGCGATTTCTACACCGCCTCCAGCGTCTCGGACCTGAAGACGATCTACAGCACCCTCGCCGAGCAGATCGGCTACCAAACGGTGTCCGGCGATGCCAGCCGGCCCTGGCTGATCCTGGGCGCCCTCCTCGCCCTGGTCTCCGCCAGCTCCGCGCTCGTCCTCACCCAGCGACTGCCCTGATGACGATGCCTCCGGGCACTCTGCCTCTCCCGGTTACCGGATGCTGCCGGGTGTGCGCACCGCGACCGCCTGCCGGGCAGCGGCGATGCGCACCATCGGGCCACGCCTACCAATGGTGGCGCGGTGACGCTGCGCAGACGTGAGCTGCCTACCCACCGAGCCGGGGTTACACCAGGCAGGTGCACCAGTCAGCGCCGGGTGAGCTCAGCGATCCGCAGCCGCCGCCGGAGGAGTCCTTCGACCGGCTCATCGCGGAAGGCCACGAGCGGCCGTCTCGGGCGTGGCTTCCGCTGATCGGCACGGAATTGCTCGGCGGCCTCGATGTGGGAACGAGGGTGCCGGCCGAACTTTTTGGCCGGTCAATTCCCAACAGATCAGGGTGTCGCCGGGGGCGCAGGTCGGCCAGGCAGGCGTTCCACTGCGGGCGGTCAGCTTTGGTTCCGGTGGCGGTGTCGGTGTGGGTCTTTAGGCAGTCGGCGGCGCTGAGGGCGTCGAGCTGCAGTTGGGAGTCTTGGTCTGCGGTGGACACCCGTGCGTATCCGATTCTGTCGCCCACGGCCACGCACACTCTCGCAACCCATGGTCGCGCTGGGGTTCTGTGGGCTTGATTATGGGCGCGAGTTTCGGGGGAGCGCGACCTGCGCGAACGTCATCGGCTGAAGCGGTGCCATCGGGGCTCCCCGGCCGCTGCGCCGATCGCGGCGGTGGCGAAAATAGCGGCCGCGGTGGTGACGCCGCGGACGATCTCACCGTTGCCGTGGCCTTGGCGGAAGACGAGGCCACCGCCGATGAAGCCGATCCCGGTGACCGCACCCGCGAGTGCGTTGGGGGCACCGTTTTCGGCGAGCACCCCGACCACCGCAGCTCCGAGACCGATCAGGGAGAAGGTGCGGTCACCGGCGGGGGAGCCGCGCAGTTGACGTTCGAAACCCAGCACGTAGGTCAATACGAACGCCACCACCAACCGGATGGCCACCTCACCGTTTAAGGCACCGAGGCTACGCGGGGGTTGTCCTTGCCATCCCCTGGGACTGGCCGTGTGCGGAGGGAAGATGCGGGTCCGACGGGTCCCTCGACGTCGACTGCACCGGTCAGCCCTTCGTTGAGGATGCTCTTGCGGATGGTGACCGTTTTCTGGGGTGCACTGTCACACTGAACAGCGTGCACCGTGTGTGGGTGATGGCTTTCCTGCCGTTGGTCGCCGCCGCCTGCGCGGGTACCGGGCAGAACGCCGGCGATCATGGGGCTATCGGGCCGGTGGTGAGCAAGAG
>JAABUZ0100009627.1_pt1 | contig 10998 bp, 15 predicted proteins | sample 5562091 | NCBI WGS metagenome assembly JAABUZ01 (sample SAMN12813069, study PRJNA571459) | rock metagenome | isolation source: Antarctica rocks | place: Antarctica: Victoria Land, Linnaeus Terrace sud | collected 2015-12-21
CGCAATTGGTCAGCTCGGCCACTCGAGAGCCCGCCGCAGCCGCGGTTGAAGACCGTCCCGGCGCTCCCAGCGATTGCCGACTCGGCGGGCACTGAATGCCGTCGACGTCCTGTAGGTCTGAGGCTGCCGCCGACGTTGTGACCCGCCATAGTGATTGCCCGGCCCGGACCCACCCGCACCGCTCGGCTGGGGCGGCCCGGCACCGAAACCAACTGCGGTATGTGTTTGTTTGCGCTATAGTGCAAGCCGCAATACTGCGATGCCCAATAAAGCCCGCGCCTGCGACGACCTGATGGCCCTGACCGTCCTCGCCCTGCTCAGCGAGGCTCCGCACCATCCCTATGAGATCCAGCGGCTGATCCGGGAGCGGCACAAGGAGTTCGCGATGGGCAAAACGCGCGCCCTCTACCATTCGTTCGAGCGGCTGACCGCCGACGGCCTGGTCGAGCCGGTTGAAACCGGCCGCGAGGGCAAGCGTCCGGAGCGGACCGTGTATCGGATCACCGACGAGGGTCGCGAGGAGACCGTTTCGTGGCTGAGGGAGCTGCTGGAACGGCTGGTGCCCGAGTTCCCCGTGTTCAGCATCGGGCTCAGCTTCCTCGCCTGCCTGACTCAGGGTGAAGTGATTCAGGCGCTGCAGGCCCGGACCATCGGGCTCGAAGTTTGCATCGCGAGCCTCGATGCGGCGCTGCGCGGTCTCCAGGAGGAGCTTCACCTTCCTCGGCTGGTGCTCATCGAGGCAGAGTTCAACCGGTCCCAGAAGTTCGCCGAGTTGGAGTGGGTCCGCGGGATGATCCGGGAACTCCGCTCAGGAGCGCTCGCCTGGAACCCCGAATCGATAACCAAACTGTTCGCCAAGCACAACGAGGGGAGCTGAACATGACCGAACCTGTGATCGAGACCCGCGACCTCCGCCGCACCTTCAAGTCCCGGACCGGGACCGTCGAAGCGGTCGCCGGGGTCGACCTCTGCGTGCGCGAGGGCGAGATCTTCGGTTTCCTGGGACCCAACGGGGCCGGGAAAACCACCACGCTGCGGATGCTGGCGACCCTGCTGCCAGTCAGTGGTGGCAGCGCCACCGTCGCCGGCTGCGACCTCACAGGTGAGCCGGCCAAGGTCAGGGAGCGGATCGGCTACATCGGGCAGGCCGGTGGCACCGATCCCCAGGTGACCGGCCGTGCGGAGCTGGTCTTGCAGGGCCGTCTTTACGGGATGTCGAAGAGCGAGGCGAAGACCCGCGCCGCCGAGCTGCTCACCAGCCTCGAACTGGACGAGTGCGCCGACCGGCAGACCAAGACCTACTCGGGTGGGCAGCGACGCCGGCTGGATGTCGGCATCGGCCTGATGCACCGGCCTCGCCTGCTGTTCTTGGATGAGCCGACCACGGGACTCGATCCTCAGAGTCGGGCCCGGCTCTGGGACGAGGTGAAGCGGCTTCGTGACGGGGGTACCACCATGTTCCTCACCACGCACTACCTGGACGAGGCGGACGCCCTCTGCGACCGGGTTGCGATCATCGACCACGGCAAGATAGTCGCCGAGGGGACTCCGGACGAGCTGAAGCGGCGCGTGGCGGGCGACATCGTGACGCTCACGGTGGCCGGTGACCAGCACCCCGCGCTGGAGCTGCTGCAGGGGCAGCGCTTCGTGCGCGAGGCGGCAGCAGAGGAAGCGGGCATCCGGCTCTACGTCGATCGCGGCGAGACCGCGATGACCTCGATACTCAGGCTGCTGGATGGGGCCGGCATGGAGCTCACCTCGATCTCATTGACGCGTCCCAGCTTGGACGACGTCTTCCTGCGCCAGACGGGGCGCTCACTCAGGGAGCAGGCAGCATGAAGCTCCTCCGCGACACGTGGCTCGTTTTCGGTCGCTACCTCGGCCTCCTGCTGCGCAACCCCGCGTGGGTTGCGATCGGGGTGATCCAGCCAGTCCTCTACCTGGTGCTGTTTGCGCCCTTCCTGAAGTCGATCGCGTCCACCCGGGGCTTTCCGCCGGGCGGCGCTTACAACGTGTTCGTCCCCGGGCTGTTAATCCAGCTCGGGCTCTTCGGCGCCGCCGGGGTGGGCTTCAGCCTGATCGCGGAGCTCCGCTACGGCGTGATCGAGCGGCTCCGGGTGACGCCGGTGAGCCGGCTGGCGCTGCTCTTGGGACGGGCGCTGCGCGACATCATGAGCCTGCTCGTCCAATCGGTCATCCTGATCGTGCTCTCGCTGCCGTTCGGGCTCACGATCCACTTCGGCGGCGTCCTGATCGTCCTCGCGCTGGTCGGCCTGATCGGGCTGGCGATGGCATCGATCTCCTACGCCTGCGCACTCTGGCTGCGCAGTGAGGACGCCTTCGCGCCCCTCATATTCACGGCAACCCTGCCCATCCTCCTGCTGTCCGGAGTGCTGCTGCCACTGACGCTGGCGCCGGACTGGCTGCGGGCGATCGCTGCCGCCAACCCGCTCGCCTACGCCGTCGATGCGGCCAGGGCGGTGTTCAACGACCACCTAGGTGATGTGAGTGTCGTCAAGGGCGTCGCGATCATGGCCCTACTGGCCCTGCTGGCCATCGGGGTGGCAGCGCGACAGTTCGGTCGAGCGGTCGCATAGCGCAGGACGGGTTCATCCGCCATTCGCCGCCGCGGCGGGCTTCGGTGGCGCCGCTAAAATTGGACCAACCAGAGACGAGATGAAACATGAGCGAGCGTGACCGATATCCAGGCGGCGTGCCTTGCTGGGTCGAGACCCTGCAGCCGGATCCGCAGGCTGCGCTGGACTTCTATAGACCCCTGTTCGGGTGGGAGTTTGCCGGGCCAGGGCCGATGCCCGGCGACCCGCCCGGCCAGTACTTCGTCGCTCGGGTGAGAGGCCGCGATGTCGCTGGGATCGGTTCCTTATCCGATCGGGGCGGCCCTCCCGCGCCGTCGTGGAGCACCTACATCCGGGTCGACAGCGCCGACGAGACTGCGGAGAAGGCGACGAACGCCGGCGGCAGCCTTCGCGACGGTCCGTTCGACGTGCTCCCCGCCGGCCGCATGGCCGTGCTCGCCGATCCGGCGGGCGCGCTGGTCTGTGTCTGGGAGGCCAGGGATCGCGAGGGTGCGCAGCTCGTCAACGAGCCCCGGGCGTGGGCGATGAGCTTGCTCCAGACCACCGGACCCCGAGGTTTCGAAGGCGTTCTATGGCGCGCTGTTCGGCTGGCGGCCCGAGCCGTTCGACGCGGCTGGAGCTCAGATCACGCTCTGGCGTCTGCCCGGCTACGTAGGCGGTGAACCGCAGCAGCCGGTGCCCCGCGACGTGGTCGGGGCCATGACGCCGATCGGCGGCGACGGCTCGCCCAGGGCAGTGCAGCCGCACTGGAGCATCGACTTCTGGGTCGACGACGCCGACGCGACCGCCGAGCACGCCGCCAGGCTCGGTGGCAAGGTCATCGTGCCGCCCCACGACATGGCCGGGTTCACAAGGGCCGTCCTGGCTGACCCGCAAGGGGCGGCCTTCTCGATCAGCAAGCTGACCGCCACTCCCTAGAGGCTGTGGGCGGCCAAGGGCAACTCGGCGGCGGCCTCGAGGGCGCTGTGCCGGGGCGGCTCCGCGACGGGGCCACCGACTTGAGGCCCGACGAGTACCTGTCGTCGCGGCCGGGGCCGCGGCGCTGTCGGGCTGAGCCGACATCGAGGCAATCAGGCATCCGACCGCGGCGTCAACCCTCGGGCCTAACCTGCAGTGAGCTCTTCCAGTCGATAATCCAATTCAAGTCAAGGAGTGCGAAACTTCTTCCGGCAACGCGCGTCTAACTAACTGAAGTGCATCCAGTCACCTTGCATAAAGGACCAGCCGTGAAGGACAAGATCGAGGGCAAAGCCAAAGAGGTAAAAGGCAAGGTCAGCGGGGACAAGGCGGAGGAGGTCGAAGGAAAGGCCCAGCAGAAACTGGGTGGGCTGAAGCAGACCGGTAAGGAGCTCGCCTATGATGCCGAGCACCACGACGACGTTGAGGAGCGCTAGCAGGCTCCGGACTGGGGGCCGCCTCCAGTCTCCTGCCTGGCCAGGTGCCTGCCTGGTTCCAGAGCAGTTGGCGCGGTGGGCGCTTTGTTGAGGGTCAGCTAGTGTCCCGGGTGGCAGGCGGTACGGGGCGCGCTCTCACCTTCTACGAGGTGTTGGGGGTTGATCGAAATGCCAGCAGAGCGCAGATCGGTAGAGAGTTCAGGCGAGCCATCCAGCTCTCGCACCCAGACCTCAACTCGCAGGCCCACGCGATAAGGGAGACCCTTGACCTGCTGGAGGCCTGGAAGATCCTTCGAGACCCAGCTGCGCGAGCGGATTATGACGCCAAATTGTCGAGCCCTCGGTTTCGGGCGCCCGGCAACGTCCAGTTCATGCCGCGGTCATCTCGACTCGCGAAGCTCAGGGCTGGCGGGCTCGACTGCGTGAGCGCGGCCACCGCCGTGCTGTCGAGTCTCCAGCGTAGGTCGGCTGGGCCGGCCAGGCCCTGTCCTCACGGTCCCCGGTAAGCAGTCCTGTCGGAGACCGTCCGCTGAGTGGGGAAAGATCGGTGTCCTACGCCGTTGCTCCGGGAGGATTCAGCTGCCGCCCGGAGCGACACGGCACTGGTCGCGCTGGCACGATCCGGCAACGCCAACGCCTTCGAGCAGCTCGTCCGCCGGCATCAGGTGACCGTCTTCCGGATCGCGCTCGGGATGCTCGGCGATCCCGGAGACGCCGAGGACGCTGCGCAGGAGGCTTTTCTGCAGGCGTGGCGTGCCCTGCCTCGATTCCGCTCTCAGAGCACCTTCGCGACCTGGATCTATCGAATCGTGACCAACCGCTGCCTCAATGTGCGCCGATCGAGGAGGCCCAGCCAGGCCTTGTTGTGGGATCAGGCGTCAGAGCGGCCTGGACCTGGCGAGATGGCCGAGGCCCGAAACCGGTTGCTTGCCCTGCGTACGGCAATTCTCGAGTTGACACCCGAACAGAAGGCCGCGTTCGTGCTCCGGCATCTCGAGGGACGCGGGTATGACGAGATGGTGTCGATACTTGGCATCTCGCTGGGGGCCGTGAAGAGCCGGCTCCACCGGGCTCGCCTCGAGCTGGCCATCGCGCTAGGCGATTGGAAATGAGCGAACAGCGCCTGCCCGCCGAACTGCAATGCGGCGCTTTGGTCACCGGTCTGCTGGAGCAGGTGTCGGAGCGACATGCCGCCGACCTCACGCCGCATCAACTCGGCTGCCGCCACTGCAAGCTGATTCTGAGCCGGCTGGCAGACTCCTGGGCAGTTGTCGAGCGCCTGCGAGCCGAGCGGGTACAGCCTTCGCCTCAGCTGCTCGCCCGGGTCATGTGCCGGGTCAGGGCCGGACTCGACGACTGGCAGGTTGAACTCCCTGCCGAGCAGGGCATGACGCGAGTCTCCTCGCTGGTTCTGGCCTCACTGGCGTTTTGGGCAGCCTCGGCTTCTCCCGGAGTCCGGCAAGTCTTTCGAGCAGAAGCCAGCGACTCTAATGGCAGTCCTGGAAGGTTGAAGATCGGGCGCCACCGCTTGGTCTCGACGGCGAATCTGCGCATCGAGCTCGAGCTCGGCCTCGACTACGGGTTCAGCGCCCTCGTCGTCGCCAAAGAAGTGCGGCGAGCCGTGCTTGGTCAGGTCTGGGAGACGACTGGGCTGGAGCTGGCGGGAGTGGAGCTCACGATCGCGGACGTGGGCTGACGCGTCCGGAGACAGCGCGGAACCTTTTAGCCTCTTCAGGGTCTAACTGAAATATGAGTGCTCCGGTCGTGGCAGGGCAGGGTTGCCGACGACGAGAGCGCAGTTGCTTGTTCCCCTCGTCGTCAGGAGGTGACGGATGTCAAATCGCCAATTCGGATTCCTGGTCGGCTTCTTGTTCGTCTGGCTGGTGGCAGCGCTGTCCTTCTGGGTCGGCCTGGCCGCGCTCCTGGTGGGGCTGATCGGCTACGGCGCCGCCAGAGTGCTGGAGGGCGAGATCGACCTCACCGAGCTGACCGGACGCTTCACGTCCAGCCGTCAATAGTCCAATAGGAGAGAGAAATCATGGCCCAAGAGAAGACGACCTCCCAGCCTGCCACCCCGACCCCGAGTGGGACCGACGCCGATGCCGGCTCGCGCGGCCCCTCTGTGAGCCGTTCCGGCGGGACCTTGACCTCCGGATCAGGTCGCCACGCATCGCTCACGACTGAGCGGGGAAACACCCGGATCGCGGATGGAGTAGTGACCAAGATCGCGGCGTTGGCGGCCCGCGAGATCCCTGGCGTGCATGAGATGGGCAAAGGGTTCGCGCGCGCCCTGGGCGGGTTGCGCGCTCGTGTACCGGGGCAAAACGACGACCAGCGCACCCAGGGGGTCAGTGTGGAGGTGGGCGAGCGGCAGGCGGCTGTTGACCTGGATATCGTCACCTACTACGGCCAGAGCATCGTCGAGGTCACCGAGGCGGTGCGCCGCAACGTCATTGAGCGGATCGAGAGCATGACCGGCCTCGAGGTCACCGAAGTCAACATTATGGTGGACGACCTCTTCGTCGATGGTGGTGACGAGTCCCAACCGGCCGAGACGCGGGTGCAGTGATCGACCGGTCCAACAACCCGGGCGTTATCGCCCAGGCGGTGGCTTTCGGCGTCGCCGGCGTTGCCGGTGTCGCCCGGCTCTCGCCCGGTGCCGCTGTCGAAGCCGCCACCTACTTCGCGGGCGGCAAGACGATCGGAGTGGTGGTCCGCAGGGACGAGGTCGTCGTACATGTCGTGGTCAGCGAGCTACCACTTGTGCAGGTCACTGAGCGAGTTCGAAAGGCCGCCCAACGAGTGCTCCGAGCATTGGCAGCCGAGCGTCCGGTCGAAGTCGTGGTCGAGGACCTCGAGCTTGAGCAGCTGCCCACCATCCGGTCCTCCACGGTCCTGCCCCCGCTCCAGTCGCGGACCGTAAGAGTGCGATGAGGGTCTTCAACCGGCTGCTGGCGCTACTCGTGGCCCTCGTGCTGATCGGGGCCGGGCTCTGGGCGCTGGCGATCAGCATCGGCCACGCCCTCAACATCGGGTGGCGGCCGGGCTGGTTGCACTTCTTCGATCAAAGCCTCCACCAGGGTCTGCAGACCGTAGCCACCTTTCCGCTCGCGGATTGGCGTGTTCTTGCAGCAGCCGCAGGGCTGGTCGTTCTCGGGCTCCTGCTCCTGCTGCTCGAGCTGCGGCCGTGGCCGCCTCTGATCGTCTTCCTGGCGGAGGACGACACGGCAAAATGGTGGCTTCACCGGGCTACCTTCGAAGGGGCGCTGCGTTCTTTGGTGGCCAAGGAGACTGCGGCCAGCGGGGTGCGCGCCCGGCTCCGCGGTCGGCGTAGCTGGCGATTGCGAGTCGACGCCAACGCATCGCCGCAGGTGCGCGAGGAGATCGAGCAGCTGGTTCGCTCGAGTGTAGAGCGGTTGGGGCGTGCTGGCGACAGCGCCATCAGGGTCCGCATCCACCGAGCGCCGCCGGTCGCCTGATGGTTTTCAACCGTCTGCTCGGTGCCCTGATCGGGCTGCTCCTGCTTGCGATCGGCGTCACCGGGCTCACTTTGGGTCTAGGGGCGCTGGGTTCGACGTACGCTCAGATGGCCCTGGTGCCGGCGGCGATCGAGCAGCACACCGTGACTCCCACGAATAACGACCTGATTGGCCTGGCGGTGGTGGGCTTGCTTGCGCTGCTCGTTGGCCTCGTCCTGCTGCGCGGCGAGCTGCGAGTTTCCGGTCAGCCCCGGATGGGGAATCTCCGCTACGCGCCGTCGAGCGCTGCCCAGGGCTCGCGCCGAGGCCGGACGGTGCTTCGCGCCGGGGGCCTTGAACACGGGGTCCGGCAGAGCCTGGAAGCCCTGCCCACTGTCCGCGGAGTACGCACGCGCCTGGCTGGGGACTCGGAGCGCCCGAACCTTCTCATCGAGCTGGAGGTGGATGCGCAGACATGGCTCTCGACGCTGAAGTCGGAGGTGGCGCACGCGATCGAGCGATTCCGGCTGACGTCGGGACGAGAACCCTCAATACGGGTTCAGATCCGCTTGGTCAATGCTCGACCGCCGGTCGAGTGACGGGTCGGGCCTCCCCCGTTGTGGCCGGAACTCGCGCCAAGGCGCGAACCCCTGCCAGCTCGGCGCCGAGAGTGCGGGATGAGCAGTCATGGGCCGGACAGGTTGCGCGTTCCACCGCCTCGCTGAGAGCTGGCGCTGTCACTGGACGTTGATCCACTCGCCGGGTTCGAGGAAGCGGACGTCGGTTCTGCTGCTTGCCGCCCGGACCATTATCCGCTCGCGGGCGTCGGGAACCGGACGGTAGTAATCGGGGTGCTCGAACGTGCGGTTGTAGTGAATGGGCACCAGCTGGCGGGCCAGGAGCGCACGCGCCGCCTCAACTGCCTGCTCGGGTGTCATTGATGCCGGCACACTGACCGCGGGCTGCCACTGCGGGAAGTTCAGCTCAACGCCGTTGGCCGGCAGGAAGGCGATGTCGATTTGGCCGTGCGCTGCCGCGATGTCCCACCAGCCACCGTGCCAGAGGGTGTCTCCGGCGTGGAGGATGCGCCTTGTGCCGGCCTCGATCAGCCAGGACACCTGGGGTGAGCCGAAGCCGTCTGAGGCTGCCAGGGCCGAGGCTCTGAAGGCGCCGAGATCGAAAACGTCCCCGGCCCGGCACTGGCGTACCTCCAGGGCGCTTCCGGCCAGGGCCGCCTCGGCGGCGCCTGTGGCCACCTCGTCCAGGCGCGTCTCAGCGGCCTTGCGCTCTGGCTTCAACACCCAGCCGCTCGAACGCACAGCGCGTTCGATCGCAGGCACATCCGCGTGGTCGAGATGCAGGTGGGTCAGTAGCGCCGCTCTCGCCCGCCGGGGCTTGGGAACGATGAGTTCGTCGCGGTCGACCCCGTAGAAGCGGGCGAAGACGCCCGGATCGATGAGATGATCCACGATCAGGCTTTCGCCGTCCTGCTCGACCTCGAGCCCCGCCCATCCGAGTCGCCTGAGTCTCATGCCCTTGCACCTCTGGTGACCGACCGATTGCAGTCGCGCACTATAGCATACGCGCGTATGCTATAACAATGCCGCGACACTCTCGAACCCAAGCGACCATGACCCGATCGGCCGTCCTCGACCGCGCGACGGCGCTCGGGTCGCTGGAGGGTCTGGAGACGCTCAGCATCGGCCGTCTCGCCCAGGAGTTGCGGCTGAGCAAGGGCGGCGTGATCGGGCACTTCGGGTCCAAGGAACAGCTGCAAGTGGCTGCCGTTGAGGCGGCGGTCTTGCGTTTTCGAGAGGAGGTCTGGGACCGCGCCGCCGCGGAAAGGCCGGGCCTGCCCCGCCTGCGAGCGCTGATGGAGAGCTGGGTCGCCTATCTCGAACGGCGGGTCTTCCCGGGGGGCTGCTTTCTTACCGCGGCCGCAATCGAGTTCGACGACCGGCCTGGTCCGGTCAAGGACGCCATCGCAGGCGCTTGGCGGCGGTGGCTCGACGTCATCGAGCGAGAGGTGGGGGAGGCACAGGTGCGGGGTGATTTGACCACTGACCGCGCGCCCTCGCTGATGACATTCCAACTGCATGCCTACGTCAGCGAGGCCAATTCGGCCTTGCAGCTCTTTGGGGATCCGGCTGTGCTGGGAGCGGCACGTACTGCGATCGCGCGGCTCCTTGTGAAAGCCGCATGATCGGGACTCACGCTCACCCGCCGATGTTCGCAGCCGCCATTTGCCCCCGACCTTGACTTCAACCACCAGCCGCTCAACTCGTTGCCGCGGCTCAAGTTGTGAGCCCTGGGATCAATTGGCCCCGGCTGCCGTCCGGCGACCGCTGACCAGACGCAGGATCGGGTAGCCGTCGAAGTAAGTGCGCCGAACTCGATCTACGGCGATACCGGGCAGGGACGCCTCCGCGCCCTCCGCGACGACCGTCTGCTTCGGGAAAACCGCCTTCCACACGTCCCCCACGGCGCTCTGGCGCAGATCTCCCGGCACGTAGATGTAGCGGCGATCTCTGGAGCGTTTGCGCGCGGCCCGCTCCGCTCGGGCAAAGGCCACCTGGGCCGGTCGGTCCTTCAGATAGGGGTGGTGATGCTCCATGAGCTCCGGCCCCTCCTGCGAACCGGATTTGGGATCCCCCCGGTAGAGGAACGCGATGGAGGCGCCATCCGCGGCTCTGATGGCGGCGCTGACCACAGCCTCCGCGATCTCGGGATGGGTCGGCAGGATGGCGAGCACCTCGCAACGGGCCAGCCGGCCCAGGCCACCGACGTGAACCACAGGCACGCCCGGCCGGTGCAGGAAAGGAAAGACAGCTGGTTGGCGACCGCGCGAGTAGTAGTAGGTGGTGAGTCCAAGAGCCAGACCGAGCACGGTGATGCCGCCGCCGAAGAGGGTGGCCATCGGTTTGGCGACCAGGTTGGTCAGCCAGCCAATACTCACCAGCGCCGTGGTAAGCACACCGACGCCGTACTTGAGCCAGGTGCCCAGATCCTGGTGGCCGTGAAAGTCGAACCAGCGCAGGCGATCCATGGCCAACGACGTGAGGATGAAGGCGCCCAGAAGCCCGAAGGCGTACAGATCGCCGAGGATTCCTGGGTCGCCCCGGCTGGCGGCGACCAGCGCGACCGGAACCGCCACCGCCATGAGGATCGACCACTGCGGAGTCCTCCGCCAGCGGTTGCGGTGTTCCAGCAGGCGCGGCAGGAAGCCCATCCGGGAGAGGGCGATGAAGACGTGGTAGCAACCGATCACCGCGGTATTGCTCGCGAAGATCAGCAGCAGCGATGCGCTGATGGCGACGTAGCCGCCGACCACCGGGCCTGCGACGTGTGCGCCCAGGAGGGAGATGAACTGGTTCGGATCACTGTGCTTGGCGTCCAGGAGGGTGGTCGACCAGAGCGTCAAAAGCGGGCTGGTCACGACCATGGTCATCACGAGGAGCGCCATGGCCTGCCCCGCCAGCTTCCGGCGCGGCTCGCGCATTGCAGGAGCCAGCTGGGCAATCGTCTCCAGCCCTGAGAAGGCGAGAAAGG
>JAABUZ0100009628.1_pt1 | contig 10998 bp, 8 predicted proteins | sample 5562091 | NCBI WGS metagenome assembly JAABUZ01 (sample SAMN12813069, study PRJNA571459) | rock metagenome | isolation source: Antarctica rocks | place: Antarctica: Victoria Land, Linnaeus Terrace sud | collected 2015-12-21
CGCTGGTGCGGATCGACTGGCTATCCAGGATCGCGGCACTCGGGTTCGTGTTGCGACCAGCCGTCTCCCGCACTCGTTCCCGCAGCCTGTCATGGATTTGCTGCCACGTTCCCTCACGGCGCCACGACCAGAAATAATGATAGACCGTACGCCAAGGCGGCAGATCGTGCGGCAGCAGTTTCCAAGCACCGCCGCTGCGCACGGCATAGAAGATGCCATGGAGGATTTCGCGACGGCTATGCTTCGGCGGGCGACCGCCAGCTTTGGCAGGAGGCACGAGCGGGACCAGCTGTTCCCATTCGGCATCGGTGAGGTCGGTATCGTAAGAGGTGCGAGAAGGATTCAATCTGCCAGGGTAAACAACTGCCCCTTTTCAAACTCCCTCTTACTCGGTTCGCATAATGAGTGCAGGGTTCGTTTTTATCGCCCGGAGGACTGGCACCAGAGCGGCAAGTGACGCTAGAAGCAATATACAAAAGACGGTGAGCGAGTATGTCAGTGGGTCTATTCCTTGCACGCCAAATAAGAGGCTCTTGGTAAGCCGCGTCAGGAACATGGCAGCGATGAACCCTAGTCCTACCCCCGTGAACATAGCGATCACGAGGGCGCTACAAATGGACCGAACGAGATCGGAAGGCTGTGCCCCGAGAGCAATGCGGATACCAATAGCACGAGTCTGGCTGGCCACAGAGTACGCTAAAGCCGCATAGACTCCTGCCCCGGCAAGACCCACGGCCATCAAGCTGAAAGCCCCACATAAAATCGCGAGAAGACGCTCCTGCCACAAAGAATTGTTTACTTCCTGCTCCAGCGTGGAAGCCGAAATGATGGGAATCCGAGGATAACGCGTAGCAATCACCTTCTCCATCATGCCCAGCATGGCCTGCGGGTTGTTGAGAGTACGAAGGTAGATAATCCTCGCCGGATAGCGATCGCTATCAACGCCATAAGCAATAGGAGGTGCTTCTTCCCTCAGGGAGCGATACTTCGCAGTTCCTACCACGCCAACAATACTCTGTGTCGGGCGCATTTTTCCATTTGTTCCGGCCACCAAGCGGCGCCCCAGCGGATTTACCTGCGGGAAAAAGAGATCGGCAAAGGCTTTGTTGATCACCACCGGTTGAGGCCGCACATTGCGATCTCGGTCGTCCAGAAAGCGTCCGGCCAGCAGAGGAATGCCAAGCGTGGAAAAGTATTCTGGAGTGACGATTTCGATATTCGTATTAGCGAACGTCTTTTCGGGAAGAGTGACCCCTTCGGGGGCAATTGTGGACTTGATTCCCACTCCGTGCATCACTCCCATGAGGGCGGCTCCCACGGAACGAACGCCCGGAAGCAAATGGAGGTCTGTACAGAGCTGAGAGATGACCTGATGCACCTGCTGCGACGCATATCCGACACCGGATGGATTCAAATCGATTTCGATGATGTGGGCGCGATCAAATCCCGGGTTCAAATGCTGGAGGTTCCAGAAGGTACGAAACAGCAGCATGGCCCCGGATAACAGTACGACGCACAAGGCGAGTTGCATGGCAAGAACGGCCATCCCAATCGGCGTGTGCGCCGCGCTTTCTGGATCGCGCTTCAAATTAGCGCTAATATCAATGCGCGCGGCCCGCCATAATGGGCCGAGGGAAGACAGGGATACCGCAAGCAGGCAAAGCGCAAGGACAAACAGAAGCGTGCGGCCATCCCAAGAAAGGTCAATGACTTGTTCAGTGGGATAGATGGGCAACAACCCTCGTACTTTGGGAATCAATCTCAATAAAAATGGGCCGAGTAATTGGGCGATCACAACGGCAAACAGGGTGCTCGGAAGTGTTAAAACAAATATGTCAGTGACGATCTGCCGTAAGACACGAGTGCGCCTAGCACCAATGGCCAGCCGGATCGCCAGTTCCCGCCTCCTTCTTTCCGTCCGAGCCAGGAGCAGTCCTGTCACACTGGCGCACAAGGCTAGAAATAGTAGTCCCGAGGCAGTGATGAGGACGTAAAGAGCCGTCGCGAACTGCTCTCGCGTACGCGACACGCCTTTCGAGACTTCCGACAAACGAACCCGATATGAAGTGGCGAACTGGATCATCTGATCGACCTGCGGCCTTGCTGGGGTGGGCTGTGCGTTTGCCTTGTTATTGTCAGACTCCTGCGCAAACGTCGCACGAATCAGGCTTGCGTCGGCATCCTGCATCGTGCGAGCCAGTGCTTCCGCGCTGACCGATGAGCTACGTCCTGGACGTAGGCGAACTAACACCTGAAACCCCAGCGAACTCACGTCAAACACACTGTGACCGCTGAGAACGGGGGCTGCCGCCAACGGCAAACGAACATCGGGAGAGCGGTCTATGTCCATTCCATGGAAAGTGCTCGGAAGCACCCCAATGATTCGGAAAGGAAAGTGTTTGACCCGCAAGGTGCGACCGATGACATGACTGTCCTGATTCATCTGCGTGGCCCAGAAATGGTAGCTGATGACGGCGGGAATATCGGATGAGGCATTCGCATCGTTTACTGCTAAGGGTCGGCCCAAGATTGCTGTTACGCCAAGCTCTGAAAAGTAGTTGGGCGATACCACTTCGGTCGAAACCATCCGGACTGCGTTCCCCTCCTCGAGCGGCTGGAACGAGGCCTCGGTCCACTCTTGTGCCGCTACTGCGGACGAAAACAGATCGCTTCTGGAGCGAATCTGCTCGTAAGTGCGGTAAAAGCATGACATCTCAGGCAGTACCTGCTTTTGACGCATTTTCTCGATTAAAAAGAGATTTTGCGGATGCCGCACCGGCAGTGGTCGTAAAATCACTGCGTTCACAAAACCAAAGATGACAGCATTCGCTCCGATACCAACACCCAAAAGAAGAACAACAACAGCGCTCAGGAGCTTGTCATTCCTAAATTGTCTGAGGGCATAACGCAATTCGTGCCACATAGTAGACAGAATATCTCCCAACTAGGGGTGATAGCCACATTCCGCTCGCTTCCGTCTTTGTTATTCCGATTCGGGCTGAATCTATCTCCGTAATCACCGATTACGCTTGGTCGGATTTGTACCGGAGGCGCTCGCCCATCCATTGGCTCGCCTCTCTCCACCAAACGCGCCGTGCCGCAATCCAGGTGGATTCGTCCCGCTGCGTGGATTCCAAACTCCAGCGAACATCCTCCGACCAGTAGAAAATTCCATCCTGCGAAAAAAATGTCGCCGCAAAGATGATCGACACGTAGTCAGGTGGTGGGGGACTTACATGCAACTCAATTACTTCCTCGAAGCGTAGTTCCATGGCAGATGGATCAGGTCGTTGCCGCTGAACGAGCAGATGCACAGTCGTGCGCCAGTCGCAATCCATGGAGAGGTCCTCACCCACAGAGTGCCCCGTGGCCACATGGATCTCTCGAATGCAGCCGTCATGGAAGCGACCGAACCGGTTCATGAGTTGCTCGATCTGATCCGGCCCCTTGATTTCGTGCCAACTGTTTGCCGGATCAGCCGTGTCCATTTCTCAACTTCTAAATCCTCCGTTAAGCCTAGCAATGTTTTCCGATCAATTTTTATCATTTTGCGCACGGGCAGGTCTCGGCAGATCATCGAACCAGAAGCATATATCGGTAGCGACATACGGCAGGATGTAGCCAAAAACTGAACCACTGGACAGAAGGAGGTCATCCTCCGGCCATGACAAAGACATATGCCAGAAATGGTTATCGGCTCTTTTGCTGTCGATAACTGTCCAGATCGGTCTGCCATTGTTTCAGCAAACGCTGCGCCTCCCGCTGGTGCTTCCCGTGTGGAAAATGGAGCAGAAACTCCCGATACTCCTGGACGAAGTCTGCTGCTTCCTCTTCCGACCCGACTGCATCAAAACAGCGATTCAGCTTCCGACCCAACTTGCCGCACCACCACGCCTCTTCGGCATCCGGCCCATCCGGCGACAGGGACAGGTAACTTAAATAGCCTTGCGGGCCAGCCTTCCAATCGGCATCATAGACACACCAGTCAATGGCGGCACCATGCTGGTTGGCCCTCTGGACTTCTGATCGATCCCCTACTTTATCCGGGTGCAAACCACCTTGGTGATTTAGGTGATAGGCATACCGATCCGCTACGTCATTGAGTCGGTACAGATGGAGGGCTTTATTGTGATTATCGCGGGCTGCACGAGTAGCCGCGTATTCGCGTTGTAAGACAAGTAAAGATATGTCAGTAGCGGGCGAGGCTGTCCGGACTTCCCTGCAGAGAGCAGGAAACAGGCAGAGCAGGAGAACGACATTGCGCCACATGCCCGCAGTGTATCGCTGATGGCAGTTTCTCGTCTGAGGAATACGGGTCTCCCGAAGCAACGTCTCGATGAAGACTCGCATCACAGAGCGTGGCAGAAAAACGGAGAGGAGCACGCTCCACTCCTTAGTACCATCTCCTCGTTCTCGGTCGGTTTGAAGCTGCTGATGGCGGGAACTTTAATAAAACAATGGTGTCCCCTTTAAAGTAGGGTTTCCTTCGATGCAAAAGAACAAGCGGAGCCGCGTACTTCGCACTCTCGTTTTGCTCCCGCTTTTTCTGTTCATCACGGCCTATCAACTCCGCTCCTCACGGGAAACGATTCATGTGGCCCGTCATCTCGACTACTACGTTCCTTTCTTAATGGAGCCATTTTCCAATGACCTGTACCGTGTGTCAGACCCCTTTGGTTCTGATCATCCCGCTGCTCACGACAAATGGGGCATCCAGGGTGCGGCTTTGCAACTGGTTGCTATCAACCATCGCTCTTTCGACGGTCTTTCCGTTTATCTGACTCAACTCTGGGATCATCGACACTTCTCGCTATCGCTCCGCTACGGCGGGTCCCCGCCGTTCGAAGCTCAGTATCTGTTTGGACATTGCACCTGCAGCGTGAGTACGGTTTGGGAATTGGTTCAGGTCTTGGTCCTGCCGCCATTCACGTGTATTTTGCTGGCGTTTGTGGTTCTGTGGCGGCGTCCCGATTCGATGCTCCTTTGGGCACTCGCCACACTACTACTTTCCTTATCCCAGATCGAGCTTTTCCCTGTGGGCATCGGCTTTCGCTGGATGACAGACACAATGACGTGGCCGGATAGCTTCCGCATACCCGCCACGGCGTACCGAGCGTTCCTGCAAAATATCTGGCCTGCAGCCCTTTTGGTCTTTGCCGCCCATCTGTTCTCTCGTGGTCCTACCGTTCGTCGTGTTTCGGTTGGGACCGCAGTGCCGCTGCTTGGGGTTGCCTTGCTCCATACCGTTCTGGCCATCGCTTGGTCCGAGAATTATCGTCCTTTTGTTCCGCTCTATCGTTGGCTCGACGATCACAATACAGAACTGATAACAATTGGATTGGGGTTCGTCGTTTTGCTGAGCTTGTTGTTGAATTGGATGAGTGGAGTGACCGTGGCTGTGCTCTCATTAATGGCCACCTCGGCTCTGTACTGGCCTCCTCGACCGATCACAGGCGGCAGTCTCATCCGTTTACAGAATGTGTTTTGGATTTTTAGTCCTCTACCTCCAGAGCCTTCCCAAGCGCCAACATTATTCCTGCCCAGTATTCCCACTCCGCTTGTTTTGCCCGCTTTTGTTGTTGCTGTCTTTGCGATGGTCAGTTTTGCCGTAGTTTGCGTGTGCGAGTGGCGGCAATTGAAACCTGTCCTGAGCTTCTCGATTGTATTACTGCTTCCTCCGGCTGTTTTTGTTTTGGGCGTCATGCAAGGTCAGTGGACCTTGTGGCAACCACTTCCACTAATGAACACGTTTACAGTTTGTACAGGCGTAGGCTTAGTCGGTGTTTGCCGCTATTGTCTCGGAGAGAAGACAGCAAACGCAAACTAAGTTGAGATCAGACAAAGGTGTAATGTGGGAATCAAGTGACCTTTGGTGTGACACTCACAGCGTTGAAGCTCTGTTCGGCCCGGTCTGTAACACAATCCGGGAACTTCTGTGTTCGTCCCGGCGTCTGAGCCAGTGTGCCGCCTCCTCGGATGGTAAGGAACTCATCCCGTGTGCTGCTTTCTTGGTTGATGCTGGCGATCCTCTCTCCACGGTTGGCCTTGGCTCGCATTCCCGAGCATCCGGCTCAGGTCAATATTCCGCGCCTTGCTCGTGATGCCACGATCCTCTTTCGAGGTGCAGTTTCGACCATTGTCCCCGGCACGACGAACCACTGGGGAACCAAGGATGCCATCGCCCAGTTTGTCGTGGATCGCTGGTACCGGGGAATGGGACCTGCCCTCGTCGAGGTGCGCTTCTCCTACAACTCCGATTGGTCGGTTAATGGGCATGACTGTATCGACTTTCAACCCGGTAGTCATTGGATTGTGTTCGCGAAAGGTGAAGCTGGTCCGCTTCAACTGGTGCATGATTGTGAAGGCGCGTTGCCCGTCTCCTCGCGTCTTGCTTCCGAACTACCGAACAGCAACGATGTGTTCCCTCTCATGCTGGCCGACTTTGCAGCGGGCCTGCAGGACGGTAGTTCCGAAGCGCGAATCACCAGCATTCAACGACTTGGAAACCTACGGTCTCCTCAAGCTCTGCCCTTCCTGCAGCCCCTTCTCCAAACGAGAGACGGGGAAGAGTATGAATGGGCTGTGTACGCGGCGCTGCGGTCCGGAGACAGTCGGGTGCTTCCTGCCGTTAAAGAATTTCTGCAGAAGTACCCCGACCAGCGGATGCCCGAGTTCTTCATGCCACGAGAGATCATGGACACCACCGATAAAGCTGCCATTCCCGATTTGCTGGCGCTTCTCGATGGGAACCCGAGAGTGCAAGCTGTGGCCCTGATCGCCCTGGGCCGAATCGGAGATCGCGGCGTGCTCCCTACCGTTGCTCCTCATCTAGCGGATACGGATCGTTCGGTTCGCTATCAAGCCTTGGCCCTCCTGAGCAAGGTGACGAAGGCACAGGCTTGTGACATTGCGCCATCCTCTTCCGACGAGGAGATGAATGCCAAAGAAAGGGAATGTCTGGCGTGGTGGCAACAGGTCGGGGCTGTCCTGCCTCGTTAGGTCCCTCACGGACTCCGGATTTCACGGGTAGCATCACTCGCACAGCGCTGGCAGGTTCAGATTGACGGCAAACGGGAACAAGGCTTCCAACTGTGAAACCGTGACCCGATCCGTGGATAGCTCCAAGGCGGACGACTCGTCCTGCCGGAACCAACGTGCTCCGGCTGTTTCTGTCAGATGCCAAATTGAATGCGACTGGATCTCCCACATTATTGGCGACTGGAACGGAGACCACGCTCGGACCCAATAAAAATGCGGTCCACGACTCTCACGATCTCGACCCTCCGCGCCTGACCGAAGGCGCGTCGGCCTGCTTGGTGGCCAGCCGTAGCACAGACTGGTGGTGTCAACGCGCCGTTCAGACCCGCCAAAATCCCTGATAAAACGCGTTCTTGCGGCAAAATGTCACCGTACTGGCGACGGACGTTGCCAAGCTATTTACGACGAGAGTTTCGCTCCAACAAGATCGGAGGGTAGACGGCACGAACCATCATCAACACAGGCGTCCCACCACTCTCGAGGCCGACCGTTTTCTTCCCAGACGAGGGGAGAAACCAACCTTCGTCCCGTACACCGTTGCGACCACGATTCGCGCTGGCACCCGCGATTGACAAGGCTTGGGACCACAGTCGCCAATAATGTGGCATGTTCAGTCGAGCTCAATGTGGCACAAATCGCCGCCAGTCGCCTTTAATGTGGAAGTTAACACAAGTTACCTGTGTCTCCAAACGGTGTCCATCTCCGGGAGCGGCACTGTCACGTTGCGGTGCAGACGGTGCTGTTCAGGCCTGTGAGCGAGACACGTGAGGGGAAGGCAGCGTGAAGCACTGCTCTCGATCGCTCTTACGCTGCGGTGATTTTGCGCCAAACCTGAAATCGTTGCTCTCGTTCCACTCGGTATCGGCCAGCGGAGAGAAGATGTCGCTTGGGTCGGAAATGAGGAGCTAACAGATCGTGTACTTCCAAAAAACGCTGGGCCTGCTCGGGTGACTTGAAGCGCTTCATCCGGCGTTCGCGTTGTCGGGTCGGCTGATGCGAGTTTTCCGCCCGATTGTTCAAATAACGGCTTTGCCGATGAGTGACGCGCGGCAGAATGGCCTTCTTCGCGGCTCCATAGCTGCGCAGTTTATCCGTGATAATCACGCGCGGCTTCCGTTTGGTGGTACGTAACAGTTTGCGAAAGAACAAGATCGCGGCCCGCCGGTCCCGTTTCGGCTGGACCAGAATGTCGATTACAACGCCGTCCTGATCCACCGCCCGCCAGAGATAATGCTGCACGTCATTCATCTTCAAAAACACTTCATCGAGATGCCATTTATCGCCGAGCTTGGGTCGTCTCCGCTTCAGTTTGGCCGCATACGCGGCACCAAACTTGTCGCACCAACGACGGATCGTTTCATAACTCAGTTGAACGCCCCGGAAGGCCATCATGAGTTCCACATCCCGCAAGCTCAAGGCAAAGTTGAAGTACAGCCAGACGCACTGCGAGATGATCTCTTCGGGAAAGCGATAACCGCGATACAGGTTGGCTGACACCTACTCAGCATCTCACCTGCTCGATGTGACAGTGCCTCTCCGCTCCCTCGGCCTGCCGGCGGATCTGTTTTCGGCATTGTCGCCCAAGGTCCTCCGGGATTATAGGCAAAGGACATCAGCCGAAGAGCCTTATGAACTGCGGCGGCATCCGGCACCTTTGCAAGCCACGCTGTTGGCAGCTTACTGTCATCTCCGTGGTTATGAAATCACCGACAATCTGGTGGACCTGTTGATCGATACCGTACACCGCATCGGAGCCAGAGCCGAGCAGCGCGTCGAACGCGAGTTGATCGAAGACCTCAAGCGCGTTGCCGGTAAAAACAATCTTCTGTTCCAACTGGCTGAGGCCACTCTGACGCATCCTGACGGAATCGTTCGGGAAGTTGTGTTCCCGGTGGTCGATGAGCAGACCTTGCGCGATCTGGTCAAGGAGTGGAAGGCCACGGGACCGGTCTATCGGCAGCAGCTGCGGAGCGTCATCCGCAATTCCTATCGCTCCCACTTTCGCCAAATGCTGCCTCCTCTGCTGTCCACCCTGGAGTTCCGCTCCAACAACGAACGGCATCGCCCGGTGATTCGCGCCTTGGAGTTGGTGAAGAAATATTCGAGCAGCAAAGTGCACACCTTCCCGCTGGAGGAGGACATACCGATTAATGGCGTCGTACGAGGCCTGTGGCAGGAGGCCGTGGAGGAGAAAGACAAGGACGGCAACACGCGCGTGAATCGCATCACTTATGAAATCTGCGCCGTCGAAGCTCTGCGCGAGCAGTTGCGGTCCAAGGAGATTTGGGTGGTCGGGTCAAACCGCTACCGCAACCCCGACGACGACCTGCCGGCGGACTTCGATAGCCGTCGCGATGCCTACTATGAAGCCCTGCGGTTGCCGCAGGATGCTAAGACGTTTATCGCTGGTGTGCAGCAGGAGATGCGTGAGGCGTTGGGGACATTCGACCGAGGCCTGCCCGAGAATACACACGTCAAGATTCTGGACAAGAGTAACGGCTGGATCGCGCTATCACCGCTGGACGCCCAGCCCGAGCCGGTCAGCCTGGCGGCCTTGAAAGCCGAACTGAGCCAGCGCTGGCCGATGACCGGTCTGCTCGACATATTGAAGGAGACCGAACTGCGCGTCAACTTCACCAACGTTTTTCGCAGTCCGACGCTCTACGAGAACCTGGATCGAAGCGTTTTGCGGGAGCGCCTCCTCTTGAGCCTGCACGGACTCGGTACCAACACCGGCTTGAAGCGCATGGCCGGTGGGCAGCCTGGGACTACTTACAAAGACCTGCTTTACGTGCGGCGACGTTTTGTCACGCGCGATCATCTGCGGGAAGCCATCACACGCGTGGTCAACGCCACATTCCGGGTACGTAATCCCGAGATCTGGGGCGAGGCCACGACAGCCTGCGCCTCGGACTCGAAGAAATTCTCTGCCTGGGACCAGAACCTGATGACGGAGTGGCATGTCCGTTACGGCGGCCGCGGCGTGATGATCTACTGGCACGTGGAGAAGAAATCTACCTGCATCTACTCGCAGCTCAAAACCTGTTCGTCGTCAGAAGTCGCAGCCATGATCGAGGGCGTGCTGCGCCACTGCACCGAAATGGAGGTGGATAAGAATTACGTGGATAGCCACGGCCAGAGCGAGGTGGCGTTCGCCTTTTGCCGCCTGCTCGGTTTTCAACTCCTGCCGCGGCTCAAGGCCATCCACTCGCAAAGACTATACCGGCCGGACGCGGGCCAACCGGATTCCTATCCGAACCTGCGGCTCGTATTAACGAGGCCGATCGACTGGGATCTGATCGAGCAACAGTACGACGAGATGGTGAAGTATGCTACCGCTCTGCGCTTGGGCACAGCGGAGCCGGAGGACATCCTGCGGCGCTTCACTCGAAATAACATCCAGCACCCGACCTACAAAGCGCTCGCCGAACTGGGCAAGGCGCGCAAGACCACGTTCCTATGCCGCTACCTGCACTCGCTTCCGCTGCGTCGCGAGATTCACGAGGGGTTGAACGTAGTCGAGAACTGGAATAGCGCCAACGGCTTCATTCTCTACGGACGGGGCGGGGAGATTGCCACCAATCGCGCCGAGGACCAGGAGATCACCATGCTTTCGCTACATCTGCTCCAAGTCAGCCTGGTTTACATCAATACGCTCATGATCCAGCGCGTGCTGGCAGAACTGAGTTGGGCCCATCGACTGACGACAGAGGACCGCCGGGCGCTCACGCCGCTCCTCTGGGGACACATCAATCCATATGGGCTGTTCCAACTGGACATGAACGCTCGATTGGAGATCGAAAAGGCGGACGCCGTTGGGCAATGACCAGCTACTTTGCACTTGGTGGCACAAGTGTTGACACTGGTGGCGAATTCTATCCCTTTGTTGCTCAAGCCAGTACGGGCCGGAGAGCGGCCAAGCGAGAGCGCCGCGTCGTGGCTCGTAACGTGCCGGTCCAC